>Ga0334722_10002193_pt1 | contig 22476 bp, 21 predicted proteins | sample C3_bottom_MG_FD_207210 | JGI IMG/M metagenome (GOLD analysis project Ga0334722, IMG submission 207210) | Sediment microbial communities from Yellowstone Lake, YNP, Wyoming, USA - C3_bottom | ecosystem: Environmental > Aquatic > Freshwater > Lake > Sediment | place: USA: Wyoming | collected... | reverse complement strand
CGGTCCGCGAGACGCTCGAGGAGACCGGGCTGCTGGTCGAGCCGGGCGAGATCGTCGGGCTCTACTCGCGGCTCGAGGCGGCGGTCGTCGTCGTCGCCTTCGAGGCCCGGATCGTGGGCGGCTCGCCGACCGTCACGCCCGAGGCGCTCGAGGTCCGTGCGTTCCCGCCCGAGGCGATCCCCTGGGAGGGGATCGCCTTCCGGACGACCGTCTGGGCGCTCCGCGACTGGGTGCGCCGGCGACGACCGGACCTCCCGCTGCCGGACCTCACCGACGGGGCCGCCGGGCTCTGAGGCGCGTGGCCACGGTCCGTCCGTGGCGGCGCCCAGGGCAGCCCGGCGGTTCGGTGGTCTTCGGCGGTCGGGTGGTCCGGCGGCTCGCCCGGAGGCCCGACGCCTGGAGCGACTCGGCGGTCGGGCCCGCCGCGCCCCCCGGCCCGCGCCCCCGGCCCGCCGCCTCCCCAGCCCGCGCGGCCCTCAGCCCAGGTCGACGAAGACGTTCTTGACCTCGGTGTACTCGCGCAGGGCATCCATCCCCAGGTCGCGCCCGAGGCCCGACATCTTGTAGCCGCCGAACGGCGCCTCGATATGGACCGAGTTGTTGCAGTTCACCGAGATGACGCCGGTCTGGATCCCCTTCGAGACCCGGATCGCGCGCCCGATGTCGCGGGTCCAGACCGAGCCCGACAGGCCGTACGGGGTGGCGTTCGCCAGGCGCACCGCCTCTTCCTCGGTGTCGAACGGGATGACCGCCACGACCGGGCCAAAGATCTCCTCGCGGACGATCTTCATCTCCGCCGTCGCCCGGTCGAAGACCGCCGGCAGGAGGTAGGCGCCCCGGCTGAGCGCGGGGTCGGTCGGGGGGACACCGCCCACCACGAGCTCGGCGCCCTCGGCCCGCCCCGCCTCCACGTAGGCGGCGACACGGTCGCGCTGCCGGAACGAGACGAGCGGTCCGACCTCCGTCGCCGGATCTGACGGGTCGCCGACCTTCACTTTCCGGGTCGCCTCGGCGAAGAGCGCGACGACCTTCTCGTGGACCGAGCGCTCGACGAGGATCCGGCTCCGGGCGCAGCAGTCCTGGCCGCAGTTGTCGAAGACCGAGTACGGGCTCTCGGCGGCGAAGCGCTCGAGGTCGGCGTCGGCGAAGACGACGTTCGGGCTCTTGCCGCCCAGCTCGAGGCTGAGCTTCTTGATGTTGCCCGCGGCCAGGCGCATGATCTCCTGCCCGGTCGCCGTCTCGCCGGTGAAGCCGACCTTGCCGATCCCGTGGTGGGCCGCGATCGCCGCGCCGACCGTGCCGCCCGGGCCGGTGACGACGTTCACCACGCCGGCCGGGAGCCCGGCCTCGAGGGCGAGCTCGCCGAACCGGACCGCGGTCAGCGGCGAGTAGCTCGCCGGCTTGAGGACGACCGTGTTGCCGGCCGCGAGCGCCGGGCCGAGCTTCCAGCTGGCGAGGTAGAGCGGGAAGTTCCAGGGCACGATCAGCCCGACGACGCCGATCGGCTCGCGCAGGGTGAAGTCGAAGCCGGGACGGGTGACCGGGATCGTCTCGCCGTGGAGCTTCGTCGTCGCGCCCGCGTAGAACTCGATGACGTCGGCGACCCGGCCGATCTCCCAGCGCGCGCCCGAGATCGGCTTGCCGATGTTCCGGCTCTCGAGCTGCGAGAGCTCCTCGTGGTGGTCGCGGACCACCTGGGCGAGCCGGAACATCAGCCGGGCGCGTTCGGCCGCGGTCATCGTCCCCCAGCCGGCGTCGAAGGCGGCCTGGGCAGCCGCCACTGCCCGATCGACGTCGGCGGGCGTTCCCTCGGCCACGCGCGCGATCGTCGTCCCCGCGTGCGGCTCGACGACGTCGAACGTGCGTCCGTCGGCGCCGTCGACCTGGGTGCCGCCGATGATCATGCGGATGGTCGGCGGGGTCTGATCGGTGGTCATCGTGATGTCCTCTCGGTTGCGGGCGCGGCTACGACGGCTGAGGGGCCCGGGACGCGCGGGCGAGCTGATGATACGGGCCGGACGGATCGCCGGTGTCCGGCTTTCGCTGTTGCCCGGTGCCGGCCCGGGCGCCCGGCGGCGCGTCCGACCCCCGCTCCGGATGCCGAGCCGGCACGACCCGCCGACTAGAATGATCGGGTGGCCTGCACTCCCGCTCCGGCCCGCCGCCGGTGACCGCCCTGGGCGGCGCGATCCTGTCGCACCGGGTGCGCACCTGGATCGCGCTCGTGCTGGCCGCCGTCCTCGCCGGGAGCACCGGCTACGTCGTCATCGAGGGCTGGTCCCCGTTCGACGCGGTGTACATGACCGTGATCACGATGACGACCGTCGGCTTCAGGGAGGTCCGCGAGCTGGACGCGGCCGGCCGGCTGTGGACGATGGCGGTCTCAGTCGGCGGCGTGGCGATCATCTTCGGTTCGATCGGGATCGTCGCCGAGACGGTCCTCAGCGAGGCGGCCAGTGGCCGACGGGAGGAGAGACGGATGCGCGAGGCGGTCGAGGCGCTCGCCGACCACTTCATCGTCTGCGGCTACGGTCGCGTCGGGGCGACGACGGCCCGCGAGCTCGTCCACAGCGGACAGCGCCTGGTCGTGATCGACGTGAACCCGGAGTCGCTCGAGACCGCCCGCGCCGACGGCCACCTCGTGGTCGAGGGCGACGCGACGAACGACGCGACCCTCCGGGCGGCCGGGGTCGAGCGCGCCCGGGTCCTGATCACGACGATCGACTCGGATGCGAACAACGTCTACGTCACCCTCTCGGCCCGGGCGCTCAACCCCGGCCTGTTTATCGTCGCCCGGGCGAACACCGAGGGTGCCGAGGCGAAGCTCCTCCAGGCCGGCGCCGACCGGGTCGTCTCGCCGTACACGCGCGCCGGTCGCCAGATCGCCGAGCTGGCGATCCGCCCGCGCGTCGCCGACTTCATCGACGCCGCCCTCTCCCACGGCGAGCTCGCCTTCTCGATGGAGGAGGTCGAGGTCGCGCCGGGCGGCCCGCTCGACGGGCGGACGGTGGGCGAGCTGCGCCGCGAGGGGATCTTCACCCTGGCCATCGTCGCCGGCCCGAAGCGGTACGAGGCGAATCCGCCGGCCGAGCGGCGCCTGGGCGCCGGCGAGAGCCTCGTCGTCTCCGGGAGCGCCGAGATCCTGCGCCGGCTGCGCGAGCAGGCCTGACCGCCGAGCCCCCGCATCCCGGCGCCCCGGCACCCGGCGCCCCCCGCATCCCGGCGCCCCCCGCGCCTCGGCGCCCTCGTCGGCCTACGCCGGGTCGGTCGTCCCCGGACCGCCCGCCTCCGGCGGCCCCTCGTCGGCCCCGGGGGTCGAGTCCGCCCCGGGCTGCGCCACGGCGAAGAGGGCTGCCCCGACGATCCCGGCCTCGTTGCGCAGGAGGGCCGGGACGACCGGCACCCGGCAGGTGAGGCGCGGGATGAACTTGTCGGCGTTCTTGCTCACTCCGCCGCCAAGGATGATCAGGTCCGGCCAGAGGATCCGGTTGATCGCCTTCAGGTGTTCGTCGAGGTCCGCGGCCCACGCCTTCCACGACAGCCCCCGTCGAATCCGGGCCGCCGCCGCCGACCGGTGCTCGGCATCCCGGCCGCGGATCTCCATGTGGCCGAGCTCCGTGTTCGGGACGAGCCTCCCGTCGACGAACAGCCCCGACCCGACCCCGGTGCCGAGGGTGAGGACGAGGACGACGCCCCGCTTCCCGACCCCGGCCCCGAAGCGCATCTCGGCCAGCCCGGCCGCGTCGGCGTCGTTGACCAGGGTGACCGGGCGCCCGAGGGCGCGCTCGAGGTGCTCACGGGCCGGGTACTCGACCCAGCCCTGGTCGATGTTCGCGGCGGTCATCGTCCGGCCGTCGATGACGACGGCCGGAAAGGCGACCCCGACCGGGAGGCCCTGCCGGCCGACCGCCGACTCGATTCGACCGACGAGGCGCGCGATCGCGTCGATCACGGCCTCCGGGGTCGACGGCTCGGGGGTCGGCACCCGGAGGCGGTCCGAGACGAGCTTGCCTTCGACGGTGTCGACGGCGGCCGCCTTGATCCCGCTCCCCCCGACGTCGATCCCGATCGCGATCCGCTCCTGTTCGGCCATCGCGCCGTCCTCAGTTCGTGTCCCCGCCCGGTCGTGCTCAGAAGTAGTTGACGCTGATCCCGCCGTCGACGACGAGCTGGGCGCCGTTCGTCCAGCGCGATTCGTCGGACGCAAGGTACATCGCCATGTACACGATCTCCTCGGGCTTGCCGAACCGGCCGGTCGGGTTGCGCGCCAGGCGGATCCGCTTCGCCTCCTCGTCCTTGACCAGCCAGTCCATGAGCAGCGGCGTCTCGACCGGCCCGGGGCAGATCGCGTTCGTCCGGATACCCTTCGGGCCGAACTGGACTGCGAGGCTGCGGGTGAGGGCGAGGAGTGCCCCCTTCGAGGCGGTGTACGCATCCTGGGGGACCGAGCAGCCGAGGAGAGCGACGAAGCTCGAGATGTTGATGATCGAGCCCGACCCCTGGGCGATCATCTGCGGGATCGCGTACTTGCAGCCGAGGAAGACGCCCCGCACGTTGACCGCCATCACCTTGTCCCAGGTATCGACGTCGGTGTCGATCACCGAGTGGTCGGCCTCGGGCATGATCCCGGCGTTGTTGTAGAGGACGTCGACCCGGCCGAAGGTGGCGACCGCATGGTCGACCATCGCCTTCGCGTCGGCCTCGTTCGAGACGTCGGTCTTGACGAACGTCGCCTCGCCGCCCGCCTCGCGGACGAGCCGGACCGTCTCGCTGCCGGCCGGCTCGCTGAACTCGGCGACGACGATCTTCGCGCCCTCCGCGGCGAACATCAGGGCGGCCGTCCGCCCCATGCCGCTGCCGGCGCCGGTGATGATGCAGACCTTGTCGCGCAGTCGCATGCCGTGGTGCTCCTTGTCCTGCCGGGCTTGATTGACGGGTGATCCGGCTGCCGGGCGGGTCCGGGTCCGGTGTCTCGGGCTTCCTCCGGGCGGACCGAGGCCGGCCCGCCCGGAACGGGTCGGGACGCTCGGGGCTCAGCCGCGCTCGAGGTAACGCTCGCGGTCCCAGGGGTGGACGACCGCGTCGTAGGTCATCTGCTCGACGCGGGCGGCGTTCAGGTAGTGGTCGACGACGTCCTGGCCGAAGATCTCGACCGCCGCCTCGCTCCGCTCGAGCTCGATGATCGCCTCCCAGAGCGCCCGCGGCATCCGGTCGCAGCCGGTCGCCACGTAGCCGTTGCCCTTGTACTCGGCCGGCGGCTCGACCTCGTGCTCGATCCCCCACAGGCCCGCGCCGACCATCGCGGCGTAGGTCAGGTAGGCGTTCATGTCGCCGCCGGGGAAGCGGTTCTCGATGTGCAGCGCCTGGCCGTGGCCCACGACCCGGAAGCCGGTCGTGCGGTTGTCGCGGCCCCAGACGACGTTCACCGGCGCCCACGAGAGGGCGGCGAAGCGCTTGTACGAGTTGACGTTCGGGGCGATGAACACGGCCAGCTGGCGCGACAGGGCCATCATCCCGCCCATGAAGTGGCGCATCGTCTTCGACATCCGGTACGGGGCGTCGGAGGCGGGGTCCTCCATCAGCGAGCGCGTCCCGTCGGCGTTCCAGACGCTCATGTGGAGGTGGCCCGACGAGCCTGTCCAGCGGTGGTCCGGCTTGGCCATGAACGTGATCCCCCAGCCGTTCAGGTAGGCGATCTCCTTCGCGCCGTGCTTGAAGATCACCGTCCGGTCGGCCGACTCGAGGACCTCGTCGTAGCGGATGTTCACCTCGTGCTGGCCCGGGGCGGCCTCGCCCTTGCTGAACTCGACGGGGATCCGTGCCTCGGTCATCTGGTTGCGCAGCAGCCGGTGGAGCGGCTCGGCCTTCGTCGCCTGGAGGAGGTGGTAGTCCTCGTTGTAGTAGCCGAACGGTTCGGGGGTCACCCAGCCCTTCCGGTGCTGCTCCTCCCAGGAGTCCTTGAGGACGAAGTACTCGAGCTCCGAGCCGGCCTTGACGACGTAGCCCATCGAGGCCGCCTTGGCGACCTGGCGCTTGAGCATCGTGCGCGGCGAGACGGGGATCTCCGTGTGCGTCTCCTCGTCGACCGTATCGGACAGGACGAGTGCGGTCCGCTCGAGCCAGGGCAGGACGCGAAGCGTGCTCCAGACGGGCTCGGCGATCCAGTCGCCGTAGCCGGTCTCCCAGTTCATGAGCTTGAACCCGTCCGGGGTGTTCATCTCCATGTCGGTGCCCAGGAGGTAGGTGCAGAAGTGGGCACCGTGGTCGATCACGCCGTTCAGGAACGCCTGGGCCTGGACGCGCTTGCCGACGAGTCGGCCCTGCATGTCGGTCAGGGCGACGACGAGCGTGTCGACCCGGCCGTCACGGACCATCGCCTCCAGTTCCTGGAGCATCGGGTGCTTGGTGGGGTGCTTGGCGTTGCTCATCGATCCTCTCCCGTCGCGCGGCGTGAGGTCATGCCACGCGCGATCTCATGCCGCCCCGTCCATCTGGCGTCTGCCCGGACGGCTGGGGGCGACGCATGACCACCGATAGGGGAGGGCCGACCGACGAGGCCGGCCGGCCCTCCGATGCTACGACGTTGGCGTCCGCCCCGTCGGGCGGTCGGGTGCGCGAGCGTTCGTGCCGGGTGGCGCCGGTCAGGCCTGGGCCGGACCCTTCAGCTCCTCGGCCGCATGCTCGAACTCGCGCTCGATCTCGGTCAGCTCGGCCTCCATGCCCATGACCCTCGGACCCTGGAACCCGCGGCGGGCCCAGCCGTAGTAGTAGACGAGCAGGAAGACGACCGTGCCGATCATGAACGGCCACGAGATGTTGCCCGAGGTCGGGAACGAGAAGAGGACCATCAGCACGAGGACCCAGAAGAGGGCCACGACCGCGACCGGCTTCGACCAGCGCCCGAGGCTCCAGACGCGCGCCTTCAGCCACTCCTGGGTGGTGGCACCCAGGTAGATCGTGATCCCGTACGCGGCGTACAGGAAGATCGTGCTGATCGCGGTCACGATCACGATCGCGGTGCCGCCGCCGACGATGCCGGCCAGGACGGTGAAGACCCAGGCCACGACGGTGATCCCGACCAGGCTGTTGGCCGGAGTCCGGTAGCGGTGCGAGACCTTCTTGAGCCAGCCCGAGCCGGGGACCCCGTCATCGCGGGCGAAGGCGTAGAGCATCCGGCCGGCGGCCGCGACCGACGAGAGGCCGCAGAACGCCATCGCGATCGCGATACCGGCGCTCAGCAGATCGCCGAGCTGGCCGAGGTTGTACTTGAGGATCTCGATGACCGCGACCCCGTTGCCGAAGTAGTACTGGCTCGCGTTCGGCAGGGTGGTGTCGTCGAGCGTGCTCGGGAAGAGCGTCGACAGGTTCGGCAGGTGGGTCGTCAGGGCCAACAGGAAGATGAATCCGACGACGGCCGAGACGGCGACCGAGAGGAAGATGCCCCAGGCGCTCGCGACCCGGGCACCGACCGTCTCCTCGGCCACGTGGGCCGACGCGTCGTAGCCGGTGTACGTCCAGTTCGCCTGCAGGAGCGAGAAGAAGAAGGCGAGGACGACCGGGTAGCTGATCGCCGGACCGTACTGCAGGTTGACGAAGCCGAGGTCGTTGTTCCAGCTGCCGGCCACGTCCTGGGGCTGGATCGCGAACAGGGTGAGGCCGGACTCGTCCGGCTTGCCGGTCAGGAAGACGAGCACGACGATCGCGGCGACGATCGCGATGTGCCACCAGACGCTGACCTGGTTGAGGAGGGCGACGAGGTTGATGCCGGCGATGTTCATCGCCAGCTGGATCGCCATCAGGACGCCCATCGTCAGGAGCTGGCCGGTCAGGATCGTCGTGCCGCCCGCGGCCAGGATCACGGTCGTGTTGTCGTACGTGATCCCGAGGGTCGACAGGAGCGGCGTGACGATCGTCGCGTTCAGGAACGCCGCGGCCGCGAAGTTGATCCCGGCCACGATCGCGAACTGGCCGATCAGGTTGAGCCAGGCGGTCCACCAGCCCCAGTCCTTGTTCTTCATCTTCGACGCCCAGTAGTAGAGGCCGCCGGCCGTCGGGTAGGCCGAGGCGATCTCGCCCATCGAGGCCGCGATGAAGAGGACGAAGACGGTGACGAGCGGCCAGCCGATCAGGACCGCCGCCGTCCCCGCCCAGGCCAGGCCGTAGTCATAGAGGATGACGGCGCCGGTGAGGATCGAGATGATCGAGAAGCTGATCGCGAAGTTGCTGAAGCCGCCCATCGAGCGGAACAGCTCCTGGGCGTAGCCGAGCTGGTGCAGCTCGTGGATGTCCTGCTTGATCTGCTCTTCCCGGGACCGAGGTTGAGTCATCGATTCCTCCACACTCGAGATGGCTCGCGGGTCTGGACGGTGCCCGCGGTGATCACCGGTCTGCGAGCCATTCGGCCTCCCTCCGGACCGGAACGGCGAGACTGTGGCGACCGACTCGATCGCGATGACGCGGGGATACGGGGATACGGGGTTCGGGCAGCCGAGGCGGCGCTCGGCACCGGAACGTCGGTGCGGCGGTGTTTCGTCGGTCGCAGACCCTCCTTTCGGTCGGGGCCCGAGCCTCCCCCGGCGCAGGGGCGAGCGGGCGCGAACTCGATCGGCTCCCGGACCGGACGACCGACGCTGCCCGCCGGGCGATCGCGGAGCGTCATGCCCAAGAGAATGCGGGGACTATACGCGACCGGCGGCGTGCAGGGGAAGCGATTCGCGCACCGGGCGACATCCCGACGACGGTGATCCCGGCGCCAGTGGGTCGGGGCTCCGAGCGGCCCCCTGCGCGCCCCCTAGTAGATCGTCGTCGTGCCGGCCGGGAACTCGAAGTCGAAGGCGGTCGGTGGCAGCACGGCGTCCGGCTCGAGGGTCACGACGCACGCATCGCGGGTCACCTGCTCGCCGATCAGCTCGACGAGCCGGGTGATCACCCCGGTTTCGCGATCGACCGAGACCTCGTAGCGGTGATCCGGGCGGTCCGCCCAGACCTCGCTGCCGCGCGGGTGGTCGCACTCGAGGACGATCGCCTCGCGCCCGGCAACCTCCGTCTCGCCGGTGACCCGGCAGCGGCCGGTGGCCAGGACGTTCTGACAGAAGCCGGCCGGATGGATGAACGTCTCGGGGAGGGTCTCGGCCGGCAGCGGCGTGACCGGCTGGTAGACGGTCGACATCCCCGGCAGGTCCGGGTCGTCGAGACCGGCCACCGGCCGGCGAACCGGCCGCGAGGTGCCCAGGTGGTGCGTTGCCGAGTACGTGCGGACGGTCTCGCCGTCGGAGATCCAGAGCTCGTAGTTGGCGGCCGTTCCGCGTTCCGGTTCGGTCGTCGTCACCCTGGCCAGGCCCGGGTGGCGAAGGACGGTCTCGATGAGCGCGAGGTGCTCGCCCTCGGCGGTCGCGGTCCGTTCCTCGATCCGCATGCGCAGGGTGTCGAAGCGGAGCTCCGCGTCGCGCATGAACGTGAAGAGCTGCTCGGGCGTCGGCAGGCTCGGCGGCAGCGCGACGATCTCCGGCCGTGGCCGGCCGTTCGTCGGTGCGGGCAGCTGCGAGGCGCGATCCCAGAGGCGCACGGAGGTCATCGGGCGGGATTGTAGCCGATGGCCCGACTGGCCGATGGCCCGACGGTGCCCGGCACGGGGCCGGGCGCGGCGGGCGCGGGCACGAACACGGCCGGCCGGCCGGCGTTCTTGTCGGAAGGACAAAGCCCCGGAAGCGACCGCGACTCGCCCGCCTTCAGGCCCGGATGGTCGTCCGGGAAGAACGAAGCAGTCGATTGGCGGCCCTCGAGGTGGCTTCGGCCGCCCACTGGCCCCCAGCAGGTCCGGTTTGGGGCCCTCTTGTACTGCCACGAAGAACGCCCTGCGGTGAGAGGTGGCTGGTGCACGGTTGGCGAGTGCGGCGGCGTGCGGCGCGGGCGGCGCGGGCGGCGCGGCGCCCACGAGGCCCGCGCCGCCCGTCCCGGCCCCCTCGCCCCGCCCCGCCACCCCGCCCCGCGCGACGAGCCGGCCACACGACGAGCCGGCCTGGCCCTCGCTAGACTGGTCGTGACGGAAACACGGCTCCGGAGCCTGTCCCGGCCGGACCGTGGTCCGCTGACCAGCCCGTTGCCTGGACGACCCCGGTCCTCGCCTGGCCGTCCTGCCGTCCGGGCCCACGGGCCGGAGCACGATCAGGGCGCCGCGTCCGCCTCCGCTCGCGGTCGCGCCCAGCCCGGCGCCACCAGGCGCCCCTACAGGAGCCACCGCCATGGCCGCCACCGGACCATCCAGCCCATCCAGCCCATCGAGCCCGCCCAGCCCCCGCCCCGGCTTCCGGATCGAGAAGGACCCGCTCGGCTACGTCGAGGTCCCCGAGAACGCCTACTACGGTGTCCAGACCGCCCGGGCGATCCACAACTTTCCGATCTCCGGGATGCTCCCGCACCCCGCCCTCGTCCGGGCGATCGTCCAGGTGAAGAAGGCCGCCGCCCGGGCGAACATGGCGACCGGCCGCCTGCCGGCCTCGATCGGCAACGCGATCGTCGATGCCGCCGACGAGATCCTCGCCACGGCCGGGCCGGTCCAGCCGGGGGAGGTGTCACCCGAGGTCGAGGAGCTCGAGCCGGGCCGTCCGACCGACCCGATGGGCCGGGCCTTCGCCGCCGCCGCCCGGGCCAAGGGCGAGGAGCTCGTGGCGAACTTCCGTGTCGACCCGTTCCAGGCCGGCGCCGGCACCTCGCACAACATGAACGCCAACGAAGTCCTGGCCAACCGGGCGATCGAGATCCTCCACGCCCAGGGGATCGGCAGTGGCCGGCGTGGCGACTACAGCGTCGTCAGCCCGAACGATCACGTGAACATGGCCCAGTCGACGAACGACGTCTTCCCGACCTCGATGCGGATCGCCACGCTCGACCTGATCCGCGACTTCCGGCCGGCGATGGACGAGCTGATCGCCGCCTTCGACGCCAAGGCGGTCGAGTTCGACGACGTCGTGAAGGCCGGCCGGACGCACATGCAGGACGCCGTCCCGATCCGCCTCGGCCAGGAGTTCAAGGCCTACGCGATCACCCTCCGCCGGGGCCTCGACCGCCTCCTGGCCGCCGCCGACTCGATCAGGGAGCAGAACATCGGGGCGACCGCGGTGGGTACCGGGCTGAACGCCGAGCCCGAGTACATCCGGCTCGTCATCGGCTACCTCTCCGAGCAGACCGGGCACGACCTGCGCACCGCCGAGCACCTCGTCCAGGCGACCCAGTCGATGCGCCCGATGCTCGAGGTGAGCGCCGCCCTGCGCGGGATCGCGGTCGACCTGGTGAAGATCAGCGAGGACCTCCGGATCATGTCCTCCGGACCGATGACCGGCTTCGCCGAGATCACCCTCCCGGCCGTCCAGCCCGGCTCCTCGATCATGCCCGGCAAGGTGAACCCGGTCATGGCCGAGTGCCTCTCGATGGTCTGCTTCCACGTCATCGGCAACGACACCGCGGTTGCCTGGGCAACCTCGGCCGGGCAGCTCGAGCTGAACGTGATGATGCCGATGATCGCCCACGACACGCTCGAGTCGCTCACGATCCTGCGCAACATGTGCCGCGCCTTCGCCGAGTTTGCGGTCCAGGGCATCCAGGCCAACCGGGAACGGGCCCGGATGCTCATGGAGCGCTCGTCGGCCCTGGCCACGCCGCTCGCACCGTACCTGGGCTACGCCCTCGCCGCAGACATCTCGAAGCAGGCGGTGCGCGAGAACCGGACGATCCGCGAGATCGTGATCGAGCGGGGGATCTTCACCGCCGAGGAGCTCGACGAGCTGCTCGCGCCACACGAGCTGACCGAGCCCGGGGTGGCCGGCAACTTCCGCTTCACGCCGCGGATGCCGGAGGGGTTCGAGCGCCCGACCGGCCCGGTCGGCGCCGGAGGGTAGGGCGGCCCGAGGGTGGATCGGGCCCGGCGAGGGTGGGCACCCAGCCAGCACCGGCTCGCTCGCTCGCCCGCCCGCCGTCGCACGCCCGCCCTCGCCCGTCGTCGACCGCCCATCCGTCGTCGCCCAACCGTCCGCCGTCGCCCGGCGAGCGTTTCGGCCGGACTCTCGTAGACTGCGCCCATGGAGTTCGACTCGGATACGTTCCGGCGGGTGATGGGCCACTTCGCGACCGGCGTCTCGGTCGTCACGACCCTCGAGCCGACCGCTGCCGGCGAACGACCGGTCGGGATCACGGTCAACGCCCTCAGCTCCGTTTCGCTCGATCCGCCGCTGGTCATGGTCGCCCTCGACCGGCGCCGCCGGATCACCCCGGTCATCAGGGCTGCCGGTCGGTACGCCGTGAACATCCTGGGCGAGTCGCAGCAGTGGCTGTCGGACTGCTTCGCCGGGGCGCCGGTCGTCCCCGACCGCGAGGCCTTCTGCGGGGCTGCCTGGCGGCCCGGCGAGACTGGCCTGCCGATCCTCGACGGGGTGATCGCGAGCCTCGAGTGCACGATCGTCGGCGTCCACCCGGTCGGCGACCACGACCTGTTCATCGGCCGGGTCGTCGCCCTGGCCAACGAGGAGGTGCACCCGATGCCCCTCCTCTACTACCGGCGGCGCTACCTGCGGATCGAGCGGGCCACGACCGTCGAGCTCGAAGGCAGGCCCGAGGAGTAGGGCGCCCGATGCCGACGAGCCCGACAAGCCCGACGAGCCCGATGCCGACGAGCCCGATGGCGACGGTCAGCGCCAACGGCCTCGAGATCGGCTACGAGGTGCACGGGGCCGGCCCGCCGATGGTCATGCTCCATGGCGCCAGCTCGTCGGGTCGCGAGGACTGGGCGGCCCAGGTGCCGCGCTTCTCGAAGGTCTTCCGGATCTACCTGCCCGACGCCCGGGGTCATGCCACCACTCGCTGGGACGCCGCCGACGGCTGGTCCCTGGCCTGGCTGGTCGACGATCTCGCCGCGTTCGTCGATGCCCTCGGGCTCGAGACGTTCCACCTCGTCGGCTTCTCGATGGGCGCCCAGACCGCGCTGGCCTACGCGATCCGCCGGCCGGAGCGACTCCGGACGCTCGTCCTGGGCGGGATCTCCACCCAGCCCGAGCCGCGCACGAGCGTGGCCCGGCGCCTGATGGACCCGGCCCGAATCGAGCGCGACGACCCCGCCTGGGCGGCCCGGCTCGCCCGCCGCCACGACCCCGTCCAGGGTCCCGGGGCGTGGCGCCGCCTGCTGGCCGCGATCGCGGCCGACATCGCCAGCCAGCAGCCGCCCGCGCCGCGCGACCTGCGCCGGGTGACCGTGCCGGCCCTCGTCGCGATCGGCGACCGCGATCCGTTTGCGCCGGTCGATCACGCCTGGGGCCTGGCGCGCCAGCTTCCGGCCGGGCAGCTGCTCGTCGCTCCCGACTGCCCGCACGAGATCATGGTGCGCCGGGCGGGCCTGTTCAACGAGGCCCTGGCCGGCTTCTACCGCTCGACCGGGCACTGGCCGACGAACGGCACATGAGCCGCCGCCCAGCGGCAGCCGGCGCCCAGCGGCAGCCGGCGCCCGGAGGTCGACCGACGAACGACCCAGAGGCGACGCCCGGGCGATGAACAGGAGGTTGCGATGAGCGATGCGACGGACACCGGCACCGGGACGGGCGCCGGCGCGGCCGAGCGCGAGTTCGTGCGGGTCGACTTCCCGGCCCGGCACCCGGGCGGCGAGGGCGAGACGATCGCCGGCGTCGCCCTCGTCACCCTCGATCGTCCCGAGGCCCGCAATGCGATCAACGACGCCCTGCTCGGCCAGCTCGTCGCCGCGCTCGGGCGGCTCGACGCGGACGCCGCCTGTCGCTGCATCGTCCTGACCGGCGCCGGCGAGCGGGCGTTCGCGGCCGGGGCCGACATCCGCGAGATGGCCGGCGAGACCGCGGCGGGCCTGCTCGCCAGCGACCGGTTCGCGCGCTGGGAGGCGGTCGGCTCGCTGCGCACCCCGCTCGTGGCGGCCGTGCGCGGCTTCGCCCTCGGCGGCGGGTGCGAGATCGCGCTCTCGTGCGACATCGTCATCGCCGGCGACGACGCGGTCTTCGGCCAGCCGGAGATCAAGCTCGGGATCATCCCCGGCGGCGGCGGCACCCAGCGCCTGGCGCGTGCGGTCGGGCGGTCGAGGGCGATGGAGCTGATCCTCACCGGCCGGATGGTCGACGCCCACGAGGCCGAGCGGATCGGGCTCGTCAGCCGGGTCGTGCCGGCGGCCGAGACGCTCGCCGCGGCCCTCGAGCTGGCGGCCACGATCGCGGCCATGCCGCCCCTCGCCGTCGTCGCCGCCAAGGAAGCGATCGGCCGGGCGGACGAGCTTCCGCTGCGCGAGGGGCTCGCATTCGAGCGCCGAACCTTCTACCTTCTGTTCGGCAGCGCGGACCAGCGCGAAGGGATGGCGGCGTTCCTCGAGAAGCGGACGCCGACCTGGACAGGACGCTAGCCCGGCTGACGGGCGGAGGACCGGAGATGGACGACCAGGCGAGCGGCCGGCGGGACGGCGATCCGGGGCCCGACCACGACCGCGACCGGCCGCCGCCGGCGCTGGCACCGGTCGACCCGGACGCCCCGGTCAGCGGCCACGCGACCGAGTTCCCGGACGCACCGGTCGCCTCGCTCGCCCCCGAGCATGACTGGTCGGCCGCGGCGTCGCTCATCTTCCCGCTCCTCCGGCCGGTGGGGACCGTCGGCCTCCACGTCTCCGAGGTCGACCAGGCCGCCCTGCTTGCCACCGCCCGCCAGAGTCACGCCCAGCCGATCGTCGACGACGGGCCGTGCGGGCTGAGCATCGTCTACGCGATCGCCGCCAGCGGCTTCGACGTCATCGTCAACGGCGACCATCTCCTCTCCTGGGGGGTCGGGCTGGAGGCGATCCAGGACGCCGCGATCGCCAACCTCGTCGCCTGGTCCGCCTCGGCGCCGTGGACGGCCGAATCGTCGGGGGACCGGCTGCTCCTGTCATCGGATTCGGGCGCGGGCTGGGACGCGACCCGGATCCTCCTGCCCGAGGTCCGGGCGCACCTCGCCCGCGAGCTTGGCCGGGCCGGGCGGATCCTCGTCGGACTGCCCGAGCGACACCTCCTCGTCGCGGGCTCGCTGCGGGCCGGTGACGAGGAGTTCGGGGTGCTCTTCCGGGAGTTCGTGGTCGAGCAGTCCGGGGGCTCGGACGAGCCGATCGACCGCCGGGTCTTCGAGCTCGTGGGCGGGCAGCTGGTCGAGTTCGAACCCTGACCTCCGGACCGATAAGCGGGAAGCCCAGTTGAAGCAGCGAGGAACGACCGCGTGAGCCGCGACCTGCATCGCCCCGTCCGGGAAGCCTGGATCATCGACGCCGTCCGGACCCCGATCGGACGCTACGGTGGGGCGCTCGCCTCGGTCCGTCCGGACGACCTGGCGGCCGCCGTCATCCGGGCGATCGTCGAGCGGACGGGGATCGATCCGGCGCTCATCGAGGACGTGATCCTGGGCTGCGCGAACCAGGCCGGCGAGGACAACCGCAACGTCGCCCGGATGGCGCTCCTGATCGCCGGGCTGCCGGTCGAGGTCGCCGGGCTGACCGTCAACCGGCTGTGCGGGAGCGGCCTCCAGGCGATCAACTCGGCCGTCCATGCGATCGCCGTCGACGACGGGGACGTGTTCATCGCCGGGGGCGTGGAATCGATGACCCGCGCCCCGTACGTCATGCTCAAGCCGGCCGAGGGGTACGAGCGGGGGACCCACGAGCTCGTCGATTCGACGCTCGGCTGGCGGTTCGTCAACCCGCGCCTGGCCGAGCGCTACCCGCCGATCTCGCTGGGCGAGACGGCCGAGTGCGTGGCCGACGAGTGGTCGGTGTCGCGCGAGCGCCAGGACGCGTTCGCCCTCGAGAGCCAGCGCCGGGCGCTCGCGGCGATCGAGGCCGGGCGGTTCGACGAGCAGATCGTCCCGATCGCGGTCCCCCAGCGGAAGGGCGAGCCGGTCGTCTTCGCCCGCGACGAGCACCCGCGGGCGGACACCTCGGCCGAGGCGCTGGCGCGCCTGAAGCCGGCCTTCCGGGCCGGCGGGACGGTGACCGCCGGCAACTCGTCGGGGATCAACGACGGCGCATCGGCGCTCCTGGTCGTCGAGGCGGAGCGGGCACGGGCGCTCGGGCTCCAACCGATGGCCCGGGTGGTTGCGACCGCGGTGGCCGGGGTCGACCCGTCCGTCATGGGAATCGGGCCGGTGCCGGCGATCCGGAAGGCGCTCGGCCGGGCCGGCCTGGCCGTCGCCGACATCGACCTCGTCGAGCTGAACGAGGCGTTCGCCTCGCAGGCCGTCGCCTGCGTCGACGAGCTCGGCCTCGACCCGGCCCGGGTGAACGTGAACGGCGGGGCGATCGCTCTCGGCCACCCGCTCGGGATGAGCGGTGCCCGGCTGATGACGATGCTCGTCCACGAGCTCCGGCGGACCGGCGGGCGGTACGGCCTGGCGAGCATGTGCATCGGCGTCGGCCAGGGGATCGCCACGATCGTCGAGCGGATCGCCCCGGACTGATTTCGACAGGGTGCTTGTCGAAACTCCTTGCCTTGCGTACGATTGCGTCGACCGAGCGATGCCGGTCCCAGCGCAGCACTCCACTCCCCCGAGGAGGATCCCGGATGATCGACGCCCAGCCAACAGTCCTGAGCCTCACGGACGCCGCCGCGGGCAAGCTCAAGGAGCTGACCGCCGGGGAGGCGAACCCGAACATCGGCCTGCGCGTCTACGTCTACAGCGGCGGCTGCTCCGGGTATCGCTACGGGATGATGCTCGAGGATGCCCCGACCGAGGCCGACCGGGTCCTCGAGGCGAACGGTGTCCGGGTCTACGTCGACGACAAGAGCATCAGCCTCCTCCAGGGCTCGGAGATCGACTACGTCGACACGCTCATGGGCGCTGGGTTCACGGTCAACAACCCGAACGCGGTTGCCGCCTGTGGCTGCGGCTCGAGCTTCCGGACCGCGGACGACGAGGGCAGCCCGAAGGCCTGCGCCCACTGACGACGCCCGCCCGCGCCCGCTGACGACGAGGGCCTGCGCCCGCGCTCGCTGACGGCGCGGGCCTGCGCCCGTCGCCGACCGGCCCGCGGGCCAGCCTCTCCGCCTTTCCCGAAGCCGCCGGACTCGACCACCGGCGGCTTCTCCTTGCCCGGTCGGCCAGCTTGCCGGAGCGCTACTCGCTGAAGCGCTCCTCGCGCCACGGATCGGCGTCGTTGTGGTAGCCGTAGCGCTCCCAGAACCCGAGCTCGTCGTGGTCGAGGAACTCGAGGCCGCGGAGCCACTTCGCGCTCTTCCAGAAGTAGCGCTTCGGGACCAGCAGCCGGAGCGGCCAGCCATGCTCGGGCTCGAGCGGCTGCCCGCCGAACGAGTCGGCGAGCAGGACGTCATCGTCGTCGAGCACCCGGAGCGGCAGGTTCGCGGTGTAGCCCTGCTCGCAGTGGGCGAGGACGTGGGTCGCGGCGGCGGTCGGGCGGGCGAGACGGAGGATCTCCTGGATCGCCACCCCTTCCCAGACCGTGTCGAGCTTCGACCAGCGCGTGACACAGTGGATGTCGGTCGTGACCGTCCGCCGGGGGAGGGTCCGATACTCCTCCCAGGTCAGGCTGAGCGGGTTCTCGACCTGGCCCCAGACCCGGAACGTCCAGCTCGCGAGGTCGACCCTGGGCACGGAGCCGTAGTGGAGGACCGGGAACTTGTCGGTCAGGTACTGGCCGGGCGGGATCCGGGCCGCGACCGACGGGTCGCGCTCCCGGCCGCCGAAGAGGCGCTCGATCATCGTGGTCTCCCTGGCTGAGGTCGCCCTATTGTCACCGAAGGGGCGCGGATCGTCGCGCGGCCGCTGGAGAACCGCTCCGCGGCGGCTCCGCGGCTGCTCGACGGCCGGAGGCGCTACCCTTCGCACGTGAGCCAGACCGACCGACCGACCGGCGACGCCGTCGCAGGCGACCCCGCCGAGCCCGCTCCGCCCGCCGCCGCCCCAGCCGGGCCCGCCACCCCGGGCGCGCCCGCCGCACCCGCCGCCCGGGTCGTCGTCGTCATGCCCGCCTACAACGCCGCCCGGACGCTCGAGCGGACGTACGCCGACATCCCCCACGAGCTCGTCGACCGGATCATCCTCGTCGACGACCTCTCGCGCGACGAGACGGTCCAGGTCGCCCAGCGTCTCGGGCTCGATGTGATCATCCACCGCCAGAACCTGGGCTACGGCGGGAACCAGAAGACGTGCTACGACGCGGCGCTCGCGAGCGGCGCCCAGGTCGTGGTCATGCTCCACCCCGACTACCAGTACGACGCGACGCGGATCCCGGCCCTGATCGAGCCGATCCTGGCCGGCCGGGCGGACCTGATGCTCGGCAGCCGCTTCCTCGGCGATCCGCTGGCCGGGGGGATGCCACGCTGGAAGTACGTCAGCAACCGCTTCCTGACCGCGATCGAGAACGCCGCCTTCGGGCTCCGCCTGTCCGAGTACCACACCGGCCTGCGTGCCTACAGCCGGCGCCTGCTCGAGACGATCCCGTACCGGCTGAACAGCAACGACTTCGTCTTCGACCAGGAGCTGATCGCCCAGGTCGTGGCGGCCGGCGGGTTCCGGATCGGCGAGATCGCCGTCCCGACCCGCTACTTCGAGGAGGCGAGCTCGGTCGGCCTGAAGCGAAGCATCGTCTACGGGCTCTCGACGCTCCGGGTCGTCGCGCGCTACCTCCTCCACCGCTGGAAGGTGCGCCGGTCGCCGAAGCTGACCGCCCGGCGACCGAGCCCCTGACCGCCCGGTGAACGGCCGGTGAACGGCGGGCGGGGCCGGTTCGCCCGGGGGGCGGTCGGGATCGGCATCTCGGTCGTCGCGCTCGCGCTCGTCCTGCGCGGGGTCGACGTCTCCCGCACCGCCGCCGTCCTCGCCACCGCCGTCCCCGGCTGGCTGGCGCTCATGGTCGCCTTCCAGCTCGCCGACGTCTCGGCCCGCGGTCTGCGCTGGCAGCGCCTCCTGGCCCCGATCCGCAGGGTCGCCCTGGCGCGCACGTTCGACTACCTGCTCGTGGGCTACCTGGCGAACAACATCCTGCCCGCCCGCCTCGGCGAGCTCGTGCGCAGCCACTACCTCGGCGACCGCGAGGGGGTCAGCCGAACGACGACGCTCGGCACCGTGGTCGTCGAGCGCACCGTCGACACGGCCGTCCTGGTGGCGATCGCCTCGCTCGCGATCCTCGTCCTCCAGGTCCGGGGCGCGGTCGCCAGCGCCGTGCTCGTCGGTCTCGCCCTGAGCGGCCTGCTCGTCGTGGGGCTCAGTGTCGCCCTCGTCGCCCACCGGCTGCCGGGCGCCGGGCAGGTGGTTGCCCTCGCCGGCCGCTGGCCGCGGGTCCACGACCTGGCCGGCCGGCTCCGGGGCGGGCTGGCCGTGGCCGGTCGGCCGCGCACGCTCGGGCAGGCGATCGGGCTGAGCCTGCTCGCCTGGTCAGCGACGGTCGCCGCCACGGCCGCCGCCGGGCAGGCGATCGGCCTGCAGCTGACGACCGCCCAGGCGGCCCTCTTCGCTTCCGGGACGGCCCTCTCAACGGCGATCCCGTCCGGCCCGGGCTACCTCGGCACGTTCGAGCTGGCGGGAGTCGGGATCGGGGCGGTCCTCGGCCTCCCGGCCGAGACCTCGTTTGCGCTCGCCCTGATCGTCCACGTCTCGGTCCTCGTGATCACGTCGGTCGGCGGCGCGATCGGGTTCGTGCGCATCTGGCGTCGCTCACCCGCCGGTCGCGCGGGTCATCTCGGCCGGCTCCTGGAACGGCGACCCTGACCCGCCCCGGCGCAGTCCCGGCGAGACGAGCGCCCGCTGGAGCGCCGCGAAGCCGAGCTCGGTGAGGATCGCGAAGCCGGCCACGAGCAGGACCCCGGCCAGCAGCCGCTCGTCGTCGTTGCGGGCAATCCCGTCGATGATGTAGCGCCCGAATCCGCCGTAGGCGACGACCGCCCCAAGGGTCGCGGTCGCGATCACCTGGACGGCGGCGGTCCGGATCCCGCCCACGATGACCGGCAGCGCGAGCGGGATCTCGACCCGGCCGAGGACCTGGCGCTCGCTCATCCCCATGCCCCGGGCCGCCTCGACGAGGTCGCGGTCGACCTCGCGCAGGCCGGCATCGGTGTTGACCAGGATCGGCGGGATCGCCAGGAGCGTCATCGCGACGAAGGTCGGGATGACGTCGAGCCCGTACGAAGGGCTCAGCTGGAGCGAGATCGGCAGGACCATGACCAGGACGGCGTACGAGGGGACGGCGCGCCCGATGTTCGCCGCGTTGACCGCGAGCAGGCTGCCCCGGCCGGTGTGCCCGGTCCAGAGCCCGATCGGGAGCGCGACCGCCCCGGCCACGACGACCGCGATCACGGAGATCGAGCCGTGCTCGACGAAGCGGATCGGGATCCCGTCCGGCCCCTGCCAGTGAGCCGGGTCGGCGAGCCAGGCGAGCGTGGCGGCGAGGATCTCCATCAGGCTTCGCTCAGGGTTCCATCAGGTTCGGCTGCGCATCGGCGTCCGGCCCGGCCGCGTGGGCGTCCAGGTCCGCATCAGCGCCCGGAGATCCGGGCCCGGGCCCACGGGGTGAGCGCCCGCTGGAGACGGATGAAGGCGATGTCGGCGCCGAAGGCGAGCGCGACCGAGAGCGCGGCCCCGACGTAGATCTTCGTCGGGAAGAAGGCCGCGATCCCGTCCTTGATCAGGACGCCGAGGCCGCCGAAGGCGTCGCCGATCAGCGAGCCGACCGTCACCAGCCCGATCGTCGAGACGCTCGCCAGGCGGAGCCCGGCGATGATCAGCGGGATCGCCAGCGGCAGCTCGACCTGGAGCAGGCGCTGGCCGCGCGTGTAACCCATCCCGTTCGCCGCCTCGAGGACGTCGGCCGGGACCGCGTCGAAGCCGGCCACGATGTTCCGGACGAGGATGAGGAGGGTGTAGGCGACGAGCGGGATCTCGACGGTCACGACCGAGAGGCCGGTGAACGGGACGAGGACGGCGAAGAGGGCCAGGCTCGGGATCGTGTACAGGATCCCGGAGATCGCGGTGATCGGCCCGTACACGCGCCGGTCGCGGACCGACCAGAGGGCGAGGCCGAACGAGACGGCAAACCCGGCCCCGACCGCGAGGGCGGCGATCCCGAGGTGCTGGAGGGTGGCGAGCGCGATGTCGTCGAGGTGGCCGACGACCCATCCCCAGTCGACGAGCGGCCGGCCGGTCATGTCCGCATCCGGGCGGTGATCGCCTCGACCCTGACGAGGCCGAGCGGCCGGCCGGCGCGGTCGACGACGAGCCCGGCCTCGGCGCCGGCGTCGAGGAGGATCGAGAGGGCGTCCTTGAGCGTCGTCTCGGGCTCGACGACCGGCAGGTCCGGGGTGGCGGCCGCGGTCGTGCCGGCGCTCGGGCCGGCGCCGGCGCCGGCGTCGCGGCCGCTGGCTGCGCCGGCTGTGCCGGCTGTGTCGGGGCCGGGGCCGCCCACCGGATCGAGCTCGAGGTCGGCGACCCGGCTGAGCGAGAGCCGCTTCAGGCCGCGATCGGCGCCCACGAACCGGGCCACGAAGTCCGAGGCGGGGCTGGCGAGGATATCGCGGGGCGGTCCGAACTGGGCGAGGATGCCGCCCTGGGCCATGACCGCGACGAGATCGCCGAGCTTGATCGCCTCGTCGACGTCGTGGGTGACGAACAGGATCGTCTTGGCCAGCTCGTCCTGGAGGCGCAGGAACTCGTTCTGGAGCCGGTCGCGGACGATCGGGTCGACGGCGCCGAACGGCTCGTCCATGAGCATCACCGGCGGGTCGGCGGCGAGGGCGCGGGCGACCCCGACGCGCTGGCGCTCGCCGCCCGAGAGCTCGGCCGGGTAGCGGTCGCGATCGCGGGCGGGGTCGAGACCGACGAGGGCGAGCAGCTCGTCGGCCCGTTCGCGCTGGCGAACGGGGGACCAGCCCAGGAGGCGCGGCACGACGGCCACGTTCTCCCCGATCGTCAGGTGGGGGAAGAGCCCGACCTGCTGAATGACGTACCCGATCCGCCGGCGGAGGGCGGTGACCTCCTCGGTGGCGATGTCGACCCCGTCGATCAGGATCCGCCCGCTCGTCGGCTCGATCAGCCGGTTGACCATCTTCAGGCTCGTCGTCTTGCCGCAGCCTGAGGGCCCGACGAGGACGCAGATCTTCCCGGCCGGTACGACGAACGAGAGGTCGCTGACGGCCGCCGGCGGGCGAGCCTCCGCGGTGCGCCGGTCGGCCGGGCCGTAGACCTTCGTGACGTGCTCGAACTCGACGGTCGCGGCGCGCCGGGCGTCGGGCCCGGCGTCGGGCCGGGGGTCGGGCTGGGCGTTGTCCTGGGCGTTGTCCCGGGCGTCGGGCCGGGGGCCGGGCCCGGCGTTGTCCCGGGCATCGCGCCCGGCGTCCGGCGGCGGGCCGAACCGGAGACCGGCTTGGGGCAGGACGGGCTCGCTCATGGCGCCCACACCGTACCGGTTTCAGCCCGGGTTCGCGCGTGGCCGCCCCCGGACGTCCTGGC
>Ga0334722_10002191_pt1 | contig 22498 bp, 25 predicted proteins | sample C3_bottom_MG_FD_207210 | JGI IMG/M metagenome (GOLD analysis project Ga0334722, IMG submission 207210) | Sediment microbial communities from Yellowstone Lake, YNP, Wyoming, USA - C3_bottom | ecosystem: Environmental > Aquatic > Freshwater > Lake > Sediment | place: USA: Wyoming | collected... | reverse complement strand
GGCGGGCTTCTTCGCCGCGACCTTCTTGACGGCGGGCTTCTTGGCCGCGACCTTCTTGACGGCGGGCTTCTTCGCCGCGACCTTCTTGACGGCGGGCTTCTTCGCCGCGACCTTCTTGACGGCGGGTTTCTTGGCCGCGAGCTTGCTCGCGCCGACCTTCTTGACGGCGGGCTTCTTGGCCGCGACCTTCTTGGCGGCGGGCTTCTTCGCCGCGAGCTTGCTCGCGCCGACCTTCTTGACGGCGGGCTTCTTCGCCGCCGGCTTCTTCGCCGCTACCTTCTTGACCGCGGGCTTCCGGACGGCCTTCGGCTTGGTCTCGGTTGCCTTGGGAGCCTCGGAAGCCATGCCCCCGCCCATCCCACCAGTACCCTGATTGATGTCACTCATCGCGAAAACCTCCTTCTCGCTTCTTCGATTGGCGCCGGACTTGCCGGTCGCCCTGACGTTCATCTTCGCGGCCGGCTTTGCCGGCGCGGATTTCCTTTCCAAGGCGGCGTGTTTCACGGCGGCCGCCGCAGCCGCATCGGGATCGAAGGTCCTCGAGGAGAGACCGGCGTCGCGGAGCTCCGCGAGGGACCGCGCCACCACCTCGGTGAAGGGGAGGGCCGGCTCCGCGCCCGCGATCCTCGCCACCCGCAGGTGCCCGAGGCCGCAACGCAGCAGGCTGGTCAGCCGCTCCGGGGGCCCCTTCTTCTCCTCGTGGACATGGAGCCAGGCGAGGAGCTGCTCCTCGGCCGTCGCGAAGGTGGCCTCGTCGAGGGGCTTGGGAAAGCGTTCGAGCACCCGCTCAACCCGCTCGTGCACCTTCTGGTAGTCCTGGAAAAAAGTCTCGTCGATCAGCTTCTCCTCGACGAGCCTGATGTCCAAGACCGCCACGGGGTTCCTTGCCGACATCGCGCTCCCTCCTTTCACGACTCCACGCTCTAATCAATTGTATCGACATTTTCCAATAACGCAAGAAATAATTATGAATGGAGTGAATTTTCGTTCGATCTTCGCTTCGAAGAGGGTCTCGACGCGTCATCGAGGACCCTCGTCGCGTCCTTCGACGTCGACGAGGGGTCGCGTGCGGCGCGATCGGGCTTCGATCGACGCGATCGGGGCCGCGCTTCGCGAACCGGAGCCCTGATCGCGAGCGACGCGACGCCTCCGGAGCGCGCGTGATAGACTGCGAAGCATCGGAAACCACGAGGAAGGACCGCATGGGCATCGACAGAAGGGGAAGGGAGAGGCGCAAGAACGTCCTCCGCACGCTCGGCTTCGTCTTCGAGCGCTTCGGCGAGCACGAACTCGCCAATCACGCGGCCGCGGGAGCCTACGCCTTCCTCCTCTCGGCCACGCCGGCCCTCCTCCTCGTCGTCGGACTCGCGACCTCGCTCTTCTCGGCCTGGCCCGAGGCCCGCGACGCCCTCTTCGAGATCACGACGGAGGTCTTCGAGGGACTTCCCGCGAGCGGACCCGCGAGCGGGCCCCTCGTCGACTTCTTCTCGCGCAGGCTGGGCCTGGGCGCGGCCCTCTTCGCCCTCGTCTCCCTCGTCTGGGCCGCGCGGCTCTTCATCCTCACGGTCCAGCGCGGACTCCGTGTCGTGTGGGGGGTCTCTCCGCTCGAGAAGCCGGTCAGGGACAACCTCGTGACCTTCGGCCTCGAGTTCGCGGCCCTCGTCCTCGTCGTCCTCGTGCTCACGGGGGCCGAGGCCTTCCGATTCCTGCTCGGCTTCACGCCGGAATTCATGTCCGAGACCGTCCGCGCGGTGTCCGTGACCCTCCTCCGCTCCCTGCCGCCCCTCCTTCTCTTCCTCTACGCCTACTTCACCTACCTCCTCATCCCGCCCCGCGGCCCCCGACGCTCCACCGCCGCCCTCGCCGCCCTCCTCTGCGTCGTCGTCTACGCCAGCTTCTCGATCGTGCTCGACTTCGCGATCAATCGCAGCCACTACGACCTCCTCTACGGCGTCTTCGGCGGCCTCGTCGCCGTCCTTCTGCGCGTCTGGGCCTTCTTCACCGTGTACTTCCACTGCGCCGAGTTCGCCTTCATCCTCGATAACTACGACGCCCTCCTCTTCTCCCGCTTCCTCGACGTCTCGCGGAGACAGGACGCGGGCCGCATAGCCCGCTCGCTCTACGCCAGGCCGGCCCGGATCCTCCGGCGCTACGGGAAGCGGGTCGCCGCCGGCGAGCTGATCTTCAGGGAGGGGGACCAGGGGAGGGAGGCCTACTACCTCCTCGAGGGGACGGTGGGGATCTACCTCGGCGAGGGAGGTGTGGAGCGGAGGGTGTCGACGATCGGCGAGGGAGAGCTCTTCGGCGAGATCGCGGAACTCATCGCCGAGGGCAGGTCGGCGACGGCGCGCGCCGAGACGGAGCTCGAGGTGGTGGTCCTGCCCCCCGAGCTCCTCAGGAACCTCATCGACACCGACTCGAGGACGGCGCGGCGCCTCATCGACCTCCTCTCGCGGAGGCTCAAGGAGGCCAACATCCGCCTCTTCTCGGAGGGCGCGATGTCGCCGCGGGAGCCCTGATCGTGGTCAGTGTTACTATATATATAGTATGAGGGCGGTCGGTGCCCCGGCGCTCGCTCCGCGATCCCGCGGCGATCACCGCGCGAAGTCGCGCGGACGCGGCCCGGCCTTTGAAAGCGAGGGCGCCCTGCCGTATAGTGGAGACATGCCGAAGGTGAATTCATGATCCGTTGGAACGCCGACCTCGCGAAGCGCCTCGCCTGCTCGGACGACGAGCGCCGGGCCCTCGGACCCCTCATCCGCCGCTTCATCGACCTCGCCCGCAAGTCCCGCAAGGAGGGCTTCCTCTCCCTCGAGGCCGACGCGGCCCAGTCCGAGGATCCCCTCCTCACGGTCGGCCTGCGCCTCATGGCGGAGGGGGTCTCGGGCGAGACCCTCGAGGACATCCTGGCCACCTACCTCTTCGCGAGCGACGAGAAGGGCTGGCCCTTCCTCAGGGCCTGCGCGACGGTCGAGGGGCTCCTCTCCCTCTCGGCGGGCGACGAGAGCCCCCTCATGATCCGCAAGCTCGTGGCCTACTACGGCGCCGACCGCGCCCTGGCCGTCCTCTCCGAGCTCGAGGCCGCCGCACCGTGAACCGGGCCGTCATCGAGGCTTCCGACGAGCCCGCGAGGCAGGCGGCCCAGGTCTCGCGCCAGAAGAAGGACGCGATCTTCGAGCTGGCCTGCCGTGTGGCCCAGATCGCCGAGCGCTCGCGGGCCACCGAGGGGGCGAGTCTCGCCGACGACGCCCTCGCCGAGCGGCGCAAGTTCCTGCGCTTCGGCCTCGATCTCATGGCCCAGGGGGCCGACGCCGAGCGCCTCGACCTCGCCTACCGCCATTCCCCGGTCACCCTCGATCTCGACGCGGGCACACGGCTCGAACTCTCGGCGACGAGGGAGGGGCTACGCGCCATCAGCGCGGGCGAGCATCCGGCCTTCGTCCTCAGGCGCATGACGGCCTTCCTCGGGCCCGAGTACCTCGACAAGGCGAGCGCCTGGCTCGCCGCCCGCCTCGGGAAGCGGCACCGCAAGCGGCTCAGCCTCCTCGTGCCCGGGGACCTGCCCGACCTCCTCCGCAACCTCTCCCTCGATCCGGCCTCCCTCGAGCGGGTCATCAGGGCGGCGGGCTGGGACCTCAGCGTCGCGGCGATCGCGGGTTGCGCCCAGGAGAGCATCGACCTCGTGGCGGGTTTTTACGGCAAGATCGGCGCCGCGACCTTCGAGGACGACGTCGACTACCTCCGCGGCCGCCTTTCGGGCGACGACATCGGCCAGGCCCAGAACGCCTTCCTCGAGGTGGTGAAGAACCTCGAGGCCTCGGGAGAGCTGGAACTGGGGAGCGAGGACGAGTTCTCGAGCGATCCCGCCTTCGTCCACGAGCTCACGAGGGCGGTGATGGCCCTGGACGACAAGTCCCTGCGGGCCGTGTTCAAGGACGGGGACAAGAAGATCCTCGCCCGCGCCATGCAGGGCCTCGAGCCCCGGGCCCACGAGCGCATCCTCGGCCTCATACCGAGCCGCGTGTCGAGGAAGCTCCTCGACGCCGTCGACGACGCGGCCTTCCTGCCGAGCAGGGAGGTCCTCGAGGCGGGGCGCACCCTCGCCCACGCCGTCCTGGCCCAGGCGGCCCTCACGCGCTACGTGCCGCGCGAGGCCCTCGACGCCTTCGAGCGCGTCCGCGACTGGACGGCCCCCGAGCTCCCGGAAGCTTGAGAGAGGGCCCCGGGGCGGGCGCGCTTTGGAAGGGGGGGGCCGGGGGGGGAACCTTTCGCGCTCCGAAAGGTTCCCCTCCCGGTCAATGCCTGATGACGATGCCGCTCACGGTGGGACCGGCCAGGCCCTTGCGGCGGCGCGGGCGGAAGTCCGAGATCAGGAAGGCCCCGATGACGCTGGCCACGCCCGCCACCCCCGTGATCACCCAAAACGCGTGCTGGACGCCGGTGAAGGGCGTCTCCACGTTCATCGAGAAAGTCGAGACGATGAGATTGGAGAGCATGAGGATCACCGAGATCGAGGTGAGGCGCTTCATCACGATGTTGAGGTTGTTGGAGATCACCGAGGCGAAGGCGTCCATCATGCCCGCGAGGATGTCGGAGTAGATGTTGGCCATCTCGATGGCCTGCTTGTTGTCGGTGAGGACGTCCTCGAGGAGCTCGGTCTCGTCCTCCTTGAAGCGCATGGTCCGCGAGGCCTGGAGCTTCTCGAGGAGAATTTCGTTGGACTTGAGGCTGGTAGTGAAGAACACGAGGGACTTCTCGAGGGAGAGGAGCTGGGTGAGCTCGTTGTTTTTGACCGAGCGCTGGAGGTCGTGCTCGATGGCCGCGGTCTGGCGGTTGATGTCCTTGAGGTGGCGGAGGTAGACCACCGCCGCCCGCCCGAGGAGATGGAGGACGAAGGCGCTCTTGTTCCGGAGATCCAGGCCCTTGACCCTCCCGCCCCGGAGGTCCTCCATCACCTCGTTGTCCGAGTGGCAGATGGTGATGATGCGGTCTGGGAAGAGGAGGATGCCGAGGGGGGCCGTGTAGTAGGCCACCTCGAAGCGGGCGTCATAGACGGGAAGGCGCACGATGAGGAGGGTGTACTCGTCCTCCTTCTCGATGCGGGCCAGCTCGTCGATGTCGAGGATGTCGGCGATGTGCTCGGGATTGATGCCGTACTGGTCGGCTAGGGCGTCGAGTTCGGCCCTCGGGGCGTCCTTCACGTCGATCCAGCAGTATTTCTCGGGCCGGTCGATGACGGAAAGGCGTCCGTGCGTGGTGATGCGGTGCGTGGTCATGCGTCCTCCAGGGCCCCGCCTCGGGCGGAGCCTGAGCCCCCCGGTGGAGCACCTCGGGACGCGGCGGACCTAGGCGGTCGCTCCGGTCGTGAAGGCGGCTCCGCGGCGGGGCCTGCGTATCGGTGGTATCGAGTGGTCAGTACAACTGCCGTCGTCCGGCATCGCGCCGCCTCCTACCGCGGGATCCGTCGTGCGCTGACGACGGGGAGCGGGGGCCTTCGGCGCCGCTCCGGTGCTGACTATAAAGAAAGGGGCCGCGGGAGACAAGGCGGGGAGATCGCGCTTCCTTGCCGGATCGCGGAGGCGGGGGATATACTTGGTGCGGCAAGGAGGCCGGAGATGGGAGACTTCGACTTCGGCTGGCGGAGGGACCTCGGTCTCGCCTCGAGGCGGGAGAGCGGCGAGCTCGCGGGCTCGCCCTGGGCCATTCTCTCCTTCGCCGAGACCTCCATCCACCACGAGAATCGTTGCCTCTGGCGCTTCGTCGTCTTCGCCCCCGGCGAGGCGAGGAGGGCGCCGGTCCTCTCGGTCGATCTCGAGAAGGACATCCTCGGGGACTTCTGCCTCAGCCTCGCCTCCGGCGGGAAGCGGCGCATCCTCGAGCACCTCGGGGCCTCGGCGCCCTCCTACGAGGATTTCAAGGCCAGGGCCCTCGCGGCCGCGGGTGCGGCCCTCGCCGCCTCCACGGACCGCGGAGGCGGCACGGGGAGCGCAGACTGAAAACCAAGCCCGGCATCGCGAGGACCTTCGTCGTCCTCCTCGGCCTCTTCGTCGTTCTCGGCATCGCCGGGCCGGTCGCGGCCGAGGAATACTCCTCGCAGCGCGGCTACTTCCTCGACCTCCCCGAGGGCTTCGAGTACTCAGGCGGCGACGCCTCGTCGAGCTTCGTGTTCCAGGATCCCACGGGGGGCATGAAGTTCGCCCTCTTCGTCCACGAGGCCGGGTCCTACGCCTCGGTCTCGGCCCTCGCCGACGACCTCGAGGCCTCGATCGCCTCGAAGGGCGAGCGCGATCCCTTCGTCTACGAGGGGCGCGAAGCACTCCTCCTCACCCTCTCCTTCGCGACGGAGCGGGGGAGGATGGGAGGCTACGCCATCGTGATCGCGGGGAGGGCCGCCGCGAAGGGGGAGGCGGGCGAGGCGGGCTATGTCCTCCTCGGACGGAGCGCGGAGGGCGAGGTCGAGCGCTGGGCCGACTTCATCCTCTCCTGCCTCGACTGCTTCTCCATCGACCGGGCCGCGAAGCGCTCGCCCGGGCCCCTGTCGCAGTACCTCCTCGCCTATCCGGCCAGGCGCGCGGAGACGAGGAAGGTGCTCTTCGGCGACTCGACGATCGACCTGCCCTACAGCGCCGAGGAGGCGAGCCAGGTCCTCGACACTGCGGGCCGGGAGTTCCGCGTCCTGGCGGCCTACGGCGACGAGACCACGCCCTGGCAGGCGGCCTGGGCCCGTTGCTACCGCATGATCTACAAGGAATCGGCGCGGCGCCTCGACCGCTTCGTCGCAGCGGTCGATCCCCTCCTCCCCGAGGATCCCACCGAGGCCGCGCGCTTCCTCCTGAAGTGGGTCCAGGGCTGGAAATACGATCGCGGCCCCGAAGCCCTCGACTTCATCGACCCCCTCACCGCGGTCACCGAGTCCCGGGGCGACTGCGACACGAGGGCGGTGGTGATGGCGATCATCCTGAAGCGCCGCGGCATCGACACCATCCTCATGCTCTCGCGGGACTACGAGCACGCCGTCGCGGGCATCGACGTGCCGGGGGGAGGCCAGCGCTTCCCCTTCGCGGGCAAGGACTGGCTCGTCGCCGAGACCACGGCGGTGAAGGGTATCGTGGGCGGGAAGGAGACGACGATCGGCCTGGGCATGATCGCCGCCGACCAGAACGACTGGAAAAAGTGGCTCGGAGTGAGGCTGGGCGACTGACTCCCCCCGCTCGGGCGCGATCAGGCCCGCGGGCTCCCGGTCGGGTCGCCCTCGGTCTCCGACTCCGCGAGACCCGGGCTCAGGCCGAAGCGCTCCTCCTCGTGGGCGATGCCGCGGGGCTCGATGTGCACGACGATGTCGTAGACGTCCTCGACCCGCCCCTTGATGGCCCTCTCGACGCGCAGCGCAATCTCGTGGGCGGCCGCCACCGAGAGGAGGGGATCCACTTCGATGTCGAGGTCGATCATGATCCAGGCGCCCATGCGCCGGAGGCGCGTGCGGTGGGGATTGCCCGCCTCGGGCACGGTGGCGATGGCGGCGAAGACCTCGGCGTAGGCGCCGTAGTCCTTTGTGCCGTCCATCAACTCGGTGTTCGCCTCCATGAAGATAACGACGGCATTCTTGATGATCCAGAGCGAGACGAGGAAGGCGAGGATCCGGTCGAGGAGGGGAAGGCCCAGGAGCCGGCCCAGGCCGAGGCCGACGAGGATGGCCAGGGAGGTGAAGATGTCGCCGCGCATGTTCCTGGCGTTGGCCGTCAGCATGGAGGAGCCCGTCTTCTTCGCGAAGTGGTCCTGGCTCCAGGAAAGCAGGATCTTCCCGGCGATCGAAACGCCCGAGACCCAGAGGGCGAGGACGCCCGGCATCTGGGTGACCTCGCCGGAGAAGATGGCGCCGAGGGAGCCGATGAGGAGCTGGGCTCCGGCGAAAAAAACGGCGAAGGCGATGACGGCCGCGGCCATGGTCTCGGCGCGCGAATGGCCGTAGGGGTGCTCGCGGTCGCCCGGCATGGCGGCGAAGCGCATCGCGATGAGGCTCATGATCGCGATGAGGACGTCGGTGGAGGAGTCCATGCCGTCGCCGAGGACGGCCATGCTGGAGGCGATCAGTCCGACGGCGACCTTCAGTCCCGCGAGGAGGGTGTTGCCTCCGAGTGCGATGAGGGAGGCGCGTTGAACGAGGCGGGAACGGTCATCCATTGCAGGCTCCGGGCGTGAAAAGGTGGCCGCGCCGCGGATGCCGGGCGGGAAACCGAGCATAGCCTCTCGGTTGACGCCTAACAAGTCGGGTCTTTTGGCTTGAATCGGGCGAGAAATTGGTTTACTATATTAACCGTTAACATTGTTAAATGACCTCGAGGACGGTCGATGGAAGAGCTCTCGGAGGACCTTGTCCACCTCATCCTGCGTGTGGAGAAGGGGCTTCACGCCTCGATTTTCCGGGCCGTGGCGGCGCCGGAGGGCCTCGGCCGTCCGGAGTTCGGCCTCCTCGGCCATCTCCACGCCAGGGGCCCTTCTTGCCTCTCCGAGGCCGCGGAAAGCCTCCATATGGCCAAGTCCCAGCTCTCCCTCGTGGTCGAAAGGCTGGAGACCCAGGGGCTGGTGGAGAGACTCGGCGAGGGGAAGGACCGGAGGGTCGTCCGGATCCGTTCAACCGCGGAGGGCGAGGCAGCCTTCCGCCAGGCCGCCGAAGGCCTGCGCAGCCGCCTCGGCGAGCTTTTCGCCCCCCTCGGTGAGGGGGAACTCGCCGTCATCGACCAAGCCTTCGAGCTACTGTCCACCCTGATCGGGGGGAAAGCCAGGAGAGGAAAATGCTGACGATCGCCATGTCCTTCATCTTCGCCGCCTTCGCCTTCTACACCCTGGGAGTCTGGGCGGAACGCCTCAAGGGCAAGCTCCTCTGGTGGCACGCGATCGTGTTCTGGTGCGGACTGGTCTGCGACACCATCGGAACCGGAGCGATGGCTGTCGTGGCCGGGGGCATGTTCCAGTCCACCATCCACGGGGTCACCGGCATGACGGCCATCATCCTGATGCTCTTCCACGCCAGCTGGGCCACCCTCGTCCTGGTCCGGAAGGACCAGCGCCTCATCGGCACCTTCCATCGCTTTTCCATCTTCGTGTGGCTGGTATGGCTGATTCCCATGGTCGGAGGGGCTGTCCTCGGCAGTAGCGTCTAGTCTCACGGGGTCAGTTGACGAAATCCCGTTTTTTGTCACAGACCCTCTCGACTCGGCACCCGCCCTCAGCTAGGATCTCGGCAAGCCTTTCCGAACCCCGACGAGGGGCAAGAGGGGAGGCTTCCGGAGGCACCATGCCCGTCAAGCGCGATTTCGGTCTCGCCCTCGACCGGAGCTCGGCCGAGGACCACGGCCGGCTCGTCTCCTACATCAACATCAAGCTGGCCTCCCTCGGCCTGCCCCTCTATCGCCGCGAGGGCATGACCCTCGTCGAGCTGGCCACCGACACCATCGAGAACCTGCGCGAGAAGGACCGCCTCCTCGGCGGTCTCCTCCCCCCCGCCGACCGGCGCATCCAGGCCTTCCTCGACTCCCATCTCGCGGGGACAGGGGTTCCCGTCCCCCGCCTGCCCTCGACGACCTTCATCCTCGACCGCTACGGCATGGGCCGCGAGCTCTCCCTCCCCCCCGACGCCGAGACCCACCGCTCACCGACTCTCGGGTCCTGGCGCGTCCGGAACGGCGTCCTGCACAATCCCGCGAGCGACCGGCGGACCACCGAGGGTGTCTTCCATGTCGCCACCGGGGGCCTGCCCGTGCCCCCCGACAAGAAGGCCGTGCCCCTCCCCGTCTTCGCCAAGCTCCTCGCCGCGGCCTTCGCGCCGCCCGCCGAGCTCCTGAGGCTCCCCTTCACCGCCACGAGCTCCGAGAGCGCCGACACCTTCCTCTCCCTCCTCGTCAGGCCCCCGGTCTGCCCCGCCGTGCCCGGCTACTGCGAGGAGCGCTCGATGGAGATCCGCCTCTTCGCGCCGGGCTCCCTCGCGGCCAGCCTCGATTTCATCGAGAGCATCTTCGGCAACTCGGGCGATCCCTGGGTCGCCGACAACGACGCCGCCCTCGATCCCCTGCACTGGACCGGGCACACGGGCTGCATCATCCTGGCCACCCACCTCACCGGACTCACGAAGCGGGATCTCGGCCTGCCTCCCTGGGAGTCGGCGACCGAGCGCGAGAGGCGCGACGGCATGGCCTGGAAGGACGAGGCCGAGCTCTACAACGAGGGCAAGCCCTTCAAGGTCACCGCCCGCGACGAGCGCGGGGTCATCGTCTCCATCATCGCGGACAACTACTTCGGCTACTCGAAGAAGGAGGTGAAGACGCAGATCTCCTACTCCGCCAACCTCCTCGGACTCGCCGAGGAGGAGCACGCGGGCGGGGCCCTCGTCTTCCCCTCCTTCAGCCTCGGCACCCGCTTCGTGCCCGACCTCAACCTGCGCGCCAGCGGTCACGGCATGGAGCTCGTCAAGGCGGTGCTGGGCGACGCCGTGGACTGGAAGCCCGAGGGCTACGGGACCGACCGGCGCTTCCCCGACCTCGTCTTCCTGCCCGAGGACGCCGTGATTTCCCTCGAGGACCAGCGGGCGCGCTGGAAGAAGGGCGGAGTCGAGCGTAGCCTGCGCGTCCTTCCCGGCGAGGCCTACTTGCATCCCTCGGGCTATCGCGTCCGCATGGACCGCCACCCCGGCTCGGGGGCCTGGCGCCTCGTGGGCACCGCCGCCGAGGGCCTCCTCTGCCACAAGCCCTGCACGGTCTCGGGCGGCGGCAAGTCGGAGATCTCGAAGTCCATCGCCGACGCCATCGCCTACTACCCCCTCACCACCGGCGACTTCGTCGCGGACATGGACATGGTCAAGGCCATCATCGGGGGCAACTACGCCCACCGCTTCCGCGACCCGGCCCACGTCACGAAGGGCGACCACCGCTCCATCCTCTCGCCCGAGCGTTCCCTCGGCTCGGTGATCAAGCTCCTCTCGCCCTCCCCCCTCTACACCGACGGCCACAACGCCTGGCTCCGGACCATCCCCGAGCGCATCAAGGCCCTGATATTCCTGATCAAACGCTTCTACCGGATCGAGTGGGGCGCCGACTGGGCCTCGCACTTCACGGTGGACGCCATCAACGGGGCCCCGGGCAACATCATCAAGTACGAGGGCCGCGCCGTGCAGGGTTCCTACCTCCGCGTCGGCCGCGACGAGGGCGGCAAGGAGAGACGCTTCAAGCTGCGCCAGGATTTCATGCCGGCCGAGAAGATCCAGTGGGAGGACGACATCTCGGCCACCGTGACCGTGCCGGCGAGCGCCCTCGAGGGGCTGCCCTGGTGGGCCAAGGGCGAGCTCTCGGTCAAGTTCGCGAGCAACTGCGAGGCCCGCTTCTTCCAGCGCCCCGACGACGCCGTGATCCGGGGTTGGGACCGCAAGGCCGAGGAGGACCTCGCCCGGCCGGACAACTTCATCTCCAACTTCGAGCCCCTCCCGCGCGAAGAGGCCGTCGCGATGGTGGAGAAGACCGTCGCCTTCTCCGAGTACACGAAACCGATGCGCGAACTCGTGGAGGGAGCGGCCCGCGACGGCGGCCCTTCCTGGTTCGTCGCGAGCGACCGGCCCCGCCTCGTCGACGGCAAGCCGAGCAAGAACCCGCGCTATCTCCAGCTCGACCCGGCCCTCCTCAGGGAACGCGAGGGCCACCTCGCGGAGGTCTGCACCCGCCTCTTCCGCGGCCTCGCGCGCGGAACGCCCACCCACAATCCCGTCTGCTCGGTCCTGCCCGGGAGGCGGAACAATCCCCCCGAGGCCGCCTCGGGCGGCCAGGGCAGGATCCGCAGCCTCGCCGTCTACGGTCCCATCCACTACCAGGAGCTGCCCGAACTCTTCATGGATTTCATCTGCTCCCTGACGGGCAAGAGTCCCTCGACCACCGGGGCGGGCAGCGAGGGCGCCCTCACCAAGGGTCCCTTCAACGCCCTCGTGGCGACGACCGACCTCAACAACGCCCTCCTCTCCTTCATCCTCACCGGCTACGACGGCTTCTCCACCGCGGCCGGCCACATCGGCTCGAAGTACCGCATGGAGCACGACGTCTCCCTCCTCGTCCCCGAGCTCTGGTCGCGCCTCGACCCCGAGGAGCGCGAGCCCGCCGCCCTCAAGGCCGGCGGCTATCTCGAGAAGGTGGAGGACTTCGTCCACCAGGGCCTCATCGTGCCCGCGAGCCGCCTGGGCTGGCGCGTCACCGCCCTCTTCGCCAGCACCTACCTGGGCCGCCTCTTCGACACGCCTGTCTCCGTCTTCACCGAGGAGATCCTCAGACCCGAACTCCAGTCCCTCGACGACTTCGCCGACGGAGTCTGGAACATCGCCGAGGCCCAGGCCCGCGTCGCGCGCTCCTACCTCGAGGACGGCTCGGCCGACGCCGCGGCCATCCCCCCCCTCCGCGCCCTCCTCCACGTCATGGCCGAGGGGAGCTTCGAGGGCCGGGGCATCGAGGATCCCGTCCTCCGGGGCCTCTTCGACCGGGATAGGGTCCTCGCCTCCGACTGGTACGCCTCGCGCCTCGACGCCTTCGTCGAACGTGAGAAGGCCTTCCTGGAGGGTTCGATCGCCTACCAGGAGGCCTGGCTCGAGGACAGGGGCTCCGACCGCCGCCGTCCCGCTGAGCGCGTGAGGACCGCCCACGCGAGGGCCGAGGCGAGGCTCCGGGAGATCGCGACGCCGGAGTATCGCCATTCCCTCGTCGGCACCATCGGCCTCGATCCGCTTTTCAGGGGCTAGGAAGAAAGAGGGGTTGCACGATTCACCACGGGACAAGAAAGCGGGCCCACACGATTCACCACGGAGAGCACGGAGGGGAGAAGGGAGAGAGCACGGAGGAAGAATAGAAATGAGAGAAGGGCAAAGAATAATGAGAGAAAGGATAGGGAGAATTTTCCCTTCCCCCTCCTCCTCCGTGCTCTCTCCCGACAGATCCTCCCTCTGTGCTCTCTGTGGTGAATCATTGCAGCCTCTTCTATCTCTTCCCTGTTCGTGGTGAATCGTGAAATCCTTTTCTTCCTCTTCCTCCGTTTCCGTGGTGTAATCCTCTCGTCGAAGGAGCCGCCATGCCCGCAGACTTGATCGTCACCAACATCGCCGAGCTCGCCACTCCCCTCGGTTTCGAGGCTCCCCGCGGCCGGCAGGCCATGGGAAGGGTCGAGGTGACGCGGAAGGCCCTCATCCTCATAGAGGGCGGCAAGATCGCCTGGACGGGGAGGGAGTCGGACTTCCTGGCCAACCCCGCCCTCTCCGCTCGCGCCGCCGGAAAGCCCGTCCTCGACGCCGCGGGAGGGGCCGTGGTGCCGGGCTTCGTCGACAGCCACACCCACTTCGTCTTCGGCGGCTTCCGCGACGAGGAATTCCTCTGGCGCGCGGGCGGCCTCCCCTACATGGAGATCCACAACCGGGGCGGGGGCATCCGCACGAGCATGGCGGCCACCCGCGCCTCGACCCTCGAGGAGCTCGTGGCGATCGGCCGGAAGCGCCTCGAGACGATGCTCGCCCTCGGCGTCACCACCGTCGAGGGGAAGTCGGGCTACGGTCTCGACCTCGACACGGAAATCCGCCAGCTCCATGCCATGCAGAGCCTCGGCAGGGTCCAGCCGATCACGATCGTGCCCACCTTCCTCGGTCCCCACTCCACGCCCCCAGAATACCAGGGTCGGACGGCGGAATACCTGGACTTCGTCATCGACACCGTCCTTCCCGCCGTCGCCGAGCGCGGTCTCGCCCGCTTCTGCGACATCTTCTGCGAGAAGGGGGTCTTCGAGCTCCGCGATTCGCGGCGCTACCTCGAGGCGGCCAGGTCCTTCGGCTTCGGGCTCAAGGTGCATGCCGACGAGATCGAGCGCATCGGCGGGGCGGGCCTGGCAGCCGAACTGGGGGCCGTCAGCGCGGATCATCTCCTCAAGGCCTCGCGCGAGGACCTCGCCGCGATGGCCGCCGCAGGGACGGTCGCGACCTGCCTGCCCCTCACGGCCTTCTCCCTGCGCGAACCCTACGCCGACGCCCGATTCATGATCGATTCGGGCTGCGCCCTCTCCCTGGCCTCGGATCTCAACCCCGGATCCTGCTACAGCCAGTCCCTTCCCCTCCTCTTCGCGATAGCCGTCCTCTATCTCGGCCTCTCCATCGAGGAGACCCTCACGGCGGCCACCCTGGGCGGCGCCGCGGCCCTCGGCATCTCCGACCGGACAGGCAGCCTCGAGCCCGGCAAGGAGGCCGACCTCCTCGTCCTCGACGCCCCCTCCTACCGCCACCTCGCCTACAACGTGGGGATGAACCAGGTGGCCGCCGTCGTGAAGGGCGGCCGTCCAGTCCTTCAGGCCGGCGTGGTGGACGCGGCGCGGCCCCTCGAGAGGGCATAGACCAGGATGGCCGAGATCACCGAGGCGAAGGCGACGACGAGGGCCGGCGAGAGTCTCTCCCTGAAGACGAAGAGACCGAGGAGCAGCTGGCCCGTCGGCGAGACGTACTGGATGAAACCCAGTCGCTGCAGGGTGATGTTGTTCGCCGCGAAGGCGAAGGTGAGGAGGGGGATGGCCGTCACGGGGCCGGCGAGGACGAGCATGAGGGTGGCGATCGCATCGCTCCCGCCCAGGTCGCCCGAGCCGGCGAGGTGCCTCGAGACCAGGAAGGCCAGGGCCAACGGCGAAAGGACGAGGGTCTCGGCCGCGAGGCCCGTCATCGGATCGAGGCCGGCTTTTTTCTTGGCGAGGCCGTAGGTGCCGAAGGTGAAGGCCAGGCTGAGCGAAACCCAGGGGGGCGAGCCGAGCATCACCGAGGCCGCGACCACTCCGGCCGTCGCAATGGCGACCGCGAGGATCGTGAAGCGGTCCAGGCTCTCGCGCAGGAAGACGGCGCCAAGGGCGATGGAGAAGAGGGGGTTGATGTAGTAGCCGAGGGACGACTCGGCCACGTGCCCCGCGTTGACAGCCCAGATGTAGACTCCCCAGTTCGCGCTGATGAGGAGGCCCGAGAGGGCCGCGGCTCCGAGGCGGCGCGGCTCCCGGAGGAGGGCAAGGAGTCCGGCGAGGCGCCCCGTGAGCGCGAGGAGGACCAGGGTGAAGAGGGCCGCCCAGACGATGCGGTGGGCGAGGACCTGCCAGGGTTCGACCAGGGACAGGCGCTTCCAGTAGAGGGGGAAGAGTCCCCAGACCCCGTAGGTCGCGAAGGCGGCGATGGTGCCGAGGCTCGCGCCGCTCCTCTGTGTCTTCATCGGCAGATGATAGCCTCCGCGACGGAACCTCGGCTATGGCGGCGAAAGAAAAGCCCCGCTTTCGCGGGGCCTTCATCGGCGCGCAGTCGCTGCGCGACCTCTATTTCTTGTTGGCGATTTAGATGCCCGCGCCGGCAACACCCAATACGGCCGGCGCGATAGGCGACAATCGCCTCTATTTCTTGTTGGCGATTTAGATGCCCGCGCCGGCAACACCCAGTACGGCCGGCGCGATAGGCGACAATCGCCTCTATTTCTTGTTGGCGATTGTCGCCTTGCAGTTCTTGCAGATCTTCTGCTTCTTGCCTTCGATTTCCTGCTCGTACACGACCTTGACGCCGGTGCGATTGCAGACGGGGCAGATCCCCCGGCCATGGGCGGCCGTCTCGACAAGACCTTTCCCGCGGTGAGCTTTGGACATTCTTCCCTCCCTGGGCTCGGCCTATTCGGCCTTCGGAGCGGCCTTGGCGGTCTTGCGGACCTTGGACGACTCTTTCTTCTCGGCCTTTTCGGCCTTCTTCTCGGCCTTGTCGGCTTCAACCTGGTCGGCCTTGTCGGCCTTGGCCTTCTTCTCGGCCCTGCGCTTCTCGCGCTCGGCCTTCTTCTCGTCTTCCTTGCGGTCGACCAGCTCGAGGATGACCATGTCGGCCGCGTCCTGGGCGCGCGCACCGATGCGGACGATGCGCGAATAGCCGCCGTTCCGCTCCTTGAAGCGGGGGGCGATGTCGACGAAAAGCTTGTTGAGGATGCCCTGGTCCCAGAGCTTGCGGGCGACCATGCGGCGAGTGTGGACCGAATCCACCTTGGCCCTGGTTATCTCCTTCTCGGAGAAGCGCTGGACTTCCTTCGCCTTGGCCCGGGTGGTGGTGATGCGCTCGTGCTTGAAGAACACGGTCATCATGTTCCGGATGAGGGCCTTGCGGTGGGCCGGCATCCGGTTCAGCTTGTTGAATCCGATCTTATGCTTCATCGGTCTCTTCCTTCTTCATGGACAGCTTGAGGTAGTTGCGGAGGGCGGAGTAGTCCGTCATCCCGAGACCCAGGTTCCACTCCTTGAGCTTGTCCTTGATCTCCTGCAGGGACTTCTTGCCGAAGTTCCTCGTCTTGGCGATGTCGTCCTCGGTCTTGCGGGTGAGGTCGCCGATCGTCTTGATGCTCGCGTTCTTGAGGCAGTTGGAGGAGCGGACAGAGAGCTCCAGCTCCTCGACCGGCGTGTTGAGGATCTGCCTGACCCTCTCCTCGACCTCGTCGGGATCGTCCATCTCTCCCGAGTCGCCCTCGTCGAAGTTGACGAAGATGGAGAAGTGGTCCTTGGCGATCTTGGCGGCCTCCGCCAGGGCGTCCTCCGGCTTCACCGTCCCGTCCGTCCAGATCTCGAGCACGAGCTTGTCGTAGTCCGAGCGCTGGCCGACGCGGGTCGGCTCGACCGAGTACTTCACCTTGCGGACGGGCGAGAAGATCGCGTCCATCGGGATGGTCCCGACGACCTCGACGTACTTCTCGTTCACCTCGGAGGGCACGTAGCCGCGCCCGAGGTCGATCTGCACTTCGATGTCGATCTTGGCCCCGGCGGAGAGGTTGCCGATCTTGAGGGCCGGGGTGAGCACCTCGACGGGCTTGTCCCCGCCGAAGGAGGCGCCGGTGATCTCCATCGGCCCCTGGAATTCGTAGAGGAAGGTGCCCTGCTCCTCGTCGTTGGGGAGGAGGATCCTGATCTGCTTCAGGTTGTTGAGCAGCTCGATGGTATCCTCAACCAGGCCGGGAATCGTCTCGAACTCGCTCGAGACGATGTGCTGGGCGCCGTCCGCGTCGTAGCGGACGATGCGCACGGCGGTGACCGAATAGCCCTGGATCGAGGAAAGAAGGATGCGGCGCAGCGAGTTGCCGACGGTAGTGCCGTAGCCGGGCTCGAAGGGATATGCGAGGAACTTCCCGTAGTCCGCACCGGACTCGCTCTGTTCGTAGGTGATTCCCTTCGGCCTCTTGAAGCCTTTGAGGAGGTTCTTCCGCGCCATTTGTGCTCCTTACTTCGAGTAGAGCTCGACGACGAGCTGCTCGCGGATGTCCGCCATGTCGGTGATGTCCTGGCGATGGGGGATGGAGGCGAAGCGGCCGGTCATCTTGTCGGGGTCGACCTCGAGCCAGGGCATCACGCCCGAGCGTCCGACTTCCTGGAGGGCGTCCTTGACGAGGGTGAGCTTCTTGCCGCTCGCGAGCAGTTCGAGCTTGTCGCCTTCCTTCACGGTGAACGACGGCACGTTCACGCGCTTGCCGTTGACAGACACGTGGCCGTGCAGGACGAGCTGGCGCGCCTGGGCGCGCGAGACCGAGAAGCGGAGGCGGTAGACGACCGTGTCGAGCCGGCGCTCGAGGAGGGCGAAGAGATTCTCGCCCGTCTTGCCCGGCATGCGGAGCGCCTTCTCGAAGGTATTCCTGAACTGGGTCTCCATGAGGCCGTAGGACCTCTTGAGCCTCTGCTTCTCGCGAAGCTGGACGGCGTATTCAGACTGCTTGCCCTGGCGGGACTTGGGAGCCTTTCCGGGCGGAAGGGCCTTGCGGTTGATCGGGCACTTGTCGCTCTTGCAGCGATTGCCCTTCAGGAAGAGCTTGCGCTGCTCGGCGCGGCAGAGCCTGCAGGACGGTCCGGTATATCGAGCCATGTTTGTTCACCCCTCCTTAGATGCGACGGGCCTTGCGGGGCCTGCAACCGTTGTGCGGAATCGGGGTCACGTCGTTGATGGTCCTGACCTTGAGGCCCAGGGCGCCGAGCTGGCGGATGGCCGACTCGCGTCCCACGCCGGGACCCTTCACGTAGACGTTGACCTCGCGGAGACCGACGTTGAGCGCCTTCTGGACGGCGGTCTCCGCGATGGTCTGGGCCGCAAAGGGGGTGGACTTCTTGGCCCCGCGGAAACCGAGGCCGCCGGAGCTGGCCCAGGAGATTGCGTTCCCGTTCAGGTCGGTGATCGTGACGATCGTATTGTTGAAGGTCGCCTGGATGTAGACGTTGCCCTCGTATACGCTCTTCTTCTCTTTCTTCTTCTTAGCGACTGCCACTTCGATCTCCCCGGGCCCTTACACGGCCTTCTTCTTGTTCGCGACGGTCTTGCGCTTGCCCTTGCGGGTGCGCGCGTTCGTCTTGGTCCGCTGGCCGTTGACCGGGAGGCCTCGGCGATGCCGGAGCCCTCGGTAGCAACCGATGTCCATGAGCCGCTTGATGTTGAGCGCGACCTCCGAACGGAGGCGGCCCTCGACCTTGTAGTCGTTCTCGATGACCTTGCGGAGCTCGTTGACCTCTTCGTTGGAGAGGTCCTGGATCTTCTTCTCGGGATCGATCTTCGTCTGCTCGCAGATCTTCCGGGCGCTCATGCGGCCGAGGCCGTAGATGTAGGTGAGCGCGATCTCCACGTGCTTGTTAGGGAGGTCCACTCCCGCGATACGTGCCATTGCTACCTCTCCTCTTTAGCCCTGCTTCTGCTTGTGCTTCGGGTTCTCGCAGATGATGCGCACTATCCCGTCGCGCTTTATGACCTTGCATTTGTCGCAGATCTTCTTGACGCTTGTCCTGACTTTCATCGGGCACTCCCTGGCGGCCATCTCGGTCCGCCGTATCGGGCGGTTTCCATGCCAAATCCCCTGGGGAAAAGACACGGAACCGCCATTAAACACTACTTCCGCGTTTTGTTCTACAGGTTCCTGGACCGGATGTGGCCCTTCTTAACCAGGCCCTCGTGGTGGTGCATCTTGAGGAGGGCGTTTACCTGGGACATGGTGTCGAGGTCGACGCCGACGAGGATCAGCAGGGACGTACCGCCGAGGAGATACGCCAGCTGACTCGGGAAGTGGAACCAGGTGGTCACGAGGGTCGGGATAAGGGCTATGAAGGCCAGGTAGATCGAACCGGGAAGGATGATCCGGTTGAGGATCCTCGTCAGGTGGTCCTCCATCTTCTCCGAGCGGATGCCCGGGATGGAGCCGCCGTTCTCGCGGATGTTCTTCGAGATCTCCTGGGGGTTCAGCGTGACCTGGGTGTAGAAGTAGGCGAAGAAGATGATGAAGGCCACGTAGAGGAAGCTGTACCAGAAGCCCTGGGGTCGCAGGGCGTAGGAGAGGTCGCGCATCCACTTGATGTTCACGCCCAGACTCTGGGAGATCTGGAGGGGGAAGGTGAGGAGGGAGGAGGCGAAGATGACCGGGATGACGCCCGAGGGGTTGAGCTTGAAGGGGATGTAGGTGTTCTGCGACCCGTACATCTTCCTGCCCACGACCCGCTTGGCGTAGGTGACCGGGATCTTGCGCTGGCCCTGCTGCTCCATCACGACGAGGGCGACGACCGCGACGAACATCACGATGACGATGACGGCGTAGACGGCGTTGACCTCGCCGCGCGTGATCAGGCGCGCGAGCTCGTAGAGGGCGTTCGGGAGGCGCGACACGATGCCGGCGAATATGAGGAGGGAGACGCCGTTGCCGATGCCGCGCTTGGTGATCTGCTCGCCGATCCACACGAGGAACATGGTTCCCGTCGTGACCGTGAGCATCGAGATGAGGGTGTAGGGCAGCTTCGCCATCGTGACCGCATCGGGGATGCGGTCGGCCCAGACCGTCATGGTGTAGGCCTGGATGAGGGCCACGAAGATCGTCCCGATGCGGGTATACATCTGGATCTTCTTCTTGCCCCCCTCCTCCTCGGCCATCTTCTTGAGCCTGGGGAAGACGATGAGGAGAAGCTGCATGATGATCTGCGTGCTGATGTAGGGCATGACGCCCATCATGAACACGGAGAAGTTCTTGAAGGCTCCGCCCGCGAAGAAGTCGAGGTAGTCGGTCACGCCGTTGGCGCCGCCGGCCTGGGACTCGAAGTAGACGCGGAGCGCGCTCACGTCGATGCCCGGCACGGGGAGGTAGGCGCCGAGACGGAAGACCGCGAGCCAGAACAGGGTGAAGAGGATCCTGTCACGGAGCTCCTTCACCCTGAAGATGTCCGCGATGGGGTTGCTGGCCATTTTGCTGCAGCCTGCCGCTTACTTCGCCGACTTGGCGGCGAGGGCCGTGTCGGCGGGGGTCTCGACCTTGCCGCCGGCCTTCTCGATCTTCTCCTTCGCCGAGGCCGAAACCTTGTCGACGGAGACCGTGAGAGCCTTGGTGATGTCGCCCATGCCGAGGACCTTGACGAGGCCATTGGCCTTGCGGACCAGGCCGCGCGCGAGAAGGCTCACGCCGTCGACGGTCTCGCCGGCCTCGAACTTGGTGTCGAGGTCCTTGAGGTTCACTACCTGCCATTCCTTGCGGAAGATGTTGGTGAAGCCGCGGTGGGGCAGCCGGCGGTAGAGGGGCATCTGGCCGCCCTCGAAGCCCGGGTAGGTCTTGCCGCCGGAGCGGGACTGCTGGCCCTTGTTGCCCTTGCCGGCCGTGGTGCCCAGGCCTGAGCCCTGGCCGCGGCCGACGATTCGCTTCCGCTTGTGCGCGCCTTCGGGGGCGTGCAGGTTGAAGTCGCTCATCACTCGACCTCCTTCACTTCGACGAGGTGGGCTACCGCGCGGACCATGCCGAGAATCGCGGGGCTCGCTTCCTGGACGGTGTGGGAGCCGATCTTCCGGAGGCCGAGGGAGCGCACCGTGGCGCGCTTCTCGGGCTTCTGGTGGATGCAGCTCCTCACGAGGGTGATTTCTATCTTCTTAGCCATATCAGCCCCACAGATCCTTGATCGTCTTCCCGCGGCCCTTGGCCACGGTCTTGGCGTCCATCATGTTCTCCGCGGCGTCGAAGACGGCGCGCACGATGTTCACGGAGCTCCTCGAGCCCACGCACTTGGAGAGGACGTCGGTGACGCCCGAGGCCTCCATGATGGCGCGGACCGGACCCCCGGCGATGATTCCCGAGCCGGGGCAGGCGGGCTTCAGATAGACCTTGGTGGCCTTGAAGTCGCCCACGACGTCGTGGGGAATGGTCCCGTTCTTCACGGGGAACTTCACCATCTTGCGCTTGGCGCGGTCGATGCTCTTGCGGATGGCCTCGGACACGTCCTTGGCCTTGCCGAAGCCGTAGCCGACGTTGCCCTGGCGGTCGCCGACCACGGTGAGGGCGGAGAAGGAGAAGCTCCGGCCGCCCTTCACGACCTTGGCGGTGCGGTTCAGTTTGACCAGCTTCTCGACGTAGTTGTCGCGGCCCTGGCCGTCGTCCCTTCGGTTCCTGTCGTTCCTGTCGTTCACGCGGCCCCCCTCAGAACTGGATCCCGGCTTTGCGGGCGCCGTCGGCGATCGCCTTGACGATCCCGTGGTACTTGTAGCCGTTGCGGTCGAAGACCACCACGCCCACGTTCTTGTCCTTGAGGCGCTTCCCGATCTCCTCGCCGAGCTTGGCCGCGCCCTCGACGTTCCTCTTGAAGCCCTTCAGGGACTCCTCGAGGGTCGATGCCGAGGCCAGGGTGGTTCCGGCGCTGTCGTCGATCACCTGCACGTACATGTAGCGATTCGACTTGAAGACGGTCATCCGGGGCTTCCCGGGCGTGCCTTCGATGTTCTTCCGGACGTGAAGCTTGCGCTGGTCACGCTTGCGCAGCTTGTCGCTCAGTTCCTTAACGCTCATTCATGCGCCTCACTTCACGCCGGTCTTTCCGACCTTCTTCCTGATCTTCTCGTCCTCGTACCTCACGCCCTTGCCCTTGTAGGGCTCGGGGAGGCGAAGACTCCTGACCTCGCTCGCGAACTTGCCCACCAGGTGTCGGTCGGTTCCTGAGATCACGACCTTCTGGTTGTTGGCCTCGAGGGCGACCGAAAGACCCTCGGGGATGGCCACCGCGAAATCGGTGGAATACCCGAGGCTCATGACGAGGAGCTTGCCCTGCACTTCGGCACGGTAGCCGACGCCGTTGATCACGAGGGCCCGCTTGAAGCCCTCCGACACGCCCAGCACCATGTTGTTGACGAGCTGGCGGTAGAGGCCGTGGAAGGCCTTCGCCTGCTTGGAATCGTTCTTCCGCGTCACATGGACGGCGTTGTCCTTGACGGCAATCTCGACTGTGGGATCGTAGCTCTGCGAGAGCTTTCCCTTGGGCCCTTCGACCGCGACCAGGGTCGGGGTGACGTTCACCTTGACTCCCTGGGGGATCTGGACCGGCCGTATTCCGAGTCTCGACATTTCCTTTTACCCCTTACCAGACGGTGCAGATGAGCTCGCCGCCCATCTGCTTCTCGACGGCCTTGCGCCCGGTCGTCACGCCACCCGAGGTGGAGACGATGAGGGTGCCGTAG
>Ga0334722_10002190_pt1 | contig 22498 bp, 15 predicted proteins | sample C3_bottom_MG_FD_207210 | JGI IMG/M metagenome (GOLD analysis project Ga0334722, IMG submission 207210) | Sediment microbial communities from Yellowstone Lake, YNP, Wyoming, USA - C3_bottom | ecosystem: Environmental > Aquatic > Freshwater > Lake > Sediment | place: USA: Wyoming | collected... | reverse complement strand
GAACGAGGACAGCAGGTAGCCAATCCCGACGTTGACCCAGTCGCCTTTCGGGAAGATGTAGCCGTAGCCGTGGCCCGATCCCGGCGCGAACGACACCCACAGCGTGTCCTGGTCGCGCGCGTTCAATTGCGCCGCCGGTGTCTCTTCCATCATGTCGAGGGCCACGCTGCCCGGCGGCCATCCCCGATTGAAGCCGAGCCGCCTGGCGACGGGGCTGTACACGCCGTCGGCGGCCACGACGAGCGCCGACGAGAAGGCGCGCCCGTCGCGCGCCTCGAGCCTGACGCGCCCGTCCCGCCAGCCGGCGCGCGAGATCTCCACACCTTCGACGAGCTCGGCGCCCGCGTCCCGCGCGAGGTTCACGAGCGCGTGATCGAACTCGACGCGGCGCACCATCGTCACGATGGGACTGGCGCTCGCGACCGTGACGGCCTCACCGCCAGGGCCCTCCATGTAGATCCGCGTCACCGGGTGGATCGAAATGCGCGACAGCGCGTCCCTCAGATAGGGAAAGCGCGGGAACACGCGGCAGGTCAGGCCGCCGCCGCACGGCTTGTTGCGCGGAAACGCGGCGCGATCCAGCACGAGGACGCGCGCGCCGCCCAGGGCGAGCGTCCGCGCGGCCGTCGACCCGGCCGGTCCAGCGCCGACGACAATCACATCAGGGGAAGGCGATCTGCCGGAACCGCGCCGCATCATGCTCGAACGCTGCGGGGCCTCAGCCGAGTATGCGCCCGAAGCCGAACAATTCGTCGCCCTTCTCGGCCTGGCCGAGATACTGGCGCAGCAGGACCCTGGCGGACAGGTAGGCCGCCGCAATCCCGTTGTGGCCGGTCCCCATGGCAAACAGGTGATGCGGGTAGTTGCGGTGCGGCCCGGCGCACGGGAAACCGTCGGCCGTCAGCGATACCGGCACGTCCCACCCGTACTCGGGCTGGATGCCGGAAATGGCCGGGTACAGTTTGGACAGCTCGTACATCAGCTGGCCGGTCCGTTGTATCAGCACCTTGCCGCGCGACCGCTCGGCCACGCGCGGCTGATCGGCGCCCATAAACAGGACACGCTCATCGCTGGTGCGCCGGAGCACGTGGCGCGGATCCTGCTGGTCGAGCACCAGGGCATGGGACCGCCCGAAACCGCGGCGCACGAATGACGGGACAGGCGCCGTCAGCACGCAGTAGGAGTCGAGGCGCCGGAAGTGGCGGCCGAGGGGCGCGAAGCCGGCGGGCGGACGATCGCTCGCCACGATCAGCGTCTCGGCTTTCACCGTGCCGCCGTCGGTGTCGATCTCGAGGCCGCGCGACCGGGTCTTCACCTTGCGGATGGACGTGCGCTCGAAGATCGCGGCCCGCCGCCCGGCGGCCGCCGCCGCGAGGCCAATCGCCACGCGGTACGGATCGACATAGCCGTCGCCGGCCGATCGGAGGCCGCCCGTGGTCTCGAGGCCGGTCTCGCGCCGCACCTGGGCGGGCGACAACCACGTGCCGTCGGCCCCGCTCGCACGCATGGCCTGGAGTTCGCGCCTGAGCGCCTTCTCGTCGTCGGCGTCGAGGCCGACGCGCAGCGCGGCGTCGGTCACCATCTCGCCGCGGATCTTCAGGCGCCTCAGCGTCGCGGCGAAGTCGAGGCCGGCGCGGCGGAACGTCCGCCAGAGATGACGGCTCGCCCGCCGCCCGTGGCGATCCTCGAGCGACCGGAACGACACCGCCGGCTCCAGGCGCAACACGCCCGGGAAGAGCGCCGTGCCGCCCTGTGCAATGCGGTCGGCCTCGAACAGCGCCACGCGCACGCCGGCCGCGGCAAAGACGTAGGCCGTCGCGCAGCCCGCGAGGCCGCCGCCCAGGATCGCCACCTGCGTCGTCAACGCGCCTCGGTGACGGGCATAGTCCGGCTGACGCGAGGAGGGAAACCGATCCAGCCAGTAGGAGACGCCGTATCGGGTTTTCATATGAGCAGGGTCGGGGGCTCCTGACTTGGTACGCGAGGCGATTCTACACGCACGCGAGCTGAATTAGAATCGAGTCTCGCTTATTGTTGCGAAACCGAAGCAATCCGACCATGACCCGACAGAAGACCCCGGCCGCCCTCGCCCGGGACATCCGCCGTCACCTCCGCGATCACGGTTCGGCGGAACACGCGGAAGGCGTCCAGTGGTTCTTCAAGGAGCGCGTGGCGTCGCACGGCTGGTACACGGCCGCCCTGCGCCGCTACGGCGCGAGCCTGCACAAGAGCCTGGCGGGCCAGCCGGCGCTCGTCATCGACGTCGCCGAGGCGCTCTTCGACAGCCGCGTGCTCGAGGAGAAGGTGCTGGCGGTATTCCTGGTCCAGCGGACGCTGAAGGCGGCCGGCCCCGACGCGTTCGCGCGTTTCGAGCGGTGGCTCGACGGCGTCGCGTCGTGGCCGGACCACGACGCGCTGACGATGTTCGTGCTCGGGCCGCTCCTGGTTGTCAGCCCGTCGCACGTGCGCCGCGTGCACGCGTGGGCCAGGTCTGACGATCCCTGGCATCGGCGGGCGGCCGCCGTCACGCTGATTCACGGCGTCCGGCGGGGCCTGTTTGCGGGCCACGCCGCGCGCATCGCGCGGACGCTGAAGCGCGACCCGGACGACATGGTGCAGAAGGGCCTCGGGTGGCTCCTGCGCGAATGGTGCAAGGCCCGTCCGGACGCCGCAGTGCCGATCGTGCTCGCCATCAGGCCCGACACGTCGCGCCTCGTCCTGCGTACCGCGTGCGAGACCCTGCCGCCCGCCGAGCGCCGCGCTATGTTGTCTTCGTGACCTTCTGAATCCCGCGGGGATTGTCGGGGTCGAAGCCCCGCAGGCGGCTGAGGTGGAACGCCAGCAGCTGGCCGGGCACGATCGCCGCAATCGGCGACAGCCATTCCGGCATGCCGTCCGGCAGCACGACCGGTGAAGACGCCAGCGCGAGTGACGAAGGCACGTTCGACAGGACAACCGGGTGCGCGCCGCGGCCGGCGATCTGGCGCAGCAGGTCTTCGACTTCCCCGCTGACGGCGCCCGCCACGTTGATCACGAGCGCTGCAAACCCCGTCTCGATCAGCGCAATCGGGCCGTGCTGGAAATCGGCGGACGAGTACGGCTCGACGGCGACGCGCGCCAACTCCTTGGCCTTCAGCGCGAGCTCGAAGGCGGTCGCGAAGTTGAACCCGCGGCCCAGCACGACACCGTGACCGGCCCCCCGCAGCCTCTCGGCCGCCGCCATCACGGCGCCCTCGTCCGGATCCAGCGCCTGCGCTACGTACTCGGGCACGCGCATCAGTTCGCGGCGGCGCACGCCATCCTGCGCGAGCTCCGTGGACACCATGGCGAGCGCCGTCAACTGCGCCGTATAGGTCTTCGTCGCGGCAATGCTGTGTTCCTGCCCGGCCTGAAGCACGATCGCCTCGTCGGCCACCTCCGCAAGCGGCGACCCGGCGACGTTCGTAATCGCCAGCGTCCGGCATCCCTGCCGCCGCCCCTCGGCCACCACGGCCACCAGGTCCGGGGATTCCCCGGACTGCGAAATGCCGACGACGAGCGCGCCGGTCATCCGCGGCGCCGCGTGGTAGCGCGTGAAGAGCGACGGGGTCGCCAGCGACACGGTGATGCGGTTATGCGCGCCGAACAGGTACTGGGCGTAGCGGGCGGCATTGTCGGACGACCCACGGGCGGCAATCACAATGTGCGTGACGTCGCCCGCGCCAAGGCGCTCGACGGTCCTGGCCACGTCGTCCGCGCCGTCCCGCAGGAGGCGGCGCAACACGTCGGGCTGCTCGGCGATCTCGGAGCGGAGAACCGAGTCGGTCACAGGTCTGCTCCCGGGCGCGCTACTTCTTCGCGACGACGATGATGCCGTCGCTGATCTTCCGGGGGCCGGTCTTGTCGGATGGGTGATTCACCACGGTTCCGTTCACCACCATCGTCGTCGACCCGCCGCCGTCGAGGTTGAGCGCGTTCTCGAGCTTGAGGCCCAGGGCCAGCCGCTGCAGTTCGGCGAACGTCATGCCGATGCTGACATCGGGATTCCGCCCGTCCACCGTGACCAGCCAGATGATGCCGCCCTTGCTCGAGCCGATCATCGTGCGCGGATGGCGCTCCGTGCTGAAGCCGTCACGCAGCTGCTCGTCGGCCCATTCGCGGATCAGCTGCCCGTTGCGCACGAGCAGCCCGGCGCCGCCGACGATGTCGTTGGCCCGGTTCCAGTCGGCGGACGTTGTGCCGAATCTCGTCTTGAACGCGACATCCAGCGTGACGGTCTGTCCGCGCTCGAGCGACTCCAGCCCCGTCGGCAGGACGGTGCCCCCGAACGACAGGACGGCGCCCCCCTGCGGGATGACCGTCTTGCCGGCGTTGGGGCGCCGATCGGTCACGCGCAAGGGTGAACCGGCCAGTTGCCATTCCACGCCCGTGTCGGCGGTATCGCTGTCCGGCCCGAACCGGGGCGTGTACAGCATCAGCTTGCTGCGCACGCGCGTCGTGTCGACGCCGTCGATCTCGACGGTGACATGGTCGGTGCCCAGCGTGTAGTTGAGGCTGACCGCGGCACCGACGCGGTCGAACAGCAGGCGTGCCGGCTTGCCGGGCACCCGGATGATGCCGACAGCGCCGCGCGTGAGCGCGGTATCGCTGACCAGTTCGTGCTCGAGCTCCAGCACCCCGGCCGGATCGCCGTTCTTGACGACGAAGAAGCCCGCGTTGATCGCCGCAACGGCCTTCGTGCGGGCGGCCATCTCGGGCACCGTCTCGAGCTGCATCGGGCGATCCTGCGCGAGCACGGATCGGATGTCGGCTTTCGCCGGGTCGATCCGGAGGATCTGGACGGCGACCGCGCCGGACTGGTCGAGCAGGCCCGGGTCGTTCAGGCGGTAGAGCTGGACGCCGTCGGCGATCTTCTCGGCCTTGCCGAGCTGGAGCGCCGTCTCCCGCCCGCAGGCGCCGCTCGCCGCCACGGTGGCGACGAGGATCGCCACCAGCCACCGGCCGACGGCCACCCGTCTCGCGTTGCTTCTCACCACGGCCTATTATCCCCTCATCCGGCCTTCGCGACCGCCTCGATGCGCCGGATCACGTCACCTTCAACCAGCAGGTCCACCACGTCCATTCCCTGGATGACTTCGCCGAAGACGGCGTAGGTGTGGTCGAACCGCGGGTTGTCCACGGTGTTGATGTAGATCTGCGCGTCGCCCGTGTCGCGCCCGCGCGTTGAAATGCCGACCGTGCCGCGGCTGTTCGAGGCCAGGCCCGTGTCGTCGCGCATGAACGGCCCGTCTCCGACGAACTCGTTGGCGCCGGGGCTGCCGCCCTGCACGACCATGTTGGGTACGATGCGGTGGAACGTGAGGCCGTCGTAGTAGCGGGCCTCGACGAGGCGGACGATGCGCCACGCCGTCAGCGGCGTGTCGTCCACGAACAGACGGACGACGACACTTCGGCCGCTTGCCATGGTCACGCGCAGGAACGGCTTGAGGCCGCGCAGCACGGCCTCGCCGGGCAACGGGACGGGGCGCATCCGCACCGGGGCCGCGGTGTGCGGCTGGCCGGTAATGGCCGACAGCACCTCGGCCGCGGCCTTCGCCACGCGGGGATCCCAGTCAGATAGATAGGAGCGCAGCGCGTCGGCGTGCGGCGCACCCGCGACTTCTTTCAGCCGCTCGAGGATGGCCAGGCGCGGGTCACGCGATGTGTCGCGCTGCCCGGCCGAAATCGCCGCCAGCGCGCGCACCAGCGCTGCTGCCGCCCGATCGCGATCGGCAGTTCCCCTGAGGGCGGCGCACGCTTCCATCACAACCTGGTCGTCGGGCTTGTCGAGCGCCGCCAGGTAGATGGCGTCGGCGCGGTGACCCTGCCGGCGGCCCAGGGCGGCGATCGCCGCTTCGCGAACGTTGGCGTTCGCATCGGCGGCAAACCGCGAAAGCAGCGCCGCCTGTTCCGCGGCAGCGGTGTCCGCCGCATCCCCCGGCCGCATCTGCTCGGCAGCGCGCGCGGCGTAGGCCCGGACCTGCCAGACGGGATGTGACGCCAGCGCGCCGAGGGCTACGGCCCACCCCGCCGCGGGCTGCCGCCGCACGAGTGAGACCAGCGCGTGGGCCGCAGGCCGCCAGTCGGACGGCTCCTGTTCGAGCACCAGTTTCCGCCCGCCCGGCCCGGGCGGCGGCGCCTGGACGGGAACGGCGGGTTTGCCCTTGACGCGCGGCACCGGCGGCCTGGGACCGAACACGATCGCCTCGAGGGCGGCAGCGGCGCGCGAGTCATCGGGGCACGCGGTCGCGAGCTGATCGATGGCCAGCAGCGCAACGTGCGGGTTGGAGTCCTTGATCGCGGCCAGTTCCGGGCTGCAGTTGGACTGAGCTGACGACCGGCCGTACACGCGCAGAGCTTCGTACCTCACCATGGCATCCCGGTCGGTCAGTCCCTTGGGAAGGACGAGATCCCGGAATCCCGCTCCGGCTTCGGTGGCCATGCCCGCTACGGCGAGGCGCCGCACCTGGGGATCGCGGTCGAACATCGCGCGCTCATGGGTGGCGTCCACCAGGCCGGCCGCGTTCAAGGCCGCGAGCGCCATCCGGCGGACGCGTGCGTCCAGCCCGCTGTCACCGGGCCGGTTCACGGCCAGTGCTTCCCGCTGAAGAGCCGTGCCGGCAGCGCTGGAGGTCTTGAAATCCGTCCCGCGGGCGCCGCGTATCAGGCTGTCGAGGCCGGTCGCCGCACCGAGTCTCGCGTCGACACTGCTGCGGGAGTCGCCAAGGATCTCGACGAGCGGCGCCTCGACGGCGCGGCGTTCGTCCCCGGTCTTGAAGGACAAGCGGCCGAGGGACATCGCGATCACGCCCCTCACGCGGGCGTCGGTTTCGACGGTCAGGCGTTCGCGCAGCGCCGCGACCACTTCGTCGTACGAGTTGCCAGCCACCTGCGCAAGCGCGTTGGCGGCCTCGGCCCTGACGCCCTCGTCGGAATCGCCGAGCGCGCGCCGGAGGGCCTTCGTGAACAGCGGGCGTTCCAATCGTCCGGCCGCACGCGCGGCCATGCGAACCGTGGCCACGTCCGGACTCGCGAGGCCTTCGAAGACGGGCGCCAGTTCCTCCGGCGACGACCCGCGGGCATCCTCGGCCGCGAGGATGCGGTAACGGAGGGATCCGGCCGCGGCTGGTTCCTGCCGTTCGCGGCCGGCGGTCGATGCACTCGCAACCATGAGCATCAGGCACGCGACCCGGAGTCCTGAGTTCCACCTGACCATGCGTGTTCTCCAGTGGGTTCGGCCGGCCTTCGGATCGCGGCCGGTCTCGACATGGTAGCGCGTACGACCGCCGGCGGCGGCGTCCGCCGCAGGACGGCTGCTGCGACATAACTGTAAGCGCCATTTCAAACCGGAGTGAATCAGGCCTGATTCGCCGCGCTCATCATGACCGGACTGGGGCCCGATCAGGCCCGCGGACCCGCGCTAGACCACGCGGCGGGCCGCGCCTGCGCCTCTGGCCGCGGGATTGCAGTGGCGGCGCGTGCTCGTCATTCGAAGGAGAATCCGATGGTCAACGCGTCGTCCCGCACCGCCCTCATCCGCATTCTGGCTGCCGTCGTGCTCGCCCTCGCGTCTGCGGGGTGCCAGGGGTCGGCCAATCCCGCCGCGCCCACGGCCATTACCGTGTCGACGGGAACGCCGGCCGCCACGGGCCCAGCCGCTACGGTCGACACGACATCCGTGTCGGCCGTCATCAGCGGCGTGCTGCCGGAGGCAGTCCCGCCGACGACGGTCAGCCAGACATTCCTGGTGTCGGGCGCGAACTTCCAGCGCGGGTTGACGGTGGGCGTCACGGGATCGAGCGGCGCGACAACAACGGTGAGCGGGTCCGCCATCCAGAACCTGACCGAGACGTCGTTCCAGGTCGGCGTCACCCTGCCGGAAGCCGGCACGTACAGGCTCAGCGTCACCAATCCTGCGACGCCGCCTTCTCCGCCCGTCACGATCGTCGCGAACCCGGCCACGACGTCGCGGCCGAAGATCGCCGGACTGTCCCCCTCTTCCATCACCCAGTACTCGGGGTCACAGAACGTGATGGTCGCCGGCGTCGGCTTCGAACCGGGACTGTCGGTCACGCTGACCGGACCTGGCGGAACGACGCGTACGGTGGGCGGGTCTGCCATCCAGAACGTGACGTCCACGTTGTTCCAGATGACGGTGGTGATGACCGAACTCGGCAACTGGTCCATGCGCGTGGCTAACCCCACGGGAGAACCCTCGGAGCCCTGGGCGTTCGTCGTCAAGGGCCTCGAATCGCAGCCGCGGCCCGTTGTTACGGGCGTGTCGCCGGCGTCGCCCGCGGCCGGGCCCACGGCGCAGATGTTCTACGTTCTCGGATCGGGATTCACGAGCGGTCTGTCGATCACGTTCACGGCGCCCAGCGGAAGGACGATCACGGCAAGCGGCACCGGGCTCCGGGGCATGACGAACACGGCGCTCAGCCTCTACATCGTGCTGGACGAAGTGGGCACCTACACCATCGTGGTCTCGAACCCGTCAGGATCGCCATCGGAGCCCTTCACGTTTGCGGTGAAGGCGCCGGACACCGCCGCGCGGCCGGTCGTGTCGGGGCTGTCGCCCGGAACGCCGACGCTGTCAACCGGCGCGCAGACGGTCTACATCTCGGGCACGGGGTTCCAGAGCCTGCTCACGGCCACGTTCACGTCGCCGAGCGGCAAGACGGCGATCATCGGCGGGTCTTCAATCACGTTCACGTCGACAACGGTGTTCTACCTGCCGGTGATGCTCGTCGAGGTCGGCCGGTACAGCCTGGTGGTTGCGAACACCACCGGGCTGCCGTCGGAACCGTTCTGGTTTGACGTGAAGGCGCTGGAGGTTCCGCGGACGGCAGTCGCGGCGGTGATGAGCTACGCCGGCGGGCCGCCGCAGGCCGCCCCGCTGCCGCAGTGGCTGCTGGTGCAGGGATCCGGATTCCAGGTCGGCCTGACGGGCTCGATCAAGGGCCCTGACGGGACGGTGCTTGGCGGCGTCTCGGTCGAGATCATGAGCAACACGACCATCAGGATCCTGGCGACGCTGGCAAGCGGAGGCACCTGCACGCTGGTCGTGACGAACCCGGGCGGATCGGCGTCCGAGCCGTATTCGTTCCCGGTGAGCATTTCGACCTCCATCCGCCCGACGATCGCGGGGCTGTCGCCGCGTTCGCCTGTGCAGAACGCGCCCACGATGTTCTACATCGTCGGCGCCAACTACGCGGAGGGCATGAGCGTGACGATCACGGCGCCGAGCGGCGCCGTGATCACCATGAGCGGATCGCAGATCCTGGAGCTGACGGCGACGATGATCCGGCTGTCGCCGACGTTTCCCGAGGCCGGCACGCACACGGCGCGCGTGATTCTGGCCGGCGGCGCGGCGTCGGAACCCTGGACGTTCGACGTCAAGGCGCCGTAGGCGCCATCCGGGAGTACTCGAGCATCTGCGACTTCAGGTCGAGCGGGTACGACAGCAGGACGTCGGCGATCGACCCGTCGGCCGCGCGCACGGGCTCGAGGCGCGGCATGACGAATCCGGTGTAGGACGGCAGGTTGACGCGGTCGACGCGGGCCATGATCTCGTCGCGCAGCGCCGGGTCGAAGTGCACGCCGTAGGTGTCCACCAGCGCCCGGGCCGCAGCGTAGTCGCCCTGGCTCTTGATGCGCTGCACCTCGGCCAGCAGCTGCGCGACGCCGTCGCGGAACGCGCCGACGTCGGTGACCACGTAATACGTCCGGCCGTCCCGCCGGCGCCCGGCGATGGCGCCCGTGTTCGCCATCAGCCAGCGCACGACGAGCTGCCGGTTGCGCATGTGGTCTTCCTCGATCTGCGTGCCCTCGCGCACGCGCCGCAGCTGGACCAGGGCGTTGCGCGCGTACGCCTCGTACTCGGCGAGGACCAGATCGGCCGCGTCTTCGGCGGGAACCAGGCCGAGCTCCACCAGCCTCGGATGCGGCAGGAAGTACAGCGCCACCAGGTCGGCGCGCGTCTCCTCGATGGTGGAGTACCACTCGCGCAGCGCGGCCTGCGGTGTCGTGCCGAGCCGCCCGTCCACGACCCCTGACGCGTGGCCGATCACCTCGTGCATGTTCGTCGTCAATTCGGACGAACGGCTGCCCCAGGTCTTCGCGCGCAGCACCTCGTCTGACGACCAGCAGAACTCGGCATAGTACGCCTCGGGGAGGGACCGATCGTACGCCTCCATCACGTTGGTCAGCGACACCGACTTGCTCCCGTGCACCGTCCGGATGCGCTCGTCGTTCGGCAGGTTGATGCCGATGGGCGTCACGGGGCCGGAATCACCGGCCTCCACAACGGCATCGATCGCGTTCGCGGAAATCCCGGTGACGCCCTGCTTCCGGTACTGCGGATCCCAGGGCATGTGATCCTCGAACCACTGCGCGTCGGCGGCAATCGTGCGGATGGCGCTCGTCTTCTCGCGGTTGACGTAGAACACCAGGGACTCCCACGCCGCCTTCGTGCCCCGCGCGTCGAGGTAGACCTCGACGAACCCGTTGATCGTGTCCACCGGCGCGTCCTTGTCCCGGACCCACGCGATGTCATACGCCTCGCGGTCGGACCGCTCGCCGCTCCCGTAGAACCGCACCAGCGCGCGAATCGCGTCGGCCGTCGGCTCCGGGGCAAACGGCAGCGCGGCCTCGAGGTGCGAGACGATGGCCTCGAGCGCGCGGCCATAGCGGCCGCCAATCCGGTACGGCTCCTCGACGAGCCGGCCGTCCTGTTTGACCAGCCGCGAGTTCAGCGCGAAGCGCTCGGTGAAACCCTCGAGATCCGCCAGCGTCACGCCCGGGCCGTACAGGTTGTTCGCACTGGCGGCGATCAGGTCCTGGTTGGCACCCGGGCTCTTGCACGTGACCGTCGCGTCCGTGTCCGGATCGAAGAACGCCGGGCCGAGCCGTCCGAGCAGGGCATCGAGCGTCTCGCCCGCCGCTGGGCCGAACGCGGCCCCGTTGTCCGCGGCGCGCCGGGCGGCGGCGAGCAACCCTGCCGGCGTGCAGCCGATCACGAACTTGCGGGCCGTGATGTTGTTGTGCGGGCCGCTGTTGAGCCAGAACAGTTTCGCGTAACGCTCGATGGCGGCCAGCACGGCGCCGTCGATCCCGGCCGGGTGCGTCAGGATCTGCTCGATCACCGCGCGCATCTCGAGGCTGCGGCCGTACCGCTGGTCGTAATAGATGTCCCGCCCGGCGATGGCGGCCAGATACAGGTGGTAGACCAGCGTCTTCTCGCGGAGCGTCAGGGCGGTAAAGCCGTCGGCATACAGCTGCACGACCGCCGCGTCATCGACCCGTTCGAGCAGGTACGGCCGATCCGGAGGCCCGCCTACAGCGTGATCTGCTGCTGGTACTCGGGCACAACGGTCGTCCATCCCAGCTCCTTCTCAATCCTGCCCTGCAGCGCGGCCTGCGCCTCGGGCTCGCCGTGGACGATGCAGGTCAGCGCCGGCGGCGCCGTAAAGCCCCGCAGCCATCGCATGATCTCGTCGCAGTCCGCGTGCGCCGACATCGAGTCGATCCGCTCGATGCGGGCGCCGACCGGCACGAGCTCGCCGTGGATCTTCACCGACGTCGCGCCCTCAAGCAACTGGCGGCCGCGCGTGCCCGCCGCCTGGTAGCCGACGAACAGCACCGTGTGCCGCGGATTCGGCAGCGCGGCCTTCAGATAGTGCAGCACCCGCCCGCCGGTGGCCATCCCGCTCGACGACACCACGATGCACGGCGCGGGCGACGCCTGGATTTCCTTCGACTGCGTCACCGACGACACGGCGGTGAACCGCTTCGTCGAGAACGCCGACACCTGCCCTCGCTTCGTCTGCATGTCCGGATCGAGATCGCGGCTGTGGCCCGCATAGTGCTGCAGCGCTTCGACCGCCATCGGGCTGTCGAGGTAGACCGGCAGAACGGGAATCCTGCCCGCCGCTTCCAGCTGCCGCAGCCAGTAGATGACTTCCTCCACGCGGCCCACGGCGAACGCCGGGATGATCACCTTGCCGCCGCGCGTCACGGTCGCGGAAATGATCTCCGCCAGGCGCGCGCCGTCGTCGTCGCGCTCGTGAAGCCGATCGCCGTACGTCGATTCCACCAGCAGGACATCGGCCGTCTCGACGCGGCTGGGATCCGGCAGGACCGGCCGGTCGTACCGGCCGAGGTCCCCGCTGAACACGATCTCGCGGCCCCCGTCGCCGCCCAGTTTCATGCGGACGAATCCCGATCCGAGAAGGTGGCCCGCGTCGGTGAACTCAATCGTGACATCGCCGCCGATCGGCATCGGCCGCTCGTAGCCGACCGGCTGCAGGTGCGTCAGCGCCCGCATCGCGTCTTCTTCCGTGAAGAGCGGCAGCGCGGGCGCGTGCTTCGTGTACCCGCCCCGGTTCGCCGCCTTCGAGTCTTCCTCCGCCAGCCGGCCGGCGTCCGGCAGCATGATGCGACACAAATCGGCGGTGCCCGGCGTGCAGAATGCGCGCCCCCTGAACCCCTGCTTCACCAGCCGCGGGAGAAATCCCGTGTGGTCGATGTGCGCGTGCGTCAGCACGACCGCGTCAATCGACTTCGGCTCCACCGGCAGCGGCTGCCAGTTGCGCTCGCGCAGCGACTTCAGCCCCTGGAACAGGCCGCAGTCGACGAGAATGCGGTGCGCGCCGGTGGTCACGAGGTACTTCGAGCCGGTGACGGTCTGCGCCGCGCCGAGAAACGTCAGTGTTGTCACGATGCGAATAGTCCAATCTGGCCGCCCGTGTGCCAGAACAACACGGTCTGGTCGTCAGTAAACGTCCCGCGGCGCACGTGCGCGACCAGCCCGGCCAGCGCCTTTGCCGTGTACGTGTGGTCCACCAGGATGGCTTCCGTTCTCGCGAGCAGTCCGGCGGCCTCGAGCGAGGCGGCCGACGCCACGCCATAGCCGTCGCCGACAAATGCGTCGTCCACCTCGATCGCTCGCGCGTCCGCCAGGGCCGCCCCGTCCATGCCCAGCAGCTCGCCGATGCCGGCCATCACCCCGCGGACGGTGTCCCGGATTGACGCCGCCGGATCGTCGGCGCTGATGCCCAGCACGCGGGTCTTCAACTCATGCAGCACGCAACCGGCCGCCAGACCGGACTGCGTGCCTCCGGAGGACGTGGAATGCACGATCACGTCGGGAACCACGCCCTGGGCCACCAATTCGCCCACCGCGCGGGCGAACCCCGATGCCCCGAGCGGCGTGGACGCGCCGAGCGGGATCTCGAACGGGCGCGCCCCCTCGCGGCGCAGGCGGTCGGCGAGGGCGGCCATGGCCGGCGCGCGTTCCTCGCGCGTGGCGACGTAGTGCACCTCCGCGCCGAGCAGGTCGTCGACGAGCGCATTGGCCGTCAGGTGGTCCGGACGCGCCCCGTTGAGTACCAGCACGCAGCGCACGCCCATCCGCGCGGCCGTGGCGGCGACGACGCGGGCCGAATTCGACTGCACGCCGCCCACGCTCAGCAGCGTGTCGGCGCCTTCGGCCAGCGCTTTCGCGGCAACGAGCGCCACCTTGCGGACCTTGTTGCCGCCGCACCCGAACGGGATGGCGTCGTCACGCTTGATGAGCAGCCGGGGGCCGCCGCCAAGGGCCTGGCGGAAGCGCGGGAGATCGTGAATCGGGGACGGCGGCGTCCACAGATCGAGGGCCGGGATCGCGGACAGCCGGGATCGCGCGGCCGCGAGCGTCAGCATCCGCGTATTCTATCCCGCCCGCTCAGAAGGAGAAGCGCGCGCCGACCTGGAACTTCCGGGGCTGGGCCGCCGCGATCGGCCGGCCGTAAAACGGGGCCGTCAGCACGAAGCTGTACGCCGTGTAGTTCGTCCGGTTCAGGAGGTTCTGCGCCGTCGCGTAGAACTCGATCCGGTAGCGCTTGTCCGCAGCGGCGCCGCCGAACCCGGGAGACAGGCCGCCGCCGCCACCCATGTTGATCGAGATCTGCGTGCCGCCGGGTCCGCCGGCCTGTTTCGGCTTGCCGAAGCCGAAGCCCCACGACAGCCGGCCGCCGAGATCCCAGCTGGCCGCCCCGCGAGCGGAGTTGCGCGTCACGCCGGCCGGCCGGTCGTTGGCCAGGCCGTCGGCGTTGTCGTCGCGCCCCGTCGTGATGTTGTACGGCGAACCCGACTGGCCCCGGACATTGAGCGACAGCGTGACGTTGGTCAGGGGCGAGATGTTGAGCGACGCCCCGACGCGATGACGGATGTCGCCGCCGGAAGGCCCCCACTCGGACTGCAGGTCGTCGCCGTTGACGGGCGGCGAGAACGCCCCCGTCGTGTTCGTGTCGCTCTTGCTCCACGTGTAGTTGATCGTCACGAACAGCCGGTTCTTGTCGATTCTCGCGTAGGTGTAGAACACGCTGAAGGCCTGCGACCGCGATGCCGCGTCGCTGACCAGTTCGATCGTGTTGGCGAACCGCGGGTCCGGCCGCACGCCGTTCAGCGGCGCGTTCAGGTTGCGCCCGCGCAGCAGGCCGCGGCCCCAGCTCGCCGAGTAGCTCGTGCTGAGCCGGCCGTTGGCCGACAGGGCGACATCCGCGCCCAGGCTGACGCGATGTGCATTCGGGAGCGTGAGCGCATCCGGCCAGAGATACCGGTTCGTCGGGGCCGTCGTGCCATCGACGCCAGGATCCGGGTACTGCGGGTTGAAGAGGTTCAGCTCGCGTTGGCGGAAGCCGTCCACGAGCAGCGTCTGCTTGTAGAGGTCCCCGCTCACCCAGTCGTAGAAGTAGCCGTAACTGCCGCGGAACGTGATCTTGCCGTCCTTGCGCGGCGACCACGCCGCCGACAGGCGCGGCGACAGGGTCCACCGGTCGTGCACCTGGCTCTGGGTGCCGTACCTGACGCCGGCCGAGATCAGCAGGGTCCGGGCGATCCGCCAGTCGTCCTGAAGGTAGATGCCCGCCCGCAGCGTCGAGTAGCTGATGGCCGGGTCGCCGATGCGGCGCGTGTAGCTCATCGGGCGGCCGGCCAGGTAGTCCGCGATGCTCGCGAACGTGTACGTCCCGAGGTAGTTGGCGTTGTCGTCGGACCGGTACCGTCCCCCCTCGAGCAGCAGCCCCGCCCGCCACGAGTGCGCGCCGCGGACGTAGTCGAGGTCGGAAGCGAGCTCGAAATCGGTCACGTGCTGCCCGCCGCGCTGCTGCGCACCGCCGCTCGTGAAGGCGTCCTGCACGCGGAGGGTCGGCTGCTCCACCGCCGATTCGCTGCGCGTGTCGGTCTGCCGCACCTGCAGCCGGCTCTCGATGAAGAACCGCTTCCCGAGCGGGCCGTTCTCCGAGAGCCGCAGCGTGTTGGCGGCGGAGGAACTGTCGTAGGCCCGGTCGAACAGGTTGAACCCGCCGACGCCGAGGTCCCGGGCCTTGCTCGTATTGCTGTCGAAGCTCGCCCGGAGCACGTGATCTTTGGTGAGGCTGTGATCGATGCGGGCGCTGACGTTGTACCCGTCGCGCGGCTGCCGCAGTGTGTCGGCCACCGTGGTCCCGTCGGCCAGCACCGCGAACAGGTTCGGCGACGTGTACTGCGACGTTCCGTTGACGTTGAGGGAAAACGACGTCTTGTCCGGCGTGATCGTGCCGGAGAGCGACAGGCCGCCCTGCCGGAGCTGTTCGTCGGGCTTCGTCGTCGCAAACGGGTTCTTTGCGTTCAGGGCATCGTCGAGGAAGTGGAGATCCACGCTGCCCCGCAGCGGCCCGTTGCCAGGCCCGGTCATGATGTCGATGAACATCGCGCCGTTCATGCCGCCGTGGTTCTGCGCCGCGAACATGTCGAGGCGGGGAAGGCGGATCGACCGGATCTGCGACTTGGGCGGCAGGCGGCCGCCCGTGAACCCGTCGACGCGGATCACGGATCCCGGCGGCGCCATCGCCTTCAGGACCTGCTCCATTTCGTCCGGGTCGTCCGGCAGCGCGGCAATCTGCTCGCGCGTCAGCACGGTGCTGAAGGCGCTGCCCGCGGGATCGAGCGCCGATGACTGGCGATCCCGCCGGACCGTGACCGCTTCGTCCAGCTTCTTGATGCGGAGCGTGACCCGCCGGCGCGTGTCGGCCCCGCGCACGCGCACGTCGGCCACATCGACGGCGTCGAAGCCCGGGAACTCCGCATGGATGCTGTAGCGCCCTTCCGGCAGGCCCTCGAAGACAGCCATGCCGACGCCGTCGGTTTCCGCCGACGGATGCGACGCGATCGACGGGCGGGCCGACAACGAGGCCTGCGTCGCGCTGTCGGCGGGCGTCACCGTCACCGCGGCGCGCGGCACGACCGCACCGGACTGATCGGCCACGGTCACGACCAGGCGCCCGCTGCGGGCCGGCGTCTGGGCCGTGGCCGCGGCGGCCGTCATGACAACGGCCGCCAACGGCAGCGCGAACAGCAGGGTCAAACGACGCAGCATGAACGGCCTCATCATCGCGGTGCGGCGAAACATTACTTCGACGACTGGAACTTCTTCGCGTCCATCTTGGGGTTCAGCTTGACCGTGTCGAACACCATTTCCTCGGTGGGCTTGCCGTCGATCGACCGCTGGATCCGGAAGGGCAGCTTCACGCCGCCGACCGCCTGGTAGTCGCCGTAGTACAGCCGGAACTCGACGGTGCGACGCTTGGCTTCGGCTTCCTTCCGGCGCTCTTCGACGTCCTTCTGGAGCTTCTCCATCTCTTCCTTCGACGGCGCGGCTCCCGCTTTGGCGTCGGCCCCGCGCTGGACCGTGGTCGCCCCGCCCATCACGGCGCCGCCGGAGCCGCCGCTGAATTGCATGACGCGGTTGCCGCCGCCAGGCCCCCCGCCCGGGCCCCCGCCGGTCATCTGGATCGTCACGGGTTCCTTGTCCATCCAGCTCAGCATGAGCGGCAGGTGGGTCTTCTCGTCGATGAACAGCCGCACGGCAAACCCGTCCGCGTTCTTGACGTCGATCACGTCCGCCTTGCCGTCAGCCGCCTCGGCCTGCCCCGCGTAGGTGAACTCGAGCGGATACACGGCGGGAGCCGCGGCGAACATCCCCAGCGTCAGCCGCGCGTACTCGCGCTGGTTCGCCAGCAGGCGCAGGCGGTCGGCCTCGGCCTTCTGCTCGGGCGTCATCTTCGAGGGATCCATGGCCGATCCGCCCGGGCCCGCGATCCGGATGATCACGTTGCCGCCCTGCAGGTTCGGCGGCTGGTCGATCTCCTCGATCAACTGGCTGCCGTTGAAGCCGGTGTTGCGGTAGACGCTCATGTTTCCCATCGCCGCCAGCACGCTGTGCATCAGGTACTTGTCCGGCAGCATCAGGGACATCTCGAACTCCGACTCTGTGGTGTTGCCGGCCGCGTTCGTGCGCGACGTCCGCCCGGCGACGGAGAGCGTCTTGACGGCCGCCAGTTTGTCGCCGCCGAGGGCGGCGCGCGCGCCGGCGAGCACCTGGTTCGCGTCCTTGCCCTGTGCGGCCCCCGCCACTTGTATCGCCAGGACCGCAATCGCGGCCACCAGGCTCATGCGTTTCATGCTGACCTCCCTCAGGGCGGCGTGCCCGCCGCTCAACGTGTACTCCGACGAGTGATGATCCCTCGCGGACGGACCGGCGTGGTTAAGCCGATGCAAAGAGAATGTTAAGGACGTAAAAAGGCGCTCTGGCGGCCCGCGCCGCCCCGGAACGGGCCGGGTACGCATGGTACACTCGCCGCCATGCGGGTGCGAAACACGTGGATCCGGCTGGCGCTGCCGGTGGTGCTGATCGCTCTCGTGGCGCTGCTGGCCACGCTCCAGTACCGCTGGCTCGGCCAGGTGTCCGAAGCCGAACGCGCGCAGCTCCTGCGCTCCCTCACCGATCGCGCACGCGAGTTTGCCGACGCGTTCGACAGCGAGCTCACGCAGGCGTACCAGGCCCACCAGGCGTCCCGCGCGGCGCAGGCCGCCGGCGATTGGAGCGCGCTCGCGGCCGGCATGGATCACTGGCGCGCCTCGGCGAGATTCCCGGGCATCGTCCGCGCGGTCTATCTCGCCGAGAGGAACAGTGATGGCGTGCTGCTGCATCGGTTCGTCCCCGGCGCGCACGCGTCTTTTGAAACGGGGGCCATCGCGTGGCCGCCCCACCTCGACGCCGTGAGGAAGCAGCTCGCGGGCATGCCGTCTCCGCTGCGGCAACTGGCCGCCGGCAATCCCCGGATGTTTGCCATCACGTTGACGCCCGTGATGGCGGACGGCTCCGCGCTCGTCATCCCGCTGACGCCGGCTGTGCCGCAGCCCGTCTCCCTCTCCGAGCCGGCGCGGGGCGCGGTGTCCATCATCGCCAGCACCGGCCCGGACGCCGGCCACGCCGAGTTCAATTCGTACATCGTGGTGGACATCGACCGCGCCTGCCTCGTGAACACGGTGCTGCCCGCGCTCGTCGAGCGCTACTTCCCCGTCGGCGGCGGGGACGGCTACCGCGTCGCCGTGCTGGCCCCGGACGGCAGACCCGTCTTCTCGCGTGGTGTCCCACCCGGCGAAGCGCCGCCTGGCGATCGCGCCGACGTCAGCCAGTCGTTCTTCGCTGTCAGGCCGGACGCCGTGCGCGGTGGCCTCGCCAGCGGGAACACGGTCGTCTTCCGTTCGCTCGCGCCCCCGGCGCACCAGGCCGGACGGCCACCGGCTGGTGAAATCACCGGGGGGACCGCCGCCGCGCCTTCGCGGATGACCGTGTATCTCGAGCAACGCGTGACAACGGCAGCTGACGGACGGGGTGCGGTCGGTCCGTTCCGCGCGACGCCGCCCGGCTGGCGCGTGGTCGCGCAGCACCCGGCGGGATCGCTCGACGCGGCCGTCGCCCGCGTCCGCGTTCGCAACCTGTGGCTGAGTTTCGGCATCCTCGCCATCCTGGCCGCCGGCCTCATCGTGGTGATCGTCAATGCGAACCGCGCCGAACAGCTCGCGGCCCGGCAGATCGCCTTTGTCGCCACGGTGTCGCACGAGCTGCGCACGCCGCTGGCGGTCATCCGGTCCGCGGCGCAGAATCTCTCTGCCGGTGTCGTCTCCGGCGCGGATCACACAAAGCGGTACGGCGACGTCATCGACGGCGAGAGCCGCCGCCTCGGCGATCTCGTCGAACAGGTGCTGACGCTCTCGAGCCTCGAAAGCGGCCGGCGGCTTCAGTCCACCCGGCCGGTGATCGTCGCCGCCCTCGTGGACGAGGAAGTGGCGGCGTCCCGTTCCCTGCTCGACGCGGCGGGCATGACCGTGGACGTTTCGGCAGATGGCGCCGCGGCGGCGTTGACGGCGATGGCCGACGAAGCCGCGTTGCGCCGCGCGCTGCACAATCTGATCGCCAACGCGGCGAAGCACGGATCGGACGGCCGCTGGCTCGGAATCCGGATCGCCGGGGAGACAACGCGGCGGCGGCGCGACGTGCGCATCGACATCAGCGATCGCGGCCGGGGCATCGATCCGGCGGATCTGCCGCACGTGTTCGAGCCATTCCGGCGCGGCCGGCACGCCATGGAGCAGCAAATCCAGGGCAGCGGCCTCGGCCTGAGCCTGGTCAAGCGCATCGCCGAGGCGCACGGCGGCCGCGTTGGCGTGTCGTCGGAACGCGGCGCCGGCGCGACCTTCACGATCTGGCTGCCGGAAGCCGGCCCTGCGCCGGCGGAGCCCGCGAGCCCATGAGACGCATCCTGCTCATCGAGGACGAGCCGGGCCTCGTCATGACCCTCACCGATCGGCTGCGCAGCGAGGGCTTCGCCGTGGCGTCCGAGTCGGACGGTCCGGGCGGCCTCGCGCGAGCGCGGCGCGAGGCGTGGGACGTGATCCTGCTCGATGTCATGCTGCCGGGAATGAACGGCTTCGACATCTGCCGGCAGCTTCGGCAGGACGGGGTTCAGACGCCCGTCATCATGCTGACCGCACGGGGCCAGGTCGTTGATCGCGTGCTCGGCCTCAAGCTTGGCGCTGACGACTACCTGGTGAAGCCGTTCGACATGATGGAGCTGCTCGCGCGGGTCGAAGTCCAGCTCCGGCGCGCGAACGCCCCGGAGGGTGATCCCGGCCGGCTGGCGTTTGGCGACATCGTCATCGACGTGCGCAAGGCGGAGGTCACCCGGGACGGCGTGCCCCTCGACCTCTCGGCGCGCGAGTTCCTGCTGCTCAAGTACTTCGCCGAGCATCCCGGCGAAACACTGAGCCGGGAAACACTGCTCAATGACGTGTGGGGTTATCACTCGATGCCGTCAACGCGCACCGTGGACGTGCACGTCGCCTGGCTGCGCCAGAAGATCGAGCCGCACGCGAAGCACCCCCGGCACATCCTGACCGTCCACGGTCTGGGGTACAAGTTCGCCGGGTAGGCGCCCCCGAAAACAGACCTGCTCCCTTTTCCGGGTCGGAAAACAGACCTGCTCCCTTTTCCGCGAATCGCACGGAAAAGGGAGCAGGTCTGTTTTCGGCGGCCATCACTGAAACACGGTCCGCATCGAGTCGAGGGCGCCGTCGAGTTCGGCGCGGCTGCGCGCAAAGCAGAACCGCACGTGCTCCTCGCCAGCCGGCCCGAAGTCCACGCCGGGCACACAGCCAATCCGCCCACGGGCGATGAGATGCTCGACCATCGCCCACGACCGCGATGGCGATGAGGCCGCCGCCGGCGGCACCCACGACGGCGCCACCCGCAGGAAGGCGTAGAACGCGCCCGGCGGCGGCGCGCCGGTCAGCATCCCACCCGACGCGGCTTCCGCGCCGGCGCAGAACAGGTCGCGCCGCGCCTGCAGCTCCGTGCGGAACTCCGCCACCGCCTGCTGCGACCCCTCGAGCGCGCCGATGCCGCCGTACTGCACCACCGACGACACGTTGTTGGTGGTCAACCCCAGCAGTTTGCGCACGCGGTCCTGGATGACCGGATTGCTCGACACGACGTAACCCAGCCGCAGGCCGGTCACCGCGTACGTCTTGCTGAACGTAAACACCGATACCGTCCGCGCATGCATGCCCGGCAGCGATGCCAGGCTCACGTGCTCGTGCCCGTCGAACACCACGTCCTCGTACGCCTCGTCGCCAATCACCCACAGGTCGTGCGCCTCAGCAATCGCGGCGATCTGTGCGAGGTCCGTTCGCGTCAGCATGCCGCCGGTCGGGTTGTGCGGCGAATTGATGTAGAGACCCTTCGTCCTCGGCGTGATGCGCGACACCATCTCGTCGAAGTCGTAGCGCCAGCCCAGCCTCGGATGGAGCGGCACGCGCACCGGCGCGGCGTGCGCGGCCACGAGCGCGCTGAACATTTGCGGCCACACCGGGTCCGGCACCAGCACTTCGTCGCCGGGTTCGACCAGCGCCTGGCACGCGAGGTACAACGCGTGCACGCCGCCGTTGGTCACCATCACTTCGTCCGGCGATGCCACGGGGATGCGGTTCTTCGTCCGCAGTTTCTCCGCCAGCAGCTGCTGCAGACGCGGCACGCCGGCCGTCTGCAGGTAGTGCGTGTGGTTGGCGTCCACGGCCGCCTTCAGCGCGGCCTTCAGCGAGTCGGGCGCGTCGAAGCTGACGTCACCCTGGTCGAGCCGGAACGGCTTCTCGACCGAGTACATCAGGTCGCGGATGCGGATGATGCCGGACGTCGGAACGGAGTCGAGAAACGCGCCCATCGGATGCTCCAGACGGAATGGCGGGATGCCGGGGTCAGCGGAGGTGCCGGCCGCCGTCGACGCGCAGAACTTCGCCGGTGACGAAGTCCGAGGCAATCAGGAAGAGGACGGCCTTGACGACTTCGTTCTCGCCGCCCCAGCGCCCCACGGGCGTGGCCTGTTCGACGGCCACGGCGTCTTCCGCGCTCATTCCTGGCGGCGCGAGAATCGGCCCCGGCGCGACGGCATTGACGAGGATGTTCCAGCCGGCCAGTTCGAGCGCCAGCGCCTCGGTGAGTGCGATGACGCCGCCCTTCGCCACGTAATAGGGCAGGAACCCCGTGTAGCGGGTGCGCCCGCTCGCCGGCAGCCAGTCCGCGAAGTTGACGATGCGGCCTCCGCCCGCGTCCCGCATGTGCGGTGCGGCCGCCGTCGCGCACAGGAACGCCGCCTTCAGGTCGACGGCAAGCCCGCGGTCCCACGTGGCCTCCGTGAGATCGGCAAACGGGGTCGGCTCGTAGGTGGACGCCATGTTGACCAGCACGTCGATCCGGCCGAGTTGGCGCACCGTCTCGGTCACCAGGCCCGCGCACTGCTCCCCCACCGACAGATCGGCGCGAACGCTGATCGCCCGCCGCCCGGCCCGGCGGACGGCGTCGCACGCCCGCCCGGCTTCGTCGCGCGAATGCCGGAACGCGACGGCCACGTCGGCACCGGCCGCGGCGGCCCCCGCCGCCACCGCTGCCCCGACGCGCTTCGTGCCCGTCACCAGTACGACGCGGCCAGCCAGGTCCATTGGTAGATCCTACTTGTCTCTAGCCGGCAGCGCCGGCCGGGTGTTAGCAAGACCCCCGTTCAAACCGTGCGTGCGGATTACCCGCACACGGCTTACCGGTGGTCGCTCGGGTCGTGGCATTATG
>Ga0334722_10002189_pt1 | contig 22505 bp, 16 predicted proteins | sample C3_bottom_MG_FD_207210 | JGI IMG/M metagenome (GOLD analysis project Ga0334722, IMG submission 207210) | Sediment microbial communities from Yellowstone Lake, YNP, Wyoming, USA - C3_bottom | ecosystem: Environmental > Aquatic > Freshwater > Lake > Sediment | place: USA: Wyoming | collected... | reverse complement strand
GGATTGAAGTCGGTCAGCGCGACGCTCTCGGTGGGCGGCACCGAGCATACGCTGGCCGCCGAGCAGTACGCCCCGCCGCTGGCCGAGAAGAAAATCGCGCTCGCCCTGCCGGCGAAACTTGCCGGCATCAAGGAAGGGCCCGCGGTCCTGCGCGTCGTCGCGCGCGACGCCTCGCTGTGGAATTTGTTCAAGGGTAACGAGGTGGTGATCCAGAAGAATCTCAGCATCGACCTCACGCCGCCCAGCATCGAGCTCATCGCCGATGACCGCTACGTCAACTTCGGTGGTGTCGGCGTCATCGTTTACAAAGCCTCCGCGGATACGGCGACGAGCGGCATCAAGCTCGGCAGTCATTATTTCCCGGGCTTCCAGGGGCAGGTAAAAGGGCACCCGGATTATTTCATCGCCTTCTTCGCGCATGCCTATGACGTGCCGCCGGACGCGCGGGCCCAGCTGGTCGCAAGCGACAAGGCCGGCAATACCAAGGAAATGGCGCTCACCTACGAACTCAAGGACGTGAAGTACAAGAAGAGCACCATCGCGATATCGGACAATTTCCTCCAGAACAAGATCGCGCCCCTGCTCGCCGATGCCGGCGCGCGTCAGGGGACGCCGAAAGACATATTCGTCGCGGTCAACCATAAGCTCAGAAAAGAGAACGAAGACAAGATCGCCGCGGTCACGTCGAAGGCCACGCCGGCGATGCTCTGGAAGGGCGCGTTCAGCCAGCTGAGCAACTCCAAGGTCGAAGCCAACTTCGCGGACTCGCGCACCTACACCTACAACGGCGAGCCCATCGATACCGCCTTTCACCTCGGCTACGACCTGTCCGTCACCAAGCATTATCCGGTCGAGGCCTCCAACAGCGGCGCGGTCGCCTTCGCCGGCGACCTCGGAATTTACGGCAATGCGGTGATCCTCGATCATGGCTTGGGGCTGTTTACGCTTTACGGCCACATGAGTTCCATCGACGTCAAGGTCGGCGATGCGGTCACGCAGCGGCAGATTCTCGGCAAGACCGGCGAGACCGGCCTGGCCGCCGGCGATCATCTGCACTTCGGCGTCTATCTGGACGGGGTCGCCATCTTGCCGGTGGAGTGGTGGGACCCGAAGTGGATAAACGACAACATCACGCCCAAGCTCGAAGGCAAGGGCGGCGACGAGATCGCCGAAGCGCAGCAGCCGAAAGCGCGGCATAAAGTCGCGACCAAGGCCGCGAAGAAAGCGGTGCACAAGCGCCGCCGCTAAGAAGCGGTTGTAAAATAAGTCTGCAAGACCTTGCACGGACGATAAATCCGTCCGTGCGGATCGTCGATTGCATGCGGATGATGAAACTATCCGCATGCAATCGACGATCTTGGATAAGACCCAATGCTTTTCCGGTCCTTACCCATAACTGTGCTTTCTGTACGGATGCTTTCTATCCGTACAGAAAGCACAGTTGGCGCGCGTCCCCCAAGAGGACTTGCTTCGCGGCGCAGCGCGCAAGGTCTTGGTCAACCCTGCGCGAGCGAAAAGCCGGTTTTTCTCATTTTGCAACGACTCTAAGAGGAGACGTCCATGAAAGCAGCCGTCGTAACTTCGACCGGAGTCGAGATACGCGAAGTGCCGGCGCCCGTGCCGGGGCGCAACCAGGTGCTCGTGCGCGTGCGCGCCTGCGGGCTGAACCGCGCCGACCTCGGCGTTGCCGCAGGCCACAAGCACGGCGCCATTGGCGGGCCGGGAACCATCGTGGGCATGGAATTCGCGGGCGAGGTGGTGGAGGTCGGTGCCGAGGCCGGCGCCCTCAAACCCGGCGAGCGCGTGATGTGCTCGGGCGCCGGGGCGTTTGCCGAATTGGCCGCCGCCGACTGGGGGCGCGCAATACCTATCCCCGCCAGCATGGGTTTCGAGCAGGCGGCGACGCTGCCGGTCGCGCTGCAGACCATGCACAACGCGCTCATCACCGCAGGCCGGCTGGTTGCGGGCGAGAGCGTGCTGATCCAGGGGGCGAGCTCGGGCGTCGGCCTGATGGCGCTGCAGATCGCCAAGCACATGGGCGCGGCGCTGGTGATCGGCAGTTCGACCAACGCGATGCGCCGCGAAAAGCTGAAAGCATTCGGCGCGGATCTCGCCATCGACACCAGCGATCCCGCCTGGGCGGACGCGGTGCTCGCGGCGACCGGGGGCAAGGGCGTGCATCTGATCATCGACCAGGTATCGGCCAGCGTGGCGAACGCGAACATGAAGGCCGCACGCGTGCTCGGGCGCATCGTCAACGTCGGCCGCCTCGGCGGCGCCAAGGGTGAATTCGACTACGACCTGCACGCGCTCAAGCGCATCGATTACATCGGCGTCACCTTCCGCACGCGCTCCATCGAGGAAGTGCGCGAGATCAATCGGCTCATGCGCGCCGATCTGTGGGGCGCGATCGAGGCGGGCACCCTGCGCCTGCCGATCGACCGCAGCTTCCTGCTCGCCGAGGCCGCGGCGGCATTGGCGCACATGCGCGCCAATGCGCATTTCGGCAAGATCGTGCTGACTGCTTGATTGCGCCTCAGCTGCCGCATTTATCGCGGAGAACTTAGCGCAGGCTCCTGAAATAGGCGCGCAGGTCGCCGACGAAGAGTTCGGGCTGCTCGAAGGCGGCGAAGTGTCCGCCCTTGGGCATCTCGCTCCAGTGGCGTATGTCGGTGTAGTCGGCCTCCATCCAGCGCCGCACCGGTGGGACGATCTCCTTGGGGAACACGGCCACGCCGGTCGGTATGGTGACTTGGCGCGCCGTGCCGCGGCGGCCGAAGCTCTCCCAATAGAGGCGGGCGGACGATGCGGCGCTGGCCGACACCCAGTAGAGCATCACGTTGTCCAGCAGTTCGTCGCGGCTGAGTATGTTCTCCGGGTGCCCGTCGCAGTCGGTCCAGGCCCAGAACTTCTCCAGGATCCAGGCGGCCTGTCCGGCCGGCGAGTCGGTGAGGCCGTAGGCCAGGGTCTGCGGCCGGGTTGCCTGTTCCTGCGCATAGCCCGAATCCCAGTGTTTGTAGTGCTTGAGCGCCTGCAGCGCCCGGGCCTCTTCGGGCGTGGGATCGCCGTCGACCTTGGGCCGGGTTCCCATCGCGAGGGTAATGTGGATGCCGAGGCAGTGCGCCGGATCTTGCGCGCCCAGCGCGGTGGTCACGGCCGAACCCCAGTCGCCGCCCTGTGCCCCGTAGCGCGGGTAACCCAGCCGGCCCATCAGCACCGCCCAGGCGGCGGCGACGCGATCCACCCCCCAGCCCGTGGTCTTGGGTTTGGCCGAGAAGCCGAAGCCCGGCAAAGAGGGGCAGACTACGTGGAAGGCATCGGCGGCCTCGCCCCCGTGAGCGGTGGGGTCGGTGAGCGGCGCGATGACTTTCTGGAACTCGACGACCGAGCCCGGCCAGCCGTGGGTCAGTAGCAGAGGCGTCGCCCCGGGGTGCGGCGAGCGCACATGCAGGAAGTGGATGGCGAGCCCGTCGATCTCGGTGGTGTATTGCGCGTAACGATTGAGCAGGGCTTCCCGCTTGCGCCAGTCGTAGTCCTCGGCCCAGTAACGGCAGACCTCTTTGATCCAGGCGAGCGGCGTGCCCTGGCTCCAGTCGTCGACCAGTTCGGCCTCCGGCCAGCGGGTATTGCGCAGCCTGGCGCGCAGATCGTCGAGTACCGCGTCGCCGACGGCGATGCGAAATGGTTGGATGGCCTCGCTCATGGTCGATGTTCCCTCAGGGCGTTTCGCAGCCTCGCCGTCCTCGCTCTGGCCAGCATGGCGCGCTTTGCAGGTGAACGTGCATCCCGCCCCGAAAGCCGCAGCGAGATGCTGAGGAGTCCGAACCTAGGCGTGGACTGAGTCCGCCGCGGCCCAAGCGATGCCCAGCTGTTCCAGCTTCTCCTGCGTGGGTACACCGGTGACCGGGTCCCAGCCCATGAGGGTGTAAAACGTGCGCTTCGCCCGATTCATTGCCTCCGGGTCGATCGCCGTGCCTTTCAGCGCCCCGCGGGGCGTGGACGAGAAGAACCGTTGGGGCAGTTGATCGTCAGCCGCGGTCAAGCCCTCTCTGAGATTGAAAACGCGCGCCATGGTGGTGACACGCTCGCCCTGGCGCATGGCCTCGAAATCGGTGTAATCCCAGCCGGTGAGGGCGCGCAGCATGTCCACCTGCTGCCTGAGCGTCCAGGGAACGAAATTGCAGGTCACCAGGGAATCGGAAAAGTTTCTCAGCAAATGCAGGTTCTTTACCCGGTCCACTTTGGCCGTGCTCAGGTCATTGGCGGGCAGGGGATCGAGACTGTCCAGGCTGCGCACGCCCTCCATGCCGCGTCCTTCCTGCGTGAAAAAGGTGTCGTGCGCGCCGGCCATGTGGTCGGCGCCCTGGGCGGCGATCGAATAGATCAGCCCCAGACCCTGTTTCAACCGGGGCTCGTGCATGCCGAATTCGATGCCCTTGACCTGCATCGCGAGCGCCTCGGCGCCGCGTCCGATGCGCTTGGCTGCCTTGCGGCTGCCGTCGGCCAGGATATCGCCTATGCCCTGCCGGTGCGCGATGAGTTCAACCACTTTGAGCATGGCGTCGGCATTGCCGAAGCCGAGCGCTATGCCCCCCGTATCGGCCAGCGTCAGTATCCCTTTCTCGAAGCACTCCATGGCGAAGGCGATGGTGCCGCCGAGAGAAATCGTGTCCAGCGAATAGATGGAACACAGCTCGTTCGCGCGGCAGATGGCCGCGAGATCGTTGATCCCGAGGAGCGAGCCCAGCGCGGCCAGCGTTTCGTACTCGGGGCCGCCGTTCCGGCCGTCCACCTTGTAGGCGTCGTTTTCCAGTGCCACCACCTTCTTGCAGCGGATCTGGCAGGACGGGCAGGCCTCCATGCCGACCCGGTAGCTGTCGCGCAGCACGTCGGCCTGGATCATCGCCGCATCGTCGAACTGCCCGTCGCTCCAATTGCGCACCGGCAGGTTGCCGATGGCGTTCCCGCTCACCATTCCGGCGCCGGTGCCGAGTTCGTGAAAGCCTTTGGCAATGCTGAAGTTCATGTAGTTGGTGTTCATCCAGCGAGCCAGGTCGCGCATTTTCTCCGGCTCTGCCGCCTGCGGCGCGGTCTTGCCTTTGACTGCGATGCACTTCAGGTTCTTCGATCCCATCACCGCCCCGAGCCCGCCGCGGCCGGCCGCGTTCCGCAGGTCGGTCATGATGCAGGAGATGGCGGCCAGGTTCTCGCCCGCCGGGCCGATGGTCGCGGTCCGCAGGCGTTTCTCGCCCAATTCCGCCTCGATCGCGTCCTGGGTTTCGAGCACCGTCTGCCCCCATAGATGCGACGCGTCCTTGATCTGGACCTCGCCGTTGTTGATCCACAGATACACCGGGTGATCGGCTTTGCCCTGCACCACGATGGCATCGAAACCCGCGCGCTTCAACTCGTAGCCGAAGAAGCCTCCCGCTTCGCATTTCGCCATGCCGCCTGAGAGCGGGGATTTCGCGCCGACGCAGAGGCGGGAGCCTCCGGGGATGACCGTGCCGGTTACGGGGCCGGGGGCGAAAACGAGAACATTCTCGGGCGACAGCGCGTCTGTCCCGGGCTTGAGTTCTTTCAGCAGGTAGTAACTGAGGATGCCGGCACCGCCGAGGTAGCGCCGGTAGAACAGCTCGTTCTGCTCCTCGGTCCAGATGCGGCCGCTGGACAAATCAATCCGCAGAATCCTGTTGGCCAGTCCTTGTACCATGGTGCTCGCTCTCCCTCGATTTGAAGTCAGACACGCATGGATCATCCCCCCTCGATGGGGGGAAATACCAGGAGCAACGAGCCCTCGGATAACTTATCCGAGGGACTGGCCAGCGTGCCGTTCAACGCCGCGTTCCAGGGTTCGTCCATGTCCATGCCCAGGCGCATCAATAGATCGCGCACGGTTAGATTGTCTTCCAGATCCAGTTCCGCCCTAGGCTGTCCGCCCTGGTTGTAGCGCTGCAGCGGACCATGCATTTCGATTGTAACCCGCATCTGCCCTTGTCCATGAACACGAGGTTGATCCATCGATTTCAGAACGCATTATAACCAGCGTTCGGCCATGGCTTCCGGGACTGCCGCCGCCTGCCGGTGTGCGGACACCATTGACCCTCGCGCGCAGCATCCGGCTGCTCGACCGCCGCCGCCGCGCCTAACGCGCTGCCGGCGCCCATGTCCCTGCAATCGACCCCCCCCACCGGCAGCCGCCTATGGGTACTTACCCTAATAGCGTCCGGTCAAGCACGGGAGGACTATTGCAGCAGCTGAACGAAACACCCCGCGTGGGTCATGGCCTCCAATTGTTTGGGGCGCGGGCGGCGTTAGCCACCAAAGGAGTTAAGCGATGTCGACGAACGAGGTTGTATCCGGAGAAGCACCATTATTTCTTGATTTGATAAAGAAGTTCGCGGTCAACCGCTTGCTTTATTCGGTGCTTCTTTTCGTGTTGTGTCTTGGCATATTTCCGTTTTGCACTCTGTACCCGTTCACGATGTGGATCGGAAGAACGTTGGATTCCATGTCGTCAAATAAGACGCATGCGAAAAGAATTGAGAAAGTCTGGGACGTAATCGGCAAGCCCTACGACTATTTGGTCAAGCTCGTCGGGTAGCGGTCATGGCGGCAGACGGCCGGGTCTGCCGAGGCCCCAACGGGTCAGGGTACCGCGATGGCGCCGGAACGCAGTAGCGCGTCTATGCGCTCGCTGCTGTAGCCGAGCGTTTCTGCCAGCACCGCGCGCGTGTCCTCTCCCGCGCGATAGGGCGCCGGGCCGCGCGCCGGCACCGGCGCGCCGTCGATGTGAAACGGCGCGGAGGTGACGCGCACCTCGCCGCGCCCCGGGTGCGGGATCGTCGAGAACGCCTGGCGCTCGGCCATGTGCGGGTGCGCGATGACCTCCTCCATCGTCCGCACGGGCGCGCAGGGCACGCGCGCAGCGGACAGCGCCTCCATCGCCGCCTCCACCGATTCGAAGTGATCGAGCCAGTCGCAGATCAACCGGCGCAGTTCAGGCCAGTGTTCGCGCCTGCCCGGCGCCGTTGAAAACCGTTCGGCGCCGATGGGGCTGTCCCCGCCGATTTTGGCGAGCAGGCGGTCCCAGGTGGGGCCGCCGCCGATGAACTGCACGGCGATGTGGCGGCCCTTGATCGCGTGGATCACCATGCCCACGCGTGGCCCTTTGATGATCTCGCCGCCGTTCAACGCCGCTGCGATGCCCAGGTCTTCCGCGCCCCAGAGCGATTGCAGCATCGAGACATCGAGATAAGCGCCCTGCCCGGTGCGCTGGCGCCGGTGAACGGCCGCGAGCACCAGGCCGAAAGCGTGCACCCCAGCGAGCGAATCTGCGGACTGCAGGTAAGCCACCCTGGGCTCGGGGTCGCCCTGCCGGTCGAGGTCCATCGCGCCCGAGGCCGCGTTGATCAGGTGCGCAAACGCCGGCCGGTCGCGCAGCGGCCCGGTCTGGCCGTAGCCCGAGATGGAGCAATACACGATGGCCGGATTCACCGCCGCGACCGCGGCATAGTCCAGGCCGTGCCGGGCCATGATGCCGGGCACGAAGTTCTCGACCAGCACGTCCGCCCCGCGCGCGAGGTCGAGCACGACCGCCTTGGCCTCCGGTCGTGCGAGATCGATGGCCACGCTTTCTTTGCCCGCGTTGAAGCGCACGAAGTAGCTGCTCTGATCCGTGCGTCCTTCCTCGAGCTGCAGGTAAAAGGAGCGCGTTTCGTCCCCGTCCACCGGCCGTTCGATTTTGATCACGCGCGCACCGAGGTCGGCGAGCAGGCGCGTGCAGTACGGCCCTGCGAGCACGCGCGTAAAGTCGAGCACAGTGAGTCCGTCCAGCATTCCTGGTGTCATCCGGCTGCTCCCTCCGGCATGACGAATATTCGCGGCCGTGTGGAAAGAAAAGAAGTTGTTCTGCTAGGCTGCCAGAATATACGAAAACCGATTCGTCGGTTGTCACCATGCCATACGGGCCCCTGGCGTACGCGCGCTTGCGCGTACGCCAGGGGCCTACGTCACTCACCAAGCGGCGCGGATCTACTCCGGTTTGATGCCGGCGTCCTTGATGACCTTGGCGTAGCGCGCAATCTCGGCGCGCAAATAAGCGGCGAATGCTTCCGGTGAATTTGCGACGATGTCGACACCCAGGTCGACGAGCCGGTTGCGTATGTCCGGGGTGGCCAACGCCCCCGCCACGTCGCGCTGGATGCGCGCCACCAGATCCGCCGGCATGCCGGCCGGACCGAGCAGGCCGAACCAGGTCGCGACCGCGTAGTCCTTGAGGCCGGACTCGGCAACGGTCGGGACATCGGGCAGCAGCGGCGAGCGCGTAGCGCCGGTGCTCGCGAGCGCGCGCAGTTTGCCCGACTTGATGTGCGCTACGACGACCGAAATGTTGCCGAACATGATCGGTATCTGTCCGCCCATGGTGTCGGTCAGCGCAGGGCTCTCGCCTTTGTACGGAATATGGGTCATGCGGATGCCGAGCTGGGCATTCAGCAGTTCGCCGGCCATATGCGGGGAAGAACCGATGCCGCCCGATCCGTAGGCGAGGGGCGGATCGCTTCTCTTGGCGAGCTCGACGAACTCGGCGAACGTCTTGGGCGGAAAGGCCGGATTGACCACCATGATCGTCGGCGTCGACCCCATCAGGGTTATCGGCGTGAAATCGCGCGCTGCGTCATACGGGGCTTTGCCGTACAAAGCGGGCGCGACGGCCAGGCTGGTTTGCGGCGTGACCAGCAGCGTGTAGCCGTCGGCCGGCGCTTTCGCCACGGCGTCGGCGGCGATCATGCCGCTCGCGCCGGGTTTGTTCTCAACCACCACGGTCTGGCCCCAGACTTCGCCCAGGCGCTTCGCGACCAGCCGCCCGACCAGATCGGTGGTGCCGCCGGCCGAAAACCCGATGACCATGCGCACGGGTTTTGTCGGGAAGGCCTGCGCGGCGGCCGGGTTCGCCTGGAACGCGAGCGCGAGGCCCGCGGTGATCATGCTGACAATCAGGTGGCGCATGGACATGCTCTTCTCCTTGAAAAATAAATGTTGGCGGCGCGTTCGCGCGACCAAGCGCTCGGTTGCATGCTCCGCAAACCATTGCCGCTTCACGCTTCCCCCGCCGTGCGGGACCGGCGATGCAGGTATGCGGCATCGAGCTGGCTCAGTTGGGTGATGCCGAGCAGGCCAAGGTCGCGGTCCACTTCCGAGGCAAGAATCCGGATCGCATGGCGCACGCCCGCTTCGCCGCTTACAGCTGCGGCGAAAATGAACGGCCGGCCGAGAAATACGAATCGGGCGCCCAGCGCCAGCGCCTTGATGACGTCGGTGCCGCGGCGTATGCCGCCGTCGAGCATCACCGGCACGCCCGGGCAGGCGGCGACGATCCCCGCCAGAACGCGCAGCGGGGAGACCGCGCCGTCGAGCTGGCGGCCGCCGTGGTTGGACACGATGATGCCGTCGGCGCCCTCGTCGCGGGCTAGCCGCGCGTCCTGTTTCGCGAGGACGCCCTTGACGATGAGCTTGCCCTTCCACAGGCGGCGGACCAGCGCGAAATGCTCCCAGTTCAGGTGCGCGCGCTCCGCGTATTCGCGCAGCACGTTGCGCGAGATGATGGGCACGCCGCGCGTCGCGTAGCTGTTTTCGAAATGCGGCATGCCGTGGGCGAGCAGCGTGCGCAGCAAGGTGCCGGCGAGCCAGCGCGGATGCGCGACGCCGTCCCAGGCGAGGCGCAGGCTCGGCCGCAGGGGCGCGGAGAATCCGGCGCGCTCGTTGTTCTCCCGGTTGGCCGCGACCGCCGTGTCCAGCGTCAGCACCAGGACCTCGAACCCGGCGCGCGCGACGCGCTCCACCAGCGCCGTGATCCTCGGCGCGTCGCCCGGCAGATAGGCCTGGAACCAGGGGTTGGCGCCTTCGGCCGCAACGTCCTCGAGGCGGATCAGCGCGGATCCGGAGATCACCATGGGGACGTTCGCCTGCGCGGCTGCGCGCGCCAGCACCAGATCGGCGCGGTAGGCCGCCAGCGCGGCGAGCCCCAGGGGCGCGATGCCGAAGGGCGAGGCATAGCTGCGCCCGAACAGGGTGGTCCTCTGGCTGCGTTTGGACACATCGACCAGTACGCGCGGAACCAGGTCGAAGTCGCGAAACGCGGCGTAATTTTCGGCAAACGAGGTGTTGTTCTCCGCCCCGCCCGACAGGTAGGCGAAGATCGGGTGCGGCAGGTGTTTGCGCGCCGCGGGTTCGAAATCCGCCAGCGACAGGAAGCGGCGCAGCCGGCGCGGCAGCGCGGGGCCCCGAGCGTCGCGCTCCTGGTTCGTGGCGGCTGCGGAAGCGGACATGGGTATATCCATCGATCCTGCGTTGTTGCGATTGGCCGCCCGCGAGGAAAGCAGGCCGGCGAACGCTTGCGGATTGTCAACAATGCCGACATAATTGTCAACAATATGAAACGGCCGGCAAAACCCCTGGACACCAGGCACGGGCATCTGGGCGAGGCGGCGCGCGAGCGCATCGAACAGCTTGTGCTCACCGGCGCGATTGCGGCGGGCGAGCGCATCAACGAGCTGAAACTGGCGCTGCAGTTCGGGATCAGCCGCGGACCGGTGCGCGAAGCGCTGCGCGCGCTGGAGCATGCCGGGCTGCTGGTGTCCATTCCCAACCGTGGCGTGTTCGTGAAAAAGGTCGACCTCGCCGACGCGCTGAATCTGTACGATGTGCGCGCCGGCCTCGCGCGGGTCGCCGGGCGCCTCGCGGCGCAACGCGCGTCCAAGGCGCAGGCGGCGATGCTGCGCGCGACGTTCGCGAAAATGGAGCGCGCCTGCCGCGCGCGCGACATGGCCGGCTTTTATTCCAGCAATTTACGGTTTCATTCGGAATTGATCGAGTTTGCCGGCAATCCGCGCTTGAGGGCGATGAGCGAGGCGGTGCGCAACGAACTGCAGCTCTATCTTCGCGACGCCGTGGTGGGGCCGGCGCAATTGAAGAAATCGCAGGCCGAGCACCGCGCGGTGCTCGATGCCCTTGTCGAAGGCGACGCCGAGGCCGCGGGCGCGGCTTTCGAAGCGCACATCCTCGCCGGCAAGCAGCGCATGCTCGAATACCTGGGCAGCGGCGGCGGCGCCGACGCGTCGCTGCGGCTCGCCCCTTGAATCATCCCGGATCGCATAAAATGCAAACAAAAAAATGGAGCCTACGAACATGAGCGAAATATCCACTGCAACACCCGTCGGATTCATCGGCCTCGGCGTCATGGGCAAATCGATGGCGCGCAACCTGATCAAGGCGGGCTTCAAGGTCGCGCTGCACAACCGCAGCAGCGCCGCCGTCGACGAACTGGTCGGCATCGGCGGCATCGCCACGGCATCGCCGGCGGAGCTGGCCGCCCGCGCGGAAATCATTTGCCTGTGCGTGCCCGACACGCCGGACGTGGAGGCGGTGCTGTTCGGGGCCAAGGGTGTCGCCTCGGCGGTCAAGGCCGGCAGCGTCGTGATCGATTTCAGCACCATCTCGTCGCAGGCGACCGTCGGTTTCGCCGCGCGGCTGAAACAGGCGGGCGCGGTCATGCTCGACTCGCCGGTATCGGGCGGGCCGGCAGGCGCGCGCGATGCCACCTTGAGCTGCATGATAGGCGGCGAGGCCGAGACGCTCGCGCGCTGCATGCCCCTGTTCAAGGCCGTGGGCAAGACCTTCACCCACATCGGCGCCAGCGGCGCGGGCCAGCTGTGCAAGTCATGCAACCAGATGGTCATGGCGAGCACGGCGATGGCGGCGTGCGAGGCCCTGACGCTGGCCAAGAAGGCCGGCATCGATCCCTACAAGGTGCGCGAGGCGCTGCTCGGCGGCTCGGCGCAAAGCTTCGTCATGCAGAATCACGCCAAGCGCTTTCTCGACGGCACGCTCGCGCCGGGTTTTCGCGGCGCATTGCTGCTGAAAGACCTGCGCCTCGCCACCGCCGCGACGAAAGGCACGGGCAGTTTCGCGCCGGTCGCGGCTCTGACCGAACAGCTGTTCACCGCGCTGTGCAACACCGGCCGCGACGGCATGGACAGCGCTGCAATCGGATTGCTGTTCGAGGAGTTGTCCGGCATCAAGCGCTGAGCGCCGGAACGCCGGCACGCCGCCACGCATTGCGCCCGGTCGAACGCGGCAAAGCGCATGCTGGATTTGTCGCGCACCGCCGGCCCGGGGCGCGCCGGAACTACTGCCCTTTGGACAGCCGTTTCAGTTTGTCGATCACCGCCTCGATGCCGTGCTGCTGCACCAGCGACTCGAGTCCGCGCTCCATCGCCTGCCGCTCCTCGAGTTCGTCGGCTTGGGTTTCCAGTTGCCTCACTTCGTAAGTGAGGCAGCCCGGCTGGCACACCGTGACGCACAGGGGCTCCGCCAGCGGCGGCTCGTCTTCGCACATGTCGCATTTGAGCGGCAGGCCCGAATCGGGCTCGATGAAAAAATCGCGGGACGGGCAGGACGCCCGGCAAAAGCTGCACTCGCTGTATTGCTTGCCGTTGAGCTGGTAGACATGCCTGCCGTCGCACTCGCTGCGGGTGAAGTTGCCGGCGCGCACGGGCACATACTCGTCGTTGATCTCGTCGGTGACCACGCGGATGCGTGAGCGCGCCGGATTGATGCTGCTGTATCTGGGTTTGGCGTGAAACGCCGAGCAGGCCATTTCGCAGGCGCGGCAACCCGTGCATTTTTCGACGTCGATCCGGATCTCCTTGACCGTCTTCGTGGTGATGCCGGCTGTCACTGCGATTCTCCCGTTTGCACCTGGATCTGCTCTGCCGCGGGCTCGCGGGCGGCAGCACCGGCAGCGGCCTTCAGGATCGCTCTGCGCTCCAGATCGTCGGCGACGTAAGCGAGGTCCAGACCTTCCAGCGTCTGCCGCGTCGGTATGCCCTCGCTGTTCCAGCCCTTGAACGCGTAATATTTGCTCAGCAGTTCCTGTTCGTACTTTTCGTCGCGTACCGCCCAGTGGTCTTCGGGCGGGCGCTCGTCCTTGCGGCGCAGCCCTCGCCGCACGTTTACCGCGCGAACGAGGGTGCGGATTCTCTGGAACGTCTTCCACAGCCGCGCCTTGTCCATCTGCATGCCGCTCGCAAGCGAGATCATCTGCGGAATATTGTTCATGTGATAGGCGACGCCGCCGCCGAACTGGCCGCGGAACGAGGACACGAAGCCGCACAGCCCGGTCGAGTCGTCGATGTAATGCATGGCTTCGTTCCAGTCCACGATCTCGCAGGTGGCCTCATCCGATATGTCGTCGCGCTTCTTCCAGTCGAGGAAGTATTTCTTGAATTTCTCGTCCGGCGGGGCTTCCCATTTGCTGACGAACGCTTCTCTTTGCTCCTGGGTGGGCAGCGGGTCCTGCGGAAACGAGCCTTCGATCTGGGTGATGCTCATTTTCTCGCCGGTGGCGATCATCAGGAAGTAGGCGGGATTGAGCTTCCCGAGCTTGATCGGCAGCTGCTCGAATTTCTTCGTCGTGTTGTGGTCGAACGCTTCGGCGCCCTTGCCGATGCGCTTCGCCGCATGCGACACGCTGTCGGCCAGGATGTCGCCGATGCCTTCGCGGCGCACGATTTTTTCCAGCAGGTAGAAGAACCGGCCCCGGCTGTCGGCGGGCATGTCCGGGAAGTCCTGGTCGGTCAGTATTCCGGCCTCGAGCAGTTCGAGCGCGAACGCGATGACCTGCGGCGTCGAGTAGGAGTCGAGGCCGTATTCCTGGGCGACGCCGAGGATTTCATAAGTGAAGTCCAGTTCCAGGAAGGCCGCCATGTGATAGGTGTCCTTGCCGAAGCATTTGTAGCCGAAGCGGGGCCGTCCCGGCCAGTTGATCACGTTGCGGCATTTCTTCGCGCAGTTGAAGCAGCCCGTCTGCCGGTCCATGTGATCGTGTTTCCACTTGGTCCAGCGCGCCTGCAGCTCGTCGCTCCAGAAATTCTTCCTGCGCGTGCGCGCGTTGCCCCAGGCGAAATGGTTGTGGTGGAAGCTGTCGTCTTCGTCCACCGCCATCCAGTCGCCGTTGCCGTCGCCCTCGCCGATCTTTTTGTGCAGCCCCTGGGCGAGTTCGAACATCTCGGCCGGCCTGGCGATATTGAGGTCCCGGGTGCCGCGCACGACGATGGCCTTCAAGCGCTTGTCGCCCATGATCACGCCCACGCCCCGGGACGCGCTGGCGTGGTTGTGGTCGATGCTGGCCATGTAGACCCGGTTTTCGCCGGCGAGGCCGATGGCCGCCACCTGGACGCGCTGATCCTTCAACTCCGCCTTCAGCAGATCCTGCGTTTCGGTGGTGCCTTTTCCCCGCAGGTGCGTCGCATCGCGGATTTCGACCTGGTCGTTGTGTATGTACAGATAGACCAGGTCCGGGGCTTTGCCCCGGATGATGATCCGGTCGTAGCCGGCGAATTTCAGTTCCGCACCGAAGAAGCCACCGAACAGGGAATGCGACATCAGGTTGGTCTGCGGAGAAAACGTGTTCACCACGGTCCGGTTGGCGCCCGGCGCCGGCGTGCCGACCAACAGACAGGCGCTGAAGATCAACAGATTGTCGGGAGAAAACGGGTCTACGTCGGGTGGAACCCGTTCAAACAGGATCTTGGCTGCGATCCCCTGTCCCCCAAGATAGAGCTCGGTGTCGCGCGGGTCCGATTCCACCTTATCGATGCGGCCCAGGGACAGGTCGATCTCCAGGTTGAATCCGGTTTCGGCGTATTTCATCGGGTGAGCCCTTCCATCTCAGGCGAGTATCGGCAGGCAGAAGGAGATGTCGCGCGCATAGTCGCAGGCCTGGCAGGCGAAGCGCGCTTTCAGCATGTCGCACTTCAGGCCGCGTGCGCTGCGATGCGTCAGCACCATCGGCGCCTCGCAATCCGGGCAGGTGCGCGGCATGACGATGGTCACCTGCACCTCGCGCACGCTCGCACCGTCGCGGCCGCGGAAATCCCCTTCCACCAGCAGCGGGCGGCGCTCGAAAGCGGCGATGCCCCAACGTTCCAGGTCGTGCAGCAGCTCGTCGAAGAACGCGACGGTCTTCGCCGCCTGTTCGCCGGCGAACTGTTTCCCGGTTTCGGTCAGCATGGAATGCGGCGCTGCAAGGGCGTAGCTCAGTTCCCGGCTCAGGCTGTGCACGAGCGCGTCGACCAGGCCGCGTCCGCGCAGCGTTGCCTTGGTGAAGAAGGCGCCGACGCCCAGCGGGCCGAGTTTGTCGAGCCGGTCCGCATCCTGCGCGATGCGACAGGGTTCGAGGCCGGTCAGCCGGTCGTCGTACAGGGCGCGCAGCGCGGTGCACACCGCTTCGATATCGGCTTCTTCCGCACCGGATTCGGCGAGCATGCGAGCGGCGAGGATGGCCGCATGCTCCTCTTCCGGCACGTCGTCCTGGTGGTATGCCCCGTCATGAAATTTGCCCGCGTCATGGTAGAGCGCGACCAGGACCGGCAGGAACGCATCGACCTGTTCCAGCGCGGCTATCGTATGGGCGATGGCCGCCGTGCGCCGGGTGTGCTCCAGGAGGAATTCGGAGGGCGCCTGTTGGTTCTGACGGTTGTAGCGCGCCTCCGCCTCGATGAGCGTCTGCTCGATGCGCGCGTGCAGGCCGGGAAGGCGCGACTCCAGAAGTTTGCGGACGTCGTTCATTGCCGTTTCCTGGTCAGGATTCGCCGACTGTGCGCGTCGAATCGATACGGCCACGCACGCGGCCGAAATCGGCGCAATACCCGATCGCGATACTCAAGTTTGCCGCCAAAATCAACAGGTTTGGAGGAAATCTGTTGACGCGTATCCTATAAATAAGCATTATAGTACTAGAATACCGAATAACTCAAAAAATGCAAGCGGGCGGGATGCGGGCTTCGAGCCCGGGACCGACCAGCGGCTATGGGAGGGGCGCCTGCGGGCGCTATGGTCGCGCTTCGTTTCGTTTGAAAGAGGACCAGGAATATGCGGTATGCAGAGACAGGGTTCGAGCTGGAGGTCGATCTTTCCCGCGGCAGCATCGACCGGGTGGAGTCCGACCCGGAACTGACCAGGCTGCATCTGGGCGGGCTGGGCACCAGCGCCAGGATACTGTGGGACCGGGTTCCCGCCGAGACCGAGGCGTTCTCCGAAGACAATCTGCTGATCTTCGCCACCGGCCTGCTGTGCGGCACTGCGGCGCCCGGCTGCAACCGCACCATCGTCTCGACGTTCTCTCCGCAGACCCAGTTGCTCGCCTATTCGATGATGGGCGGATTCTGGGCGCCGGAGCTGAAGCACGCCGGTTACGACAAGGTGATCATCCGCGGCAAGTCGCCCGAACTGGTCTATCTGTGGATACACAACGACAAGGTCGAAATCCGCGACGCCGCACACTTGCGCGGCAAGGGCGCCATCGAAACCGCCGAATGCATCCGGCAGGAACTGAAGGAGCCGAACGCCCAGGTGGCCGCCATCGGCCTCGCGGGGGAGAACCGGGTGTTTTACGCCTCCATCGAGCAGGGCCGGTCCAGCGCCAGCCGCGGCGGCATCGGCGCGGTCATGGGCGACAAAGGACTCAAGGCGATCGTCGTGCGCGGCACCAAAGACGTCAACGTTGCCCGACCGGCCGAATTCATGAGCCTGTGCGACGACGTGCTGAAATACATCAAATTCCGCGCAGATCATCCGATTCCCGGCGTCCCCGCCATCCTGCAGGGTCTCGGGTCGCCGCAGGAGATGAAAATCTCCGACGAGCAGTGGCACACCACCAGCTTCATGTGGGGCAACGCGCGCACCCGGCGCAAGGATTTCTGGACCAATGAAATAGAAGAGAAATGGCGCGCGACGCAGGAGGGGGTGCGCACGCGCCTGATCAGCTGCTACAACTGTCCGATGAAATGCGGGGCGACCATCTCCGTGCCCGGGCAGCCCACCTACATGATGAAGTGCTACTCCAAGCTCACTTACACCATGGCGGCCTATTCGGATCTTGAGTTCGGTTTCAAGATCGCGCAACGCGCGACTGAATACGGCGTGGACGGATTCTCCGCGCCGCAGGTCATGGCCTTCGCGCTCGAGCTGCTCGAGGCCGGCATCCTTACCGACGCGGATTTCCCCGGCATGCCGACTGACGTCGAGGGCCGTTTCTTCTGGCTGCTCGACCGGATCGTCCGGCGCGAAGGCATCGGCGACGCGCTCGCCGACGGCGTGTACTGGGCCGCCAGGCGCATCGGCAAGGGCGCGGAGAAATTCGACCACAACACGATCAAGAAACACGAGCAGCTGCCGCTCAAGCTCGGCATGCTCAATCCGGTCTATTACCTGATGTACGCGACCGGCGAGAAGATCAACATCACTCAGATCGAGGGGCAGTTTCCGCAGGCGCCGTTTCCGACCATGGAAGAGCGCGTAGCCTTCGTCAAGGACTGGATCCAGGTCCCCGACGAAAAGTTCAAGCAATACCTGCTCGAGTGGGAGCCGCGCGGCGAGAATTCGAATCCCTATTACCCGACGGTCGAAGCGAGCTGCGATGTCGTCGACTGGCAGGAAAAGATGCACTACATCGACGATGCCCTCGGCACCTGCGCCGGGCTGTCGTCCTTCCCGCTGAAGCCGCCATATCACATCCACAACTTTCCGCACTTCATTTCGGCCGGGACCGGCATCGACATCGACTCGGCCGGCTTGTGGAAGGCCGCGACGCGCAACCGCACCCTGCTGCGCGCGATCAACGTCAGGCGCGGCATGCGGCGCGCCGACGACAAGCCGCCGGAGGACCACTGGAAGAAGCGCTTCCCCGATCTGGAGAAGACGCTGCTCGACGAGTATTACAAGCTCAAGGGCTGGGACGCGAACGGCATCCCGACCAAGGCGTCGCTGCTCGATCTCGAGCTCGCGTGTGTCGCCGAAGACCTGGAGCAAAGAGGGATCCTCGGCCAGGCGGGCGCGCCAGGCGAAAAGCCGGGGGCGGAAGCGCAAGTGAAGGAGGACCTCAGTCATGCCTAAGGTCATGAAGAAGATCAAGCACATCACCATCGACGCCGACAAGTGCAACGGCTGCCGGGCGTGCGAGGTCATCTGCTCGCTGTTCCACGCGACGCCGCGCTACAGCAGCAATAATCCGGCGCGCTCGCGCATCCGCATCGTGCGCGAGCCGCTGCGCGACATCTACCTGCCGGTCTATGCCGGCGAGTACACGGCGGCCGAATGCACCGGCCGCGATACCTACATCATCGACGGCAAGAAATACGCCGAGTGCGATTTCTGCCGCGCGTCCTGTCCCTCAAGGGACCTGTTCAAGGAGCCCGACTCCGGCCTGCCGCTGAAATGCGACATGTGCGAGGACGAGCCGGGGCTGGAGCAGCCCAAGTGCGTGGAGTGGTGCCTGGCCGACGCGCTGATTTACGACGAGCGCGAGGAGGAAGTCGAGGCAGGCGAACCGAATCCGCCGGACATCGAGGTGGGTGTGGCATCGATGATCGACAAATACGGCTTGCAGCAGGTGCTGGACACGGTCGCAAGAATGACCAAGTCCTAGCAGCGACGGCCGGGAGCAAACACATGGAAATGGTTACCCCCTTCAAGGACATCATCGACGCCATCAAGGCGGCGGGCGGCGATGCGTTCAAGCACTGCTACCAGTGCGGCCTGTGCGACACGGTCTGCCCCTGGAACAAGGTGCGCAACTTCAGCATGCGCAAGCTCGTGCGCGAAGCGACCTTCGGCCTGACCGAGATCGAGAGCGAGGATATCTGGCGCTGCACCACCTGCGGCAAGTGCCCGCAGGTCTGTCCGCGCGACGTGAAACAGATCGAATCCGGCGTGGCCCTGCGCCGCATCGCCACCGAGTACGACGTGTTCCCGCATTCGGTGGAGCCGATCCGCGCGGTCGCGGCCAGCCTGCGCGCCGAGGGCAACCCGTTCGGCGAAGAGCGCGCCAAGCGCGGCAAGTGGACCGAGGGCTTGGGCGTCAAGTCCTACACCGAGGGGATGGAATTCCTCTACTTGCCCGGGTGTTACCTCTCCTACGACCCGAGGGCGAAGAAGATCGCCCGCGCCACGGTGGAGATCCTGAACAAGGCGGGCGTGGATTTCGGCGTGCTCGGACCTGCGGAAAGCTGCTGCGGCGAGAGCATACGCAAGACCGGCGACGAGGCGCTGTTCAAGGCCCTGGCGCGGCAGAACATCCGCGCCCTGATCGATCACGGCGTGAAGAAGGTCCTGGTGTCCTCGCCGCACTGCTACCACACCTACACGCGCGAGTACCCAGAATTCATGGTGCATTTCGAGGTGGTCCACATCTCGCAGCTGATCTTCCGCCTGATCGCCGAGGGCAGGCTGGTACTCGACAAGGAGTACGCGAAGAAGGTGACCTATCACGACCCCTGCTATCTCGGGCGGCACAACGGCGTGTACGACGAACCGCGCGCAGCGCTGAAGAAGATACCCGGCCTCACGCTGTGCGAGATGCCCGAGTCGCGCAACAACAGCTTCTGCTGCGGCGGGGGAGGCGGGCGCATCTGGATGGAAACGCCCAAGGGCGAGCGCTTCTCCGATTTGCGCCTGGCGCAGGCGGTGGACACCGGGGCCGAGGTCCTGGCCACAGCCTGTCCATACTGCATCACCAACTTCGAAGACAGCAGGCTGAACTCGAAACACGGTGGCGCGATCGAGGTGAAGGACATCACCGAAGTCATCCGGGAAGCCATACAGTAGTCGAGGAACCATGCCGTGGCACACACACTAGAGCGGGCTATCGAACACGCACACGCAACCGTGGGGCAGCGCGCCCTGGGACCCGAGGACGACAGGTTCGGCGATGTGATGGTGGTCGGCGCCGGGATCAGCGGCATTCAGGCCGCGCTGGATCTCGCCACCTGCGGGTTCAAGGTCTATCTGGTGGAGAAGACGCCGACGCTCGGCGGGAAGATGGCCCAGCTGGACAAGACCTTCCCCACCAACGACTGCTCGATGTGCATCGAGTCGCCGAAATTCATCGAAGTCGACCGCCATCCGAACATCGAGATCCTGACCTATACCGAGGTCGAAAGCGTCGAGGGCACGGCCGGCGATTTCAAAGTCACCCTGGTGAAGAAGCCGCGCTACATCGACGAGGACAAGTGCACCGGCTGCACGGTCTGCGTCGAGTACTGCCCGGCCAAGATACCCGATCCGTTCAACCAGAACCTGTCGATGAACAAGGCGATTCACATCTACTTCTCGCAGGCCGTGCCGCTGGTGACCTACATCGACGAGAGCTGCCTCTACCTGAAGGACAAGACCTGCTCGATCTGCACCGGCGTGTGCGAGAACAAGGCCATCGACTTCAGCCAGGTGGCGCAGAAGATCGAAATCAAGGTCGGCGCCGTCGTGATGTCGCCGGGTTACGACACCTTCGATCCGAAGATCCGTGGCGACTACGGCTACGGCAGCATAGAGAACGTCGTCACCAGCCTGGACTTCGAACGGCTGCTGTGCGCCACCGGCCCGCACGAGGGTCAGATCCTGCGTCCGTCGGACAAGAAGCATCCGCACAAGATCGCCTGGATACATTGCGTCGGCTCACGACAGGTGACTCCGGGCGGAAACGCCTATTGCTCCGCGGTGTGCTGCTCGTACACGCAGAAGCAGGTGATTCTGGCCAAGGATCACCTGCCCGAGCTGGAAGCGAAAATTTTTCACAACGACATCCGCTCCTACGGCAAGGATTTCGAGCGCTTCTACCAGCGCGCGGCCAGGCTGCCCGGGGTCGAGTTCATCCGCAGCTACGTATCGATAGGCCGCGAGAATCCCGTGACCCGCGACGTCAGCATCCGCTATGCGACACCCGAAGGCGTGGTCGAGGAGGAGTTCGAGCTGGTGGTGCTGTCGGTCGGGCTGAATCCGCCCAAGGATGCGCAGAAGTTCGGCCGGATATTCGGCATCGAACTCAATGCGCAGGGCTTCTGCAAGACCAATCCGGTGAATCCGATCGAGACCAGCCGCCCGGGGATTTTCATCAGCGGCGCCTTCCAGGGGCCGCTGGACATTCCCGAGTCGGTGGTGAGCGCGAGCGGCGCGGGGGCGCTGTCGGGTCAGCTCCTGAAGTCGCGGCGCGGCAAGCTGTCCAAGGAACGGACCTACCCGGACGAAAAGGATGTTTCGCAAGAAGAGGCCCGGGTCGGCGTATTCGTCTGCCGCTGCGGCGCCAACATCGGCCGCGTCGTGGACGTGCCGGGCATCGTCGAATATTCGAAAACGCTGAAGAACGTGGTCCATGTGGAGGAGAGCCTGTTCGCCTGCGCCACCAACACCGCCAAGGCGATCTCGGACACCATCCGCGACAAGGGCCTCAACCGCGTCGTGGTCGCCGCCTGCACGCCGCGCACGCACGAGCCGCTGTTCCGCGACACGCTGCGCGAAGCCGGCGTCAACCAGTACTTCTTCGACATGGCGAATATCCGCGAGCACTGTTCCTGGGTCCACTCCAAGGAGCAGGCGGACGCCACGAAGAAGGCCAAGGACATCGTGCGCATGTCCGTCGCGCGGGCTGCCAAGCTCGAGCCGCTGGAAGAATTTTCCCTGCCGGTGAACAAGGTCGCCCTGGTGGTCGGCGGCGGCGTCGCCGGTATGACCAGCGCCCTGACGCTCGCCGAGCAAGGGCACGAGACCTACCTGCTGGAGAAGGACGCCGATCTGGGCGGTATGGCGCGCCGCCTTCATTACACGCTCGAAGGCCTCGACGTGCAGACCTGGTTGGCGGAATTGAAGAAGAAGGTGTACCGGCACCGCGACATCCATGTGATCACCGACGCCGAGATCACCGACGTCAACGGCTACGTCGGCAATTTCGAGACCCGGGTGAAGTCCAAGGGGCGGGTGCGCAACATCAAGCACGGCGTGGCGATCATCGCCACCGGTGCCGCGGAGCATCAGCCGACCGAGTACCTGTACGGCAAGAGCGCCCGGGTGATGACGCAGCTTCAACTGGAACACGAACTTGGCACCGGCAGCGCGAGCCTGGCGAACATGCAGAGCCTGGTCATGATCCAGTGCGTCGGCTGCCGCCAGGAGGATCGCAACTATTGCGCGCGCGTCTGCTGCAGCGGCGCCATGAAGAACGCGCTCAAGCTGAAGGCCGTCAAGCCGGATACGGAAATCTACGTGCTGTTCCGCGACATGCGGACCTACGGCTTCCGCGAGGATTACTACCGCGAGGCGTCGAACCGGGACGTCAAGTTCATCCGCTTCGAGCCGAACGACAAGCCGGTGGTCGAAGAGGTCGAGGAAGGCGGGCGCAGCTTTCTCAGGGTGACGGTGACCGATCCCATCTTGGGAAAGAAGCTGGCATTGGACGTGGACAACGTCGTGCTGTCGGCGGCGGTCGTGCCCGCTGCCGGCGCGCCGGAACTGGCGCGCAAGTTCAAGGTGACGCTGAATCCGGACGGCTTTTTCCAGGAAGCCCACGTCAAGCTGCGCCCGGTCGATTTCGCCGCCGAAGGCATCTACCTCTGCGGCACGGCGCAGTATCCGAAGCACCTGGCGGAGACCATCAGCCAGGCCTACGGCGCCGCCGG
>Ga0334722_10002187_pt1 | contig 22513 bp, 14 predicted proteins | sample C3_bottom_MG_FD_207210 | JGI IMG/M metagenome (GOLD analysis project Ga0334722, IMG submission 207210) | Sediment microbial communities from Yellowstone Lake, YNP, Wyoming, USA - C3_bottom | ecosystem: Environmental > Aquatic > Freshwater > Lake > Sediment | place: USA: Wyoming | collected... | reverse complement strand
CGCCTTTCCTCCCAAGACCACAGTCTCGGGAACGTATTCGGTATTACCCACTATTTCTAATGGCTATCCCCAACCGAAGGGCAGATCACCCACGCGTTACTCACCAGTCCGCCGTTCTAGGGGCATTGCTGCCCTTGCCACTCGACTTGCATGCTTAAGACACGCCGCCAGCGTTCGTTCTGAGCCAGGATCAAACTCTCCATGATATATTCCAACGGGCCGAAGCCCGCGGGATTACATAGAGAATCTATCGTTCGTCTTCCTCGTCAGAGGAAGACCGGCATTCGATATCATCTCCTCGCAAGACGCCAAGCGCCTCGCGAAGTACCTACCTCGCTCTATCCCATCCCTATGCTGTCGAAGACCATCGCTCGTGGTCAGCAACTTTCGTGCCAACCACCACAATCGTTCTAGCACTTCCGTGCTTTTCGTGTCAATCACTCACGGTTTTTTATTTTCGCTTTCCGGTTTTCACCGTCCAGCCACCGCGTCTTCCAGAGAGCCGACAAACTCAAACCCCCGGACCCTCTCGGTCGGTCCGAAGCTCCAGTTTTCACCTTCGCTCATTGGATTTTTTCCGCCCTCGGCAACTGCCTGCAAGGCGAACCCGTCGACCTTAGCACCGCCCTCCGCGCCCCGTCAAGGGTCTGGACCAATCGGCTTGCTTTTTTTACCGCGCACGCTTGCTTGCCGGCGCGGCGGTATTCATATCAGAAGACCCTTAGTCCTGTCAACACGAGCTCCGGCCAAATCATCCTTCCTGCCAAAAAAAATCCGAGTCGCCGTAGCGGCGATGCTGAACGGCCTCGAGCACATCCTCGGTCCCGATCTCGCGGCCCCCATCGAGGTCGGCGATGGTGCGCGCCACTTTCAGGATGGAATGACAGGCCCGCGACGAGAGGTCCAGCTTGGCCGTGGCCGAGGTCAGGGCGCTCCGCGCCTCTCCGCCGAGGCGGCAATGGACGGCGACCTGCGCCGGCGAGAGCGCGGCGTTGAGGCAGGATCCACCCTCCCCTCGCCTTCCCTCCTGGATCGCGCGGGCGGCCTCCACCCTTCTCCGGATCGACGCCGTGCCCTCGCCCGGCGCCCCCAGGAGTTGCCCCTCCGTGACGGGTCGTAGGGGCACGCGCATGTCGATGCGGTCGAGGAGGGGGGCACCGAGGCGCCTCCAGTAGCGGGCCAGCTCGGGAGGAGAGCAGAGGCAGGCGCGGTTGGCCCGCCCGAGGTTCCCGCAGGGGCAGGGGTTGGCCGCGAGGAGGAGCTGGAAGGCGGCGGGGAAGCACAGGGACCGGCCGGCCCGGGCGACGAGGACGCGCCGCTGCTCGAGGGGCTCGCGGAGAGCCTGGAGCACGTCGCGGTGGAACTCGGGGGCCTCGTCGAGGAAGAGCACGCCTCGATGGGCGAGGGAGACTTCTCCGGGGGCGGGGCGGCGTCCTCCGCCGACCAGTCCCTCGAGGGAGGCGCCGTGGTGAGGGCTGCGGAAGGGAGGCCGGACGATCAGACCCGCCTCGGGGGCCAGGGTGCCGGCCAGGGAATGGAGGGCGCTGACTTCGACGGACTCTTCCCGCGAAAGGTCGGGGAGGAGGCCCGAGAAACGGCGCGCGGCGAGGGTCTTGCCCGAGCCGGGAGGACCGAAGAGCAGAAGATGGTGCCCGCCGGCCGCGGCGATCTCGAGGGCGCGGCGCAGGCGCCCCTGTCCCCGGATCTCGGAGAAGTCCCCTTCCACGAGGAGGGGGGCCTCTCGGACTGGCAGGTCCGCGGCCTCGGGTTCCCTGCCTTCGCGGATGGAAAGCAGGGCGTCGCCGGCGTCACGCAGAGAGGCCAGGGGGCGGACCTGGCCGCAGCCCAGGGCGCGGGCCTCGACGAGGTTGCCGGCGGGGACGAGGAAATGGCGGATGCCCGCCCGGAGACCGGCGGCGACGGCGGGAAGGACGGCCCGTACCGCGCAGAGGGAGCCGTCGAGCCTGAGTTCGCCGAGGGCCAGCACCTCGGCGCCGGGATCGGGCAGGGCGCCCGAGGCACAGAGGAGGGCGAGGGCGATGGGAAGATCGTAGCCGGCGCCGTCCTTCCGGAGACCCGCCGGAGAAAGACTGACGAGGACGCGGTCCAGGGGGAACTCGTAGCCGGAGTTGCGGACCGCGGCCCGGACCCTCTCCCGCGCCTCGCGGACCGCTCCCTCGGCGAGGCCCACGAGATCCACGGCCGGGATCCCCCGCCTGATGTCCACCTCGACGGAGACGAGCTCCCCCTCGAAGCCGCAGGGCTCATGGGAATGGATGGGCATGGGTGCCTCCCCAGTGCCGACGCCTCCGCCTCCCCCCTGCGCTTCAGGAAGGGGCAAGCCGACTCCGACGACTCAGGGTCGGCGCTTGCGGCGGATCATCACCACGAAGGCGGCGGAGAGGAAGAGGTAGGGAAGGGTCGCGAAGACGACGCGGGCCAGGGGAATCCCCGCGGGGGAGAGCCTCGCCTCGTCGATGAGGCCGAAGCGGAGGAGGATGTCGAAGAGGACATCGGCGTAGCTCGAGACCGCTCCGATGACGATGAGCATCCAGGCCATGTCCCGGGTCCGGGACCAGAGGACGATGGCGAGGAAGGTCATGAGCCCCGCCACCGCGAGGCGGCTGGCGAGGTAGACCAGGAGGCCGGTGGTCACAGGCTCCCGGCGAGGAGATCGAGGTCGAGCTCGGCGGCCGCAGCTGGCAGACCGATGCCCCAGGCCTCGAGAAGGCGGGGATGGAGCTCCCCATAGACGCCGACTCTCCGACCCCTGGCCTGGACGCAGGCGTGGCGTCCGGGTATGAAGCGCTCATCCTCCTCGCCGGCGGCGGGTTCGGCGATCTCGACCTCGCGCGACAGGTAGTACAGGAGGGTCGCGATCTGGCTCGAGATCTCGTTGAAGTCGGCCGCGGCGTGCACCGAGAGGAGGCCGAGATACTGCCTCGTCGCGACTCCGTAATTCTCCGATCGCTCGCGGAAGGCCACCTTGCCGACCTCGAAGATGCGATGGGGATAGGCGGCCTTGCTCGAGACCGACTCGGTTCCGAGAAGCCCGGGCAGGGGGGAGTTCCTGAGGTGCTCGTGGTTCTCGGACATGGGATTGGCCACGCGGAGGACCTGGGAGGGATCGATGCCCATCCTGTCGATGAAGTCCCGGCGGCTGCCGAGGTAGTTGTAGATCATCTCCTGGTAGCCGAGCCCGACGAGCTGTACCTTGGTCTGCCGCGAGAAGAGCTCGATGGGCGTCAGGCGGCCGATGGTGAAATCGCTGGGGCGTTGGGGCGGGAACTTGTCCATGCCCATGCCTATCATCACGTCCTCGACGAGGTCGACCTGGTGGAGGAAGTCGTTGCGGTACTCGGCGGGCCAGGCCGACACGTACTGGCCGTGGCTCTCGCAGAGCGAGCCCATCGCAGAGAGGGACTCGGAGACCTGCTGGACCGAAAGGCTCATGCCGAGAAGGCGGGAGGCCCTGCCGGCGTCGATGCTGAGGGGGCGCTGGAAATACCAGGGGAAGACCAGGTCGCGTCCGAAGGCCGTGTCGTAGGGATACTCCACGCGCACGGGCTCGACGGTCCAGCCGTAGTCGGCGAAGTCGCAGGCGACGATGGAGGCCGCGAGGGTGAGGGAGGGGAGATCGGTGCCCGTCAGTTCGATGAAAAGCTCGGTGTCGCCCACCTGGACGGCCCCGATGTCGGCCGAGTTGATGATGGGCGGATAGGAGAGGATGCCGCCCTTGGAATCGGTGAGGAGGGGATGGAGGGGCTCCTTCTCGAGGATGGACGCGTACTCCTTCCCCTTGGGATGCTCGGCGAGAATCTGGAGGAGATTCATCGTCCTCGTCTCCTGGAGGGGGACGAAGCTGACCGAGGCCGGATCGACGGCCTTGTAGTGGACCGGCCACTGCATCCTCGCGCTACGGTAGATGCCCATGGAGATGGTCTTGCGCTTGCGGCCGAAGTTCCAGGCGAGCTTCTCCTGGGTCTGGATCATCTCCTTGAGGAGGGCCTCGCCGAGGGGGCGGCCGCTGACGCAGAAACCCGCGAGGAAGGGTCGGACCCTCCGCACGCTCTCGTCGACGATGACCTTCCGCTTCGCCTCGTGGACAGCCCCTTCGCGCGAGAAGAAGGGGTAGACGGGCCTCTCCTTGCCCCCCTTCAGGCGGAGCTGCCGCACCAGGCCCGCCGTCGACCAGAGGTCGGGCCGATTGGTGTCGTTGAGCTCGATCTTGATGCTGCGATCCTCGGCCCCGGCGGCTCCGCCCGAGCCCACCCACTCGTCGAGTTCGGCCTTCGCGGCCTGGAGGTCCAGCTCGAGGGTCGCGGCATCCTTCCTTTCGCCGAGGAGGGAGAAGAAAAGCGCTTCGTTCACTTCAATCTTGGGCATCGCGTTCTCCAGTGGCGCCCCGGGCCGAAGCCGGAAGGGCTCGTGTCTTCGTTGTCGCTTCGGAGGCCTAGATCTTGGCGCGGCGCAGGCGCACGCCTTCGAGGTCGGGGCTGAAGAGCTCGCGCAGGTCGTTGAGGCCGAGGGCCATCAGGGCCATACGATCGATGCCGATGCCCCAGGCGAGGACGGGCACGTGGACGCCGAGGGACTCGGTCACCTCGGGTCGGAGGATGCCCGAACCGCCGAGCTCGAACCAGCCGAGGACGGGGTGCTTGATGTGGACCTCCACCGAGGGTTCGGTGAAGGGGAAGTAGCCGGGCACGTATTTCACTTCCTTGGCTCCGGCCACCTCGACCGCGAACATCTCGAGAAAGCCGAGGAGGGTGCGGAGGTTGACGTCCTCCCCGAGGACGATGCCCTCGGTCTGGTAGAAGTCCGAGAGATGGGTGGCGTCGACACGGTCGTAGCGGAAGCAGCGCGCTATCCCGAAGTACTTGCCCGGGACCTTGGCGGTGGGCAGCTGCCTCGCGGAGAGGACCGTGCCCTGGCTACGGAGGATGAGGCGCTTCGTGAATTCGCGGTCGAAGCCGTAGTTCCAGCCGCGGCTGCCGGTCTCGCCCCCGTTCTCGTGGGCCGCCGCGATGCGGGAGAGGAAGGGCTCCTCGATGCTCTTGGCCTTCACTGGATCGGCGAGGTGGTAGACGTCGTGGATGTCGCGCGCCGAATGGAATTGCGGCATGAAGAGGGCGTCGGAATTCCAGAACTCGGTCTCGACGAGGCCGCCGTCGAATTCCTCGAAGCCGAGGGAAACCAGCTTGTCCTTGACCGACTCGAGGAATTCGACATAGGGATTGCGCCGGCCGGGGATGAGCCTCGCCGTCGGGCTCTTGACGTTGTAGGGCCTGAAGATCGCGCCGGACCAGCTCCGCTTGGCGAGGATCTCCGCCGTGAGGGACCCGAGCTCCTCGCCCGTGAGGCCGAGCTCGCTTAGGGCGGTCTTGACGGCTGCGAGATCGCCGCAGAGTCTGTAGACGACGCGCTCGCGCTCGGCCGAGCGGAAGGCCGCGTCGCCGGCTCCGCGCTTCTTCGAAATGGAGGCGAGGACCGACCGCTCGGCCGCCTGAAGGCCGGACTCGTCGATGATGCCGTCGGAGGAGGAGACCGCCTTGTCGAGAAGCTCCCGCACGAGGGTCAGGCGGGGCTTGTCGGCGGCGGCATGGCTCTTCTCGAACCAGTCCTTCACCACCGAGGCCCGCTTTTCGGCGTCCATAGCGAGGGCCCCTTCCTTCGAGAGGAGTCCGAAGGCCGAGCCCACGTCCTTCTGCTCGAGGCCGAGAGCCTCGACGATCTCCGGCAGCTTCGCGGGTCCCTTGTCGGACAGATGGCGAAGGATGCGCTCCTCGGGCGTGCCCGTGGCGGCGAGTTCCCTGCCGAGGGGCGTGATCTCGTAGACCGTGCGGGCGCTCCGCGAGTCCTCGCGGGCGAGGGCCTTGGCGCCGAGCCAGGAGAAGGCCTGATTCGCCTGCCCCTCCTTGTAGCCGAGTTCCTTCGCGAGCCGTCCCGCGTCGAGGTCTTCGTCGGGACCATAGCGGAGAAGGACCTTGACTTCGAGGGGATGAAGGTTTTTCGCGATGCTACGTGCGTCCATGCGATGCTCCGGAGGAGTTGGGGATGTCCGGCGCGCGGGACGCGGAATCATCCCGCTCAGGCCGGACCCGGAGGCATCATGCCGGAAAAGCCCGGCGGAGTCAATGAAGAGGCCCTGCGAGGCTCCCGGCTGGGTTCCGTCATGCCCCGGGAAGGGGGCAGTCGACGCGGGCGCCCTGCCCCGCGGCCTGGAAACGGAGGGGCCGCGGAAGCCGGATCCACGAGAGGGAGGATCCCTCTTCGAGAAGCTCGGCGCCGCCCAGGGGAAGTTCCGCGGCGACGACGAGCCAGGCCCCTCCGCCGCCGACGACATTCCCGAAGAGGTGGGAACCCTGGGGGGAATAGCCCGGACCGGGCGGGGTGGCGGGCTGAAGGACGAAGGAGGCCCCGGAAATATCGGAATAGGCCAGCCCTTCGCAGGCGCGTCGCTGGGACTCCTCGGAGTCGGCAGGAAGAACGAGGGCGTAGGGTCTGCCCAGGTCCGAGAGTCGACTGTTCAGGGCTCGAAGGGCCGCCTCCAGTCCGTCGGCGGAGTCGGTGCCGGGGCCGAAGCCGCCGAGGACGAGGAGATCCTCCGCTTCGCCGAAGCGCCGCGGACCGTAATGCTCAGCTCCGATCTCCCCCCGGAGGACCTGCCCTTCTTCGTTCAGGGAAGCCTGCCCGAGGGGGCGGACCTGGAGGAGAGTCAGTTCCGCCCTGCCCCCCTCCGGCAGCCTGTCGAAGGCGAATTCGATGGCGACCGTGTTCCTGAAGGAGCGGGAAGCGAGGTCGAGGACCCGTCCGAGGGCGCTCGCCGCCCCCTCCGTGACCAGGGCCTCCAGTCCCCTCGCGCTCTCCTCTTCGTTTCCCTCCGGGCCCGTCAAAGGCAGGGCCCGGCCTTCCACCGGAGCCGGGCCGCGAAGGAGATCGAGGTAGCAGGACTCGCCTCCGCCCGCGGCGCGCCGGTCCACCACGAAGCCCTCGGGAGCGCCGCGGAGGAGGGCATAGGGCCGCTCTCCGTGGCTCAGCCTCGAGCCCAGGCCGCGCGCGAGGACGGCCAAGGGCAGGGCCTGCCCGCCTTCGCCCCGTCCCACCGCGGAATCGGAAAAGCCGATCCCCGAGAAAAGAGGTCTCCAGCCCCCCTCCCCAGCATGCCCCGCCACTTCCTGCACCACGACGCCCATGCGCTCCTCCTCGAGGCTGTAGCCGAGCGCGTCGAAATGGCGGCGGGCCCGGGCGGAGAAGAGGCCGGCCCAGACCCGAAGCAGGGCCTCGAGGAAATCCCCGACCCTCTCGTCGGGATTCCTCCCCCGGTTCGGGAGGAACCAGGACTCGTAGACACCGCCGAAGGGGAGACAGACCAAGTCCTCGAGGAGACCGGAGGAGCGCAGGACGAGGGGGGCGGCGCAGACGGCGAGGAAGCGCCGCAGCCGCTCGACGAAGGCCTCGGGGAAGTCCGAGGGAGGAAAGGGCCGCGAGAAGGCCCCGGCCTCGGGTCGGTAGTAGACCTCGGCCCAGATTCCGTTCCTCTCGAGGAAATCCTCGAAGACATCGATCCCGATGAAGAGGGTCCGCGGCAGCCTGAGGGTGACGCGGGGGAAGTCGCGTTCGAGCTGTTCTGCCGCGAGGAGCTTCCCGAGAAAGGCGATGCCGCGTCCCTTGCCCCCGACCGAGCCCGAGCCGAGCCTCGTCATGGATCCGGGATCGCGGAACAGGGGCTCGTCGAAATCGGGGACGAGGCCCTCGGACTTGTCGAGGCGCACCAGCCCCACCACGCGGAGGAGGAAGGAGCGGAGCTCCTCGGGGGTGGCGAAGTCCTCGGTGGAGTAGTGGCGAAGGAGGGTGGCGAAACGATACTCGCCCCGCGCCGAGAGCCAAGTCGAGAAGTGGTTCTTCTCGGCGTGCCTGATGAGGCAATCGCCGGGCAGTTCCATGAGGAGATGGAGGAACTGGTCGATCGTGGTGGCCACGGCGATCGCCCCGCCCTTCGCGTCGGTGAAGACGAAGGGGCCGAAACCCAGGCTCGTCCTGATGAAGCCCCCGAGCTCGTTGGCCAGGGACTCGGAGGACTTGTTCGCGAAGGCCACGCCGAGGCTTCGGGCCTTCTCCCCCACGGCCTCCTCGCTGGACTGGACGAGGACGGGAAGATTCGGGCGTCGTTGCCTGGCCATAGCCACGAAGGAGAACCCGGCCTCGCTCTCCATGCGGCCGCCGCGCTGGAAGCGGAGATCGGTGATGAGGGCGAGGAGATGGTCCTCGTAGCGCGCGAAGAGGCTCTCGGCCTCCTCGTAGGTCGAGGCCAGGAGGATCTTGGGGCGGGACTTGGCCCTGAGGAGCCGATAGGTCTCGACGCCCTTCTCCTCCTCGATGAGGGCCTGGGTCTGCTTGAGGAGGACGGTGTAGATGAGGGGGAGGTAGCGCGAGTAATAGCGCACAGAATCCTCGATGACGAGGATGACCCGGACGAGGCCCGTCTCGATGTCCGCGTCGACATTGGCCCTGTCCTCGACGTACTTGATCATGCCGACGAGGAGTTTCGAGTAACCGTTCCACACGAAGACGCGGTCGAAGGCCGAGAGCTCGGGCCTGCCCAGATCGAGCTCGGCGAGGCTCGAGTTGTTGAGCACGAGGAGGAGGACGGGGATGGAGGGGGATCGGCGCCTCATCTCGCCCGCCAGGGCGAGGGGGCGCTCGAAATCGAGACCCGCCATGATGATCACGAGGTCGTGGACGCCGGAGGAGAATTTCGCCATGGCGCTCTCGGGGGAATAGGCCGAGGTGACGCGGGGCATGGCGGAGAGATTGAGCCTCGAGTACTCCCCGTAGATCTGCTCCGTCAGGAAGCCGTCGGACTCGACGACGAAGGAGTCGTAGAGGCTGCCGACGAGAAGGATCTCCTTAACCCGGAGTCGCATGAGGTCGTGGAAGAGACCGCGTTCATGCCGGTCCTTCTCCCAGGATCGGACCAGTTCGGCGAAGCGCATGCCCCAGAGGATAACGCCTCTTGGCCTCCGCTTTCAACTTGCGGCCCCCGCGGGCCGCGGCTATCATCAGGCCCCGAGCGCCGGCCTGCCCGGCGCCGGCAAGGCAGGTACCGGTGTCATATTGCACGATAATAGCCAATCCGCGCTCGGGGCGGGGCAGAGGCGCCTCCCTCGTCGCGAGGGTAGAGGAGAGGATGGGGACCCTCGGGATCGAAGCCAGGGTCCGCCTCACCGGGGGCCCCGGCGAGGCCCGGCGACTCGGGAGGGAGGCTGCCGAGGGTCGATCGCCCCTCGTCGTCGTGCTCGGAGGGGACGGGACCCTCCACGAGGCCTTGAACGGGATCATGGAAGCGGCGGAGGCCGGACACCCGCTGCCCCGGCTGGCCCAGGTCCCCCTGGGCACGGGCAACTCCTTCATCAAGGATCTCGGAATAGGGACCTTCGAGGAGGGACTCTCCGCCCTCGAGGGCGGGCGCTTCCGGAGGGTCGACCTCGGACTGGGCAGGAGCTCGGCCGGCGCCTTCTGGTTCATCAACCTCACAGGGGCGGGCTTCGTGGCGCGGGTCGCGAGGAGGGCCGCCTTCTTCAAGATCTTCGGCGACCTCGCCTACACGATCGCCGTCCTTCTCGAGCTTCCGGGCCTCCGGACGCCCCGCCTCGATCTCCTTGTCGACGGCGTCGCCTCGAGCCGCGATGCGGTCTTCATCGAAGTCTGCAACTCGCGGAAGACCGGGGGCGACATGATCATGGCCCCGGCCGCCCTCGTCGACGACGGCAGGCTCGATGTCGTGGTCGCCCGCCGGATGACGAGGCGCCAACTCCTCGCCCTCTTCCCCCTCATCTTCAGCGGCCGTCACGTCGAGAGCCCCCTCGTGGAGACCTTCACCTGCTCCCGGATCGAGGCCCGTTTCGCCAAGCCGGAACCCGTTACCCCCGACGGCGAACTCATCGGGGACACGCCCCTCTCGATCGAGGTCCTCCCCGGCGCCATCGAGGTCTGCTGCCGGTGAGGACCGTCGATGACGAAGGGAAGGATGGCAGAGCGCCCACTTTGCCGACCGCCCTGAGGACCCTCCTCGGCTGGGCCGGAGGGGTCGGCGTCTTCGCCCTGATGATCCTCCACGTCCTCGTCCAGCCCCACTGGCGCGACCAGGGGGCCTGGGAGCTCCGCGCGAAGGCCCTCGCCCGCCTCCTCTGCGCCTGCTTCGGCATGAGGGTGACCCTCACTGGCGGCGCAGGGCTGCCGGAGGGTCCGACCCCGAAAGGCCTCGTCCTCGTCTGCAACCACGTGAATTTCCTCGACGGCTTCCTGCTCTACGGTCACCTCCCCCTTTCCTTCCGCGTCCTCGACCAGGCCCAGCATTTCTCCTGGCCGGTCTGGGGGTGGTTCTCGCGCCGCCTCGGCAACATCTCCCTCGATCAGTCGGGAGGGGGAAGGACCGCGGCCGCCCTCCGCGCCGCCGACCGCCGCCTCGCCGGGGGCGCCGCCATCCTGGTCTTTCCGGAGGGCCATCGCACGCGGGACGGGAGCTTCCTGGACTTCCACCGCGGCGCCTTCAGGCTCGCCGAACGCTCCGGCGCCCTGCTCCAGCCCCTCGTGATCGCCGGGCTCTGGGAGGTGCACCGGAAGGGCGGAGGCGGCATCAAACCGGGCCCCGTGGAGCTCCGCGTCCTCGAGGCCTGGCCCCCCGAGGCGAGGGAGGGCCGCGGCGCCGCCGAGTTGCGCGATCTCGTTCGGGGGGCGATGGAGTCGGACTACAGGGAGGCGAGGACGCGACTCATTCGATCGAGTCGAGGCACTCCGGGGCTTCCGGAGGCCGCCTCTTCCTCTTGAGGACCGCCGAACGCGAGACCCTGCCGTCCATCAGGATGTCGAGGGGCTCGTCGAGGAGGGTCCAGACGCAGTGCGCGCTCTCGCCGGCGCGGGGCTTCGAGGCCAGCCAGTCCCAGTCGATCGAGCTCCGGCCGCCGGCGTGGGGCACGGTCAGGTACCCGATATTCATGCTCGTGACGTTGTGGAAAAAGTGGGAACCGAGGGAGGACTCGACGCTGAAATCGGGAAGGTCCGCCTCGACGACCACCCGGGCCTGGGCGATCTGCGAATAGGCCACGGGCACGCCGAGCCAGGGATCGCGGGTCCCCCAGCGGCCGAAGCCGATGAGGAGATAGCGTCGGCCCGCCTCCTTGAGGCTCCGGTCGAAGGCCTCGATCTCGGCCGCGATGGCCCTCGTTTCCGCGCGGTCGAAGCGCTCAGGATCGATCCACACCACATCGGTGATCCCCTCGACCCTGCCGTTGCCCATGCTGCGTTCCGAGCGTATGAAGCAGTCGACCTCGGCCAGCCCCTCGAGATCGACCTCCAGGCCCCGGTCGGTGCGGATGAGGGGCTTGAGCTGGAGGATGTAGAGCGTGGGCCTCCCCGATACTTCGTCGAGATTGAGCGCGTACTCGAGCTCGACGGGCGAGCCCATGGAGCGCGAGCCCAGGTCGAGGAGGAGATCCATGAGGGCCGCAAGGGGCAGGGCTTCGTGCTTCAGGATGTTCGCGAGATCGACGAACCTGAGTCCCCGGGCCGAGGTGCCTGGGACGAGGCGATCGTTGGCCGAGTCCCAGGTCGAGGCGAGCATCCCGAAACGGGGGTCCTCTTCGGCGGCCTCGAGCTCGAGCTCCGAGATCGACGCGTCCTCGCCCGAGCTCAGGTCCGGCACCGCCCTTTCCATGTCGATGGCGCGGAAACGCCGCTGGGAGTTCTCCCTCATGCGGTCGGGGGGGACTATGTCCAGCTTGGGCCAGCGGGGGCAGAAGCGATGGCTCTGGCCGCCCTCGACCACCCAGGAGCCGAGCCCCAGGGCGGCGACACAGAGCCCGTCCTCGGGCTTGAGGTAGGACACGGGGTAGTAGTTGAAGGACTGGGCCGTGCCCGAGACATGGGGATAGTGCCAGCGGCCCCGCCTTCTGCCGACCACCTCCTGGAGGACGATGGCCATCCGCTCCTCCTCGCGCTGGTAGCGGGCCACCTCGAAATAGGCCCGGGCCTTCTCGGAGAAGAGACTGGCGTACACGAGGCGGATGGCGTCGCAGAGCTGGCCGAGGCGGAGCTCGGGATCCTCGTGGCAGTTGGGTATGAGAAGGGTCTCGTAGATGCCCGAGAAGGGCACCATGAGCATGTCCTCGAAGAGGCCCGAGGAACGGACGGCGAGGGGTTTGTCGGTGGCGAGCACGAAACGCCTGAGCCTCTCGACGAGGGCCGGGTCGAGGGGAGAGGCCAGGAAGCGCGCGGGGATCTCCTCGGGGCCGGCCTCGTAGAAGGCGTAGGACCAGAGGTTGTTCCGTTCGAGAAAGCGCTCGAACTCGTCGATGCCGATGAAGGCCGTCCTCGGGATGCGCACGTCGAGGCCCTGGACATGGGCTCCGAAATCTACGTTGTGGATGAGACTGCGCGCGAAGACCAGGCCCCTCCCCTTCCCTCCCACCGACCCGGAGCCCAGCCGCGTGAAGGACTCGTCGTCGCGGAAGTGGGTCTCGTCGAAGGCCGGCACCGAATCCCTCGAGCGCTCCTTCCGGATCTCCTCGAGGATGTCCCTGATGAAATCGCGCAGGCCCTCCTCCGACTCGAAATCCTCGAAATGGTAGGGCCTGAGGATGCGGGCGAAACGCGATTCCCCCCTCGCGTTGAGCCAGGTCGAGAAATGATTGCGCTCGGCGTGGCTGAGGAGGACGGCCGGCGGCACCGCCATGACGCCCTCGATGAATTCGTCCATGTTCCGCGCCTCGCGCACGATCCTTCCCTCCTCGTCGCGGAAGAGGAAGGGACCGAAACCGAGGTTGTCGCGGAGGAAGCCGCCGAGCTCGTGCTCGAGGGAGGGCGAGTTCTTGTCGGCGAAGGAGGCACCCGAGCGCTCCGCGCGTTCCCTCACCCCCGGGTCGGTCGATTGCAGCACCACTGGCAGGTCCCGCAGTCCGGCCTTGGCCATCTCCAGGAAGCGGAAACCCGCTTCGGGATCCATGCGCCCCTCGCGGCGGTAGTCGAGATCGGTGATCACGGCGAGGAGGCTCGAGCGATGGCGTTCGAAGATGTCGACGGCCGACTCGTAGTCGGTGGCGAGCAGGACCTTGGGGCGCGACTTCGAGCGGAGGAGCTTGTAGACCTCGTCGCCGCCCTCCTCCTCGATGAGGGCCTGGGTCTGCCTGAGGATGACCCGGTAAAGGAGGGGGATGTAGCGGGAGTAGTAGCGCACCGAATCCTCGATGAGGAGAATGACGCGCACGAGGCCGGTGCCGAGGTCGGCGTCCGCGTTGAGCAGGTCCTCGACGAACTTGATCAGCCCGATGAACAGCTTCGAGTAGCCGTTCCAGACAAAGACCCTGTCGACTGCCGAGAGGTCGAGATGGGCCTCCTCCATGGCCGCGAGCACGGCGTTGTTGGCCACGAGAAGGAGGAGGGGGGCGGAGGGGAAGGCGGCCCGGAGGGCGCGGGCGCTCTCGACGGCGGGGAGGAATTCCGTGCCTGCCATCACGATGAGGGCGTCGGGCGGCCTCATGCGGCCGATCTCGATCGCCTCCTCGGCGTCGCGCACGGCGGCTACCCGCGGCACTTGATTGAGGTTGATCTTGAAGTACTCGCCGTAGCTCTGCTCGATGAAGACCCCGTCGGCCTCCATCACGAAGGAGTCGTAGAGGGAACCGACGAGGATCACCTCGCGGACCCTCTTCCGCATGAGGTCGTGGAAGGCGTCGCGCTCGCTCCGCCCCTGGTCGTAGGATCGTACCAATTCGTCGAAGATCATGCCGGCCTTCCCCGCGCGCCGCGGTCCGGGATCCCCCTGGAGGGATCCGATACGGGCGGCCTCGGGCTCTCCCTCAGGCTTGCCCCGGCCAGGGCATGGAGAAGCGGAATTTCGTCCCGCCTCCCTCGACGGCCCCGGCCGCGAGCCGGCCCTTGAGCTGGAGGGCGAGCATCCTGGCGAGCTGAAGGCCCAGGCCCTCGGCCGCCTCGAGGTCGAAGCCCGCCGGAAGGCCGGAGCCGTTGTCCGAGACCTCGAGCACGAGCTCGCCTCCCAGGACGCGGAGCGTCACCTGGAGCCGGCCCTCCGCCTCCGGGAGGAAGGCGTGGCGGAGCGCGTTGGTGACGAGCTCGGTGCAGAGTATGCCGAGGGGACCGGCGCGCTTGGTGTCGATGGCGACTGTGTCGATCTCCAGGGTCATCGAGACGCCGGGCCGGTCCAAAGTCTGCGCAATGTCGAAGATGACGCGATCGAGGTAGACCTTGAGGTCGACCCAGGCCGGATCGCCGGAGGAGAAGAGGATGCGGTAGAGGTTGGAGACGGAGTCGATGCGGAACCTGAGGTTCTGGAGGACGGCTGCCAGGCGGGCGGCCTCGGCGGCGTCCGCTCCGCCATCCTCGCCCCGGCTCATGGCCCGCCCCTCCTCCAGGGCGACGAAGCTCGAGATCATGGCGATGCTGTTCTTCACGCGGTGCTGGATCTCGCGGACCAGCTCCTCCTTCTCGCGGAGGGTGCGCTCGAGAAGCTCCTCCGCAGCCACTAAGGCGGTCGCGTCCCTCGAGACTACGGTGAGGAGGAGTCCGCCCGAGGGGCCCGGTCCGGCCACCCCCCTCGCGTCCATCCAGACATAGGAACCGTCGGAGTTGAGATAGCGGTAGCGCACCAGCACCACGGTGCCGGGATTCCGGAAGGCGAGTCCCATCTTCTCCATGACCTGCGGCGCGTCCTCAGGATGCACGAAATCGCCGGTCGCCTCGCCGAGGAGGCGTTCCGCCGGATAGCCGTGGATGCGCTCGGCCGCCGGAGAGTTGGCGAGGAGGCGGCCCTGGGCGTCCATGAGCGAGAGGATGTCGGGGCAGGTCTCGAAGATGTGCCTGTAGTTGATGCCGCTCGCCTGGTCTTCCACCGCGACTCCTTCGAGGCCGAATTCTAGCGCCTCGGAGCCCGCCGCGCAAGGAAGGCGGGCCCGGGGCGGCGGAGGACGAAAAAGCCCCCCGCGGATGCGGGGGGCCGGTATTCCGGGAAGGGAAAGGGAGTCGGGCTTACACCAGCCCCTGGGCGATCATGGCGTCGGCGACCTTCTTGAAGCCGGCGATGTTGGCGCCCACCACATAGTTGCCCTCGAAACCGTACTGCTTCGCGGTCTCCCAGGCGGTCCTGTGTATGTTGATCATGATCTCGTGGAGGCGCTGGTCGACTTCCTCGGCGCTCCAATTGAGGCGCATGGAGTTCTGCGACATCTCGAGACCGGAGGTGGCGACACCGCCCGCGTTGGCGGCCTTGCCGGGACCGAAGGGGATCTTCTTCTCGATGAAGAGCTTCCAGGCCTCGGGCGTGCAGCCCATGTTCGAGGTCTCGACCACTATCTTGACGCCGTTGGCGATGAGGGTCTTGGCATCCTCGCCGTTGAGCTCGTTCTGGATGGCGCAGGGCATCGCGATGTCGACCTTCTGCTCCCAGGGCTTCTTGCCGGGGAAGAACTTCGCGTTGGGGAATTTCTTGGCGTAGCTCTCGACCTTGTTGCGGTCGATGACGAGCATCTGCTCGAGATAGTTCCACTTCTCCTGGGTGCCGATGCCATCGGGATCGTGGATGTAGCCGTCGGGGCCGGAGATCGTGACAACCTTGGCGCCGAGCTGGGATGCCTTGATGCAGGCTCCCCAGGCGACGTTGCCGAAGCCGGACACCGAGACCACCTTGCCCTTGAGGTTGTCGTTCTTGAGTTTGAGCATCTCCTCGGCGAAGTAGATGGCGCCGAAGCCGGTGGCCTCGGGGCGGATGAGGGAGCCGCCGAAGGTGAGACCCTTGCCGGTGAGGACGCCGGTGAACTCGTTGCGGATGCGCTTGTACTGGCCGAAGAGGTAGCCGACCTCGCGGCCGCCGACGCCGATATCGCCGGCGGGGACGTCGGTGTCGGGCCCGACGTGCTTGCAGAGCTCGGTCATGAAGGACTGGCAGAAGCGCATGATCTCGTTGTCGCTCTTGCCGTTGGGATCGAAGTCGGAACCGCCCTTGCCGCCGCCCATCGGGAGACCGGTGAGGGAGTTCTTGAATATCTGCTCGAAGCCGAGGAACTTGAGCGTCGAGAGCTGGACCTTGGGATGGAAGCGGAGGCCCCCCTTGTAGGGACCGATCGCGCTGTTGAACTGAACGCGATAGCCGCGATTGACCCGATACTCGCCCTTGTCGTCCATCCAGGTGACCCTGAACATGACGGTGCGCTCGGGGTCGAGCAGACGCTCGAGGATGCGCTGGGCTTTGTACTTGGGCTCGGCCTCGATCAGGGGCTCGATGGACTCGAGGACTTCCTCCGCCGCCTGAATGAACTCGCTCTCCCAGGGGAAACGAGCTTTGAGGTCGTCCAGGACCTGACGGATGTAGGCATTCATGATGACTCCTCCTGCGCTGTCTGTGAGTACTTGGAGCTGTTGTGAAGCGCCCCCAAGTGTATATCCTCTTTTAAAAGTGGACAAGCGAAATAACTATCGAAATAGCGTTTCACTATATGAACCTCGAAAATCTCATCAAGTGAGGGATTCTAGCGAAGTTGCCGTACCGCGGTGAATAGCCCGGGAAATTCCGGCTCGGCCGCGGGTTTCGGGGCCGCCGGAGCTGCGCCGCCCTTGGGGGTTGGTGCGGGGGCGGCGGGAAGCGCGATGATCTCGTCACCGACATTGATCGTGTCGAAGAAGCCCGCGCTCTTCAGGCTGCCCACCGAGGCCTCCTCGTCCACCGCGGTGATCGTGAGGGTGCCCAGGACGGCCGAGGGAGGCCAGGAAGGCCCCAAGCCCTCGTTCCTGACCCCGAGACTTCCCTTCTTGAGCACGGCGAGCCGGTCTCCCGCCTTGAGGCCGTCCGCGGCTCCGAGGTCGACGAGGACCCGGTCCTGGTTGCGCTTCTGGATCGCGCCCTTGGGCTGGAGGGAGGAGACGAGGAGGTCGGCCAGGCGGACGGTCGTGTTCTTCACCCGGTCGTTGCCCGTCCGGTAGGAGCGGAAGGATTGGGCCGGGCTTCCGGTGCGGCCGACGCGGAGCTCGCCCCTGAGCTGGATCTCGCGATCCGTCTCCTGGGTGCTGAGCATGAGGTAGTAGTCGGCCCCGGCCTCCCTTGCGAGCCGGAAGGCCTCGCTCGGGCCCCCCACCTTCGGGGCGAGGGGAAGGACCTTGAGGCGCGAACCGGAGGCGAGGATGTCCGTGAGATAGCGGACGATGACCGACGAGACGTCGGTGTGGTGCTCGGCCCCCGGCTCCGGCTGGATGAAGACCGCGATCTTGTAGGGTCGTTTGGGCAGGCCGTATTGATCGATCCCCCAGGCCTGGGCGACCGAGTCCGAGAGGAGGCTCGTCCAGGTCTCGATGGCGTCGAGGACGGACCGGTCGGCCCTCCCGATCGATTCGAGGAACCGCAGCTCGGTGAGCTGACGGGCGGGAAAGCCCCGCTTCCTGAGCAGTTCGGCGTAGGCGGTCCGGCCCTGGACCGAGTAGGGATAGACCCTGAGGGCCCGGCGATACTCGATGAGGGCCTGGTCGAAGTAGCTCCGGTCCTCGTACTCCCGGCCCTTGACGACGTGCCAGTCCGCGTATCCCTGGCGTTGGGGAGCCTCGAGGGGGGTCGTGTCGATGACGAGATTTTCGAGGGCGATGCGGGCGACCTCGTCGTCCGGGAGGAGGCCCGTGGCCGTCTCGAGGCTGTACATCGCGTCGGAGGTCTTCCCGAGGGCCGACTGGGCGAGGCCGAGGGTGAACCAGGCCGAGGCGTCCTTCCGGTCGAGGGCGAGGGAGTCGCGCATGATCGCGGCGGCGCCCTCGTAGTCCTTCGAGGCGTACAGGAGGCCGCCGAGGAGGCTGCGGGCCTCGCTCCGCGCCGGCTGGAGCGAGACCGCGTTCCGCGCGTGGTACACCGCGTCGGCCCGGTCCCCCCGGGCCTCCGCCACCCGGGCGGCGACGAGCTGGACCCGGGCGTCGCCCGGATGCGAGGCGAGGGCCTTTTCCACGAGGAGGCCCGCGTCCTCGGACCGGGCCTGGTCCAGGGCGATGAGGGCGAGGGAGACGAGGGCGCGGGCGTTCTGGGGGGAGATCCCGAGGCTTTCCTCGAGCCGCCCCCTGGCCTGGGTCTTCTTGCCGGCGGCGAGGTCGAGGAGGGCGAGGCCGAAGCGTCCGTCGAGATCGTTGGGCACCGCAGCGAGGACCGAGTCGAAGCGGGCGCGGGCGCCCTCGAGGTCGCCGAGGCCGAGGCGGATGAAGCCCTCGAGGTCGACGAGGCCTCGGTCGCCCTTCCGGTATACGGCGGCCTTCGTCGCGTAGGAGAGGGCCTGATCGTACTCCTCGAGCTCGTAATAGCACTCGGCCAGGCCGGCCAGGGCCTCGCCGTAGGAGGGGTTGAGAGCGAGGGCGGCCATGTAGTCGTCGATTGCCCCGTAGACCTCCTCGGCGAAACGCCTCTCCTCCGCCCGCGCGTAGAAGCCGAGGGCGGTCGCGGGCTGGGCCTGGGGGGCCGCCGGGGCGGGCGCGAGCGCGGCGAGGAAGAGACCGAGGGCGATCGCGGGCAACGCTGTCCTTCTCACTCCGGATCCTCCACCGTGCCGGGACGGGTTATGCGAACGAGCTCAATGCGGTGGCCCTCGATCTCCTGGACGAGGAAGTCGAGTCCCCCGGCGGAGATCGCCTCGCCTCGCAGCGGTATCCGCCCGAAGAGATCGAAGAGGTAGCCGCCGAGGCTCTCGAAGCCGTCGGCGGGAAGATCGAGGCCGCAGGAGGCGTTGAGGTCTTCGAGATTGACGCGGGCGTCGCAGAGCCAGGAGCCGTCGCCGAGCACGACGATGTCCTCGCCCTCCTCGTCGTACTCGTCCTGGATCTCCCCCACGATCTCCTCGATGATGTCCTCGAGGCAGACGATGCCCGAGACCCCGCCGTATTCGTCGACGGCGATGGCGATATGGACCCTGCGGCGCTTGAACTCGCGGAGCAGGGCGTCGATGCGCTTCGTCTCGGGCACGAAGAAGGGCTTGCGGAGGAGGGCGGGCATCGAGAACTCCCCGCCGTCCACGAGGGACCTGAGGAGGTCCTTGGCGTAGAGGACGCCGACGACGTCGTCGATGGTGCCGCGGTATACCGGGATCCTCGAATGGCCAGAGGACACGACGGAGGAGAGGAGGCTGCCCCGCTCCGAGTCGATGGGGACGAAGAAGGTGTCCGTCCGGGGGACCATCACCTCCTTCACCGTGGTCTCGGCGAGCTCCTGGACGCCGCGGATCATCTCGCGGCGCTCCTTCTGCGCGTCGATCCCGTCGACGCCCTGGACGGGCGGGAGGGCGGCGGTCGTCTTCTCCGCCTCCTCTCCCCTGAGCCCCCGGGCGATGCGTCTGAGGAGTCCCTTCGTGCCGGTCATCATATGCCTATCTCCGCGATGCCGCGCAGCTCGGCCAGAATCCGCTCCTGCTCGACGAGCATGGGCCTGTGCGCCTCGTTGTCCTCGTGGTCCATGCCCGAGAGGTGGAGGATACCATGCACGAGGAGACGCCTGAGCTCCTCCTCGCGGGTCACGCCGAAGTCGACGGCGTTCCGGCCCAGGGCCTCGAGGGAGACCACGATGTCGCCCGCGAGGATCCGATCCTCGCCCGAGGGATCGCGCCAGGCGCTGCCCTGCTCGAAGGAGAGCACGTCGGTGGCCTCGTCCCAGTCCCGGTACTGCCCGTTGAGCCCGCGGATGAACGAGTCGTCGCAGAACAGGAGGGAAAGGTCCCAGCGCTCCTTGCCGAGCCGGGCGAGGACTGCGAGCGCGAATTTCCCGGCGGCCTCGACCCAGGCCGCGTCGGGAACGCCCTCGAGGGAAATCTCGACATGGTTCATCGCTCGCTCTCCCTGCTCCGCGGATCGTCGATGCGAGGATACTCGATGCGCGCGTGGAAATGCCCCGAGAGGATCCTGGTGAAGCTCGCCCTGATCGTCTCGAGGTCCCGGAAGGTGAGGTCGCTGCGCTCGAGCTGGCCCTTCTTCACCCGGTCGAGGACGATGTCCCCGAGGAGACTCTCGAGGCGGGCCACGGTGGGCTTCTTGATCGTGCGGGAGGCGGCCTCCGCGGCGTCGGCGAGCATGACGACGGCGGCCTCCCGGCTCGAGGGCGGCTGGCCCGGATAGCTGAAATCCTCGGGATTGACCGTCTCCTCCTTCGAGGCGCGATCGTAGAACCACTGGATGAGGCAGTTGCCGTGATGCTGGGCGACGATGTCCACCACCTCGCTGGGGAGGCCGAGGGCCCGGGCCTTCTCCACCCCCAGCTTAACGTGGCTGCGGATCACGGTGGCCGAGAGCCGGGGGTTGATCTCGTCGTGCTTGTTGTAGCCGCTCTGGTTCTCGACGAAGTACTCGGGCTGCTCCATCTTTCCGATGTCGTGGTAGTAGGCCCCGACCCTCGCGAGGAGGGCGTCGGCGCCGATGTCCCTGCAGGCCGTCTCGGCGAGATGGGCCACGGCCACCGAGTGGCTGTAGGTGCCCGGGGCGACCGCGAGGAGACGCTTCAGGATCGGGGCGTTGAGATCGGAGAGTTCGATGAGCCTGAAGCGGGTCGGGGCGTTGAGAAGCTGCTCGAGGACGGGAAAGAGACCGAGGGCGAGGGTGGCAGAGGCGAAGCCGTTGGCCCCGGCCCAGACCACGGGCTCGAGCATGCCGCCGGCGTCGGCCGCAAGGGGAAGGGCCAGGATGGCCGCGATTCCCGCCTCGAGGAGGACGAGCCGGGCGCCGGCCATCACGAGGTCCATGCGCGATTCGGCGTCGCGGATCGTGAATGCGGCGGCCATCGAGGCGAACAGCGTGAAGGCGAAGGCCCGAGAGTCGTAATCGGAGGCGACGAGGACGAGGAGGGCGAGAAGGAGGCCGTAGAGGAGGGCAAAGCGCTGGCCCGCGAAGATGGCGAAGACGAGACAGAAGAGGGCCGAGGGCAGGATCATCCCGACATAGAGGGGAAGGGGCAGGGAAAGGACCCGGGGGGCGATGACGGCCAGGGCATAGGTGAAGAGGAGGCCGCCCGCGGCGAGGGCGACCTCGCCGTCCTTGAGCTCCACTCCCGCAGTCTTCGGTCCGAGGAGGAGAAAGCAGAGGAAGGCTATGGCGAGGAAGACCGCCGAGTCGCCGAGGAGATGGCCCCAATCGGTGCGCGAGAGGGCCGCGCGGAGGGCGGCGAGGCGCTCGCGGTCCGCTTCCGTGACCACGAGGCCCTTGCGGAGCACCCGCTCCCCCGCCGCTATCGTCCGCACCACGGGTTCGACCTGGCGCCGCGCCGCCTCGAGCCTCCGACCGCTCAGGTCGGCGTCGAAGAAGGCGTTCTCGACGGCGAAGCGCCCCACGACGAGCCCCACGAAGGCGAGGGCGGGCCTCGTGATGCGCCTGGACTGGGCCTCGGCCTGGAGGAAGCGGGGCAGGCGCGCGAGGGTCTGGGCGGCCGTCGCCTCGAGTTCCACGGATTCCGGCCTCCCGCCCCGGGAGCGCCGAATCTCCACATAATCAGAATTGTAATGTTCCAGCCCCGTCGAGGGGATGGAGAGGACACCGCTCTCGAGGAAGCGGCGCAGGATGGCGTCCGAATCGAGGAAGACCTGGCTCAGGAAGGGGAAGCGGGAGAGCCCGGCGATATCCGCCTTCGTGAAGAGCCCCGGGAACTCGCTCTGGACCCGGAGGAAGAGCGTGTCGGGGACGATGCCCGAATCCACGAGGGAGGCGACGAGGCGCTGGAAGGACCCGAGCCTCTCCAGGGCGGCGACGGAGAGCCTCTCGTCGATGACGTAGATCGGGAGGACGAGCCTTTCCTCGGCCTCTATCCTGAGTTGCGTGGCCTTCTCGTCGACGAAGCTGATCCTGCGGTCGGCTATGATGTCCTTGGTGGCCGCGCGGCCCGCCTCGGGCAGGTCGAAGTCCCGCGCGGAACCGCCGCTCCCGGGTCCGAGCGTGACGGTGAGAAGGAGGCCGAGGAGGAGGGACAGGCCTATCGAGAGAGTGCGGACGCGCCGCTCCGGGTCGAGGCGCAGGCGGGCCACCAAGGTCCGGGGACCTTCCTCGGCGGACTCGAGGTTCCTAGTCCCTCTCATAGGCTTCGATGATCCTGCGGACCAGGGCGCTTCTCACGACGTCCCTCGCGTCGAGGCGCGTGACGAGGATGCCCTCGGTGCCCGAGAGGAGCCTGAGCGCGTCGACCAGCCCCGAGTCGCCCTTGCGCTGCAAGTCGATCTGCGTGACGTCTCCCGTGACGATCGCCTTCGTGTTCTCGCCGATCCTCGTCAGGAACATCTTCATCTGCTCGCGCGTCGTGTTCTGGGCTTCGTCGAGGATGACGACGCAGTTCGCGAGGCTCCGCCCCCGCATGTAGGCCAGGGGGGCGATCTCGATGGCCCGGGTCTCCTCGAGGCGCCTGATCGTCTCGAAGGGCACGAGGGATTCCATGGCGTCATAGAGGGGCCGGAGGTAGGGGCTGATCTTCTGGGCGAGATCGCCCGGCAGGAAGCCGAGGCTCTCGCCGGCCTCG
>Ga0334722_10002186_pt1 | contig 22514 bp, 19 predicted proteins | sample C3_bottom_MG_FD_207210 | JGI IMG/M metagenome (GOLD analysis project Ga0334722, IMG submission 207210) | Sediment microbial communities from Yellowstone Lake, YNP, Wyoming, USA - C3_bottom | ecosystem: Environmental > Aquatic > Freshwater > Lake > Sediment | place: USA: Wyoming | collected... | reverse complement strand
CCCGGCTCCAGTCCGAGAGGCTCCCAGTCGAGCGCCGTCTCGGTGATCAGGCCGACATGGTCGTCGCCGCAGCCGCACGCGAAGATCACGCTGTAGACGACCGGGTGCGCGGCGCCTGGCAACCGCTCGATCTGCCGGAATGCCGACAGGCGCACCGTGGCCTCGCCACGGTGCGGACACGCGAACCGGTACATGCTCGTCAAGGCGTCCATGACGTTCTTCTATCCGCATTATCGGACGGAGGCAGTCTGGATAAGAGACCAGTTAGACGATTGATCGTGCCTTTCCGATCCATCGTCTAGTACGCGATCAGGGCGTGGACGTCGTAGCCGGACAGCTTCGAGCGGCCGTGGAGGAACGTCAGCTCGATCACGAACAACGCTCCGACGACGACGCCGCCAAGCGTCTCGACGAGCTCGACCTTCGCTCTTGCGGTCCCTCCGGTGGCGAGCACGTCGTCGAGCACGATCACGCGTTGACCGGCTGCGATCGCGTCGGCGTGCACCTGCAGCGTGTCGTTTCCGTACTCCAACGCGTACGTCGCCTCCACCGTCTGCCACGGGAGCTTGCCCGGCTTGCGCGCGGGAACGAACCCGCAACCGAGCGCGTACGCGAGCGCGCCACCGAAGATGAACCCACGCGCCTCCGCTCCGAGTATCACGTCCGGTGTGCGTGGCCCCGCCCACGCGGCGAGCTGGTCGATCGCTTCGCGGAATGACGCCGGATCGGCGACCAGTGGGGTGATGTCCTTGAAGACGATCCCAGGACTCGGGAAGTCCGGAATGTCTCGGACACGACTCGCGAGGTCGACGCCCATCAGCGCTCGGCGAGCTGCCGCAGGTCGCGCAGGAACAGCAGCTGGTGGAGTTCGCGCGCGACGGCTCCGAGCATCTCGAGATCGTCGAGCGCGGCCTTGCGACGCTCGGGATGGCGAGAGCGGAGTGCGGGAGCGACCAGCTGCTCGAGCAGAGCAGACTGCCGCCCCGCCCCAGTGCGGAACGCGCGTAGATGACGCGCGTCGATTCCGTACCGCGCCAGCCGCGTGCACACCGTCGCGATGTCGGCCTCACTTTCCCGGTACAGCCGCTCTCCACCCTCGAGACGCGGGGTCAGCAGCCCGTACTCCTCGAGCTCCCGCGCGAAGTCGGAGGTGATCCCAGCTCGGTCGCACAGCTCGGCGAGGTCGATCTCGTCCTCCCTCTCACGGATGCCCTTCGCTCGTCGAGCCCGGTCGGCTCCGGGCATGTCGAGCTCCTCCCGAATCACCCGGAGCGGCAGGAACTCGTCGCGCTGCAAGCGCAGGATCGTCTCGAGCCGCTCCACGTCGGCATCCGTGAAGAGCCGATAGCCCCCGCGCGTGCGCTTTGGCGAGAGGAGCCCTTGATCTTCGAGGTAGCGGATCTTCGAGATCGAGATGTCCGGGAACTCCGGTTGGAGGTGGCGGCATACCTCGCCGATCGTGTGCAGGCGGACCGTGCTCGGCTGTTCCGTCGTCGTCATCGCTGGAGAAAGGTCATTCGATACTTGCCGATCTGCACCTCGTCGTCGTCGTGCAGCTCGGCAGACTCGACCCGCTGCCGGTTGACAAACGTGCCGTTGAGGCTGCCCAGGTCACGGATCGTGAAGCTCCCACCTTCGTGGAGGAGCTCTGCGTGGCGTCGTGACACGGTGACGTCGTCGAGGAAGACATCGCAATCCGGCGATCGACCGACGAGCGTTCGGGCGTTTCCGAGCATGAAAGTCTCTCCGGCTATGCCGCCGCCTGCCCTGACGACCAGCGCCGTACCTTCGACGCTGACGTCGAGTGTCTCGTTCTCGTCGTCGCGCAGGTCGTCGGGAGCGAGGCTCATCGTCGTCTCACCTCCCTCGTCGCGGACGATCAGCGCCCCGCAGCGGGCACAGTAGCTCGCGGCCGCCGGGCTCTGAAACCCGCACTCCGTGCAGTAGACGTGGGTCACTCCGGCTCGCCGGTCTCGGTCTTCCCGTGGCGGGTGAGCACGCGGACGAGATCGGAGACGTCCAGCGTGCCTGACCGGAGGCGCTCGTAACGGGCCGCGCGGAGGATGTCGATCTGGCCATGGAGGAAGCGACGTCTGAGCGAGATGTCATCCTCCTCACGCTCGAGCGCGTGGATCATCGTTCGGAGCTCGGCGTCCGAAAGCGTCGCGAGATCGGGCAGTGGCTCGAGCTCGTGCTCCTCCGGGACCTCGCCGGTGCCCTCGAAGATGGACCTCCCGAGCAGGCCCGGACCGGCAGCTGGCGCCGTCCCAGACTCGCTCAGCTGTGACTCGCTCATATGGGCGCGCAGGCGCGCGACGTATTCGGCGCGGAGGATGTCGATACGCCCGTGCAACACCCGCCGCCTGAACGAGATCGAGTCCTCCTCGTGCTCGAGGGCCCGGATCCGCGCCAGCAGATCCTCGTCGGAGAGCGTGCTCAGGTCTGGCAGCGGTTCAGGTTCCACCGGGCATGGCCTTTCGTCCGTGGGGACTCGTTGTGATTGAAGCAGCCCCGTATGCAAGGGGTCAACCTCAACTTGAGACTTGAAACGGAGTTCGCCGCGAGTGGCCGCCTCCCTGCCATCAGAGCGTGATCGTCCGCCGCGCCCGCGCCGCGTACTGTGCGGCCGCACCCAGCGCGAGCGCGACCCCCAGCCAGAAGATCCAAAGCGGCCAGTCGGTTCCCTTGTCTGTGACGATCACCAGAAACAGTCCGAGATAGAGAATCCATGTGGCGGCCTTCCCGAGTCGCGTCACGTCGACCGTGACGCCGCGTGGTGCGAGCAGCCGGTACCCGAACACCAGGACGAGATCTCGCGACAGCACGATCAGCGCCGCCGGCCACGGCAGCCGTCCGTCGTGCCAGAGGAGAACCGCTGCGACGGAGATCATCAGCCGGTCTGCAAGCGGATCGGCGATACGGCCGAACTGCGACTCGACATGCCAGCGCCGGGCGAGCCACCCGTCGAGTTGGTCGGTGATCGCGGCACCGCCGAACAGGAATCCAGCCCCCCAGGCGGCGCCGTCGCCGGCTCTGAGAAAGGCAACCGCAAAGGCTGGGACGGCCGCGAAGCGAACGATCGTGAGGGCGTTCGGGATCTGACGCAGAGTGGCCGGCACGGCCTCCGTGCTCATGCGCGAAGCGTAGTGCTCCGCACCAGACGAAGGCTTCTGCCCGCTCCCTCGTGTAGCGTCGCCGCTCGTGGGCGCGACGTTGCGATTGCCCGGCTTCGTGAATGCACACAGCCACACGTTCCAGCGTGCACTCCGCGGGCGGGCGGCGGGAGGCGACTTCTGGGCCTGGCGTGACGGCATGCTCGAGGAAGCCGACCGGCAGACTCCCGGCCTCGTCCGCAGCGCCTACCTCGAGACGTATCGCGAGATGCGCGCGGCCGGGTACACCGCCGTCGGAGAGTTTCACTATCTCGGCCTGCCCGAGGCTCACGCTGCTGCCGAGGCGGCGGCAGAGGCCCGGATCGGCTTCGTGCTCCTCCACGTCGCCTACGCACGCGGCGGCATCGAGCGCTTCCGGCAGCCGTCCGTCGGCGCCTACCTGGAGGAGGTCGAGAGCCTGCGGGCGGAAGGCATCGCGGTGGGCGTCGCCCCCCACTCCGTGCGTGCTTGCCCCGCCGACTGGCTTGAGCAGATCGGCGCGTACGCGGCGCGCGAGGGACTTCCGCTCCACGTCCACGCGGACGAGCAACCTCGCGAGATCGAGGAGTGTATCGCCGAGTATGGGTTGCGCCCGGTCGAGCTGCTCGCGCGCAGCAGGTGCCTGACCGAGCGGACGACGGTCGTGCACGCCACGCACGCCGACGGAACGGAGCTCGACCTGCTCGCCGCACACGCGTCGACTGTGTGCGTGTGCCCGACGACCGAGGCCGACCTCGGTGACGGCTTCGCTCCAGCGGTCGGACTGCTCCAGCGCGGCATCGCGATCTCGATCGGCTCGGACTCCAACGTCCGCATCGACCCGCTCGAGGAGCTGCGCGAGCTCGAGGGCGTCGCCCGACGCACGAGCAGGCAGCGTGGCGTCTTCTCCCCTGAGGCGCTGCTCCAGATCGGAGCGCACGGAGGTGCACGTTCCCTCGGCCTTCGCGAGTGGCCCGAGATCGAGATCGACGTGGGCCACCGCTCGCTTGCGGGCGTGGCGCCCGAGCACGCGCGCGCCGCGCTCGTGGCGGGCTGCGGTGCCGACGTCGTCGTCTCCTCTCGCCACTAACAGTCGCGTCCACGGCGAGTCGACGCGACCACTAACCTCACGTGGTGGAGGTCACCGAGGAGACATTCGAGACCAAGGTCGTCGAACGCTCGCGCGAGGTGCCTGTCGTCGTCGACTTCTGGGCGGAATGGTGCGGGCCCTGCCACGCTCTCGCGCCGGTGCTCGAGCGCGAGATCGAATCTCGCGAGGGCGCCGTCGAGCTGGCGAAGGTCGACGTCGACGCCAACCCGGGTCTCTCCGCGATGTTCCGAGTGAGCGGGATCCCGGCTGTGAAGGCGTTCCGCGACGGGCGCATCGTCGCCGAGTTCGTGGGCGCCCGCTCGCCGACGGCGGTCTCGGCGTTTCTCGATGACGTGCTCGCCCCTCCTCGCGCCGACCTGCTGGTCGAGGAGCTCCGCGCCAACGACGAGCTGCCCGAGGTCGTTGCCGCGCTCGATCACGACGATCTCGACGGCGCGCTCGCGTGGATTGTCCGCGCGGTGCCGTCCGCGAACGACGGCGAGCGCGAGCGGCTGCGCGAGGTCGCCGTCGCGCTGTTCGACCGGCTCGGCCCGGATGATCCCGTCGCGGTGGCCTACCGGAGGCGTCTCGCGACTGCGCTCTACTAGATGATTGATCGATAGATCGACCAATCATCTAACAACTCAGTGACGCTCTGATGTGGCCGGCGTGCGCTTGCCGGACGGGGCGAGTACCTTCGAGACGTAGCGGTCGACCCATAGCGTCGTGCGATCGACGTATGCGCGCCGGGCCGCCTTGCCGAAGAGGCCCCAGGAGCCGTCGTACGACACGTAGCGAACCCCAGCTCCGGTGGACGGCTCGATCTGCGTGCCCTCGTGCCACTCGTTGTAGCTCGTGATCGTGACGAGGTCTGCGCGGGCGCGGATCGCGCTTCGCCACATCCCGTCGTAGGTGGTGCCGTCCGCCCGCGGGCGGATCCGTGGATCGCCCACGGCGCGCGCGTCGTAACCGGGCCCGACGGACGGGGCGCACAGAAGGTGAAGGTTGCGCGCCGACTCGCACACGCGTGGGAACGAGGAACCGTCGTACTCGTAGACGTCGTATGTGTAGACGCCAGCGAAGCCGGCCGCGGCCGCCTTGCCGGGGAGCGCGGTGTTCGCAAACAGCCTGACTCCTCGGAGGCTCAGGTTGACGGTCGCCCACTCGCCGTCCGGATCGGACGACGAGCCGTAGACGTAGAAGTCTGTGATCCCGAGCCCGCGCAGGCGCGCGACGTCCGCTGCCACCGTCGCAGGGGTGCGGTCCTCGTACGGCTCGACGTGGATCGCTACGCGAATCCCGAACGATCGTGCAGCGGCGACCACCGCGGGCAACCGGGCGTCCTCCGGGCTCCCTGCTCCCCACCACGACACGATCACGACGCCGACGTGCGCACTCGCGATGTCCGACATCTGGGAATGGAGGACGTTGGGATCGGTGGACGAGTAGACACCACGCGCCGGGTAGAAGCTCGACGCGATCTCCGCCGGTGGCGCGGCGCCGTGTTGTGCCCAGTGCTCGTAGGAGCCGTCGCGTGCCGGGGTCCCGTACCACGGGTAGAAGAAGATCGCGACGCGGGAGGACAGCTTCGCCCCCCTTCCGTCGACCGGACGCGCACCGACGGACGCGACGACGAGCACCGCCGCGCCTGTCGCTGCCGCCAGCACCGACAGAACCCTCACCAAGCCGGCGGTACCGTACACCGGTTCGAGCCTCGCGAAAAGGGTCAGTTTCGGACGGGAGGTCGCACCGGACGCCCCCGATCGCGCAGGCGCAACCGGCGCGCCGCCGTCAGTCGCGGACGTCGACGACGCCGAGCCGCGGCAACGCGAGCGCATCGCGTTCCTCGGTGACGCGCACGCGGGCGCGCTCGATCAGGTCGAGGAAGAGCTCGTTGAGTTGCTGCGCCGCGGGACGCTCGTCGGTCAGCCAACGCGCCGGCAGGATCCGCCTTGCCTCCTCCTGGCGGTCCCAGCTGCGCTCGAAGTGTCCGAGGAGCCGATCGTCGACATTGCTCTCCCTCACGGCGGGGGATATCGGCCGGGAGCCTCACCCACACGCTCCCCCATTCGGGGGTATGGCTGGGGGATCCGACCGCTACCCGCAGCGCCGGCGAGAGCGGCCGAACCGAGTGGATCTCAGCTCTTTCTTCAGCACGTGGTCGGTGGTGCCGATTACGTGAGCATGCTCGTAACGTTCCCCCAGGCGAAAGTCCTCGTGCAGCTCGCGCTCGCCACCGTTCTGGGTGTGATCGCGGTGGCGCTGCTCGGCGTCTCAGCTGCGCGCCGCTCTCACGTTCCGGCGGCTACCCCGGTCGTCGTTGCGACCGGGGCAGACGCGTCTCCAGGCTCGACTGCGCACGCGCGTCACGAGTACCGCTCGAGCCTGCAGCGCTAGATGATTGATGCCACGAGATCGTCCGCTCCGGGGCGCGAGCTGGTCGCTCTGGGTCGTGCCGGCAGGGTCGCGCAACCGGACGCGCGAGACCGTGGCATCAATCATCTGGCCGCGACCGACCGACCCTCGACGCTTGGATGCGCGCGGCCCAGTCGCTGTGGCGTAGAATCTCACTGCCGTTAGTCTCTGCTGCTGTCGGAGGTTGTATCGAGGTGGGCGTCCACCTCTACCGCATCAACGTCGAGTTCCCCGCCGCCGTTTGGAGCGTCGTCGTGTCCTTATCCGACCCGCCGAAGGTCGGCGACTCGATTGACGTCAAAGGCACGCCGTGCATCGTGCTCGATGTAGAGCCACCGCCCGGGGTCCGCTCCCCCACCCGTTCGATCGCCGCCAACGTGCACGCGAGCCCGTCAGGCGAAAGCGCCGCTCGCCCTCGGAGTTCTTAGTGGGCCGTGAGTGGGGGCAGCCCGACGGGTGAGGGAAAGGTCGAGCGCGAGGAAGGGTTTTACCCGCGCACGCGCCGGGCTGCATGAGGGAGGCTACGCCGCCAAGATGACACGCGCGTGAACGCGTTCCTGCCCTCGCGGGGGTGTCGGTGGACGGCTGTCACGGTTCCTGCACGGCCTGCGATCGTCCCGCGTGGGGGCAGTCCAGTGGTCCGCAAATTAGATGATTGGTTGATTCATCGATCAATCATCTAGAAGACCCGGTATGCAAACACCGCGTACCAGAGAATCGCCACCCAGAGGGCGACGTACCACAGTCGCGTCGCGAGCGGCATCGATCGCCTGGCAGAGTCTCGGCTGGGCAACTCGTGGTGGTCCACGCTCGAGGCAATCGGCAAATACTCGGCGGCCCTTTAGGTCGTTCACGCTCACGTCATCTTGGCGGCGTAGCGTTCTCTATCGCAGTCCACCCCTTCCCCACTCGAACCATCCCCCCGTCATGCTCGCGACTCGGCTGTGGTACGTCGCCCTCTGGGTGGCGATTCTCTGGTACGCGGTGTTTGTGTACCGGGCCTCATAACGCTCTAACATACGTGGTCTCGCTCGCCTCGCATCCCGCCGATGGCGCGCAGCGCCGCACGCGCACACGTCGGGCGCCTGACACTGGATCAGCGAGGCGAGCGGAATTGCCGACCAGCGTCACGGCTTCCCTCTGCAGGCTCCTCCCGGGTGACCACCGCTGCTATCCAATCGCGCTATCTAATCGCGCGGCTCAGCGTCTTAGGTAAGGCAGGGCGAGCACGACCCAGGAGGGTAATGGGGGGGTTCGCGCTCGCCCTGTGTGCTTCACGGTAGCGCTCGCGGTAGCCGCACGCGTTGTCGTACCGTTGGCGTTGACTTCTCCGCTGAACGGCTGACTCGACGTCGCAGGATGTGTTCCGCGCAGTTCGGGCAGTATGCGCAGAACCCGCGATCCCTTTCGGTTGAGAAGCGCCAGTTCGCGGCGATCGCTGTCGGCTCGTCCACCTCACTGCCGCACACCCCGCAACGGACCGAGTCACCAACATCGCCGGACGTCTCGTTGTTCACAGCGCAGACGGTGTTCGGATCTCGCGTCCCTATTCCTTCACGCCGCGGCCGGCGGCCGCTGGGGTAGATCTGGCACCCGTGCGTCAAGCCGCGTCGCGCGGCGCCAAAGCGACCACCTCGCGCCGGAACGGCGGCTCGTCGCCGTCGGTGGGCCTCTCGCCCAACTCCTCCGCGTAGCGGCGGCCGTCCCAGACGGCGGCGGCGATCGTCCCCGGGCTCCAGGCATCGCCGATCAGGCCCACCGTCGGGCCGTCTCGCTCGTCGAGGGCGGCACGGAGCTCGTCTGCGAGAGCGTCCTCTGGCAGCCGGGCGGTGACGAGCACGAGCGCGTCGCAGGCGACCTCGCGCTCCCGGCCGGTGAACACGCACGCCGCCCGCGCCGCGCCGCCTTCGGCCGACACGACTGCGTGCGACGGGAGCACGGTGACGCCCAGCTCGAGCAGCCGGCGCTGGATGCGGTGCTGCTCCATCGTGTTCACCGTCCACTCGGACACACGCGGCTCGGGCGTGACGATCGTCACATCACGGCCCTCGTCGGCGAGCAGCTCGGCGAGCACGCCGCCCAGGTAATAGTGGTCGTCGTCGAAGAGCACGACCCGCCCGCCCGCCGGGCGTGCGCCGCTCAGCAGGTCGCCCGGCGTGAGGATCTCGACGCCGCCGAGGGCGAGCGGTCGGGTGTGCCATCGCCCGACCCCGTCCGCCCGCCACCGGGCACCGGTCGCGACCGCCACGTGGTCGAAGTCGTAGGCGAGGATCTCCGCGGCATCGAGCCCGCTGCCGAGCGCGACCTCGACGGTGCGCAGTCTGGCGAGCTGACCGGCGCGGTAGTCCACGACCCGGATCCATGCCGCGAGCCCCGGGAGGCGCGCCTCGCGCACGACCCGGCCGCCGAGTGCGTCGGATGCTTCCGCCAGCACCACCTCGTACCCGCGCCGGCCGAGCGACATGGCCGCCTCGAGCCCTGCCGGCCCCGCGCCGACCACGAGTACCTTCGCCTCCGCGGTCTTCGGTCGGATGCGCTCGGGATGCCAGCCGCGGCGCCACTCCTCGCCCATGGACGGGTTCTGGGTGCACCGGATCGGCGTCGCCAGTGGATCGCCGGTGACGCAGATGTTGCAGCCGATGCACTCGCGGATCTCGTCCCAGCGGCCCTCCTCGATCTTGCGAGGCAGGAACGGGTCGGCGATCGACGGCCGCGCAGCGCCGATCAAGTCGAGCACGCCGTTGCGCACCATCCGCACCATCGTGTCCGGGGAGGTGAACCGTCCGACGCCGACGACCGGCTTCGACGTCAGCTGCTTGAGGCCGCGCACGTACTCCTCCTGCGCGCCTTCGTCTGCAAAGCGCGAGGTGATCGAGTCGAAGTCCCACTCGCCCACCATGAAGTCCCACAGGTCGGGCAGCTCGCCGACGAGCGACAGCACCTGCTCGATCTCGTCGCGCCCGAGCCCGCCGTCGCCGAGTAGCTCGTCGACGCAGATACGGCACGCGACGGCGGCGCGACCGTCGACCTCGTCGAGAGTGTCCTCGAGAATCTCCCGCAGCAGCCGGGCGCGGTTCTGGAGGCTTCCGCCGTAGGCGTCGGCGCGGTCGTTGTACCGGCGCGAGAGGAAGTGCTGCAGCGTGGTCAGCCCGTGCGCCGCGTAGACGTAGACGAGGTCGTACCCGGCGCTGAGCGACCGCGCGACGGCCTGGCGGTGCCAGCGGCGGAGGTCCACGATGTCGCCCGCGTCCATGCGCCGCGCCTGCACCGGGTGAGTGCCGGCGACGGGGAGGTGCGCCGGGCCGAGCGGCGGCCGGCGCACGTAGAGGTTGGGCGCGACCATCCCGCTGTGCACCAGTTCGATCCCGGCCAGCGAGCCGTGCTCGTGCACCATCTCCACCAACCGCGCGTGTGCCGGCACGTCGGCGTCGTCCCAGATCCGCCCCTCGATGAACGGGGCGACGTCGGTCGAGTGGTGGATCTCGACCGCCTCGGTGCACACGACGGCCCAGCCGCCCTCGGCTTTCACGCCACGCATGACCGCGTGCGCGGTCGGGTGGACGTGGCCCATCCCGTTGCAGTGCGGCACCTGAAAGAAGCGGTTGCGGGCCGTCACCGGGCCGATCCGGACCGGCTCGAACAGGATGTCGAAGCGTGGCTCGCGCATGGCTTGCGTGTCAGCCGGCGGCGTCGCGCAGGGGCTGGGCCGGGCGCTTCTTGGCCGGGTCGACGAACGGGATCATCGCAGTGCGCCCGGTCAGCATGCCGTGTTCCGAGTCGACGTGCAGCAGGTGCCCTGGCTCCGCGAGGTCGATCGGGGACCCAGACGACGATCACCGACGCGCGATAGCCGTGCTTGTCACTGCGACCGTAGCGACGGGAGGGCTGGCGCGGACCGAAGGCCGCGTCGTTACCGGGACTCCCGGCCTCCCCCGTGCCCTAAACGGTCGTTTTCGGCGCGTAGACATGCGAGTGCAGAGATGCGCACGGCCCCTCCATGTGTTTATCGAGAGGGAAAACCCTCTATCGAACGCGGGCTTTCTCTGTTTCGGTGATTGCGCTCAGGTCCTATCGTCGGCGACATGCACACTCGCTCGACACTCAGACGATGGCTGTCGCCAACGCTCTTCGCCGTGATCGGCGTTTGCTTCCTCTTGCCCTTCGCGACCGTCTCCTGCGACGGCGCAACCACCACCTTCACGGGCATACAGCTGGTCACGCGCACAGTCCCCCAGGGAGGCGCGGTCGAGGAAGGATCAGACTGCTCCGCCGACCTCAGCACGTGTGTCGAGAACAACGGCTCCAACACTGCGACCCTGGCGTTCGTCGTGGCTCTGATCGGGCTTGCGCTCGGCCTCTTCGGCATCGCTCGAGGCCCCGGCTGGTGCGCCCTCGTCGGCCTCGTGGCCATGCTCGCCCTTCCCCTCGAGGCGGGGTTCGCAGACGTGTGGTTCCACGCCGGTTACGTTCTTGCGCTCATCCTGTTCGCCGTCACGGGTGTACTCCATCTCGTGCTCGCACTAAGACGGTGGAGACGCCGCCGGAAAGCGAAGGCGCGTGCCAGGGCAGACGGTACGGCTGGGGCGGGATCCGGCCCGGCTGCCCCCGCCGAGACGCTCGCCCACGTGACCCGGCTGAGCCGCCCGGCCTCGTGGGATTTGGGCGGCGCCGACATCACGCAACTTCACGAACCTCACCCCCCGCCGAGCTAGGGATCTCCTTTCCCGGTCGCTAACAGCTACTGACCGGCCGCGTCGGAGCAGCCCCGTTCCCGTATCAGAGAAATCCCTCGGGTCCGCATTGGTCGTGCCCTACGTCAGCGCCAGAAGATCAGGGCAAGCCAGAGGGCGAGGCCGCCGAGCGCCAAGACCCACAGCCACGCGGTGACCGCGGACGGGGGCGAGCGACGCTCGCGATCGTCCATTCGTCGCAGACCCACGATCGGGACGATACGCCGGGGCGAGGACGACCCGCGCCGCACGCCCGCCAGGGAAACCACGTACTCCCCGGAGTGACAGAGGTGGCGATGCAACCGGCGACCTCGTGACACTGAGTCGACTGCGGACTACGTTAGCGACGGTTCACGTTGCTCGCGTTCAGGCTGCTTGCTCGCTCGCGAGCTGCGATCTGGCGGCAGGCCGACCCGCTCAGGTACGGGTAACCCCACCGCGGTAGGTCGGCAGGCACGCTGGCGCGGTTGCGTTCGACGCTGCAGGGTGGCGTCATGAGCGACCGCGCCGCCGCCACGGAAGTTGAGAGTGCAGCGAGGCCGCGTCCGTGGACGCTCGCGAAGCTGCGGCAGCGGCTCGATTCCGTGTCTGAGCGAGTCCCGCGCAGCGCGTTTCGGATCCTCTTCGTGCTTGGCTGGACGACTCTCACTGCCGGTGTTCTGCTCCATTCGAGATCGCTTCTCTCGCCGTTGGGTCAGCTCCGGCGGCCGGATCCGGGCTGGCTGATGCTCGCGGTCGTCGCGGAGGCCGCCTCACTCATCGCGTACGCGCTAATCGTCCGCCGACTGCTCGGACTCGGCAACGTGGCAGCACGGCTTGGCTCGCTGTTGCGCGCGACAGTCGGCGGTATCGCAATGAGTGCATCGCTTCCAGGAGGACAGGCGGCCTCAACCGCCTACTGGTACAGGCAGCTGCGAAAGGAAGGCGCCGACGGCGGGCTGGCCGCGCTGGCGATGGTGGGCTCGATGCTCGCCGGTGTGCTGTCGCTCGTCGGCCTACTCATCGCCGGTGTCGTCATCGCAGGTGGCAGCGGGCCACTGGCCGTCGCGCGTGTGCCCATCCTGGCCGCTGCAGGCGCGCTCCTCGTGCTCTGGGTCGCCTTGCGAAGCCACCTTTCGAACGCCGGAGCGTGGCTTCGTCGCCGCCTCGCGCCCCAGGCCCCAGACCACCTCTCACTGGGGAAACGCTGCGTCGTCCCGATTGCCCTGCTCGCCTATTCGAACTGGCTCCTCGACTGCGTGTGCCTCTACGCTGCGCTCGCCGCGGTGCACGCCAGCGTCCCACTGCGCAGCGTCCTAGTCACATATGTGCTCGCTCAACTCATCGCGAGCCTGCCGCTCCTGCCGGGAGGCGGCGGCACCGTCGAGATAAGTCTCGCTCTCGGCTTCGCAGCCTTCGGCGACACCTCCGGAAGCGTCGTTGCCGGGGTGCTCCTGTTCCGGTTGATCAGCTGCTGGGGCCTCGTACCGCTCGGTGGCCTGGCGCTCGTCCTCGACAGTCGCGGGATCGCAGCCCTGAGAGACCGCCGACTGCGGCGACCAGCTCCTCTTCCCGTCGGCTAGCGGCCGGACTCCCCGCCGGCCTCTGCAGACAGAACGAAGGACTGCGGTCAACCGAGGGACTACACGCCCTTCGCTCAGGCAAGAGTAGGAGGCAGCTAACGGCGTTTAGCCTGCAAACTCCCGGTTTCGTCCGGCCGCAAACTACCGCGAAAACCCGCGTGCGGAGACGAGTCTGTACGTCGCCGTGTACGCGCGACTAACGCGCGGCGCTCAAGGCATGGTTCGAATCCCGTATGGGCCTTAGTCGGTACACACTCGCTCCCATGCGTTCGATCCTGGCGGGAGCATCGAGCTTAGAATTGCTCGCTCGGGTCAGCCTCGGGCGCGGATGTCGCGTGCGAGTACACCGCCGCTGAGGGGGTAGACGCGTATGACCCGTGCACCCCGTTCTCGAACCACCGCGACGTCGGGCCCGATCACGTAGTAGTAGTCGGATCCAGTGTCGAGGGAGTCGGACACGGAATCAGGTAGCCACCTGAACCTGGTCTCGCGGTAGAAACGGGTCGCCGGCTGGAAGAGGTAGCTGACACGGAGGCCAATGGTTCGTGGGTCGCTGGGCGGCCCGGCGAGCTCGGTGATCACCTTCTCCGTGGTCGCGTCGTAGCGCCAGTCGAGGACGTAGGAGAGGTTGGCGGCGGACGCCAGGTTGATGCACGCGCCGATCACGATCACGACCGCAGCTGCGGTGACTCCGGTGGTGAATCTCGGCTGTCGAGCCAACGCATCTGCCGCTAGGGCGAGCCAGATCGCGAACAGTGGCACGAAAAACAATGCGGTGCGCTCGATCAGAAACAGCGAGTCGAACGCGTAGTGCTGAACGACCGAGACGATCGCCGGTACCGCAAGCAGCATGAAGGCGGTGGTGTGGAGAGGGAGGCTCCGCCTGCGAAGGGCGATCGCTGCGGCGACGGCGCCCCCGGCGACCATCATTGCGATGAGCACGACGAGCGTGACGTCCAGGAAGTCCCCGCCGCGGCGGTAGAGCGTGGTCGAGATCAGGCTGCGGACGGTGTCCTGCCAGAAGCCGTTGTGGCCACCGAAGTAAAGCTCGCCTTCGGAGCGGAGCCGCATCAGTGGGCGTCCCACCAGGAAAGCGACGGCGATCGTTGGCAGAACGAGGACGGCACCGAGTCGACCGAGAGGGGCGCGTCGCTCACCCGTGCGAGCCGGCACGACCAGCGGAAGAACGATCAAGACGAGGACGGCGAAGTAGTACGTGAGTGTCGCGAAGTTGGCGAGGACGGCGAACGCCGCGCAGACGACCGCTACCAGCGCTGCCGAGATCCTCCGCCGCTCGACATAGTCGACGGTGAACAGTGCACTGACTGCGACCAGGGCCAGTGCGAGCCCATAGCCGCGAGCGAGCGAGAAGAAATCGAGAACGTACGGGTTTGCGATCGCGAGCGAGAGGCCGAGGAAGCGGAGCGATCGGCGCTTGACACGCCGGAGAAGCACCACCAACGCGACCGCGTAGACAATGAACGCAGCGACGCTCGCCCCTCGCAGCGCGATCTCGCTCGGCCCGAACACGTGGTCGGCGAGCTTCATCGCCAGTGTGTTGAGCGGGTGGTTGTTCGCGTCGGTTCCCCGGGACAGGAGAATCGACGAGAACGGCATGTGGACGTAGCCGACGTAGCTGATGCTTTCGTCGTGCGTGAACGACAGCGCCCACGCACGGACGCCGACGTACGCACCGAGTCCGACAACGGCCGCAAGGACGAGCATGCCCCAGGCGGCGCCGGCGACGCGTGTCCTCCCTGGCACGCGCCGATGATAGTCGGGGCGCCGAGATTCGAACTCGGGACCTCTAGTCCCCCAGACTAGCGCGCTAACCAGGCTGCGCCACGCCCCGCGACGGGCGCCAGTCTAGCGAACCCGCTCGTGCGACCCTTTCGCGCCCGTCAGCTCGCGCGGCGAGTCGCCGGCGTCTCGGTCGCGGAGGCGAGGAGCTCCTCGACGGCCGACGGGGCGAGTGGCGGCCAGAAGTGAAAGCCCTGACCGAACGGGCAGCCGAGCTCGCGCACCACCTCTGCCTGCCCCGCGCTCTCGATTCCCTCCGCGACGAGCACGAGACCGAGCGCGTCGCCGAGCTGGACGATGCCGCGGAGCACGGACACGCCGTCGACCCCGCTGTCCGTCCCCTCGATGAACGACCGGTCGATCTTGACGACGTCGACCGGAAGAGTGCTCAGGTACGAGAGCGATGAATAGCCGGTACCGAAGTCGTCGAGCGCGAGGCGCACACCGAGCTTCCTGAGCGCGTGCAACACCTCGATCACGCTCTTGCCACCCTGGACGAACACGCTCTCCGTGAGCTCGAGCGTGAGAAGCGCAGCAGGGAAGCCCGACACCTCGAGGGCTGCGGCGACGTCGTCGACGAGGCCCGTGTGCTGCAGCTGGCGTGCCGATACGTTCACGCTCATGGTCAGCAGAGGCTCGCTCGGAAAGCGGGAATGCCACTGGGCCGCCTGTGAGCAGGCCTCGGCGAGCGCCCAGCGGCCGATCGCCATGACGAGTCCCGTTTCCTCAGCGAGCGGGATGAAGTCCAGCGGCTCGATGAGACCGATGTCAGGATGGTTCCATCGGATCAGAGCCTCGAGCCCGGCCGGCCGCCCGGTCGCGAGGTCGACCGTCGGCTGGTAGTCGAGCGAGAACTCGCCGTGGAACGCCGCGCGGCGCAGGTCGGCCGTGAGCTGCAGACGCGTGTGCGCCGCGTCGTCCATCGCACTCTCGTAGAAGACGTAGTGCGCCTTGCCCTCCGACTTGGCTCGGTACATCGCGACGTCGGCGCTGCGCAGGAGCTCCTCTGCGTCGTCGCCGAACGCGATTCCGATGCTTGCTGTGACGAAGATCTCGCGTCCGTGCACGTAGAACGGCACGCGGAGCGCGTCGGCAATGCGTTCGGCCGCATACGACGCGTCCGAGCGGTCCGCGATGTCCTCGATCAACACGGCGAACTCGTCTCCACCGAACCTGGCGACCGTGTCGCCGGCTCGCACGGCGTCCGTCAGCCGCTGCCCGACCGCCTCGAGCAGAAGATCGCCCGACGCGTGACCGAGGCTGTCGTTGACCGTCTTGAAGTCGTCGACATCGAGGAACAGCACCGCGATCCCGAGATCGGCCGAACGTCCTCGAACAACCGCGGCGTGCTCCGCGCGATCGGTGAAGAGCGCTCGGTTCGCCAGCCCGGTGAGCGAGTCGTGAAAGGCCTGGTGACGGAGCTGATCCTCCGCCTCACGACGGTCCGTGATGTCGAGCAGGAACCCTTGACGGGACACGGACCTGCCATCCGCGTCCTTGAACACCATCGACCCGTCACGGACCCAGACAGTGCGCCCGTCTCGCGCGATCAGCCGATACTCGATCGTGAGCGGCGCACCCATTGCGTGTGACTCGGCATGTGCCACGAGCACGCGGTCGCGGTCGTCCGGGTGCAATGTCTTGACGAACAGCGAGGCGTCCGACTGCCACTCCTCGACCGTGTAGCCGAGGAGCGCCTCGACCTGTGGGCTGGTGTAGATGTTCGAGCTCTGTTCGTCGAGGGCATCGATGTACGTGATCAGCGGCAGGTGCTCGACGAGCGCCCGGTATCGCAGCTCGACCTCGAGCAGCCTGGCCTCAGCCTCCTTGCGGTCCGAGATGTCCCTGAGCGTCGCCGTGAACATCGGCGGACCCACAAGCTCGAGACGGGCCACCGTCAGCTCGACCGGAAACTCTTCGCCGCTCGCGCGTAGAGCAGTGACCTCGATGCGCTTCCCGAGCAGCGTCCCGCGAAGATCCCGCTCCTCCTCACGGCCCCAACGTGCGAGCGCAGCCCGGTGCCGTTCGCGAAGATCGGGTGGCACGATCAGCTCCGCGAGCTCGCGACCGAGCACGTCTTCGGTCCGGTGGCCGAACGTGCGCTCAGCCGCCGCGTTGAATTCGAGAACTCGCCCAGCGTGGTCGATCGTGATCACGCAGTCGAGCGCAGACTCGAGAATCGCGCTCTTCCGCGCCTCGCTCGCATGCACGTCCTCCTCCGCACGCGCACGCTCGATCGCGATACCCGCAAGGTGAGTCGCGATCCTGACCAGCTCGCGCTCCTGGTCGGTGGGCTCGTGGGGCACCCGGCGGTACAGGGCGAACGTCCCGAGCACCTCCCCGGCGGTCGAGAGGATCGGCGTCGACCAGCAGGCACGAAGGCCGTGCGCTCCCGCGAGCTCCGCGAAGTCCTTCCAGAGTCGATCGGTCGTGATGTCCGCGACCACGACCTCGCGGGCGTGGTAGGCGGCCGTCCCGCACGAGCCGACCGTCGGTCCGATCGCCAGCCCGTCGATGGCCTCCGTGTACGCGGTCGGCAGGCTCGGCGCGGCGCCATGCCGAAGGCGGACGCCGTCGCGGTCGAGCAGGAGGATCGACGCGAGGACGCCGTGGCTCGACTGGGCTTCGATGAAGCGCGCGAGCGAATCGAGGATGGCGGCGAGCGAGGTGCCCGACGCGGTGAGCTCGAGCAGCAAGCGCTCCTCAGCCGCGGACCCGTCGGCGTTCGGTGAGGCGAGCAGCCCGCGATCGGCGGATTCGGCGTCCATCTTCCAAGTGTCGTTCCCCCGAGACGCTCGCTTGTCCCCCGAACGGGGTGTGCGAAACCGTCCCCCGAACAGGGGAGGTGGGCGCGTGCGCGGGCGGCCCGTCACGGCCGCTCGCCGACCAGGATCAGGCCAGGCGCTTGTAGAGCCGGTCGACGAGCTCCGGTGTCTTCTCGAGCTTCTCCGTGATCACCCGGATGCGGTACTCGCGGAAGTGCTCCGGCTTGACCCCGAGCGACTTCGCGAGCCGTCCGAGCACTTCGTTCGAGGGCACGGGCCGGTTCCCGTGGACGATGTGGTTCAGGTAGCCCGCGGAAAGGCCCGTCTTCTCCGCGAGTGCACGGTACGTGAGACCTGTCTCGGTCATCAGCCGCTCGATCGTCGGGCCGAGAGAGTCGGTGCTCGGTTTTCGCGGCTTCGTCGCCATCAGCGCTCCTCCATCCATTTGACCACACCGTCGACCGGCGTGCGCACGTCTGTGTCGTCAGTGCGCCCGCGCACGTCGACGGCTCCGTCTTCAATGCTCTTCTTCCCGGCCGTCACCCGAGCCGGAATACCGATCAGGTCCGCGTCGGCGAACTTCTCGCCGGGTCGCTGGTCGCGATCGTCCAGCAGCACCTCGTAGCCGGCCGCGTCCAGCGCGGCCGCGGACCGCTCTGCGACGTTCTCTGCTCCGGTGAGTGCGATCACATGCGCGTCGTACGGTGCGATCGCCGCCGGCCAGATGATCCCGCGGTCGTCGTGACCCTGCTCGACCGCCGCCGCCATGATCCGGGCCGGACCGACGCCGTAGCTCCCGCCGATTAGCGCCCGCTCCGTTCCGTCCTCGTCCAGGAAGGTGGCGCCGAGCGGCTCCGAGTAACGGGTGCCGAACTTGAAGATGTGCCCGATCTCGATCGCGGTCTGGAACCCGAGTGCACCGCCGCAGTTCGGACACGCGTCCCCCAGCCGCGACTGGCGGATGTCGGCGAAGCGCGGCGCGAAGTCACGCCCCGCTCCGACACCGCGGAGATGCCAGCCGGTGCGGTTCGCCCCCGCGACGAACTGCCCCTCGCGGAGCGTCTCGTCGGCGACCACCTCACCGTCGAAGCCGATCGGGCCGAGAGATCCGGGGTCGGCGCCGAACGTTGCGCGGATCTCCTCCTCGCTCGCCGGCCGGAAGTCCGAGCCGAGCGCAGCAGCCATCTTGGCCTCCTCCAGCCGGTCGTCACCTCGAACGAGACCGAGCACGAGCGTGCCGTCGCTCTTCACGACCGGCATCGCCTTGGACGTGGCTGCGGCATCGATCCCGAGGAAATCGGCGAGCGCCTCGATCGTCGTCACACCTGGTGTCTCCACCTGAACGGGAGCCTCGAGCTTCTCCGGGAACTCGGGCGCTCGCGGAACGCCGCGCGCGATCTCGAGGTCGGCCGCATAGTCGCCCTTCGAGCACGTCACGAGCGTGTTCTCCCCCGAGCCGGACGGTGCGAGGTAGTCGATCGACTCCTTCCCCCCCATCATCCCCGACTCGGCCTGAACGGCGAACACCTCGATCCCGCAGCGATCGAAGATGCGGTCGTAGGCTCCTGCGTGCTTGCGAAAGCTGGCGTCGAGGCCCTGCTCGTCCCGATCGAACGAGTAGGCGTCCTTCATCACGAACTCGCGGAGGCGCAGAAGGCCGCCGCGAGGCCTGGGCTCGTCGCGGTCCTTGACAGAGAAGTGGTAGAGGATCTGCGGCAGCTGCCGGTAGCTCTGGATCTCGCGCGCGTGGAAGGTGACGGTCTCCTCGTGCGTCATCGGGAGCACGAACTCCCGCCCGTTGCGGTCCTGAAGCTTGAACACCTCCGGGGAGCTGTAGCGCCCGCTCTGCCGCCAGAGCTCGGCGGGCGTGAGGACGGGCATCAGCATCTCCTGGCCGCCGATCGCGTCCATCTCCTCGCGGATGATCTGCACCACCTTCTGGTGCACGCGCCAGCCGAGCGGCATGAAGGTCCAGACGCCGGCGCTGACCTGACGGATGAAGCCGCCGCGGACGAGCAGCTTGTGCGAGACGGCCTCCGCGTCGGAGGGAGCGTCGCGGAGCGTGGGCAGAAAAAGCTGAGATGCGCGGGCGATCATCGTTGCCCGGTCAGACTAGTCGAGGAGGTGCGGGCGGCCGACGGTTGTCTCGCGACTCGGCCTCGCCGCCGCGCCCGACATGTGCGGGCGCGGCCAACCCCGCATGCCTGGAGCCCAGGCGCGCCCGACGGGCGCGCATTCCCGAGCAGCAAAGCGGAGCTGCCGAAACCTTGCATGCCGCCATGGCGGCATGCACGTTCAGGCCGCGTAGCGGTGCGAGGGACTAGGGAAGTGGTATCAGGCTCGCCTCGGCCATCGCGAGCGCGGCGGGCTTCGCCATCTTCAGCCGTTGCGGCCGCTGCATGCCGTCCTCGATCCAGAGGTCGATCTCGTGGAAGAGCTCGTCGATCAAGATCTCGGAGGAGACCTTCTTGAGGACCCGCCCGTGCGCGTAGAGGAAGCCGACGTCACGGCCGCCGGCGATGCCGAAGTCGGCGTCCCCGGCCTCCCCCGGTCCGTTCACGGCGCAGCCCATCACGGCGACCTCGAACGCCTGCGGGTATGCCTTCAACCGCTCCTCGACGACGCGTGCGAGATTCTCGACGCCGACGTTGTCCCGGCCGCACGAAGGGCACGCGATCATGATCGGGCCGCGTTCACGAAGTCCGAGCGCCTTGAGGATCTCCCAGGCGACCTCGACTTCCTTCACCGGGTCGGCGGTGAGCGAGACCCGGAGCGTGTCGCCGATGCCGTCCATCAAGAGAGCACCCATGCCCACCGCGCTCTTGATCGAGCCGGCGAACGGCGTTCCTGCCTCGGTGACCCCGAGATGGAGCGGGTACGGGACCTTCGCGGCCAACATGCGGTAGGCGCGGATCATCGTGGGGACGTGCGACGCCTTCACCGAGATCTTGAAGTCGCGGTACTCGAGCTTCTCGAGCAGCTCCACCTGCTCGATCGCCTCGACGACGAGCGCCTCGGCCGTGTCCCGGCGCGCGAGCTCCTGCAGGTGCTCCGGAAGGGAGCCGGCGTTGGCGCCGATCCGCATCGGCACCTTCTTCGCCTTTGCGGCCGTGACGACCTCGGCGACCCTCTCGGGCCCACCGATGTTGCCCGGGTTGATGCGCACGGCCGCGACACCTGCATCGATCGCCTTCAGCGCGAGCGACGCGTTGAAGTGGATGTCCGCGATCACCGGGAGCGGCGACAGCCGCACGATCTTCGGCAGCGCTGCTGCGTCCTCGTTCTTGGGGACGGCGACCCTGACGACCTCGCAGCCGGCGGACGCGAGCGCGGCGATCTGAGCGGTCGTCGCCTCGACGTCGTGCGTCTTCGTCAGGGTCATCGACTGGACGACCACGGGCGCGCCGCCGCCAATAGCGATCCCGCCGACGTGAATCTGCTGCTCGCTCGCCACTCGCGTCAATTCTAGGGGTGCAGCCTCTAGTTGTTTGCGCGGTCAGGAATCCGCAGGATTCATGACCTGTGCACGCGCCGCGGGCGGCGCCCTTTAGGGATTCTTGCGCGGTTGAGATTTGCGGCTACGCGAATCTCAACCTGCGCCGACAGAGATCACGAGATGTTCGGGATGTCGTTCGAGAGTCCGATCACGAACAGGAGCAGCACCAGCGCGATCCCGACGACAGAGACCCGCTCGTATACCTCCCGCGCGACGGCGCGGCCGCGAACCCCCTCGGCGACCGCAAACGCGATGTGGCCCCCGTCGAGGGGTAGCAGGGGCAGCAGGTTCAGCAGCGCGATCGACAGCGAGATGAGAGCGAGCACGGAGAGATAGGAGTCCGCCCCTTGCTTGACCGCCTCGGACGACCCCTGCACGATGCCCACCGGGCTCGAGATCTGATCTCGTCCTTTCCCCGTCGCCAGCTGCCCGATCGTGACGACAATCTCGCGCGTGACCTCTCCGGTGACTCGAAACGCCGTCGACGTCGCCTGCGGGAGCGGCAAGCCGACACCGCGCAACGTGAATCCGAGTCGATAGACGCCACTCGAAAGGCGGGGACTCACAGGCCCGAGCAGCACGCGGCGGCTGTCCCGATGCACCGTGAGCACGATCGGCCGGCCCTCGGAGGCTCCGATCAGCCTCGGGATGGCGCGTGCCGTGACGGGCAGCCCGTTGATCTCCAAGATCCGGTCGCCCGGTTGGAGCCCGGCATGCGCGGCCGGCGACCCCGCCGCGACGTCGGCAACTCGCGTTGTCGCCTTGCCTCCGCTCGTCGAGAACAGGACGATCAGCAGCACGATCGTCAGCACGATGTTCGCGAGCGGCCCGGCCGCGATCACGATCACACGCTTCCAGGTGGTGGCGCGCCAGTAGGCGTCGGGGCCGAGCGCGTCGTCGAGCTCGGCGAGACCTTTGTCGGCTGACCGGCGGGCGTGCTCGCTCAGAGAACGGCTCGCGACGAGCCCTTGCAGCTCCACCGCCGACTCCCGGGCGGCCTCGTGGTCTCCCGCGGCCAGCAGCCGACGCAGCCGGTCGACGGGTCCCGCCAGACCTGGAGCTTCGCCGACCGCACGCCCGAGCGTTGTGTCGACATCGGCCGGTGCCGGCCGGTGCATCCCGGGGATCTTCACGAACCCGCCCAGCGGGATCGCGCCGATCCCGTATTCGATTCCGCGGCGCGTCCACTTCACGACTGCCGGCGGGAACCCGAGGTAGAACTTCCGCGGGCGCATCCCGAGCGCGAGCGACGCCCCGAAATGCCCGAGCTCGTGGACCAGCACGAGGAACCCAAGGCCGAGTACAGCGACGACGAAGCTCACGCGCGTTCCAGGCGGTTCATGCCGTCACCAACCTTCGCTCCGCGATGCGGCGGGCCTCCTCGTCGGCGGCGACGAGCTCGTCGAGGTTCCATGCCGAGGCTCCGTCGATGTGCCCGAGCGTCTCCTCGACGGCCCCGGCGATGTCGAGGAAGGCAATGCGCCCTGCGAGGAACGCCGCCACTGCGACCTCGTTCGCCGCGTTG
>Ga0334722_10002184_pt1 | contig 22518 bp, 23 predicted proteins | sample C3_bottom_MG_FD_207210 | JGI IMG/M metagenome (GOLD analysis project Ga0334722, IMG submission 207210) | Sediment microbial communities from Yellowstone Lake, YNP, Wyoming, USA - C3_bottom | ecosystem: Environmental > Aquatic > Freshwater > Lake > Sediment | place: USA: Wyoming | collected... | reverse complement strand
TACTTGCCGCTTGAACGTAACGCTGTGGTACCGCCTGCTTCGCGCCATCGACAGATCCTCCGATTTCTCCCACCGGAACCATCCTATCCGGATCGAAGAATCTGTCCAACTTCAGGGGTTCACTCCACCGCTGGCCTTTACCTTGCACTTGTGGAGGTAAGGGAAGAGCTTCTGATTGACGAAGTCGCGGAGGTCATCGCCGGTCACCGCGACGTTGTGATCGAGCTTGCCGTCCTTCCCCTTGGGTGCGGCCCACGTTTCCCATCGGTACGGTTTGTCGAGGATGTAGCTGTACTTCTTCCCCTGCAACGCGGCCTCATCGGCGAGGTCCTGCTCGAGTCCATCGAGGTATTTCAGGAACAGAAGCCAAGACGTCTGTTCCGTGTAGTCAAGTTCGGTGGTGCATCCCGCCTCTTTCCAGAGGACGTCGTCGATGTTTTTGAAGGCTTGTTCGAACATAGGCACCTGATCCGCTATCGAGTTATTGTCCTTCGTGAAAGCCACTCATACCCTGTTCTTGGTGAAAACGCGGCGATCATTCCTCCAGCAAACCCAGCACTTGAGCAGCATCGTAAACGGGAATGCCACTTTTTCGGAAACCCGATGCATCCCTCGAAACAATCGCTTCGACTCCGTTGCTACGGGCTGCGGCCGCGATCACGGCGTCCTCGAAGTCCCGTGAATCGGATGATAGCGCATCTTCCAGCACTGCACGGCCAACGGGGGCGATCTCGTAAAGTGACATCAGCTTGTCGATGGCAGTCTTGGCCTTGCGACCCCCGATCGTTTTCACTGCGATGTAGTAGATGGTGGTAATGGTTGTTCCGCAAAGCACGGCCGTGACCGCCCCGCTTTCCACTCGCTCGAACAGGAGGGCCGCGTCATCGGAAAACGGTAGCCGGTCCAGCAGCAGGTCGAGCACCACGTTGGTATCTACCAGAAGTTTCACCGGTATTTTTCCTCCAGGTGCCTCAAGTAAGCCTGCTCGTCGACCTGGGTGCCTTTCAGCACTCCCCGCAAGGAACGGGTGACCGGCGCTCCGGTCTTCCGAGCAGCGGGCCTTCCGCTCATGAGCAGCCGGAAATAGTTTGCAACCAGTTGCGAGAGGGATACCTCGGCTTCGGCGGCATAGACTTTTGCCTCCTGGATCAGTTTTTCATCCAGCCTCAATGTCAGTTTCGTTTGCATGACGTCACCTCCGGCCCGAATGACGTATTCATTTGAATATATTGTACGTCTTTATACTTCGAGAGTCAAACCGAGGCGCCTTCACCACGAATAGGGTAGTGAGTGGTCGTGATCGCCGACGATAGCCGACGGCGGCGTCACGGCGGACGCCCGGACGCATGGTACAATTTCACGATGCACGCTGACGCCCTTACCGCGCTGGGGAATCTGTTCGGCGACCGCCTGCGGACCTCCCTCGAGACGCGCATCTGCTACTCGTTCGACGCCACCGGGAAGCAGTTCCTCCCCGACGCCGTCGTCTACCCCGTAAACGCGGAAGAGGTTCGGCGGACCGTCCTCCTCGCCAACCTCCACCGGTTTCCCGTCGTCCCGCGGGGGGCGGGGACCGGTTTTTCCGGCGGCTCGCTGCCCGTCCATGGCGGGGTCGTCCTCTCCACGGAACGGATGGACCGGATCGTTTCGATCGACACGGAGAACCTGTACGCGATCGTCGAACCGGGGGTGGTGACGGAGACGCTCAAGCTGGAGGCGAGGAAGCTCGGGCTTTTCTATCCGCCGGACCCCGCGTCGCTGAAATTCAGCACCCTCGGGGGCAACATTGCCGAGTGCGCGGGGGGAATGTGCGCGGTGAAGTACGGCGTCACGCGCGACTACGTCCTCGGCCTCGAGGCCGTGCTTGGGACGGGGGAACTTCTCCGCACCGGCGTCGCGACGGCGAAGGGGGTCGTGGGGTACGACCTCACCCGGATGCTCGTGGGCTCCGAAGGAACCCTGGGGATCGTCACGCGGGCGACGCTGCGCCTCCTGCCGCACCCCGAGACGGCGGTCACCCTGCTGGCGTTCTTCGCCGGGAACCGGGACGCCTCCGACGCCGTGAACGCGGTCGTCGCCGCGAGAGTGACCCCTTCCGCGATGGAGATCATGGACCGCACCGCGATCGACTGCGTGCAGGCGGTGGCGCCTGTGCCGATGCCCGGGGGGACGGGGTGCGCACTCCTGCTCGAGGTGGACGGGACGAGCGATTCGACGGCGCGGGAAGCCGGACGGGTGGAGGAGGCGTGCCGGGCCCACGGCGCCCTGGAGGTCCGCCGGGCCTCGGACGAGCGGGGGAGAGACGAGCTCTGGAAGCTGCGCCGCTCGATCTCCCCGGCCCTTCGCCGGGTCGCGCCGGTCAAGCTCAACGAGGACATCGTCGTCCCGCGAAGCCGCCTCGCCGACATGTTCGACTTCCTCTCCGGGCTCTCCGACCGGAGCAAGGTTCGGATCGTCAACTTCGGCCACGCGGGGGACGGCAACATCCACGTGAACATCATGATCTCGGGCACGGACGCCGACGAGACGCGGCGCGCGGAGGAAGCGGTCGGGGAGGTTTTCCGAAAGACCGTCGAGATGGGGGGGACGATCTCGGGAGAGCACGGTGTGGGGATCTCCAAGGCGCCGTTTCTCGAGATGGAGGTCGGCCCGCTCGGCGTCGCGGTGATGAAACGGCTCAAGGAGTGCTTCGACCCGAACGGGATCCTCAACCCCGGGAAGATCTTCCTCGACGAGGCCGCGGTGCGCGGTTGAGGGACGCCGATCTCAAGGCGTTGACCGGCCTGTGCGGGAAGTGCGGCACCTGCAGGACCGTGTGCACCCTTTACCCGGAGCGGAAGGCGGAGATCGCCGTCGCACGGGGAAAGATCGCCCTGATCGATGCGGCGATGAGCGGGGAGGACGGCGACGCGGAAGGCGTGCAGGATGCGCTGACCGACTGCCTCCTGTGCGGGCGGTGCGAGCGGGCGTGCCCGAACCAGGTGCTGTTCGAGGAGATCATGATGAAGGGGCGCGCCGACCTCGCGGAGGAGGTCGGGATCCCCGCCTGGAAGCGGGTTCTCTTCGGAAAGGTGATGCCGTCCCCGGCGGCGATGGGGATCGCCCGGAAGGCGGCGGCGGCGGGACAGCGGCTGCTGCCCGGCAAGATCCCGACCGCGAGCGGCCTGCACTACCGGTTCCCCGAGGGGCTTGGCGGGGAAGGGCGCACCGTCCCGAAGCTTCCGGCGAAGGGATTCATCGAGTCCCTCGGGAAAGGGGAGGCGGCCACCGGCGAGGTGATGCTCTTCGTCGGCTGCGTCTTCGACCACGTCTTCCCCGAGGTGGGACGCGCCGCCTACGAGACCGTCAAGGCGTCGGGGAAGTCCGTGGCGGTCTTCCGGGACGCCGCGTGCTGCGGCCTGCCCGCCATGGTGTCAGGAGACCGTCGGTCCGCCACGGAGTGCGCGGAGGCGAACGTGCGCCGCCTGCGGGACGTGGAGCCCGGGGGGATCGTCTTTCCCTGCGGCTCCTGCCTGCTCATGTTCAAGAGGAACGTCTTCTCCCTGATCCCGAAAGGGGCCCCGATGTACGACGCCGCCGTCTTTGTCGCGAATCGCGCGGTGGACTACGCGAGCTTCATCCTCACCTCGGGGGTTCTCGACGGCCTCCCGGAACCGCCGGAAGGGGAGCGGGTCGGGGAGATCGGCTACCATGACCCGTGCCACCTGTCGGGGACGCTCGGGAAAGGTCCCGAGGCGCGGGAGGTGCTGTCGCGGGCCGTCGGCCCGGCGTTCGCCGAAATGGCGGGCGCCGACCTGTGCTGCGGCTACGGGGGGACGTTCAACGTGCGCGACTACCCGACCTCCGCGCGGATCGGGGAGAACAAGGTGACGACCGCGGCGCGCGGGGGGACGAAGGTGATCTCGACCGCCTGCTCGGGGTGCGTCCTCCAGATGCGGGACATGGTCGCCCGGACGGATCCCTCCCTGCGCGTCGTCCACATCGCCGAGCTGGTCCACCAGGCGCTGTTCCGGAAGGAATGAAATTCCCGGAGTTCGTTGACACCCGCCGTTGCGGGATGGTATGAAACACCATCACAAACGGACGCAGGGCGAGCCCGGAGCCTGAGCCCCCGGCGGCCGTATGTTGACGATCGAATGAATCAGCGTGCAGGAGGAGCGGATGTCGCTCGAGGAAAAGTTCGAGGAGTTGCGCAAGAGGAATGCCCTCGCCATGGAGGGGGGCGGCAAGAAGAGGATCGAGGGCCAGCACGCGCAGGGGAAACTGACGGCGCGGGAACGGGTCGAGCTTCTCCTTGACCCGAACACCTTCGTCGAGATGGACCGCTTCGTCCAGCACCGCTGCGCCGACTTCGAGATGGAAAAGTTCCTCGGGGACGGCGTGATCACCGGGTACGGGAAGGTGAACGGTCGGCTCGTCTACGTCTTCGCGCAGGACTTCACCGTGTACGGCGGCTCTCTCTCCGAGACGTACGCGGAGAAGATCTGCAAGATCATGGACCACGCGGTCCGCAACGGGGCCCCGGTCGTCGGCCTGAACGACTCCGGCGGCGCGCGCATCCAGGAGGGCGTCCAGAGCCTGGCCGGATACGCCGACATCTTCCTGCGGAACACCCTCGCCTCGGGGGTCGTCCCGCAGATCTCCGCGATCATGGGACCGTGCGCCGGCGGCGCCGTCTACTCCCCGGCGATCACAGACTTCATCCTGATGGTGAAGAACACCTCCTACATGTTCGTCACCGGGCCCGACGTCATCAAGACGGTCACCCACGAGGAGGTCACCAAGGAGAATCTCGGCGGGGCGATGGCCCACAACGAGCGCAGCGGAGTGGCCCACTTCGCGGCCGAGGACGAGAAGGAGTGCATCTACCTCATCCGCGAGCTGCTCTCCTTCATGCCGCAGAACAACATGGAGGACCCTCCGTCCGTGACCCCGAAAGACTCCCCGGACCGTGCGGACGAGAGCCTGAACCAGGTGGTCCCCGACATCCCGACGAAGCCGTACGACATCCGGGACGTGATCAGGAAGGTCGCGGACGACGGGGACTTCTTCGAGATCCAGGAGCATTACGCGAGAAACATCGTCATCGGGTTCGCGCGGATGAACGGTCGGTCCATCGGCGTCGTGGCGAACCAGCCCGCGATCCTGGCCGGCTGCCTCGACATCAACTCCTCGATCAAGGGGGCGCGCTTCGTCCGATTCTGCGACGCCTTCAACATCCCGCTGCTGACCTTCGTGGACGTGCCGGGCTTCCTCCCGGGCACGACCCAGGAGTACGGCGGGATCATCAAGCACGGCGCGAAGCTCCTCTACGCCTTCGCGGAAGCGACCGTCCCCAAGGTGACCGTCATCACCCGAAAGGCGTACGGCGGAGCGTACGACGTCATGGCCTCCAAGCACATCCGGGCGGACGTCAACTTCGCTTTCCCGACCGCCGAGATCGCCGTGATGGGCCCCGACGGTGCGGTGAACATCATCTTCCGGAAGGAGCTCGTCAAGTCCGACAACCCGGAGGCGACCAAGGCCGAACTGGTGGCCGACTACCGGGAGCGCTTCGCCTCGCCGTACAAGGCGGCCGAGCTCGGTTACATCGACGAGGTCATCATGCCCTCGGAAACCAGGCCGAAAGTCATCAAGGCGTTCGAGATGCTGAAGAACAAGCGCGACACGAACCCGCCGCGCAAGCACGGCAACATCCCCCTGTAGGAGGTCCACGTGTTCCGGAAGATCCTGATCGCGAACCGCGGGGAGATCGCCGTCCGGGTGCTCCGCGCCTGCAAGGAGATGGGGATCCGCACGGTGGCGGTCTTCTCCGAGGTTGACCGGAAGGCTCTCCATACCCGCTACGCCGACGAAGCGGTCTGCATCGGCCCCGCGCCGGCGCGGGAGTCGTACCTGGTGATCGACAAGATCATCGACGCGGCGAAAAGGAGCGGCGCCGAGGCCATTCACCCCGGGTACGGCTTCCTCGCGGAAAACCCGCTGTTCGCCGACCGGTGCGAGAAGGAGAAGATCAAGCTGATCGGCCCCTCCGCCTACGCCATGCGGACGATGGGTTCCAAGACGCTTGCCCGGAAGACGGTCCAGGCCGCGGGCGTCCCCGTCGTTCCCGGGACCGTGGAGCCGATCACCACGGAGGCGGAGGTCGTCCGCGTCGCGAAGGAGATCGGCTTCCCGGTGATGCTGAAGGCGACCGCCGGGGGCGGAGGCAAGGGGATGCGGCTGGTGAGGGAGGAGTCCGAGCTTTCGTCCTCCCTGCGGATGGCGAAGTCGGAGGCGAAATCCGCCTTCAGCGACGACTCCGTGTACATCGAGAAGTACATCGAGAACCCCCGCCACGTGGAGATACAGCTTCTTGGGGACCGGCACGGGAACTACGTCCACCTGTGCGAGCGTGAGTGCTCCATCCAGCGGCGCCACCAGAAGGTGGTCGAGGAGTCGCCCTCCGTCATCATCACCCCCGAGGTCCGGGCCGCGATGGGGAAGGTGGCGATCGAGGCGGCAAGGGCGGTGAAGTACGAGGGCGCGGGTACGTGCGAGTTCCTCGTGGACTCGAAACGGAACTTCTTCTTCCTCGAGATGAACACCCGGCTCCAGGTGGAGCATCCGGTCACGGAGATGGTGACCGGGGTCGACATCGTCAAGGAGCAGATCCGCGTGGCGGCGGGGGAAAAGCTCTCGATCCGGCAGGACGACGTGAAGCAGGTAGGCCACGCGATCGAGTGCCGCGTCTACGCCGAGGACCCGGAACGCAACTTCATGCCGTGTCCCGGCGTGGTCACCTCGTTGCGCGTTCCGGGGGGGCCCGGCGTGCGGGACGACTCGGGCATGTACGAGGGGTTCGAGATCCCCATCTACTACGACCCGATCATCTCCAAGCTGGTGGTGTGGGGGAAGGACCGGACGGAGGCGATCGCCCGGATGAAGCGGGCCCTCGCCGAGTACGTGGTCACCGGGGTGAAAACCACCATCCCCTTCCACATCCGCGTCATGAACAACCCGCACTTCATCGAGGGGAACTTCGACACGAACTTCATCGACAAGGTGTTCTTCAAGGAGGAAGAGGCGCGCAAGCTCGACAACGAGGAGGTCGCCCTGGTCACGGCGGCGATCCAGGTGTTCACCGGGGAGCGGAAGCGCGCGGTGGCCCAGCAACCCGGGGAGGCGGCCGGTCCCGTCTCGATGTGGAAATACTCCACACGCCCGGGCATCCGGAAGATCGGGTAGGTGCGGCGATGAGCTACGTGGCGACGATCGGCGAGCGGGAAGTGGCAATCACCGTCGAGGAACTCGGCGGGGCGAACTACAAGGTGGAGATCGACGGGGTGGAGCACGTCGTGGACGCCCACCAGGTGGCCGGCCAGCTCTGGTCGGTCCTGTACCGGGGCGCATCGTTCGTGGTGGACGTGGCCCAGCTGCCGACGGAAGAGTACGAAGTGCTCATCCAGGGCGACTGCCACAAGTTCACCCTGATGAACGAGCAGCGCCGGGCGTTGATGCGGGCGGGCGGCAAGGGCTCCGCCGGGAAGGCGATGCTCACCTCCCCGATGCCCGGGAAGGTGGTCAAGCTTCTGGTCGCGGAAGGGCAGGAGGTCGAGGCCGGCCAGGGTGTGATCGTCGTCGAGGCGATGAAGATGGAGAACGAGCTGAAGTCCGCCCTCGCGGGGAAGGTGAAGGAGATCTTCGTCAAGGAAGGCGAGGTCGTCGAGTCGGGGGCGAAACTGCTCCTCGTGGAATAGGAGGGCAGGATGGCGGGGAAGAACGGGAAGGGCGGTCTTCGGGAGGCGCGCGAGCGCTGGGAGCGCGACATCCTCGCGCCGGCGACGTCGAAGGCGCGGGAGCGTCGCCCCCGGTTCGAGAGCACCTCCGGGGAAGAGGTCCACCGCCTCTACACGCCGGAGCACCTCGAATCGTTCGATTATCTTCGGGACGCGGGCTTTCCGGGCGAGTTCCCCTTCACGCGCGGCGTCCAGCCGACGATGTACCGCGGCCGCTTCTGGACCATGCGGCAGTACGCGGGCTTCGGGGACGCGAAGGAGTCGAACCGCCGGTACCGGTACCTGCTGGACAACGGCCAGACGGGTCTGTCCGTGGCCTTCGATCTTCCGACCCAGATGGGGTACGACTCCGACGCCCCCATGTCGTTCGGGGAGGTCGGGAAGGTCGGCGTGGCGATCGACTCCCTCGAGGACATGGAGATCCTGTTCGACCGGATCCCCCTCGGGAAGGTCTCCACCTCGATGACGATCAACTCGACCGCCGCCATCCTGCTGGCGATGTACATCGCCGTCGGCGAGAAGCAGGGGGTGGCCGCCGCGGCGCTGAACGGCACCATCCAGAACGACATCCTGAAGGAGTACATCGCGCGGGGGACCTACATCTTTCCGCCCGCCCCCTCGATGCGGATCATCACCGACATCTTCGCCTTCTGCAAGGACGCCGTCCCCCGCTGGAACACGATCAGCATCTCCGGCTACCACATCCGGGAGGCGGGATCGACGGCGGCGCAAGAGGTCGCCTTCACCCTCGCGAACGGGATCGCCTACGTGCAGGCCGCGATCGACGCCGGGATGTCCGTCGACTCCTTCGCCTCCCGTCTCGCCTTCTTTTTCAACGCCCACAACAACTTCCTCGAAGAGGTCGCCAAGTTCCGGGCCGCGCGACGCCTTTGGGCGAAGATCATGCGGGAGCGGTTCCACGCGAAGGATCCCCGTTCGTGGATGCTCCGCTTCCACACCCAGACGGCCGGATCCTCGCTTACCGCGCAGCAGCCCGACAACAACATCGTCCGCGTGACGATCCAGGCGCTTTCGGCCGTCCTGGGCGGCACCCAGTCGCTGCACACGAACTCGCGCGACGAGGCGCTGTCCCTTCCCACGGAGGCGTCGGTGCGCATCGCCCTCCGCACGCAGCAGTTGATCGCCCACGAGAGCGGGGTGGCCGAAACGGTCGACCCCCTCGGCGGGTCCTGGTGCGTCGAGGCCCTCACCTCCGGGATCGAGCGGCAGGCGCGGGAGTACATCGACCGGATCGACCGGATGGGCGGCGTCATCCCGGCCGTCGACTCCGGCTACATCCAGAAAGAGATCCAGGACGCGGCGTACCGGTACCAGCTGCAGATCGAGCGGAAGGAACAGGTCGTCGTGGGGGTGAACGACTTCGTCGTGCAGGAAGGAAAGCCCGACAACCTCCTCAAGGTCGATCCCCGGGTCGAAAAGGAACAGCGCAAGCGCCTCGCGGCCCTCCGGAAGCGGAGGGACGGAGCCGCGGTCCGGGCCGCCCTGGGCGCCATCGAGTCCGCCTGCCGGGGAAAGGCGAACGTCATGGCCCCGATCCTTTCCGCCGTTCGCGCCTACGCCACGCTCGGTGAGATCTCCGACGTGATGCGCTCCGTCTTCGGCACCCACCAGGGGAAAGTGACCGTCTGAACTCGCCCTGCCCGCCGTGCGGCCGTATATCTTTCAGTTGATTTCCATCTCCCCGGACTGCTTAATGAATGAAGGTTTGCGACGGATGCCACGCCACGGGGTCGATATGGAGGACCGGATCGGCGAGGCGGAGGTCCGCGGTGCGCTTCGGCCCGGCTTTCCGTGGACCGATCTGGTGTGCCTCGACGTGATCGACAGCACGAACCGGGTCGCGATGGAGTTGGCGGAAAACGGCGCACCGCACGGGACCGTCGTCGTCGCCGACGCGCAGACCGCGGGCCGGGGACGGATGGGCCGCCGGTGGGTGTCTCCCGCGGGGAAGAACCTGTACGTTTCCCTGCTGCTTCGCCCTTCCGTTCCGACCGTCGACGCGACGCGGCTTGCCCTCGTGGCCGGGGTCGCCCTCGCCGACGCGGTGGAGGCGGTGGGCGTTCCCGCGTCTCTCAAGTGGCCGAACGACTTGTATTGCGAAGGACGGAAGGCGGCGGGGATCCTCGCAGAGATGGCCTCCGACCCGAACGGCGTGCGCCACGTCGTGATCGGCGTGGGGCTCAACGTGAATATGGAAGAAGACGATTTCCCGCCGGATCTCCGCGACACGGCGACGTCCCTCCGGATCCGCGCGGGGAGGGTGTTCCGCCGGGTCGACGTCCTTGCCCGGCTGCTTGAAGCGTTCGGGACGCGGTACGCGGAATTTATCGGGGGCGGGTTCTCCGCGCTCCGCGACGGATGGGACCGACGGGACTTCCTCCGGGGGCGGCGCATCCTCCTTCGGCGGCAGGGCGGGGTGGGGGGGGGAACCGCGGACGGGCTCGACATGCTCGGGGCGCTCCGTTTCCTCCCCGACGGCGGCCCGGCGATCGAGTCGGTGCACAGCGGAGAGATCCTGGACTTCCGGCGATGAGGGGGTAGGGAATACCCGATGCTCCTGGTGATCGACGTGGGGAACACGAACACCGTCCTCGGGGTCTTCGAGGGGGAGACGCTCCTCCACCACTGGCGGGTGTGGACCGATCGGGAGAAGACGAGCGACGAGTACGGGATCCTCCTGCGGAACCTCTACGACGCGAGCGATTTCTCCTCCCGGGAAATCAAGGCGATCATCATCGCCTCCGTGGTCCCGCCGCTCACCCCCACCATCATGGAGCTGTGCGAGCGCTACTTCGGCTTGACGCCGATGGTCGTGGGCCCCGGGATCAAGACGGGGATCTCCATCAAGATGGACAACCCCAAGGAGGTCGGGGCGGACAGGATCGTCAACGCCGTCGCGGCGTTCGCGAAGCATCACCGGTCCGCCATCGTCGTCGACTTCGGAACGGCCACCACCTTCGACTTCGTGTCGGAGAAGGGAGACTACATGGGCGGCGTGATCGCCCCCGGGGTGAACATCTCCGCCGAGGCCCTCTTCCGGCAGGCTTCGAAGCTTCCCCGGATCGAGATCGCGAAGCCCGCCACGGTCATCGGGAAGAACACGGTGGCGGCGATGCAGTCGGGGCTCTTCTACGGATATGTCGCGATGGTCGAGGGGATCATCGACCGGATCCGGAAGGAGGTACGCCTCGATCCCCTGGTGATCGCCACCGGGGGGCTCGCGCGGACGATCGCCGCCGAGTCGGCAAAAATCCACGTAATTGATGAGAATTTGACTCTCGAGGGGCTGCGTATTATATACGAGAGGAACCTTTCCTGACCCGTGGAAGCCCCGGTCCGCGGAACATACGCCCTTTAGGAGGACGGTCAGAGTGGACATCCAGCAGATCCGGAACGTCGGCATCATCGCGCACGGAGGAGCGGGAAAAACGACGCTGGCGGAGGCCCTTCTGTTCAACGCGAAGGCCACGGACCGGATGGGAAAGGTGGACGACGGAAGCTCCAACTTCGACTACGATCCGGAGGAGATCCGGCGGAAGATCACGATCAGTACCTCTTTCCATCACTACGCCTGGGACAAGGTCGAGGTCACGCTCGCCGACACCCCCGGCTACATCAACTTCGAGGCGGACACCCGGTCCTGCCTCAAGGTGCTGGACGGTGCGATCCTCGTCGTCAACGCCGTCTCCGGCGTGGAGGTCCAGACCGAGAAGATGTGGAGCCTGGCGCGGGCGGCGGACGTGCCGGTGATCGCCTTCGTTTCGAAAATGGACAGGGAGCGCGCCGATCCCGCGAAGGCGGTCGAGGAGATCACCGACATACTGAAGGTGCCCGCGGTGCCGGTGCAGCTTCCCATCGGGAAGGAGGCGGAGTTCCGGGGCGTGATCGACCTGTTCCGGATGAAGGCGATGATCTACAAGGGGGACACCGGCGAGTTCACCCTCCAGGAGATCCCCTCCGATCTTGCCGCCGAGGCCTCGATCGCCCGGGAGAAGCTCGTCGAGTCGTGCGCCGAGTCCGACGACGCGCTGATCGAGAAGTTCCTCGAGGGGACCGCCCTCACCGACGAGGAGATCCGGGACGGGTTCCGGGCGGGCGTGCGGGCGATGCGGTTCCTCCCGGTCCTTTACGGCTCCGCGTCGCGCAACGTCGCGATCCAGCCGGTGCTCGACCTCGTCAACTTCGCGTTTCCCGATCCCTCCTACCGGGGGGAGGTCGAGGGAACCAACCCGAAGAAGAAGGTCGCCGAGAAGCGCCCCATCTCGTCCAATGCGCCGTTCTCCGCCCAGGTCTTCAAGACGCTGGCGGACCCGTACGCGGGGAAGCTCTCCATCTTCAAGATCTTCTCCGGCACCCTCACGCCGGACATGTCCCCGCTGAATTCGAGCAAGGACGCGGTGGAGCGGATCGGGCAGATCCTGCGGCTGGAGGGGAAGAAGCAGAAGGCGGTCGGGTCGGCCTCCGCGGGGGAGATCGTCGCGGTCGCGAAATTCAAGGAGACATCCACGGGGGACACCCTGTGCGATCCGAAGGCACCGGTCGTCTTCGAGCGCCCGGTAGCCGTGGAGGCGGTCATCTCCTTCGCGGTCCGTCCGAAGACACGCAACGACGAGGACAAGCTGGGCAGCTCCCTCGCCCGGATGATCGAGGAGGACCCGACCCTCCGTTTCCGCAAGGACCCGCAGACGAACGAGTTCATCCTCGCGGGGATGGGGGAGACCCACGTCGAAGTGGCCGTCGAGAAACTGAAGCGCGTCTACGGAGTCGAGGTGGAGCTGCGCACGCAGAAGATCGCCTACCTCGAGACGCTCAAGGGGAAATCGGAGGCCCAGGGGAAGCACAAGAAGCAGACCGGCGGTCGCGGGCAGTACGGCGACTGCTGGATCCGCCTCGAGCCGCAGCCGCGCGGGAAGGGGTTCGAGTACGTGGACGGGATCGTGGGCGGGTCGATCCCGCGTCAATACATCCCCGCGGTGGAAAAGGGGATCGTGGAGCGGATGGCCAAGGGGGTCATCGCGGGATATCCGGTGGTGGACGTGAAAGCCACCGTCTTCGACGGCTCCTTCCACAACGTCGATTCCTCCGAGATGGCGTTCAAGATCGCCGGGTCCCTCGCTTTCAAGAAGGCGGCGCTGGCCGCCAAGCCGGTCCTTCTCGAACCGATCACCGAGATGGAGGTCGTCATTCCGGAGGAGAACGTGGGGGACATCATCGGGGATCTCAACGGGCGCCGCGGCCGCGTCCTCGGCGTGGACGCCCTCGGGAAGAGCCAGGTCGTCAGGTGCCAGGTGCCGTTGGCGGAGGTCCTCCGGTATTCGTCCGACCTTCGCTCGATCACGTCCGGCCGCGGGCAGTTTACAATGAAGGTGTCCCACTATGAGGAGATCCCCGCCGCCATCGCGGAGAAGGTGATCTCGGAGTCGAAGAAGGAGATGGGGGAAGAGGAGGAGGAGTGAAGGATCCCGGAGGTTCGCCGGCCGGACCGGATCTCACGGAGGAGCGGCCGATCGGCGAGGAGGAACGGAGCTCGATCGCGGCGCAGGTCGCCAGGCTCTCCGTGCCCGGGAAGGTCGAGCTCGCCGTCAAGGGGAACCGGGAGGTTCGACGGATCCTGTCGCGGGACGCGAACAGCATGGTCGCCCGCGCGGTGATCGGGAGCCCGAAACTGTCGGAGGACGACATCGTCTCCTACGCGGCTTCCTCCCTGACCCACGAGGATGTGCTCCGGTTCATCGCAGACAGCCGGCAATGGACAGCGAACCGGCAAGTGGTCAACGCGCTGGTCCAGAACCCGCGGACTCCGCCGCCGGCCGCGATCCGGTTCCTGAAGACGTACCAGACCAGCGAGTTGAGGGTCCTGTCGCAAAACCGCAGCCTTTCGGCCCCGGTGCGGCAGGAGGCGAGACGGCTTGTGGCCCAGCGTCACTAACGGGAGAACCGATGGCCCTTTTCAACTATGCGACCCGCGAGCTCAGCGCGAAGATCGTCTATTACGGCCCGGGCCTCTCCGGCAAGACGACCAACATCGAGATGGTCCACAAGATGCTGCGCCCGGAGCAGAAGGGGCGGCTGATCTCCCTTCCCACCGAGACCGACCGGACCCTGTTTTTCGACTTCCTCCCGATCGAGCTGGGGCAGATCAAGGGGTTCAAGGTCCGCTTCCATCTCTACACGGTGCCGGGGCAGGTGTTCTACAACGCTACCCGGAGGCTCGTGCTCCAGGGCGTGGATGGCGTCGTGTTCGTCGCCGACTCCCAGCGGGAGATGATCAACGGCGACATGGAGAGCCTGAAGAACCTGATGGACAACCTCTCCTCTTACGGGAAGAAGCTCGATGATCTCCCGTTCGTCCTTCAGTACAACAAGCGGGACCTCCGGAACGCCGCTCCGGCCGCGGAACTGGACGCCGCGTTGAATTTCCTGCACGTTCCCACCATCGAGGCGGTCGCGCCCACCGGCAAGGGAGTGACCGAGACCCTGGTGGGGATCTCCAGGATGGTTTTCACTCACCTCCGGAAAACCCTCCTGATGCCGGGGGAGATGGCGGCGCACGACGATATAGGGGATCTCGCCGACGCGCGGATCCGGAAAACCTTCGCCATGCAGGCGGCCGAACCCCTCGAGGAGATCTCCGACGTGGAGGAGATCCGGGAGGTGGGAGAGGGCGCCGTTGCCGAGGTCGACATGGAGCCGACCTCGCTTCGGTCTTCGGAAAGGCCGAGGCCTTCCGCGGAGTTCGAGGAACTGTCGGAGATCGAGGTCGAGGTCCCCATAAAGACAACCGAGCCGCCGCCCCCGTCCTTCACGGTGTCCGCCGACGTCGAGGGATCGGGACTCACCTTTCTCAAGTTCGAGGCGCCCTTCATCTCCCCCGAGGGGCAGGCCGTCCTGCCGGCGTTGTTCATCGACACGGCGGGAAACCCCGTCCGGATGCGGATCCGCGTGACGATGGATGGGGAATAGGGTGTTCTCCGACTTCACACGGAAGACCGGGGAGATCCTCCGGTCGGCGAAGCCGATCGAGGAGCGCCTGCGTGAGTTCTCCGGCGAGCTCTCCACTTTGCTGGGCGGGGGAACCGTTTCCGTCCTCCTGTTCGACCGCGACAGCGAGGACTTCTACGTTCGCACCAGCACCCTCCGCGTGACGCCGGGCGCCCCGGAGTTCCACTTCCCGGCGGAGGGCACCCTCGAGGAGCTCAGCCTCGCCGAGCGTCGTCCCATCGTCCTCTCGGAGGGGAAAAGGCCGGAGGACAGCCGCCGGCGCGGCACGGTGCTCATGTTCCCGCTCCTCTCCTCCGGGGAGCCCAACGGGGTGCTCGTCGTGCAGACGGTCACCGAGGCGGAGATCCCCGAGGAGACGCTGTCGGTGGTCACCGACGCCGCCGTCCTGCTCTCGGACGCGGTGGGGGTGTCGTTGCGGGAGGAGTCCGCCGCCCTCCGGATGACCAAGATCGCCGCGATCAACGAAGCGGGGATCAACATCATCTCCACGCTCGACCTGTCCAGGCTTCTCAAGCTGGTGGCCACCTCCGCCTGTCTCATCCTCGAGGCGGAAACGTGCGTCATCCGCCTGCTCGACCCGGAGACCGGGAAGTACGGGATCCGCGAGTACTATGGAATGAAGACGGAAGGGGAACAGAAGGACCTCTTCCTCATCGACAAGAAGGCGGTCACCATGGTGCTTAAAGGCGAGCCGTCCGTACTCGTGCGCGACGCCTCGCAGGAGCCCGGCTGGCGGGACTTCGCCGGGGTCGCCCGGACGCTCGCGTGCGTCCCCCTCCACGGGGACGGGGAGATCCTCGGGACCGTCACGATCTTCGACAAGTTCCCCCACAAGACGTTCTTCCCCTCCTCGTTCACCACCGAGGACCTCGCCACGTTCGAAAAATTCCTCAAGTACGCCGAGAAGGCGGTCGTGAATGCGATCGCCTACGAGCGGAACGACCGGCTGAAGAACCTCGACGAGACGACGTCGCTGCCCACCCTGAAATATTTTCAGGAGCGCCTTCTGAACGAGATCAGCCGGGCGAAGCGGTTCCAGCGGCGCCTCGTCCTGATGATCTGCGAGGTCCAGGCGCACGTGCCGCCAGGGTCGCAATCCTGCGCCGGTCGCGCGGACTGGGTGATGAAGCAGGTGGCGAAGGCGATCCGGGCCTCCCTTCGCGAGTATGATATCGTGGCGCGGATCAGCGAGGGGAAGTTCGGGATGATCCTGCCCGAGGCGGAAGACGGAAAGATCAGCGCGATCCCCCGGATCAAGAAGGCGATCGCCGCCGAGGCCGAGGAGATCCGCCGCCGCGCCAGGGATGCCCGCGTCGAGGTGCGGTTCGGCCACGCGGCGTTCCCGGAAGACGGCGACGACCACGAGAAGTTGATCTTCAAGTCGAACATCCTGAAGAGCTGAGAGACGATGCGGCCTCCCCACGGAAAGGTCATCGCGGTTTGCGTGAGCGGGAAGAAGGGGGAGAAGAAGGTTCCCGTCCCCTCCGTCACGCTCGTGCCCGAGCACGGCGTGGAGCAGGATGCCCACGCGGGGCCGTGGCACCGGCAGGTGAGCCTGCTGGCGGTGGAAAGCATCGCGAAAATGAAGGCGAAGGGGCTCTCCGTGGGGCCTGGCGACTTCGCCGAGAACATCACCGTGAAGGGGATCGACCTGACATCGCTTCGGCCGGGGGAGCGCCTTCGTTCGGGAGAGGTGCTGCTCGAGATCACGCAGATCGGGAAAGAGTGCCACAACCGGTGCGCGATCTACTACCAGGCGGGCGACTGCGTCATGCCGAAGGAGGGGGTCTTCGCCCGGGTGCTCCACGGCGGGACGCTGCGGGCGGGCGACCCGATTGAAAAAGTGGAAGAATGAAACGCAACCGCCGGTTGTCCGAAGGTTCCTCGTGATCCGCGCCGCCGTGGTCACCCTGTCCGACCGGTCGTTCCGCAAGGAACGTCCCGACGCTTCCGGTCCCGCCGTGGCGGAGATGCTGCGTTCGCTTCCGGCGGAGATCGCGCAGCAGGTGGTGATCCCCGACGAGATCCCTTTCATCCGCCGCGCCCTTCTCCACCTCTGCGACGCGCTCGGCCTTGATCTGGTCGTGACCACCGGGGGAACGGGGGTCGACCCGCGCGACGTGACGCCGGACGCCACCCGGGAGATCCTGGACCGGGAGGTACCGGGGATGGCGGAGGCGATGCGGGCGGACAGCCAGAAACGCGTCCCGACGGCGATGCTCTCCCGTGCAGTGGTCGGGATCCGCGGGAAGACGCTGATCGTCAACTTGCCGGGGAGCCCCGGCGGCGCCAGGGAGAACCTGGCGGTCCTCCTGCCCGTGATCCCGCACGCGATCGGGAAGATCCGCGGCGAAGGCGGCGACTGCGTTCCGCCGCGCCAAGTCGGGAGGGGTCCGGCGTAGTCGCCGCAGGAGGGGGGGCGAAGTGAGGTAAAGCGCAGCCGTGCGGGTTCATCGCACGGCGAGCCACGAACGGAGCCCAGCCCTCCGAGGCGATGGAGCCGGAGCCTACAGGTCTTCGGGCGGTCCGGCGACGAGGCCCGGGGTGGTCGCCGGCAGCCCCTCGTTCATCGAGCCGGTGCGATACCCCTTGAGATCCACGGAGACGTAGAGGAACCCGTTCTCCCGGAACCGTGCGTGGACCGCCTCGGAGATCTCCGGCTCGAAGAGGCGAGGGATCTCGTCCGTCCCCACTTCGATGCGCGCCACCGCGTCGTGGACGCGCACCCGGAACTGCCGGAAGTCGAACCCCCGCAGCACCTCCTCGCACGCCTCCACGCGCCGCAGCGACTCCTCGTCGATCGTCGTTCCGTACGGGAAGCGCGAGGAGAGACAGGCGAACGAACCGCGGTCCGCCGTGGGGAGATCGAGGCTTCGGCTCAGGCGGCGGATCGCAGGCTTGGTCAGGCCGTTCTCGAGCAGCGGGCTGCGGACGAAGAGCTCCTTCGCGGCGCGACGCCCCGGGCGGAAGTCGTGCTCGTCGTCGGCGTTCGAGCCGTCGCATACGCCCGCGTACCCCTCCTCCCGGGCGATCCCGGCGAGGATCCCGAACAGTTCCTTCTTGCAGTGGTAGCACCGGTCCGGCGGGTTCGCGGAGAAGCCGGGGATCTCCAGCTCGTTCGATTCGACGAGCCGGTGGGCGACGCCCCACGAACGGGCGAGCCGCGAAGCCTCCTCCCGCTCGGAGCGGGGGTACGTCGGGGAGGTCGCAGTGACGGCCAGAACCCGCTCTCCCATCGCCTCCTTCGCCGCGTGGAGCAGGAACGAACTGTCCACGCCGCCGCTGAAGGCGACCACGGCGGACCCCATCCGACGGAGCGCCGCGAGCAACGCTTCGTAGCGGCGCAGGTCGTCCCGCGTCGGAGCGCCGTTCCCGGTGTCAGCAGAGGAGTCCACGCCCGACCTCCTCGAAGTCCGGATTTTCGGGCACGGAGACGAGTCGCTCCCCGCCGGGGGAAATCTCCCGGATCTCATATGGGCCGACCGACCCCGCTTTGCCGTACCGGGTGAAGATCCGGGAGAGCAGGTCGAGGCGTTCCTCCTCGCATCCGCCCAGGAGCGTCACGGAGGGGCCCGGGTGGCTGTGCGCCACGTAGACGGTGTCCCTTCCCCGGCAGAGGGCCTCGAGCCGGCGGTTCTCCTCCGCGCTCTTCGCGACGATCGCCTTGATCCCGCCGACACGGAAATGCCGGCCGGCTTTCAGGAGGAGGACCTCGTGCATCCCGAAGGTGGGCTGGTGGTCGACGAGATCCCGCACCTTGATGGAGAAGGTCCGGTCGGTCAGCATGCATCCCCCCGCCGGGCATGGATAGTCGCCGATCTTGAACTCCTCCGCGAGCCGGATCTGCTCCTTGCGGGAGCGCCCCGTGATCGCGAGGAGCTTCTCCCGGTCGACCCATCCTTCCCGCTCCGGCAGCGAGGGGGGGAGGTGATGCGCGGAGAGCGGGCGCAGGACGATCCCCGCGCATCCGCTGTGCTTCTCGATGCCGCGCAATGCGTCGTCCCGCTGGGACATCGGTCGCTGCCCCACGACTTCCCCGGTGACCAGGAAGGAGGCTCCGATCTCCTCCATGAACGTTTTCGCTTTCCGCAGGGTGAAGATCCGGCAGTCGATGCACGGGTTCATCGCCGATCCCCGGCCGTGCCGCGGGTGCTTGACGATCTCGAGGTACTCCTCGCCCTTCGACACGGTCCGGATCGGGATCCCCATCCCCATCGCGACCTCCTGCGCCGCCGAGCGGCATCCCCCTCCGTTCCCCGGTCCCTTGTGGGAGCAGGTGCAGAACGGCGAGGTGAAATGGATCGCGTGAAGCTCGATCCCCTGGTCCCGTACGATCCGGGCCGCCAGTGTGCTGTCGAGCCCACCCGAGAGGAGAATCACCGCTTTCCGTGGGATAGGCAGGGGCGCGGTGGCGTTCATCCGATGCAACTCCGTTCGGGATCGTATTCGGCGGCCGACAGCGGTTCCGCGATCCGGGGATTATCCCCGCACGCGGGGCACGACCGGTCGCGGGCGACCGTGAGGCACGACACCTCGTTCGAGAGCGTGTCGATGGTCAGCAGTTTCCCCCCGGGCGACGGCGCAGCGAACGAGAGCAGCTTGATCGCCTCCATCGCCTGCCACGCGCCGACGACGCCCGCCGCCGCGCCGACGATCCCGGCCTCGGCGCACCCGGGGGAGTCCTTCCGCGAGGGGATCCGGGGGATCACGCACCGCAGGCAAGGGCCCGCGCCGGGGACGACCGTGAGCATCTGGCCGCCGAACCGCAGGACCCCGGCGTGGACGAGCGGTCGGCGGGTCACCACGGCCGCGTCGTTGCAAAGGTACTTCGTGGAGAAGTTGTCGCTGCCGTCCACGACCGCGTCGTACTTCCGGAACAGCGCGGCGGCGTTCGCCGCGGTAAGCGCCTCCGGGTACACGTCGACTGCCAGGTCCGGCCGGAACGCCCGTAGCGCCGCGGCCGCGGAGTCGGCCTTCCATTGCCCCACGGCGTCGGTCCGGTGGATCACCTGACGGTTGAGGTTGGTGATGTCGACCCGGTCGTCGTCGATGATCCCGATCCGCCCGATACCCGCGGCGGCGAGATAGAGGAGGGCGGGCGACCCCAGCCCCCCGGCGCCCACGACGAGTACGGACGAGGCGAAGAGCCGCTCCTGTCCCGTCTCTCCCACTTCCTCGACGAGGATGTTCCGGCTGTACCGCAGCGTGTTTTCCCCTGACCAAACCATTGAAATATTATACCGTATAACCTGGCCGGCCTTGAAAAGGCCGGCCAGGGGGGGAACCTTGCCGATCGACGTGGGGCCGATCCGGGCCGCGGAATTTCCGGTCACGGAGAAATACCTGTACTTCAACCACGCGGGTGTGTCGCCCATCCCGGCGCGCGCCGCCGAGGCCGGGATCGCCATGTTGCAGCTCGCCCGGGACGAGGGGGCGTACCGCCTCCGGAAATGGGAGGAGCTGGCCAACGAGACGCGGGGCCGGTTCGCGCGGATCGTCGGCGCCTCCCCGGACGAGATCGCCTTCGTGAAGAACACCTCCGAGGGGCTCTCCTTCGTCGCGGCCGGCTTCCCGTGGAAGGAAGGGGACAACCTGGTCACGGCGAACGTCGAGTACCCCTCCAACGTGTACCCCTGGCTCCGGCTCCGGACTCGCAACGTGGAGGTGCGGATGGTCCCCGCGCGGGAGGGGAAGGTGCGCAAGGAGGACCTGTTCGCCGCCTGCGACGGGAAGACCCGCCTGATCACCCTCTCCTCCGTGGAATTTTCGAACGGCTACCGGAACGATTTGCCGGGGATCGGGGAGTATTGCCAGAAGCACGGGATCTTCTTCTGCGTCGATGGAATCCAGTCCGTCGGCGTCCTCCCGATGGACGTGAAGTCTTTCGGCATCGACGCCCTCTCCGCGGACGGCCACAAGTGGCTCCTGTCGCCGGAGGGAATCGGCGCCTTCTACATCTCCCGGGACGTGATGGAGATGGTCGAGCCGGTGATCTTGGGGTGGCACTCCGTGAAGAACCGGTTCGACTTCGAGAATTACGACTTTCGCCTCTCTCCCGACGCCCGGCGGTACGAGCCGGGAAGCCTGAACACGGTCGGCCTGTCGTCGTTCAACGCCTCGCTCGAGCTCCTGCTGTCGCTCGGGGTGGACCGGATCTGGGAGCGCGTGCGCCGGCTCACGGAGCGGGTCCGCGAAAAGGCGGAGGAGGAGGGGTGCAAGGTGGTTTCCCCCGATCACCCCGAGGAGCGGTCGGGGATCGTCACGTTCCGCGTTCCGGAGGCGGACAACGCCGCCCTCTGGAGGGCCCTCCTGAACCGGAAGGCGGTCTGTTCCCACCGGGCGGGCGGGATCCGTGTCTCGCCGCACTTCTACAACACCCCGGAGGAGATTGACCGCTTCTTCGCGATCCTCCGGGAGGAACGTTCCCGCGCATAGTGGGGACCATCTTAATATTTGCCGAAGTGATGGAACTGGCAGACACGCCATCTTGAGGGGGTGGTGGGGAGACCCGTGCGGGTTCAAATCCCGCCTTCGGCACCATGACGCTACCAAAGGGAGTCCGGGCAAAACCGGTGCTCCCTTTTTTATTGCGTCATGGTGCTCGACGGGGATTTGAACGCGAGTCCGCCGCTGAATATTCTAAAATATGTTGACATTATGTAATACTATTCTGTATAAATTTTATTACATGAAATATAATTCACTTGATGACATTGATATCCATATCCTGAACATCCTCCAGGAAGATGCGGACGTCTCTGACAAACACCTCGCGGAGAGGGTCGGCCTTTCTCCTTCCTCGGTTCTTGCCCGCCTTCGGAAATTGAAGAAGGAAGGGATCATCAAGCGATACGTTGCCATCCTCGACGATGAAAAATTGCATAAATCCACGGTGGCTTACGTGTTTGTCACGCTCGCTCGCCATGAGGTGAAGCTCGCTCAATCCTTTGTGAAAACGATCCGTGAGAACCCATACGTCATGGAATGCTCCCACATTACCGGGAAAGCGGATTACTTGTTAAGAGTGGTGGCCAAGGACATTCCCCAGTATCGGGAGATCTTGATGGAACGGATCGTCCCCATGAAGGAAATCGAGTCCGTCCAGACCTGGTTTGTACTGAAAACGGAAAAGAGGGAGACAAAACTCCCCATCTACGGGAATCTCCTCGATGCGAAGAGAGGGAAGAAGTGAAACCGACCTGCGGAACCGACACGCTTGAACTGAAAGGGGATCTTCTCACAGAGGGAGTCCGGGCGACGGCGTCGGCGCTCGAGGGGGTTGGGACGATCTACAAGGAGCAGAACCACGGCCTGTTCGGGTGGGACTTCGAGGACCATGGCGAGGAAAATCTCCCCGACGATTTTCTGCTGGGGGACGGTACGGTGGTTCAGTTCCGGAAGAACAGCAGGTCGCCGTTCCTCGTGGAACGAGCGGAGGACGGGAAACTCTTTTTGCAGAAGGGCGGTGAAGCGGTCTGCCCGATCTCCTGGATTCCGAGGCCGACTTTCTACGAGAGATCGACCAGCGATGGGACCCCGATGGTAAAGATCGGCCAGATCGGCGGCGAGGACTGCTTCTTCATCTGCTACCACGGCTGTCCCGTTGTTTGAGCTTGCCGGGACGAATAACTTTTTAGAATCATGATGATAACCTATATATTCGCCGTAACCGATTTCAACTTCCGAGTATCCTGTGGCCATTCCGATCAGGAAGGAA
>Ga0334722_10002183_pt1 | contig 22520 bp, 17 predicted proteins | sample C3_bottom_MG_FD_207210 | JGI IMG/M metagenome (GOLD analysis project Ga0334722, IMG submission 207210) | Sediment microbial communities from Yellowstone Lake, YNP, Wyoming, USA - C3_bottom | ecosystem: Environmental > Aquatic > Freshwater > Lake > Sediment | place: USA: Wyoming | collected... | reverse complement strand
GGCTTGGCGCCAATCTTCGGGTCGTTCGGGTTGCCGAAGTGCGCGTTGACGTATTCGCGCGATCCATGAAGGCCCTGTTCCTCGCCGCTCCACAGCGCCACGCGAATCGTGCGCCGCGGTTTCGCGCCGACGGCTGTGAGGATGCGCGCCGCCTCCAGCACAACCGCGACTCCTGAGGTGTTGTCGCTGGCGTTCGGGCTTGCGTGCCACGTATCGAAATGGGCGCCCATCATGACGACTTCATCCTTCAGGTCGGTCCCGGGAATCTCGCCGATTAGATTGACGGCCTTTTCGACCTGATCCCCGATTCGGTTGCGCACGTCGATCTCAACCTTGGCGGCGATGCCCCTCTTGAGGATCCGATAGAGGCGGTTGTAGTGCTCAGGCGTCACCGCCACAATTGGTGGCGAGGCCAGCGACGCTTCGCGAGACCACTTGTCGGCGTTGGCACCCGGCCGCGCGAATCCGCGAACCGCGCCAATCCATCCGCTGTCGCACTGCAGAACGGCCACGACGCCTTCCGACTTCAGAAACGCCATCCGCTGCGCGGGCGTGACCAGATCAGGATTGGGAACCGTCCTGGGCGCAGCGGGTCGGGTTGGCGCAATCACGGTCTGCTGGAGCTTCTGCAGATCGTCTTCCGACCGCCGCGGCACGCCGTTGACCAGTGCTGCGATGTCGATCGCGACCGGCGGCGACACCAGGACGATTGCGCCGGCGAACTTGCCCTTGAGCGCGACCAGATCCGCCTTGGACTGGATGTCGGCGATGAGCGCAGGAGCTGCCTGCCTGCCATTGGTTCCTGGCGTGTGCGCGAGCGGATACGCGACCATCGGCGTGTAGTCTGGCTCCAGCAGGTGCAGGGACACGTATTCGTTGTCCCATGCGACGCCGTAGTCCATGAATGGCTCGGCCACGACATTGGTGAGACCGACGCGGCTCATCTCGGCCAACGCCCACGCCTGCGCGCGCTTCATGTCCTGGGAGAGGGTCAGCCGCGCGCCGAGCACGTCGGTCATATAGCTCTCGAGGTCCATGACCCGCGAGCGCTGCAGGCCCTCTTCGCGGATCTTCGCGACGGCAGGCCAGTCGACGCTGGACTGCTGGGCGCTCAGCCCGGCAACACAAATGACCAGCGTGGCAATGACAACGGCGCGGGAGAAGCGGGTATGCATGCAACGGCTCCTGGACAGCAGGTGGAATCGGACCAGCCCATCTTGGCAGAGCTTCCTGGTTCTGCCAAGCGATCGTCGGGTGCCGCCGGATTCGCGCCCGCCCCGCAGGAGCCCGTTGCTCCTACACGCTTCAGGATGGAGGGAAGACCGCGCGCAGTTGGAGGACGGTGTCATTGATGGTCACACCCGCGTTCTTGAGGCCTTCGACAAACGCATCGAGATGTTCCATCGCCTTTCCGCCCATCTGGTCCGACACCCAGATAAAGCGCGAGCGACCGTCCTTGCGCGCCACGCGCATGCCGTTGGCGGCCGAGCCGGCCAGCATGAGCGCCCGTCCAGTCTGGCCCAGCTGTGTGGCCCGCGATCCGCCGAACAGCACGACGACAAAGCTCGCCACGACGAGCCACTTTGGTGGCCGAAGAAGCACACTCTGAATCTCCTGGATGTCCGCGTACTCAAACGCGTCCGGGCCGCCGAGCGTCCGAATGTCGAAGCCGGTGTCGCGCATGACGAGGCAGTACACGGCCGCATGCGCCGACCAGTAGAAGGCGCACAGTCCCAGCGACGCCAGCAACCAGAACGGGATCACCAGCACGAAAGTCGTCACCGCCTCAACCGAGCCGCCGATAATCGGGAAGGGAAGCACGAAGAACATCGCAAACAGCAGCGTCGCTGCTATATCGCCAAAGAAGACGCGCCACCGCTGGTAAGCAATGACGTGAGCGGGGCGGCGTGGATAGGGCAGGATGAGAAACAGAACGAGCCCGATTCCACACGCCCAGAGGCTCCATTGTCGCCATGGATAAGAAAAGGACTTCGGCAGCGGGTTCACATCGGCGAACGGGACCAGTTCGTGAGCCGGCGACAGGGATACTTCCAGCTGGCGATTGGGATTGCTCTCGAGCGCCAGAATGTACGAGCCGTTGTCGGCGCGAAGACTGCTGAAGGGCGGCTCATCCCGTTGAAAGTACAGCCGATGGAAACTGCCGTTGAAGGTCGTGTCGATGCCGTATTGTTCTTTGACGCGCTGGACCGACTCGCGTTCGTCCTGACGCTGCTCGGCAGTCATCGCGCCGCGTTTGGCATTTTCCGTTCGGGCTTTCTTGAGATCGGCCGACGTGATTCGATGTTCCCAACCGGCGACAGGGACGTTCGCCTTGAAACTCTCCTCAACGCGTGAGAAGAACTCTTCCCACCCCGGTCCACCGACCGTCATCACGGTCGGCTGTTCCTGAAAGCGTCCGTCGACGAACAGTGCGTCGGGTCGCGGCGCCGCAGCGGTGGCGCCAGTCGCGACGGGAGCGACTGGACGCTCCGGGCGCGACACCGACGCATACGGCCGCAGGTCGGTGAGCCACCCGAGCCATGCAGCCCCGACAATCCCTCCGATCAGGAACAGCCGTCGCGAGATTTCCACTGTCGGACTTGGGTATGTCACGTGCTCACCTTCGCATCTCTGATCAGTTGATCTACGGTTTGCGTTTCGTCAGCCCCGGGTACTTCGCTTCCAGTTCGGCGATGACGCGTTCGACAGCCGCCCCACCGTTGAGCGCGCGAGCCTTCTGCAAGTCGGCCCAGGCGGCGTTCGGGTTGCCCTGGTCCTTGTAGGCGATGGCGCGGTTCAAGTAGCCGAAATAGCTGCCGGGATCGAACTCGATGACCTTTCCGAAATGCTCGATGGCCTTGTCGTAGTTCTTCTGTCTGGCGTCGACCAACCCGAGACAGAGATACCCTTCGGCGTAGCGCGGATTCAGGCTGATACTCTGCTGGCAGTCGCGCTCCGCGCCCGCGAAATCATTGATGGCCGATCGCAGCTCGCCGCGGGAGTAATACGCGCTGAGATGGCGGGGATCGAGTTCAATCGCCTTGGTGTAGTCGGCGAGCGCGCCCTGCACATCCGAGAGCGCCCGTCGCCTGGCCGTGCCGCGCCCCACGTAGGCGCCAGCGTTGGACGGATCAAGCTGAATCGCCGTTTCGTAGTCGGCGAGCGCCTCTCGGTATTGCTGCAGCCGAAGCTTGCTGATCGCGCGCTTGCGGTACGCTTCGCTGTGACGGGGATTGCGTTCGATCACTTTGGTATAGGCGTCGATGGCCTCCTGGTTCTTGCCAGCCTCCTGGAGAGTGTTCCCCTGCGCGAAATAGGAGTCCGCGGCGCTCGCCGTCGTGGCGGGCGGCTTTGCGCCTGGGTTCGCAGCCGTCGGAGCCGCGGTCGGCGCCGTCGGCGCGGCCGCGATGGGCGCCTTCTCCGGCGCCTGACCCGTCGGGGACGGACGACGGCGACTGCCCACCGAAGGCGTCGGCGGAGGTGGAGGCGGTCGCTTCAGAAGTTCGCCGGCCGAGATCGCCTCGCCCTGAAACGCCTTGGGCAGGGGCGCCTCGGGTGCGTTTCGCACCCCCAGTGCCGAGGGATCCCCACCGAATCGAATCGTCCCGATAAGGGCGTCGCGGGCCCGCGCCAGCGAATCGTACACATCAGCGTTGCGTCTGTTCACGCTGATGTCGGTCAGGATTATGACGCGGATCACTGGCGAGCCAGGCAGATCAATCGAGTAGTGGCGGTTTCCCTGCAAGCCTGACCCTGAGCGGCGTGAACTGGAGAAGGCCCGGCGTCCGCCCACCAGCGTCTCAGTATGGGTAAAGGACGCAAAGAAGCCGTTGTCGCGCGTGCCTTCCCTGGGCCGCAAGGTGGCGATGTGATCCTGCAGGGTGGCCAGCGGCGCGTCCGCGATCTTGGCAAAGACCTCGATCACCACCCCGTCGCTCCCCCACTCTCCCTTCGACAAGTGCATGACGGCCCCGGAGATCAGCTCCAGTTCTCCCGTCGACGGAAGCACTGGCGGGAGCTCTTCGCGAGTGTGCTCGTGCGTTCCGAGTTCCACTGTCATGCCGTCAGGTGTCGGTCCCCAGCTCATACTCAGTCCCAGTCCCGCCTTGGCAGGCTCACTGGCCTTGGGAACGGTCGGGGCGTTCGGGGGTGGAGCCGGCGGCGGTTTTGGAGCCGCCGATGCGGCGGCCGTGGCCTTCGGCCCGGCAGCCGAGTCGGGGCCGAGCGCAAACGAAACCTGAGCTGCAGAAGGATCGTAAAGGGCCTCAGCTCCGCTGTCCATGAAGTCCAGTTCGACGTGATAGTTCGTCCGCTTGATGAGCTCCCCAAGCTTCCGCCGAGCAAAAACCAGTCGAATCGGTTGACTGTCGCTCCCGGCCAGATTCACGTCGAACAGGTGTGTCGACGAACCGCCAGGCCCACTGGCGCCATCTACCGGGCGACCGGCGGGTCCCTGAGCCAGCGAGAGCGTGACCAGGGGCTCGTCCTCGGTGAGGCGGATGCGCAGACGGCCGCGCGCGACCGCGCCGCCGACCGCAAGGTCTTTCTGACTGTTGCCGCTGCGGCGGCTCGCAGAACCCCTCGCCAACACTCGGACACGAATCTCCTGCCGGTACACGTCGTCCTTGACGACGAAGGGAGCCCGGGCGGTCGCACCGGGCAGCTCCAGGTCGTGACCAGCGGTGTCCTGCATCTGCAGCTTGACCGGCATGCGCCACAACTCGGGGTAAAACACCCACGTTGGTGGACGGAGCGGGAGCACCTCGCCCCGAGTTTCCCGCTTCAATCCTCCCGCGCGATAGAACTCGGCGGTTTCCTCAGCGGTCGAGAAGAAGACTCCTGTGGCACGGCGGTAGTTCGCCAGCAATTCAGGAGTCATGTTCGCAACCCGTTTCATCCGCTGGAGGAACGCGGTAAAACGCTGGTGGGCATCGCCCCACAGCTGTCGCTCGACGGCGTAGTTGATGTCCCGGCCCTGCGCAAGATACTCCGACTCGAGCTGATCGGCCCGCCGAACGGCCTGCTCGAAGCCGAGCAGTTCCCCGTAGGCCTCGGCGCCTCGCTGTCCCACGCCCTCGATGAACGGGTGATGATCGTCGGTGTCTTGAGGGTCATCCATCGAAGCGGCGTATGGGACGGTGCCGGTGCGGACGTGAGCGGCGTACAACAACGCGTGATTGGTCTCGTGCCAGTACGTATTCAGGTCGGGACGAGGCGGCCAGTACTGCCGGAAAGTATCTGCGGGAAAGACGTATGGACCGTCGTCCAGGTGGGCGGGCGCTCCCGTCCCTTCTATGAAGACCAGGTTGCGATCGGTGCCATCGGTGTTGCCCACTGCGGCGATGAACAGGGCCTCATCGCCCAGGCTGAAGAGGCCCTGGCACGTCAGATCATCCAGGCGGTGCAAGTAGAGCCGAGCCCCACGGCGCAGAAACGCCTGCAGGAACTGCTGGTTATCGGGGGCCTGCTGCGCGGCGTGGTCCATTCGACCGAAGCTCTCCAGCCGCGGCCGCTCTGTGGGAGCGGACTGTCCCGCCAGTCGGTGGCCCGAGTAGGCGACGGCGACGCCAAGGAGTACTGTGAGAGCCAGTCGACGCGCGAGCAGAGGTTCGGCCATCTGGGGGCACCCTCCCGTTGGACAATGGTGCCAACGATACACCAGAAGGCGCCCAGCCAGACCGGCCGTTTTCATCTCTGCGGTGTTCTCTCTGCGCCCAATTCAACCGCCAGCACCTCAGATGCAGCCGCCATTAGAACAGGTGGCCGAAGCTCAAGTTGAAGCGCGTCGACTCGCGGCCGAAACCGACGTCCATCCTGACGACGAACGTCTTCAAGTTGTACCGAAGGCCAACGGTTGGGTTTGTGGTCCATCCCTTGAGAGTGGCCTGCTTCAGCGATGACCACACCACGCCCGCGTCCATGCCCACCATGCCCGCCAGGCGACCGACGAGCGGGAAGCGGAGCTCGGCGTTTGCCAACGCACAGGAGTTGTCGACGTACCGACCCATCACCGAACCACGCAGATCGCCTGCTCCACCGAGCGGCAGGAGCACATGCACGGGCAGGTTGTTGCCGATCAGGCTCTGTCCGCCGAACCGCACGGCGAGCACGGACTTCGGGTAGAACAAGACGGTATACGACTGGAACCAGGCTGCCACCCGTCCGAACTTGACGGTGCCGGCGCCTGAGCCGGGCGCGAATTCCCCCTCCGCCAGCAGCACCTTGCCTTCGCTCGGGTTGAGGTAGCTGTCCCGGCTGTCGTAGCTCACGCTTCCAAACAACGACGCGTACGATCGGCGCCCAAGATCCGGTGCAGTCGAAAGCGTTGGATGACCCGTTTTCGCAGCAGCCGGCTCCATGCTGATGGTGGCGTACTTCACCCCGGCCTGACCGACCGTTCTGCCGGAGCCCCGACTCAGGGCCAGAGTGCCAGTGAGTGGTTCACGTGTGTACGAGACGCGGTCCGAGAGGCGCGACTGATTGCCCACGCCGAAGAAGTTGCTGCTGATCTTCTTGTCGTAGTCCACGGTCACATCGACAGCCAGCGGGTACTTCTTTCCGCGACGCGTCTCGAGATCGGGCAGAGAGAACACGAACCGGTACCAGCGATCACCCTTGGTTGTCTGGAACGCGGTCAAATCAAATGACTCCGACTGGCCGAACGGATTCAACAGGAAGGCCTTCGCGCCGTAGCCGAATCCGGCGTTGGGATCCCACATGGCCATGGGAAAGGCGTTCTTCTTGAAGGTGTCTGGGGCCACGACGGTGTCCGTTTCCTTTGGCGATTCCGCAGTCACGCGGCTGATGTCAATGTCAGTGACAATGCCGTAGTGGTCCGACGCGTGGAGGCCGTCGACTTGTTTGTCGAAGGCCACCGAGGCCGCCACCACGTCTTCTGGCCTGAACCGCTCGTGGAGCAGGATGTAGTCGAGTCGACGGCTGATCGCACTGTCGAAGAAGGAATCCAGAGCCGCGCGGGGTTTCAGGGCTTGTCCGGCCGAGTTGAAGGGCCGACCGGTGAAGGCGACGTTCCGGTTTGCTTGCGCATCCCAGGTGATGGCCTCGACGGCAGGTCCGTCCGATGTCCTCTCGTTCACGGTGGACAGGGCGTCGAATGAACTGCCGCTCGAGAGCACGGTCTGCATGGTCTGCGACTCAGGCTCCGCGTTGAAGTCGCCCGCGACGATGACCGGGTAATCACTCGGCAGGCCGTCGATGAGGCGAACCAGCTTGCGAGCTTCCTCCTGCTGACGTCGGTTTCTCTCCCGGTTTTCCGTGATCAGCTCCGCGAACTCCGTACCTGGAACGCGGCGGCCTTCAGGCGTATCCCGGAACTTCGCGACGAACGACTCATCGTCGGACGCGGCGGCGGCCAGATGGACATTCACGAGGTACACGGGCGTGTCGTTGACGACAATCTTCGCGACAAGGCACGTGACCATTTCCCCGAAATGGAGCGACACCGCGTCGCCCAGGAGGCCGGCAGGGCCGGAGAGCTTCCAGACGTCGTGCCGCCGAATGTGAAGGGACGGCCGTGCCAGGATGACCATGCCCACTTTGAGGTTCGACGGGAAGCCAATGGGTCCCAGTTTGACGCCGCCGTTCTCGACCTGGTGGATCTCGCTGTATCCGAGCGTCTGGGCGAGACGTGCCGCGTACGGCCCGGTAGGATTGGCTTCCTGGAGAAACACGATGTCAGGAGAAAGGGCTCGGAGCTGGTCTACCAGCAGGGCGAAGCGCTGCTCCCGGCGTTCGGGCGACTCGTATTCGCCGAACTTCAGAATGCTGCGTAATCCGGCTGTTTTCGTGCCCTGATAGTCGAGTCCCGACCACACATTGAAGGTCGCAACGCGCAGCCGGGAGGCCGGCGCTGAAGGGGGCTGCGCAAGCGCCAATGAGGTGCTCAACAGGACGCTCACAATCAGGGCCGCCGCAAAAGAATGACGCTTCATTGGAGTGCTCCAGGGGGCTGTTCCCCTCAATCCGTCATGGGCCCAGTGCCCGGGACACCGGGATCTGAAGCGTCAGCGGCGGGTTGTTACAGGGCTGGCGGGGAATTGAGAGGCGGGGAAGGGGGGCGGGGTTTTGTCGCCGAAAGGGCACTCAACGTCTTCTCAGGCGGACTTGCGAATTGAGGGGGCGTGGGGCGGCACCCCCGGGGTTCTCCGCTTGTGGCACAATCCTCCGACGGATAAACGACCGTGGATTCAAGACGTACCGAAGCGACCCTCACCGCGGAGATGTTCGAGCGCCTGCTCGACGTCACCCGCAAACTCGCGACGCCGTTCGACCTCACCTCGATGTTGACCGAGGTCGTCGATGCCGGCCGCGCCATTCTCGGCGCTGACCGTGGTTCGGTGTTCCTCTTCGATGTGAAGGCCAACGAGTTGTACACCGCGGTGGCCACGGGCATCTCCGAGATCCGGTATCCGGCGACGCGGGGCATTGTTGGCGAATGCGCGCAGACGCGGCGTGTGGTGAACGTCGCCGATTGCTACGCCGACCCGCGGTTCAATCGCGACGTCGACCAGATGAGCGGATACCGGACGCGATGTCTGCTGGCCGTTCCCCTGATCGGGTACGACGATGCTCTGGTCGGCGTCCTTCAAGTCTTGAACAAGCACGAGGGGACGTTCACAGCAGACGATGAGAAGATTGCGGAAGCGCTCGCCGCCCAGTGCGCTGTCGCCCTTCAGCGCGTTCGCCTGATTGCCGAGCTGGTGGTCAAGGAGAAGCTGGAGCACGAGCTTTCGATCGCCCGTGACGTGCAGATGCGCGTGCTCCCGACCCAGATGCCCCGCGTCGCTGGCTACGATATTGCGGGTTGGAGCCGACCGGCGGACCAGACCGGCGGCGACGTCTATGATGTGATCCCCCTGGACGAGCACCGGCTGATGCTGCTGCTGGGAGACGCGACCGGACACGGGATTGGCCCTGCGCTGAGCGTCACGCAGGTTCGAGCGATGCTCCGGATGGGCATCCGGCTCGGTGCCGATCTCGACGGCGCGTTTACGCACATCAACGATCAATTGGTCCAGGATCTGGCGGACAACCGATTCGTGACGGCGTTTCTGGGCGTGCTCGATGCCCGCAGCCACACGATTACCTATCACTCGGGAGGGCAGGGCCCTCTCCTCCAGGTTCATGCGGCCAGCAGAGAGTGCGAGTGGCGCGGCGCGACCACGTTTCCGATGGGTATGATGGACATCCTGCGCCTCACGAAATCAGAGGCGTTCGAACTTGCCCCGGGCGACATCGTCTGTCTGGTTTCGGACGGCATCATCGAGTACCCGAACACGGCCGATGACTTCTTCGGCGAAGCACGACTCGCCGAGCTCGTCCGCGACTATCAGCAGGAACCGATGGCCCGGCTGATCGAGATCGTCCTTCACGCGGTAGAGGCATTTGGAGCGGACGTGCCTCAGCCAGATGACATGACGATGTTGATGGTGCGGCGCCTCCCGATTGAATCCAACTGAAAGCGGACGTGTCGTGTTTGAGGATGTGCGCACCTTCGGTAACGATTGCCACCTTTGAGTCAATGTCGTTCTGGAGGCATCGCCTTGAATAGCAGGCACGCACCTTCCGGACATTGCCAGGCTATAACAGTATACGTATACTAATATAAATGGATCGCGAGCAGAGTCCACGGCCGGTCACCTGGATCGGATCGTCACGCGCGGATCTGAAACGCTTTCCGCAGCAGGTGCGCCGTGACATGGGCAAGGCTCTCTATGCGGCCCAGCGCGGGGAGACAGATCCGGCCGCAAAGCCGCTGAGGGGCTTTGGCGGGGCTCGGGTGATGGAAATCGTCGACTTCCATCAAACGAACACGTACAGGGCCGTGTACACCGCGCAATTCGGTGAGGGAATCTATGTGCTCCACGCGTTCCAGAAGAAGGCGAAGCGGGGCATCGCCACGCCGAAGCGCGAGATCGACCTGATCGGTCGCAGATTGGCAGAGGCTGAGAGACTACACAGACAGAGGCGGGCTGGAGATGGCAAAGAAAACCACTACAATCGAGCATGAGAAGAGCAGCGGTAACGTCTTCGCGGACCTTGGCCTTCCTCATCCGGAACAGGAGATGCTCAAGGCTAGGCTGACGCTGCAGATTTACCGCATCATCAAGGCGCGGCACGTCACGCAGGCGCAGGCAGGCGCGATCCTCGGCATTAGACAGCCACAGGTGTCGCTGTTGATGCGGAACCGGTCCGGGAACTTTTCGATAGAACGCCTGCTGGACTTCCTGACTGCCCTCGGTCACGACGTGGAGGTCCGCGTGACGCGGACGCGCAAGGAGCACGGCCAGTTGTCCGTCGTCGTTGCCGCGTGAAGAGACGTGGGCGGCCCGGGACAAGGCGCCCCCTGCCTCGAGAATGTCTGTGTGGTCGAGAACGTTAGTCCCACCGCCTGCTGTCTTCTATCGATAGTCGATGGGAGTTGGCACGATAGCCGGGCTCGCTCTAGACTCTCCCATCGATAAACGATAGGAGAAACCTCGATGCGTCAGCCGCCCGACCTTCTGCCCGGCACCCTCGACCTTCTCGTCCTCAGGATTCTCGCTCGAGAGCGGATGCACGGTTACGGCATCGCCCAACGGCTCAAGGAACTCTCCGACGATGTTCTCCGGGTCGGGGAGAGCTCGCTTTATCCGTCGCTGCAGCGTCTGTTGCGCGATGGATTTCTCGAGGCGGAATGGGGCGCCTCGGAGAACAACCGCCGAGCCCGGTATTACACGCTGACCAGGGACGGCCGCAAGCAACTCGCGGCCGAGCGCGAGGAGTTCGATGGGATTGTGGCGGCCATCCAGCAGGTGCTGCGCACGGCCTAGCCTGCGGGGAGGGACGCATGACTGGCTGGCTTCGGCGCCTGCGGGCGCGCATCCGGTATCGGCACTTCGACCGCGACCTCGTTGAGGAGCTCGAGACACACCGAGCCATGAAAGAGCGCGAGCTGGTCTCGACCGGTCTCGCGCCGGACGAGGCACGGCGCCAGGCTCGACGCGACCTTGGCAATGTCATGCTGGCTGGCGAGGACGCGCGCGCCGTCTGGATTGCCCCCTGGCTCGAGAGCATCGGACAGGATGTCCGTCACGCGGTTCGCAGCTTCCGGCGCGATCGGGCGTTCACCATCACAACGGTCCTGACGCTCGCTATTGGCATTGGCGCGACCACGTCAACCTACAGCATCGTGGACGGCACGCTGTTCAAGCCGCTGCCCTACGACAACCCAGAGCGTGTCGTGATGCTGATGTCGCGAAATTCCCAAACGGGCAACTTGGCAGAGTCGCTCGGGGGGAGCGAGGCGGCAACTCTCCATCGTTTCGGCTCGTTGTTTCGTTCTGGAAGTTCGACGTTCTCGTGTCCCAGCTGCCCACCCAGATGCGCCTCATCAGGGATCTCGCCGTTGATGCCAGGGTGTTGACGTTCGCGGCGGCAGTGACCGCGGTCTCGATCGTGATCTTCGGTGGGATTCCCGCCGTCCACATGTCGGTAGCCGACCTCATGCCGTCGCTCAAGGCGGGATTCAGATCCGCTCGCGTGCACGGGACGTTTCGAGGGCGTCGTTTGTTGATCACGCTCGAGACGGCGCTCGCCCTGGTGTTGCTGACCGGTGCCGGGCTTCTCGTGAACAGCTTCCTCCGTCTCCAGCGCGTCGAACTCGGCTTCGAGCCCGGACAGCTCGTGGAGGCGAAGATCCAGGCGCCGAAGTCACGTTTCCCCAACGACCAGCAAGCGGCGCAGTTCTTCGATCAGGCCGTCGACCGGATCAGGTCAATCCCGGGAGTCGCCGCAGCCGCGACCGCAGACGTCGCGCCGTTGTCCGGCGCCGTGTTTGGATCACCTGTTCGCATCGAGGGCCTCAGTCGGGACGAACTCGTGGACACCTATCGGGTGGCGGTCGGGTACTTCGAAACCCTCGGCGTCCCGCTGGCGAGGGGCCGGATGCTGGCGCGACAGGACGACCTGCCCAGAGCCGAGGCGGCCGTGATCAACGAGACGATGGCGAAGCGGTACTGGAATTCGGCCGGTGGCGTCGGTCGCGTGATCACGGTCGGGAAAGATACGCCCGTTCGCGTCGTGGGCGTCGTTCGTGACGCAAGGAGCGATATCCGGAAACCGCCCGCGCCAACTGTCTACCTTCCCTACGATTCGTCGTACCGGCGCCTCCGGTTCAGGACGTTGATCGCCAGGACGTTGCCCGGGCACGGGGACATCGGTCCCTCAATCAGTCGCGAGGTGGCAGTTCTCGATCCGTCCCAGACGATTCGGCCAAGGCCGCTGCAGGAATCACTCGAGTGGACGAACGGGATGCCGCGCTTCTACACACTGATCTATGGCGCATTCGCCGCCGTCGGCCTCCTGCTGGCTGCTGTCGGCGTAGCCGGCGTCACGGCACAGAATGTCATTCGCCGAACCCACGAGATCGGGGTGCGGCTGGCCTTGGGCGCGCGTCCCCGTCGCGTCGTCAGCGTCGTGGTACAGCAGATCCTGGTTCCTGTGGTCGCTGGCGTCGTCGCGGGTCTCGCGGGTGCCTGGGCGATGGCGCAGTCACTCGCAAGCCTCCTGTTCGATATCACCCCGCACGATCCAATCACCTTCGCATGCGTCGCGGGATTGCTTGTGATGGTTTCGCTCGTCGCCGCGTGGCTGCCGGCCAGACGTGCGGCCACGGTCAATCCAATCGATGTGCTGCGCGCGGAGTGAACGAAGCCGCTCGGTGATCGACCACGGTATCCTCGGCTTGGGCTCCCGCTCCTGACCAGTGCGGTCTGTGCCAGGCGGGTCATTCAGAAGCGAAGGCCCTGGAACAAATCCTTGACATCATGGCATGTGTCTGTTACGCTTGCGAAGCAAGCGTAACAGACACATGCCATGAATGACCTTCAAACCAGACCGAAGCGCCTGCAAGGAACTCAAGCCGGAAGAGACGCCGGCATCAGGTGGGACCTCTTTCTCAAGACTCTTACCGACAGGTTGGCGCAGCCGGATCCCAGTTTCCCGTCGGTTCGATGCGTCACCAGGCAGACTCTCGTCCATCTCATCGGAGACGTGGCGAACGAGTTGCAATTGCCCTCCACCTTCCCCAGCGGCAAGAGGGTCATCGACCACTTGGTCTCGATGGGCCTAGCCTCGGACGTTCCTGTAGAGGTGATTTCGCGAGCAGGCCCTTCGAGGGATTTTGTTCTGCTTGGAATCCAGGATTCAAGGGAATCGCGGATCGATCCCCTGGAACTGCTGCAGGCCTATGATCAACGAGGTGTCGTCTGCTACTTCAGCGCACTTTCGTACTACGACCTGACCACGCAGATCCCGCCATTTCATCACATCGCGTCTCTCACGGAGCCGAGGCCCGAGCCGGGCGCCGAGACCTCCGAACGGGTGAGCGAGTCGAACGAGGTCGCCAAGAGGTCGAAGCTTGGGACACACGTGTTCTCCTATCGAGGGGTGCCGTTCTATTCGACGAAGCGTTCCAGGACATCTATCCCTGGTGTCAAGACGAGGGTGTTCAGTCCGGCAACCAATATTCATATTGCGACGATGGAGCAGACCCTGTTGGACGCGCTCCAATACCCCCTCCGTTGCGGGGGGCCAGACGTGGTCCTGGAATCCTGGCAGCAACACGTGGAGAAGGCCGACGAGGATCTGCTTCTCGCTTACCTGAACGCAATTCAACTCCTTCCCTTGGCGAGGCGCGTTGGCGCCCTGTTCGAACTTCTTGGGTTCCGACCTGCGAGGCAACTTGCTTCGTATCTCGAAGCGACGAAGGCGAGCATTCGGGAGCATCCCGAGATGCCATGGATACCACTCCTGCGCGGCGTGCCCTACTCGCGAGAGAGCGCCGAGTGGAAGGTCCTGGTGTCCTGAGATGAACCCGGCCCAGCGGTCAGCGTGGCAATCTGAAGCGATCAACCACGTCTTCCTGGCGTTGGCGAAGAACCCTGAACTGCGGAACAATCTCGTGTTCAAAGGAGCCTTGATCCTCAACGCTGGGTACACCGAGGATGTCTCTCGACATAGACGCCAATCTGGATGCTGTTTATGCGTCCCTACAACCGGAGAGGGAGCGACAGAAGGCGTTTCTCGAGGAGAATGTGGGGAAAGCGACTTCACGTTATTTCGAATCGCAAGACCCGGTGAGGTACGAGCTCAGTAGGCTCCGCATCGATCTGAAACCGAAGGATCATCATCCCTTGGGATGGAACGCCTTTCTCATTACAGTCTCATTGATCGATCATAAGCGCGTTGGTGTCAGGGGGTTGCCGAGTATTACGATTGACGTGGCGGCGCCGGAGTTACTGTCGGATCTATCGATCGCCGAGCTTGCCCTCGAGGGAGCCACGATCAGAGCCTATTCCCTGGAGCGCATCGCCGGCGAGAAAGCGAGCGCCTTTCTCAGCACACTTACGACCTACCGGGCCAAGATGAATAAGCCCGGGGAAGCCGTTCGCGTGAAGGACCTCTACGATCTCACCCGGATCATCAGAGCCAAACCGATTTCCGAGACGCAGTTCTGGACAGTCGCCGGGCGGGAATTCCGGCTTGCGTGCGAATCCCGCTATGTCGATTGCTCTGGACTGGACAGCTTCAAGGAAGGATGGACGGAGACCAGAGCCCTGTTTGAGGCAAGTGGCATCATCCCGAAGGACTGCACATTTGAGGATGCTGAAGCGACTATCCTCTCGATCGTCGAGTTCTGGCGCAAAGACAATCTGATTCCGTTCAGCTTCCCCTTGCCGTAATGCTGGGGTCAGGTCCACAAACCAACCTGACCCCAAGTCTGGTTAGCCTGCGACTTTGATCGCGATCCGCTTGGTGGCCGTTCCACCGAACTTCGATTCCGTCTTCACCTCAATCCATCCGTCAGCGCCCGTGATCTTGACGAGCCCGCGGAAGCGGGCCGAATCCCGGCCGCGCAGGCGGAACTCGGTCACCTTGCCAGTCATCGGCGTGGCCGTGACCTGATCATTGATCGGGTCGACCCGGAGTGCGCTGCCCGGCAGGTCGACCACCGTGACATTGGCAGACGAGGAGAGCGACAGTCTGTCGCGCACCGCCCGCTTGAGCTGGAGCGACCGATCGGAAAACGTCGGGTACACCCGATCGTTCTTCACGACGGCATCGACCCAGAACAGATCCCCGGTCGCCGGCGTCACCGTGACCGTGTCGATCTCGACTTTGGGGAACTGACCGGCGCTGTAGAGCGCGAAGTGCGTCTGGCGCAGGGCTTCGGTTTCCATGTACGGCGCGGGTGGCGTCCGGCCCGTGTGCTTCTTCGACGTGCCTCCAATCCACACGTTACCCAGATCGGGATGATGGAACTTGCGAGGCGTAATCCATCCTTCGCCCGCCAGGTCGGTATCGATCCATTCCAGGTACTCGCCGTCGTCCACAGTGCCGTCATTGTTGCGGTCGGCATCGCCTAACGGCGGGCGTCCCCACAACTCAATCAGATAGGAGAACGCGCCGAGCATGCTGTACGAAGCCGCTTGCGCCTGCCCGGACAGGCCGCTGAAGGTGGGCGTGTAGTCCTTGAGGATATGCGCGCCCTCGGTGACCATGGCCAGCTGTGAGTCCATGTCGTTCTGGAGATCGGGTGCAACAACGCGCGAGAATCGCTGCGCGTAGCGATCAGTCTTGCGCGCCTCCGCGAGCTGCGCGGCGACGCGCGCGTCATCGGCCTGCCGCTGCTCAGGCGTCATGTCCGTCCGCGTGTCTGGCGGCGCCATGAACATAATCAGCCGGCCGGTGTTGTGGTAGTGGAAGCTGGCGAAGATGTTCGGGTGCTTCAACTGGAACTCGAACACGTTGCGCGTCTCATTCTCGGACATCGGGTAGGGCCAGCCGTCCTGAAGACCCCAGCCAAAAGGGAAGTTCCGGTTCGGATCCGGCCCGCCGAGGTCGTCTTCGTTGACGCGGCCGTCGCCGTCGTTGTCGTACCCTTCCATGCCGAGGCGCCGGAAGCGCACGACCTCTTCGCGGGGATCAGCCACCGGCACAAAGCGTCGCTTGTCTGGAGACAGCTTGAAACCACCCTTGGGATCCTCGATCCACATCATCGAGATTTCGCCGTCGCCGTCCACGTCTTCGGTGAGGTCCTCGTCGTAGAGACCGTCGCCGTCGTTGTCTTCCATCCGGTACGGCTCCCGCGGGTTGTTCTCCGTGTTCGGCTCGGTCGCGTACGAGTCGTTCCCGTCGACGTTGAGGCCCGGCAGGATGTAGAACGTGCGGTGATCGACCAGTTCCTTCACGCTCGGATCGTAGTTGTAGCGGGTCAGCAGGTACCACGCCAGATACAGCGAGCAGGTCACGCCGTTGATCTCGTTGCCGTGGATGGCGCCGTCGACCCACATCGCCGGCTTCGCGTCGGCCGATCCGGTGGACTTGGCGGTAATCGTCAACAGCCACTGGTCGCGTCCCATCCGGCTCTTCCCGATCGACGAAAGGTCCGCCAGTTGGCTGTATTGCTTCTGAAGACCCTGCATGATCTTCGTCTTCTCGGCGTAGCTGTAGTACTGCTTCCAGTTGATCGGGAAATCGATCTCGCCGTGATTCCCACCCGGGCTGGTCTGCAGTTTCTGTTGCGGTGCTGATTGTTGCGGGGCAGCGGCCCCAGCGGCGCGCAAGGGGTTCCACGACGTTCCGGCCACGACGATCCCCAGCGCGAGCACCAGGAGGCAGCTGCGAAGTCTACGTGTGCGCATTGATGTTCTCCTCGGCGTCACTGGATGACTACGTCCTGAACCGTCGTGCCGCCCTTCTGGGAGGTCAGCACCAACTTCAGCGGCACGTCGCCGTCGATGGCGATCAGCCACGACACGGTTCTGCTGCTGCCCGACAGCCGCGACGGCGTTGTCGCCGGTCGCTGTTCCCGCATCTGGGACAGCGGGGTCGCCCCGACGTCGCCGCGGCCGCCTCTGCCGCCGCCTCTGGCGCCGGCCGCCCCGCCCCGCGCACCACGAGCCCCTTCACCCGCCGCGCGCGGAATCGCCAGTGCGCCCTGGAGCACGCCGATCGGCATCCATCGTGATCCGTCGAGGAACGTGATCTTCGTGGCATCTCCGAGCAGCCACACCACGTCCTGACGATTGCCGCGCAGTTCGATACCGCGCGCCACCTGGGTAGGCAAGGAGCCGACGTTTTCAAGCGTTGCCGTCACCTGCATCACCCGATAGCGGCCAGCCGGTCCGGACTTCTTCACCAGGACCGCGTCGGCGGCCTCCGTCACCGTCGCCTTGACGGCCTGGTTGGTCGAGTAGAGGAGTTTCGCTGTCGCGTTCTTCACCTGAACGCGCGGGAGCAGTGTGCCCTTGTAGCGTTCGAACTGCCATGCCCGCTCGTACGCCTTCTCCATCGTCGATCCGGCGTCTGCGCCGGAAATCTGGGTGCTCATGGCGAACGCCCCGAACTGGCCGTAGGCCCAATCGAGGAACACACCAAAGCCGGCCGGCGCCTGCCTCTCGGTGTTGTACGCGCTTCGCCAGACGCGTGGCGTCGCCGGCTGACCGACCAGTTCCTGGTACTTCTTGCCGACCACACCGTCCAGGATCGCCGTGTCTCGTGCGTCAACGCGTGCCTCAGGCCACCGGGCAAACGGCCGGATTGAGAAGCCACCCGTCACGTCGAACGATTGCACCAGCAGGATGTTGGTGTGATTCGTGAAGAACTCGAGCACGCCCCGCGCCTCTGGCAGAGACGAGGGGTAGTCGCCCGTTCCGCCTGGCGTGTTGTCGTCTTTCCACCAGCCCTCGGGATAGTTGTCGTTGGTGAGACCCGCAGCGGCCGCGCTCTTGCCCTCAGCCGGACTGCCAGGGGCATCCGGGTTCACGATCGGGCAGAGGTAGATGGCGTTGTCATCGACCAACGTCGTGACATCGGCCTCGCTCCCATAAGCGGCCAGGAGCTTGTCAATGATGTAGAGACACGCTTCAGTTCCTGCGGGGTCCGCTCCGCGGGCCCCTCCGTCGATCCACTGACCGGGCTTCGCCTGGTAGCGCTTCATCGGGACGACGTTGTCGACGGCAGGCGTGCGCGGATGCTGCAGCGGAACGAGCGCGTCCAGCGGCGTGCCAGTCTTCATGTTCGAAATCACCAGGACGTAAATCGGGCGGTTCCCGGCGCTCTTGCCGATTTCCACCAGCTCGGTGAGGCCCGGATTGGCCAGCGCCACCTTCTTCAGGTAGTCCACCGTGGCCGCGTACCCGCGGGGCGCGGCAAACGTAATCGGGACGCGCACGGCCGAGGTCTTCGGCGCGACAGCCGGTGCGCCCTGCGGTGGCGCCTTCTGCGCGAAGACCGTGACGCCGAGCACGAGGCTCAACGCCGTTGCGACAATGACGGTGGCGTGGCCAGCGCGTCGAATCGGGTTGCACCGATTCGTGCTCCGCCAACCAGAGAATGAGGATGTCATGCGTGCGGCTCCAGGAAGCGGGGCCGAGGCAGGCCCCAATGCATCGCAGCCCGACAAGTGCGTCCGATCCGCGTCTGGCCCAGGGGCGGGGCCACGTCGCGTCGGCCGGGCGAAGGATAGCACGGTATAGTGGGTCCATGAAGATACCTGGTGAACATCCCGAAGATCCGCGCGGGGGATCGCGCAACAGCGCTCGAGGCAGGAATACCGATCGCGCCATTCTCGCCGCCATCGCGCGCCGGGCCATGATCGAGCGCGGCCTGGAGCCGGACTTCCCCAAAGCGGCGCAGGAGGAGCTCGACGTCATTCGCCGACCTGCTGATGCGCCGGGCGGCATGCGCGATCTGCGCGACCGGCTTTGGGTGTCGATCGACAACGATGATTCCCGCGACCTCGACCAGCTCACCGTCGCCGAATCGCTCGCCGGTGGCCGCGTGAGAATCCTGGTGGCCGTTGCCGATGTCGACGCGCTGGTGCGAAAAGACTCGGCGATCGATGGCCACGCGTCGCGCAACACGACCTCCGTCTATACGCCCGCCGCGATCTTCCCAATGCTCCCCGAGACGCTGTCCACCGACCTGACGTCGTTGAACCCGAACGAAGATCGCATGGCCATCGTTGCCGACATGACGTTCGAGGCGGACGCATCCCTCGCCACGTCGGATCTCTATCCGGCGCGCGTGAGAAACCACGCGAAGCTGGCCTACCGAAGCGTCGCAGCATGGCTTGACGGAAACGGCCCGGCGCCACAGGCCGTGGTGGAGACTCCGGGTATCGACGAGAATCTGCGCCTGCAGGACCGCATCGCTCAGCGGCTCGTGGAGTTGCGCCATCGACACGGCGCGTTGAGCCTCGAGACAACTGAGACGAAGGCGAGATTCGATGGGGACGTGCTCTCGGATCTCGATCTCGATCAGAAGAACCGGGCACAACAGCTGATCGAGGACTTCATGATTGCGGCCAACGGCGCGACCGCAACCTACCTGGAGTCGAAGGGCTTTCCCTCGCTCCGCCGCGTTCTGCGGTCCCCAGAGCGTTGGGACCGCATCGTGCAACTTGCATCTGGTGTCGGCGACAAACTTCCCGACCAACCTGACGCCGTGGCCCTCGAGGCCTTCCTTGCACGGCGGCGCAAGGCTGAGCCAGAGACATTCCCCGACCTCTCGCTGGCCGTCGTCAAATTGATCGGCAGGGGGGAGTATGCCGTCGATCTGCCCGGCAGCGAGCCTCCCGGACATTTCGGGCTGGCGGTGAAAGACTACACGCATTCCACGGCGCCGAACCGACGGTTTCCCGATCTGATTACACAACGGCTCCTGAAGGCGGCCATTGCGGGCGGGGCCGTGCCCTACAGCATTTCGGCGCTCGAGGAACTCGCCAAGCACTGTACGGCGCGGGAGGACGACGCGACGAAGGTCGAACGGCAGGTGCGGAAGTCGGCGGCTGCGCTGCTCCTGTCGAACAGACTCGGGGAGTCGTTCGACTCGATCGTCACCGGTGCCTCGGCAAAGGGCACGTGGGTGCGGATTCTCCAGCCTCCGGTGGAAGGCCGGCTGGAGCACGGCTTCCAGGGTCTCGATGTCGGCGACCGCGTGCGCGTCAAGCTGGTCCGCACCGACGTCGAGCGGGGTTTTATCGACTTCGCGCGCACGTGACGCACAGGTGCGCCGGCTTCTACTTCACGTGCGGAAGCGCTTGCTGTCGCCGAAGATCGTGTTGTAAAGAGAGCCCGCGCAGGCCACGTATCCACGCGAGCGCAAGAACCTCGCGATGGCCGTGTCATCGTGGGATGTACGCGGCTTCTTGGTTTCGGCGCAAATCGCCGCCGGGCGATGCGCCCTGAAGTCCATCGATCGCAACACGTCCAGGTCCAGTCCTTCGATGTCGATTGATAGCAAATCTGGAGCCGTCTTGAAGTGCGTCGCCATCAACTCGTTGACAGGAACGAGGGGCATCTTGAGGACCTTCTCGACGGGATCCTCTTTCGACTGCTTTCGCAGTTCGGCCACCACCTCGGCAGAGAACGTATTGAGGGGCCATCGATCGCGGATGACATAGTAATCCGCCTCGCGTGACTTCCCGACGCCGACGCCAGCAGGCACGACCACGTCTCCCGGACGCACGGCGATGAGCGCTGCCACCAGCGTCGGATTCGGTTCGACCAGCACCCCGCGGCTTCCGGTGCCGTAGAGCGCGTAGGTGTTATTGCTGAGCACGGGGTCCCCGGCGCCAACGTCGAGGTACGACGGGTTCTGGATACCGAATTCGTGGCGGAGTAGATTGAAGAGGATCAGATCCTCGCCCTGCTGCGCAAACGACACCCGACCCTTGTACTGGTACGTCACCGGCGGCGCGGCCTTCGGCGGCGGCTCGGGCGCCGCGGCGGTCGGCACGCCCGGTTTCGATTGCGGACTGGCGGCTGACGGTCGGCTGAGCATCGCCCGAGCGGATAGCCCTATCAGTCCGGCGGATGCGACACCGGTGACGGTCCCGGCAAGAAAATCGCGTCGATTCATGTGTGGTGTCCCTTGTGGTCGAAGGCGAAGAATACCACGATCCTCACCGGCGACGAATTCGCCGCCGTGCTTCCCAGATGTTGCCGACGAGCACGCCCGCAAGCAGATAGTACGCGGCGCCGATCCACTCGAAGATCGCATAGCTCGTGACGGCGACGATCGCGCCGCAGATCAGTTGATCGGGGTACTTCCACGGCGCAGTGGGCGGGTCGGTCAGGATGAAGAAGGCGAAGAAGAGAACGGCCTGGAGGTCGGGCGTACGGAAGATCTCGACCACTCGCCGTGAGTCGCCGACGAACGCAGTGACCGTAAAGAGCAGAAAGTAGATGCCCAGGAACCCGAGCGCGAGCGGCATCTTGTTGACCCGATCGGTGATGAAGAGGCCGGTCGCCAGCAACACGATCACGCCGTAGGCCGGGACGCTGGGGAGCGCCCCCCACCAGCTCTGGCCCGTGTGAAAGACGTGAAACGTGGCCACCAGCGCCAGCGCAGCGGGATTGAAGATATTCCCCGACCGCGTGCGAAGGACGTACTTGCTCGCCACGGCGATCGCGGCGAGGATGGCGAATGCCGACGGTCCACGGTTCCCCGGCGGGGTTTCGTCCCGCCAGATACAGATCTCCGCCGGCGTCGATCGCGTAATGTTCGAGCGGCTCCAGTTCGCGCGCCGCCAGATCGATCGCGAGTCCCTTCGCGATGGCGCCAAGATCCAGCACCAGCGGACGCCGCAGGGTGATGGTCTTCGCGTCCGGATCGAGCTGCACGTCGCGGTAACTGACAGCGCCCTCTGACGCTAGCGCCGTGCTGGTGGCGAGCCCGGTGCGGTAGTCGCGGTTGAAGCCACGTGTCTCCATCAGGTGGCCAACGGTGGGATCGAAGGCGCCCCCGGTACCTTCGGCAACCGCGAGGGCAAACTCGACGGCGGCGTAGAGGATCTCATTGACTGGCACCGCGACGCCGGGATGCGCCGTGATCCGCCGCAACTCGCTTTGCGAGTCAAACCGATTGCACAGGCGTTCGATTTCGCGGAACCACCCGAACGCCCGCTCGATCGCGTCTTCCGCTCCCCGGTCGACCACCTCGATGGTGACGATGGTCCCCATCAACGGCGCGGACCGCACCCACGCGTTGTTCATTTGGCTTTATTGAGGGCTTCGACGACCGCGTACTAAAACGCATTGACGCTCTGGGTGGCACCGGACACCCAATCGACCTCGGGGCTCTGACGTGTGACGACCTGCCCCTGGAGATGCGCGACCCACGAGCACGAGTAGCGCGTCCAGCACTGCGAGATCACGGCCGACGCGATGCGGCCGCTCTCGATCACGACTGTGGCCTGGATGTCGCCGTGTCGCGACGTGCCCCAGCCGGAATACGTGCCGTCCTTGTAGACAGGTGCCGGCGGTGCGGTGGGCGCTGCGGGCGGCTCAACAACAGGAGTGACCTCGACCTTCGCGACATCGGCGACTGTCGTCGCGTCAACGGATCTCGGCGAGACGACGGCGGGTGCCGCCGGCGTCACAACTGGAGCGGCAGCAGGCTTGGCGATTTGAGTCGTCTTGGTCGCCGCCCCTTTTGACGCGGGCTTGGTC
>Ga0334722_10002182_pt1 | contig 22525 bp, 23 predicted proteins | sample C3_bottom_MG_FD_207210 | JGI IMG/M metagenome (GOLD analysis project Ga0334722, IMG submission 207210) | Sediment microbial communities from Yellowstone Lake, YNP, Wyoming, USA - C3_bottom | ecosystem: Environmental > Aquatic > Freshwater > Lake > Sediment | place: USA: Wyoming | collected... | reverse complement strand
ACATCATGCAGGATGCCGGCAACGAAATAGCGCTCCACATTGTTTTCACGCAGACAAGTGGCAATGGTCCGGGCGACGATGCCACACGCAACGCTGTGACGCCAGAAGGCGGCCATGTTCATGAGTTCTTCCGGGATCCCCGTGAAGATTCCCATGACCGATGCCGCCAGGGCCAGGTCACGCAACTGCTGGGTTCCGATGATGGTAACCGCCTTGGTGATGGAGTCCACCTTGGCGTAATAACCGAACATGGGGCTGTTGGCCAGCTTGAGAAGCCGGGCCGTCAAGCCCTGATCTTCCGTAATGATGCGGGCGATATCAGTTATGGAACTGCGAGGATGGTTGATGGTTTCGTTGAGGCGCTCATAAAAATATGGGAGCGAATATATCGTGCTGGTGCGATCGACAAGCCATTCAAGCGTGATGGGGGCGTTATTCCTGGCCATGGGTGACTTTCCTCAGAGCGGCAAGGTGGAGAATTTCTTTCATGGCCGGATGCTCCGTGTCTGCCATGCGGAAGAGCGGCGCCAGATTCTGCTCGGCACACTTCAGGTCTTCCGGTGAAATGTCGGGGGGAAGTGCCGCATGGCCGCCTGATTCATCCTCTCCGCGGATGGCGACTTCATTGACACCCCAGGTACGAAAAATCACCAGATGTTTCTGATTCAGTTCCGTACCGGCACCCAGAAGCAGACGCCCGGAACGGTCGTGCACATCGGTGGACAGGACCATGCCGGTGGTCAAATTATCAAGCGCAACAATTCCCACAGGGCATCCCCTTCGAGAAGAAGTGGTACTACAGTTGAAATGATGGGAGATACATCTCTTGCGTGCCTTCTATGATTACCATACTTCACTGCCCAACGTCACGACTGTTTTGACAACCAGCACGTTCCCAGGCTGCAATAATTTCACTGAATATGATCAAGCGTGGCGGCTGACAACTGGGGGACAAAACGCTGGGAATAAGGCTCGCTGCTGCCCGGTAAATTTTCAGTAGTTCTGCCCCCCGCTTTGTCGGGCCCTCTCCTCGGCCTGACGCCGCTGGATATTGTCCCTTATGCGCTGACTCTTGGTTCGTCCCGGCGGCAAGTCGTCGGTAGCGGGAGGCGGCGTTTCTACCATGGGTGGCGATTGCGGCGGCGGCACATAATCAGGGGTCAGCGGGATGCGCGGCCGGTTGCGTTCCGCCTGTAGAGCCCGCTCCTGCTGCTCCTTGAGATCAGCCTGCACTTTGGGATTTCTGATGGTGATATCTTCCCCCTTTTTTGCCTTGCTCCTGAATTTTAGGGGGATTTGGCCGGGGTCATCGGTAAAATTGATTACCCCTGCTTCGTCCGTCCAGGTATACGTGTCGGCGGTGGCCGTGCGAATACCGCACAGCATCGTCAGTGCAAGTACGAAAGCAAGTCGCAGCATGGGATACCTCGTTTCTTGAATTCGAACCAATGCCCTTCATGAATACCTTGTTCATCTCTTTTTAGTATACAACCCTTGAAAATCCAGATGCAACCGGCTGCAACAGGTTCAAGTGTCATACAGTTCCAAAATCGGCCCCATCCGGCCACGTGCACTCCAAAATGGGAGTATACTTGTAACTGAAAAGATGTCCCGCGAAGGAGCCCCCCATGCTGAGTCCAGATTACGATGTCATTATTGTCGGCACCGGCCCGGCAGGCCTCGGAGCAGCCTTTCATCTTACCGAACACGCCCCTGCCCTATCGATCCTGATGATCGATCGGGAGCAGGTGTGCTCGGGGGGGCTGTTGAACGACTGTAAACAGAATTACACCTATCCCATCGGTTTTTCCCCTGAAAACTGGACGAGCGACGAGGCGGCGCGATTGCTGCCACTCGTAGAGAACGTGCTGCAACCTGTCATCATGGACAAGCAGAACCTGGCGGTCTACCAGCGGCGAGCGGAGCGACTCGGCGTAACCCTGCTCGATGTCCGCCAGGCCCATGTCGGCACCGACCGTAGCCGCATGCTTATTCAGCGGCTGCAGGACGAGCTGTCAAAGCGTAGCGTACGGTTCCTGCTCAAGCAGGAGGTAACACAACTGGATGAAGGTAGAGATGGCGTGTCAGTCACTGTCAGCGGAAATATCATACGCTGCCGCACGGCAATCGTCGCTCCGGGGCGGAAGGGGTTCAATTTTCTGCAGCAGGTGATGGAACGGATGGGGATTGCCTATGTCGACAACGTGGTAGATGTGGGCATCCGCGTCGAATCCGCTGTAGAGAATTATTCCATTGTTAATGATTATTACGACCCGAAGTTTTTCTTTCCCGACGGAGTGCGCACGTTCTGCACAAATTCAGGCCATGCACGGGTGGTACTGGAGCGGTATCAGGAGTATAGCCTGGTCAACGGCCATGCCCTTTCGAAGCACCAGGCGGACAACCGCCTGGTGAATTTCGCCCTCCTCAAAACAATTGGGCTGAAAGCCCCGGTGCGAAGCGGACAACAAATGGCGGTCTTTCTTGCCCGACTGGCAAACGAGATTGGCGGCGGCAGGCCGCTCATGCAACGGGTGGGTGATTTCAGGTTGGGCAAACGCTCAACCGTTGAGACCTTTAACGAGGATCTTTATGCCTTCCAGCCCAGTTGTCCGGTCACGGCAGGCGATCTTGGACTGGCGGTGCCGGCCAAGATCATGCGCCACATCTGGGCCGCACTGAAAAAACTGGACACCATCGTCCCCGGCATCCTCCATCCCAGCACAATCATGTATTATCCGGAAATCAAGATGTACGCCAACAAACCCGCCTTCCAGGACCACCACTTCCGGGTCAGCGGTCATGTCTACATGGTCGGCGATGGTGCCGGTACATCCCGTGGCATAACCGGCGCTTGGGCGAGCGGTATCAGGGCGGCTGAGGGGATCTGCCAGGGGCGGTGAATCTGCAAGCAGATACCTTTCAGAAGCGTTTCCTGTCGTGGTATCCGGTTAATGAATCGTATTCAGTTGCAGCAAGATCTGGTCATATTCCCGGCTTGCTGCCGACTGGGATGCCAGACGCACCGCATTAATTTCAGAAAAATTCCCGGCAAGCATTCCAACGACACTGGCGTCCAGCGCCTCGTTCTTCGCCATATTGTTCAACACTGACATGGCATTATCCAGTGTCATACCCTCCCGATAGGGCCGATCTTCCGTTATAGCGGTAAAAACGTCGGCAACCGCCATAATCCGGGCTCCAAGCGACAGGTCGGCGCTTGTCAGATGAAATGGATAACCTTTACCATTCAAACATTCATGATGGAATGAACACCAGGCATTTATCATTCCCATGTCAGTGATGCGCTCCAACGTGCGGTAGGTATAATAGGGGTGGGAGCGGATAATATCACGCTCATGCTGCAACAATCCCTCCGGCTTCTCAAGAATTTCCGCCGGAACGGCAAGTTTCCCAAGATCATGAAGATAGCCCGCCACCTCCATCTTCACGCACTCCTCCTCAGAAAAACCGACCAGTCTTGCCAGGCAGGAAGCGCTAGCCGCAACCCCGCTCGAATGGGTGGCCGTGAAACGGCTTCTAAAGTCGATAATTCTTGAAAACACCTTGCCCAAACTCAAAATGCCATCCATGTTCAGTTCAATGGTTTCCAGGTTGACGCGCCGGCGCAACAGGGATGTCACCGCTGGCGAACCAAGGTCGAGCCAGAAATATTCTTTCTCAGCCAGTTTCAAAAAGGCTTTTACCACCTCGGGCGCGAACATGTCGCCGACTTGTGCTTCAATTGCCCGACAGATGCGTTTTGTCTGCGAAAGCACATGGTGCTGCCGGTTGACCAAGACCGCTACCCGGTCAGCCAAATGCAGGATATGGCTGCCGAGAGGCACCACTTCCCCCTGAAACGACGTGCCGGAGCCATTGCCCCAGTTCAGATGATGAAATCGTATCAGGTCGGCCGCTCCGGCAAGGGGCTTAAAGCCTCTCAGCAGAAGCCATCCCATTTCTGCGTGCCGAAAGGGGTTGTTCACTTCGAATTGCAGCGTTTCGATGCGCGCCTGGCATGAGAGCGCTCCGATATCATGCAGCTTTCCGGCCAGCAGCAGGTTGTAACGCTGCCTCAGCGGAAAATCCATTTGAGTGGCTATTAAATACGTAATATAACCAACCATATTATGGTGATTGACTAGGGATGGGTTGACCATGTCGATGACGTCCGACAGGCAGGTGATCAAATCAAACAGGGGGATATGGAAATCTTTCTTTACCAGCATACCGTCATTCTTTCCGGTTACGCGGTTCCTGCCGCGCATGCCTAACTCGTGATACGTGAAACCGTGCCATCACCATGAGTAACAGTCATAATTGCGTGCGGCGCACCCGAGTGATGCCTGTTCCATCAAGGGAAGTCATCCACAGTCACCAGGCATGTGAATCGATGGTATTGTAGCGTCACTTCGTGGTCCGTACACAATTTCCCCTCGGTATTTACTATACCACCGTACGGTTCGATAACCAGTCACGAGCCTCTAAACGACCAACTATACCAGCAATATTAGCAATAGATAATATTGCGTGGACTTGCTTGTAGAACAACATGTGGTATTTTTTTAATTTAATCAAAGTCGCTGCCAATATGCAGGTGGCGCCCGCCTTACCACGCCGTATTTCCAAGTGAAATCTCAAATTGCACATACACACAGAAAGAGCATTCACATGAAAATGAAACTTGCCGCCAAAGTTTTCTGCATAATCGGGCTAACGCTCTTTATCGGCTTCAGCATCATGGGTATAACGACACTCTGGCTCGGCATCAACTCGACTATCAGATTGAACGCCGTATCTTCTCAGAACCTAGCCGCCTCAGTCAGGGGTGCGATAGAAGAATTCATGATGAAGAATGATCTGGAAGGCATGAATCGCTATGTCGATCAATTGAAGGCCAAAAAGGTCGTGGTCGATCTCACCGTCTTCGGCAAGGAGGGCAAGCCGTCAGGCGGTCGAGGAAATCCTGATGCAAACGTTCTGGAGTCTTTCAAAACCGGCAAAGCACTTGACTTCAGACAAACGGTAAACGGCATCCATACCATCACCAGCGTCATCCCCCTTCCCAACGAGCAGCGCTGCAAATCCTGTCACCCTGAGACCGGACATACGGGCGCGATCATGTTGACAGCCTCGATGGAGGACGGGTATGAAAGCGCCAAAAAACTGGCATTGCTGCAGTGCATCGTTGGCGGAATATGCTTCTGCCTGATCGTCGGGGTAATGTACCTGTTCCTGCGCATGACCATCATAAAAAATATCGTCAACGTGTCAGACAGCATCAAGGTGCTGTCCCAGGGTGAGGGTGATCTCACCGTCAAGTTGCGGGTCGCTTCTTCCGACGAAATCGGAATGCTGACGGAAGAGGTCAACAGATTGGTCTCCAAACTGAGGGACATCATTTCGGAGTTGTACAGTCAGGCCGGGCATGTCGCCATCACTTCATGCCGCACCATGGCGGGCATTGAACGCTTGGCGGCATCCATTTATGAGCAGAAGGAACTCTCTGCATCGGTGGCGGTTGCTTCGGAGGAGATGTCAGCCACCCTGAATGAAGTGGCCATGACCACCTCCAATGCGTCCGCGCTGTCCAAACAGGTGGACAATTCGGCTATCGACGGCCAAAATATTGTTGGCGAAACGTCGGAGAGCATGGACCAGATTAGGGCTGGAGTGGAAACAACCTTGGGGGTCATGCATCGCCTCGAAAAATCGTCCGGACAGATTGGCGAGATCATCGGCATGATCGAGGATGTGGCTGATCAGACCAACCTGCTTGCCCTCAACGCCGCCATCGAGGCGGCACGGGCTGGCGCTGCCGGAAGAGGATTTGCGGTGGTTGCTGATGAAGTAAAACTACTGTCGGGCAAAACCTCCGCATCTACCCAGCAGATTGCCTCAATCATCCAGACCATACAAAACGATATTCGTGCGGCGATGAAATCAATCGACTCTGAAAAAGATCGTGTCGAAAAGGGCATAATCAACGCGAACAGGGCCAGCGAGCAGATTTCCACCATTCTCAATCTCGCGACCGAATCCGCAGGCATGATCAACTCCATTGCCATAGCCACGGAACAGCAGAGCGCCACAACAAACGACATCACCGTAAAAATCCAGCAGGTATCCGAGACGTCAAACGAAGTCCAGAACCAGATGGAGAATGCCGTCTCGACGTTCGGTGAACTTACCCAAACGGCAGAGAAAATTTACAACACCGTCGGACGATTCAAGGTCGGCAACGAACACGACATTATCAAGGGGTATGCCGTTGAGTTGCGCGACCGCATTACCGAAACTCTCGAGGGCGCCATCGATGCCGGCAGAATTGGCATTGAGGCCCTATTCAGCACCGATTACAAACCAATCGCCAACACCATCCCCCAGAAATTTACCACTCCCTTTGATCGATTGTTTGACGATATCATCTCTCCGATCCAGGAGGATGTAGTAGCCAGAGACAAACGCATGTTCTACGCCATCGGGGTTGACCGCTCCGGGTATTGCCCGTGCCACAACCTGCGCTACACCAAACCGTTGACCGGTGACGTAAAAAAGGACAAGGACGGCAACCGCACCAAACGGATTTTCAACGATAGAACCGGCATCCATGCTGCCACCAATGAGGATACATTCCTCCTGCAGACCTATCTGCGCGACACCGGTGAAATCATGAACGACATGTCCATTCCCATTATCATCAAGGGTAAACACTGGGGCGCGGTACGTATAGGATATATAACGGAATAGCAGCTCTTATTGCCACTACGCTTCGGGAGGGCGACAACATGGCACTTATGGAATGGAACCAGGTTTATAGCGTAAACGTGAAAAAATTTGACGACCAGCACAAAAAGCTCATTGAACTCGTCAACCAGCTACACGATGCCATGAAGGCGGGCGAAGGCAACACCATGCTCGGAGTTGTCCTGCAGTCGCTTATCGCGTACACGGGGTCCCATTTCAGTGAAGAAGAAAAGATGATGCAAGCCAGCGGGTATCCCGACTACGCCAGGCACAAGGCAACCCATGATGAATTGGTCAAACAGGTACTTGATCTGCAGAAAAAATTTCAAAGCGGAGGCGGTGTAATGACGCTGACCGTGATGAGCTTTCTCAAGGATTGGCTCACCAGACACATCCAAGGTGACGACAAGAAATACGGACAGTATTTCAACAGCAAAGGTATTTTTTGATGGGAAGACTGACGGTGCCGCGTATGCCACCGTCATGAACACGAGGAGTTGGCCACTACCAGTGAAGTTCCGGCTTCAGATTGGGCGGAGTGAAGTTTGTGCCGATGCGCCACATGGTCTCGCCCACCAGCACTGGGTCCAAACGACAGGCGATATATCCGATCAGGCTTGCCTCCTCCGGCAATTCCGTGGCAATCCTGACTATATGGAATCCCACCAGATCACCGATTTCGGGCCATCCGGGCGCCTCTGCCATGGTGCATCCCCATATTTTCCGAATGCCGTCAGGTCCGGCCAGATGCAGGCGATACCAATGCTCCCCATCCGCCCCGCGGCGGCCCTCTTCCATAACCAGCGCCGGTACGTGCGCATTGAGAAGCAGCGGATAGTGACATTGGCAGGCATAAGCAAAGGCAGCCTGATTATCCGCAAACAGCAGCGTTTTTTTCTCTTTTCCGCGTAACCAGCCAAACATGCCACGCCGCCTTTCTTCAGCCGATCCTGATATCATCTACTATATCACCAACAGGCATGAGAGCCAGCATTGTAAACAATATCAGACCGTTTCAGCCTTGCCTTTCACGCGTCGGCAGGCGTGTCATGTATTCATATTGACAGTTCAATGTACACATGCGTAGAATAAAACCCACAAGTAAATAACTATCACCGAAATGGCAAAATCCGGGGAACCGGATGACGCAAAGCCACCTGCCCAGAACGGGAAGAGGGGTTGTCGAAGCGGTAGAAGATGGCGTAATTGATTTTATGCCGATTCTAGAGCCTGCCTTTTCGTGAGAAAAAGCGGGTTTTTTTGTTGATACCACGGCAGAGCCGCTATAAATACCGGTTATATTCTACCATGAAGAGCAACAAAGGAGCGCACACCATGATGTCCCATCGTCCGGAATTGCACAGTCTCCGCAGAGAATTGCGGGCCGCATTCGGTGACCATGCCCGTTTGAGCAGGCTTCACGCAATTGTAACCGATAATATCAACAACTCGTACGGCGAGGAGAAAGCCGCACTGCTCAAATTCCGACAGGAGATCAAGGATGCCCTCAACTGCAGGGCGCCCGGGCTCCTGTAATCTCCTTTCAGACATCGGTAAACTGCGTCATTGACATGTTTGAATCACCGGAAGCCGCCTCCAACCTGGCGCGCTGCCGCACCAAGACACACCATATCCTTCAGTATGTAGCTTCCACACCCCACGCACTGGAATCACTCAAATCGGTCGCAGACCATAACTTCTTCATCTTCGCCCATGCCGTCCGTCCGGTCACGGCGCTTTCCCTGATCATGCATGACAAACTCTTTGATCTGGAACAAGACGAAATTGTCGATGTGGGCCTGGATCTCTGCTGCATGATTACGGCATGATTTTCATTACGGGCGAGTTACTCGAAATAAACGCATCAGACGAGTGGTTGAACACCGGCTACGGCAATCGTCAGGCCCGTGGCTATCGATAGTGCCAGGAAAGCACCCCATTTGAGCAGGCCCCCTACCCCTACCTGCTGGCATTTCATTTCATGCAGTTTGCCCGCCAGCAACAACACGGCGGCAACGAACAAAGCGCACGAAATTGTAACGCAGAGGGGGCACCAGCCCCCGATGACGTATTTCTGTATCCAGAGCAGACGCAGTTCAGCCCCGCTGCCGGCAAAGACCAACGCAAACAGAAGCGATTCCAGCCGGCAGTGTTTCTTCCGCAACCACAGCGACAGCAGGACCAGGCTGAAGTAGCCGATGCCGAACAGACCCATATTGAACCCGAAGAAGGTAAAACCGGCTGTGTCGCGACAGGCCGTTGCCAGACACATTTCTTCAATTACGGTGAAGATGGAGACTAACCAACACGTGCTGACGGCAACCCATAGCAGAATTGATACAACTCCGCGACTGCTGGTATTTGTCTGTTTCTGGGGGTAGCTTACATCCTGCGGCATCTGCTTCTCCGTATAATTTCTTTGGCCCATCCGGAAGAACGGCCGTTCAAGTTTGTGAAATCCGGGCGACTGCTTGCGCACGGCAGTGAACTACAGTAATTGCACTTTGCTCACCCTGACGATCAAAACCTCCTGCTGGAACCGTGTCGCCAAATTCTCCCGATAGGTGTGCCACCAGGGGCGTTCAAGCTGTTCGGACATCACCTCGTAAATGACGATGTCGTCGTATACCGTGGCACTGCCGGCTTCCTTCCAGAGGCCCTCAGCTGGTGAGCGCACATAGGTGGTCAGGCCGCCGAATCGCTCCGTCAACTCATTGCGTACCCGGAGGTATTCCTCCTGGGGAAAGGGGCTGCCGTTATTGGCGTACAGCGGCAACAGTATCTGGATCAGGTACATAGCCTCCCCCCGAAGCGGTCAGATGAGGCCGTTTCCTGGACCTCACGTACTACAGGTCAGCCGCATGGTGCTGACACAGGATGCACCTGCCTCTCAATCCTAACACTGTCCTGCAAAATCTCCAATGTCGCATACCGGCACAGCTGTCTCGACAGGTCTCACCACGACGGGCCAACTGGCTTCCAGTCATGCTCGCTCAATCGCGGCATCGCTCACGACACATCGATATCATCAATGAAGATAATCGAATTTTTTCTTGAACAGTTCTATCCCCTCGCGACGGGGGATCAGATGAATGTGAGCATGCAACACCGACTGTCCGGCCACCGCACCGCAGTTGATGCCGATATTGAATCCCTGCACCGTCGAATCATACCGCATGATCTGCTCTTTCAGCCCGAGCAGCAAATGCTGGGCATCATGGCGTTCCTCATCCGTCATGGTGAAATAGTCCAGGGTGTGACGAAATGGGATTATCAGGAGATGCCCCTGGGTTACCGGATACAGGTCTTCGATGGCAAATACCGACCCATGCTCCATCAGAATCTGGTGTTTGATCTTTTCAGAACAGAATGTGCAGCTGTTGTGATGCGAGAGATTGATCACGGGAAACTCCTGAAGGCGTATATAGTATCATTATGCACGAAATACGATCCTCGGCAATCGCTTGTGCACCACACTGAATGTCGTCTCCGGTTCAAGATAGATATTTAGATGCTGACATGCGATAATTTATTCTGAGAGAGGAGGTGCACTCATGAAATGCGAATTTACTGATGGCCTTAAGGTCGATTATTCAGGACCGCTCCAGATAACAAAAGGGCAGGACGTCAACGTCTTTATCAAAGAAGCGAGCATACCCGACAGCATCAAAAGCGACCTGGAAATGGCCCTTTTTAAAAACAGCTGCAGCGACATGCGAACCGTTGCCGAAACAGTTACCAAAACCTTCGGCAGCCGCGCATGCGTTCATTAAAACAAGTCAGCCCCCCGCGCTACAAAACGGGGGGCTGACTTGTTGTAAGCGGCTATTTTTGCGGCAGCGTTGGTTATATCCTCAAACGCCGGCACAATTTACTCCCAAAAAATGCCTGTCGGATCCATTTCAACCTCGCAGATCAATCTTTCGAGCGTATCCCTGTTTCTGCCGGTAGGATACGGCTGCCGCCTGTTCTTTCTGTCGTACCAGTACAACGTCCATTGCAGCGTTGCCATACTGTATTCAAACTGGGCGATTTTCACTTCATTCCAGATGGCGGGATCAATGAAAAGCGGCCGTGATTCGGACAGGGTAACCCTGCAGCCTTTGAGAGCATAGTTCAGCCTGACGTGCCCTTCAATGCTTCGTTGATCGCACAGGCGCCCCAGCAGCGTGTCCACCCTGAGTTGTTCAGCTTCGGGTAAAGCCATACGTACCGATATCCTTTACCACAATATTCCAGCCAACAAACACACTCGCACCAGAACCAGGCGCTCAGAGCCCTCTTGGCGCCGGGACAGGCTGTGGGAGCAACCGTGATGCCTACGCATGGTAAAGGTAACGTTGAATAGAACACGGGTCAACAAATTTAAGCGCCACGCCGTCGCTTCTGTGCCCCGATGTAATCAGCTGCAGCCATTTGAGGAGCGCATTGCCCGCAAGATCATCTCTAAGCCGCCAGATGACTATCGTGCCGGAATGCGCTACACTAGTCACATGCAGCTCCTCTGGTTATTTCTTACGTTGCTCTGCGCCTTTTCCCTGGCCACCAGCGACGCCCTGACCAAAAAGGCCCTCGCCGCCCGACACAACGAATATCTTATTGCCTGGCTTCGATTGCTGATCATGCTCCCCTTCCTGGTACTGCTCCTCTCCCTGTTCCCCCTGCCTCGCCTCGGCCCTGAATTTGTCCACACCATCATTCTTGCCCTTCCCCTTGAATTGTTGGCGCTTATCCTGTATTTCAAAGCGCTCAAACTCTCCCCCCTCGGGCTGTCCGTTCCGTTCCTGGCGCTAACTCCGGTTTTCCTTATAGTGATCCCCAACCTGCTCCTCAGAGAGCGAATTTCGCTCACTGGCGGAGCCGGTATTTGCCTGATTGCCGTTGGCAGCTACGCCCTCAACCTGCACAACCAAGGTACCGGATTCCTGGCCCCATTCCGGTCAATCTTCAGAGAACCTGGTTCGCTCTGCATGATAGGAGTCGCCGTTATCTACAGCTTTACCGCAACCCTTGGTAAACAGGCAATTTCCAGTTCCTCCCCCCTATTCTTTGCGGGGCTCTACCCGATACTGCTGTTCCTCTTTCTGACACCGTTAGCGCTCTGGAAAGGTCGTCACGAACTGAAACATCCCGGGCTGTTCCGGGCTACCCTGCTGCCCGCGCTCTTTAGCCTCATGGAAACCATCTCCGGGGTGATCGCCCTGAGTCTTACCAATGTGGCGTACATGATCGCAGTGAAGCGTTTGAGCCTCTTGATCGGGATTGTTTACGGACATTTTTTGTTCGGGGAGCACGGTCTGCGGGAACGGCTTATGGGAGGGGTACTCATGGTCGCCGGTGTAGCGTTGATCATGCTCGGCGGGGGATAACCCGGAATGTTCGGTAAATAACAACTGAATACTGCTTAATGGGACAAACGAAAAGGCCCGCCGGCAAATCCCGACGGGCCTTTTTATTCAGCTCTGAATCTCGGTCTTATTTATATTCCGGCATTTCATCGAATTGCAGATACTTGTAGATCTTGTCCTTGTTGGGCTCGATCTTTTCCTTGTACATTTTCAGGTACTCGGCCGGGGTCGGCAGTTTGCCCATCAGTGCGGTTACCGCGCCCAGTTCTGCGGAACCGAGGAACACCTTGGCGCCGTTGCCGATGCGGTCATCGAAGTTACGGGTCGATGTGGAGTACATGTTGACACCATCGGGTACGCGGGCCTGGTTGCCCATGCAGAGCGAGCAGCCGGCGATCTCGATACGGGCGCCGAAGGCGCTGTAGACCGAGAAGTAAGCCTCGTCCTTGAGCTGGGTCTGATCCATGCGGGTCGGCGGACAGATCCAGGTGCGGACTTCCGGATTAAACTTGCTGCCTCTCCATATCTCGGCAGCGGCACGGAAATGGCCGATGTTGGTCATGCAGGAGCCGAGGAACACGTCCTGAATCTTGGTTCCCTTGATGGTCTTGTCGGACAGCAGGCGAACATCATCCGGATCGTTCGGGCAGGCCAGGATCGGTTCGGTGATCTCCTTCAGGTCGATCTCGATCACGGCGGCGTAGTTGGCGCCCTTGTCGGCTTTGAGCAGGGTCGGTTTCTTCAGCCAGGCTTCCACATCCTTGATGCGCTTCTTGAGGGTATTGGCATCGGCGTACCCTTCGGCGATCATCTTCTTCATCAGGGCCACGTTGGATTTCAGATAAGTGGCCACCGACTTCTCGGAGAGCTGGATGCAGCCGGCAGCGGCGGAGCGTTCGGCAGCGGCGTCGGTCAACTCGAAGGCCTGCTCCACGGTCAGATCGGGGAGACCTTCCATCTCCAGGATGCGGCCGTTGAAGATGTTTTTCTTGTTCTTCTTCGGCACGGTCAGAAGCCCCTGCTTGATGGCCCAGTAGGGAATGGCATTGACAGCGTCACGCAGGGTGATGCCCGGGTTGAACTTGCCCTTGAAGCGTACCAGTACGGACTCGGGCATATCCAGCGGCATGAAGCCCATGGCGCCGGCAAAGGCCACCAGGCCGGAACCGGCCGGGAAGGAGATGCCGATCGGGAAACGGGTATGGGAGTCGCCGCCGGTGCCGACGGTGTCGGGCAGCAGCAGGCGGTTCAGCCAGGAGTGAATGACGCCGTCGCCCGGGCGCAGCGCAACGCCGCCGCGCTCGGCGATGAAGCTGGGCAGGGACTTGTGCATCTTGACATCGGCCGGCTTCGGATAGGCGGCGGTGTGGCAGAAGGACTGCATGAACATGGGGGCCTGGAACTTGAGGCAGGCCAGTTCCTTCAACTCGTCGGCGGTCATGGGGCCGGTGGTGTCCTGGGAACCGACGGTGGTCATCTTCGGCTCGCAGGCGGTACCGGGCAGAATGCCGTCGACGCCGCAAGCCTTGCCGACCATCTTCTGTGCCAGGGAATAAGCCTGTTTGGCCTTCGGTTTGGGGTTGACCGGCAGGGTGAATACGGTGGTCGGCTTGAGGCCGAGCGCCTTGCGGGCCTTGTCGGTTACGGCCCGGCCGATGATCAGCGGGATGCGGCCGCCGGCGCGGAACTCGTCCGGCACGGTGTTGGGGGCGATAGTCAGCTTGGAAAGAACCTTTTTTCCCTTCTCGTCGGTGATGACCCCCTTCTTGGTGTCGATCACGATCACGTCGCCGGTCTTCATGCCGGTCACATCGGCCTTGAGCGGCAGTGCGCCGGAGTCCTGAGCCGTGTTGAAGAAGATCGGGGCGATGACGCCGCCGATGATCACGCCGGCGGTCTTCTTATTGGGCACACAGGGAATCTCTTCGCCGATGGCCCAGAGCACGCTGTTGCAGGCCGATTTGCGGGAGGAGCCGGTACCGACCACGTCGCCCACGAAGGCAACCTGGTACCCTTCCTTGCGGAATTTGGCAATGGTGGCCAGGCCGTCCTTGAAGCGGGTCTTGCCCATGGCCAGGGCGTGCAGCGGGATGTCGGGACGGCTCCAGGCATCACCAGCCGGGGAGAAGTCGTCGGTATTGATCTCGCCATCGACTTTGTAAACCTTGACTTTGATGGTATCGGGCACCCCTTTGCGGTTGGTGAACCACTCGGCATCGGCCCAGGACTTGAGCACCTTGGCGGCGGCGGCGTTCTTGGCTTTGGCCAGGGCGGCCACTTCGTCAAACGCATCATATACCAGCGTGATGCCGGAGAGAGCGCAGGCGGCCTCGTCAGCCAGCTTCTTGTCCTTCAACGCGGCAACCAGCGGGGCCACATTGTAGCCGCCGATCATGGTGCCGAGCAGTCGGATGGCGGCTACAGGGTCGATCAGGGGAGACTTTTTCTTGCCGCTGACGATTTCAGCCAGGAACTCGGCCTTGACCTTGGCGGCCGGGTCAACACCCGGAGAAACACGATTGGTGATCAGGTCCAGCAGGAATTTTTCCTTCCCTTTGGGGGGCTTGACCAGCAGCTTGCACAGGTCGGCGGTCTGCTCGGGGCTGAGCGGCAGCGCGGGGATGCCCTGCTTGGCACGCTCTTTCTCATGGGCGAGATAGGCTTCGATCATCGTTCTTCCTCCTTGGGTTGTATGGGGTATCCAGACGGATGCGTGGCTGATTTAATTGCATACTGTATACACTTTGTATACAGGCTTGTCAATGAGCATTGAAAGGCGGCTGCCGACTTTTTCGCGAGACATGGACGGCCCGAGCGGAGAGGGATTTCACGGACTGCATCCGGACAGACACAGCTTTGCTACCAGACCGCAACAGAAGCATACCCCACAACCTGACTGTCATCGCCGGTCACATCGCCGCTTGTGCCGTACGCCAGCACTTCGGCCTGACGAGCACCCAGTGAGGATGCTGCCACCAGCATGACCGCCGCCGGCATGACGCCGCACATGGTGATCCGTTCGCGCCGACAAACCTGCAGCAACCCCTCGGGGTCCAATTTCAGCACATGAGCCAGAGCCAGATTGTCCTTGCGTTTGGCCGAAACGGCGGATTCGTAGTGGGTCATGTCGGAACTGGCAACAATCAGGACGTCTTCACCATAGGCGCGCAACGCTGCAGCGATTCCTTCACCAATCTTGAACGCAGCGGCAAAATCGCCATACTCAAAGCAGATGGCGGAGATGGTTGCCTGCGGTTGCAGATACTGTATGAAGGGAACCTGCACTTCGAGCGAATGCTCGAACTGATGGGCCAGGATATCGGCCTGCACATAGGGAACGTGCTGGAGCAGGAGGGCGTTCAAGCGGCTGTTGATATGGATGTCGCCGAGCGGGGTATTCCATGAACCGTCCGGGAAAAGCGCTGCGGGGGGCCCGGCGCCACGGTGGTTTGGGCCGATAATCAATATGGTGGAGGGGATGTCTATGGCTGAAAAACCCAGGCCGGCAATGCCGCCGGAATAGATGTACCCGGCGTGGGGAGAAATGATGCCAAACACTTTTCGTTTATTCGCAACCGGTGAGATCATCACCGCCAGGTCATCCCGCAGTTCGTCAGCCGTTGCAGGATAAAACTGCCCACTTACCGCTGGTCGTCGCCGCATGACGCACCTCCTTGCGCAGCACGTGGCCTGCTACTTCATAATACCACGATTTATTCGAAAGGGAGCGCTTCCTCATGGGGCTCGACACGGGTCGGGTCAAGGGGCAACTCCTCCTGTCGCTCGAATACGGGCACGTCGTCCAGAGCCTGAATTTCACGCAGGGTCGGCAGGCTTTTCAAGTCCTTGAGACCGAACACCTCGAGAAATTCCCTGGTGGTCCCGTAAATCAGCGGTCGACCGGGAATATCCTTTTTTCCCAGGATTTTGACGAGCTTCTTCTCAAGTATTGATTTAAGTACGCCGCCGCAATCCACTCCCCGCAGATGCTCGACCTCGACCCGGGTGATCGGCTGACGATAGGCGATGATCGCCAGGGTCTCCAGGGCGGATTGGGACAGTTTTGTCGTACGGGCCTTGACCAGACGTATTACGTACTGCTGCAGACTGGGCCGGGTGCGGAACTGCCAGCCGCCAGCCACTTCCGCCAGGTGCACCCCCCCATCCCGTTCCTCACAAGATTGAACCAACCCATCCAGCGCCTCTCTGATCTCGTCGCGCCCGAACTCGGACAGCAGCTCACACAGTCGGTCCAGCGTCACAGGGGTGTCGGCGGCAAAAATGATGCTCTCGATGATGGTTGACAGATGTGGCGTCATGTCAGCCTTCCGTGGCAAGGGGTTCTGGATCGTTTGCCGCTACTGCCGGCACAAACCAGATATTTCCCTGATGACCATGCTGAAAAATTCGGATCACCTTGAGCCGGCACAATTCCAGCAGCGCCAGAAAGGTGACGATCACCCGCTCGCGGGTAAATTCGTCGCGGACCAACTCATCGAACTGAACGGATTCGCGTTCCTGCAGCAGCGACAGGACTTCATTGATGCAGTCGGCTATGCTAAGTGAATCGCCCGGCTCCACATCATGGAAACTTTCCTTGGGAATGCGGTTCAACAAGACCCGGAACGCATCCACCAGCTCGAAGAGTGTAGCCTCCAACGGCCCCTCCTCGCCCTGCACAGCCAGCAGCGCCGGGTCCGGCAGTGCGCGGGCAAACACCTCGCGCCCCAGCAGTGCCCTTGAGCCGATCACCTGGCCGGCCTCCTTGTACTGTTGGTATTCCAGCAGCCTGCGAATCAATTCGGCGCGCGGGTCCTGTTCCTCATCCTCCCCCTCTTCCGGCTCGTCCTGAGGAAGCAGCATGCGGGATTTGATCTGCAGCAGCGTGGCGGCCATGACCAGAAAATCACCGGCCACCTCCAGGTTCAGCTCCTTCATCAGCTTGATGTAGTCCAGATACTGGCGTGTGATCAGCGCGATGGAAATGTCGTAGATGTCCACCTCATGCTTTTTGATGAGATGCAGCAAGAGATCTAGCGGCCCCTCGAACTTTTCCAGATGGACATTGTAGCCGTCCTGAATTCCTTCAAGCAAAGTCAGGTTTTCGTCCCGGCCCTGAACCCCATTTCCCGCCAGCGGCACCATCAGATTTTAAGCGCCTCACGCACCTCGGCCATGACGCTGTCCGAGATCAGAGACGCCCGCCGGCTGCCGTCCTGCAGCATGTCGTCCACGAAACGGGGATCGGCGGCCAGCTCAACGCGCTTGGCCCGCGGCGCCGCCAGACGCTCGTTCATGCACCCGGCCAGGATGCGTTTGCACTCAACGCAGCCGATGGCAGCCGAACGGCAGGCCGGGATGATTTCGTCCAGCTTCTCCTGGGGCACATAGATGCGGTGCAAATTAAAGGCCACGCAGACGTCCGGTTCCCCCGGATCAGTGCGACGGATGCGGGCCGGATCGGTCATCATGGACAACACCTTTTTGGTGGTGTCTTCGGCTGTGTCCGACAGATAGATGGAGTTGCCGTAGGACTTGCTCATCTTGCGGCCATCCAGCCCCAGGAGCTTGGGGGTTTCGGTCAGGAGCGCCTCGGGCTCGGGAAACACGTGGCCGTAGAGATGGTTGAAACGGCGGGTAATCTCCCGGGCAAGTTCCAGGTGCGGCAGCTGATCGTGCCCTACCGGCACACGGGTCGCCTTGTAGAGAATAATGTCGGCCGTCATCAATACGGGATAACCGAGGAAGCCGAAGGTGGACAGATCCTTGGTCTCCAGATTGTCCTGCATCTCCTTGTAGGTCGGGCAGCGCTCCAGCCAGGAGACCGGAGTAATCATGGAGAGTATCAGATTTAGCTCGGAGTGATGAGGCACGAGACTCTGGCGGAAGACCACCGCTTTGGCGGGATCGAGCCCGAAGGCCACCCAGTCCAGCACCATGTCGCCGATGTTGGCGCGAATGGCGGCGGTATCTGCATATTCAGTGGTCAGTGAGTGCCAATCGGCCACAAAAAAGAAACAGTCGAAATCATCCTGAATTTTAACCCAGTTTTCCAGGACGCCATGGTAATGGCCGATATGCAGTTTGCCGGTTGGCCTCATGCCGCTGACTACCCGTTGTTTGCTCATATTTCGTGCTCCAGATGGAATTTATGTGGGAATAAGGAATGTGGTCTGATAGGTGCCGCAGGGTCATGGTCGGCGATCCTGATAACATTCGCAACCAGAGTAAAAGATTTGGCTTCCCGTAAGCTAGCGCATCATCAGGCGCGTTACGCCCATCACCAGTGCGCTCTGCGGACCCGCCAGCAGTGTGACCCCCAGATAAAGTATCGGCGAGATGATGGTCGAAAAAATATTGGTAAAGAACACCAGAAGAATAATGATCAGCATGCCGTAAGGCTCGATGCGAGCCAGGGCCTGCGCCTGCCGCCAGGGTAGCAGGCCGGCCAGCACCCGCCCGCCGTCCAGGGGCGGTACCGGTATCATGTTGAAGATCGCCAGCAGTAGATTGATATACACCGAAAACGCCAGCATCAGCACCACCGGCTCCGCGAGCATGGCCAGCGACGAATCGAGTGTCGCCGGATTGCCGAAGGCGATCATCCCCCGCAGCAGTACTGCCGACACAATGGCCAGCAGAATGTTGGTGATCGGGCCGGCAGCCGCCACCCAGATCATGTCACGCTTGGGGTTGCGCAGGTTCTCGTAGACAACCGGTACCGGCTTGGCCCACCCGATGCCAATGAAGATGATCATCAGTGTACCGACAATATCGATGTGCTTGAGCGGATTCAGGGTCAGTCGCCCCATCATGCGTGCCGTCGGATCGCCGTAGCGCCAGGCAATATAGCCGTGAGACACTTCATGGCAGGTAATGGCGAACAGACCAGGCACCAGCATGATCGAAAGCTTGAAGAAAAAGTTGTCCATGAACCTTCCTTTGCGGCACGAAAGCCAGCAATCTTTCTAGCAGACCGGCGTGGCAAAGTCAATTGCAGCCCTGGCAGGCAACAAAAAAGGCGGGATTGCTCCCGCCTTTTTTACTGAACTATGGTGCTGTGCTCAGATGTCGTAGTACAGGGCGAACTCCAGCGGTACCGGGCGCATGCGGACCGGGTTTACTTCGGCTTCGGTCTTGTACTCGATCCACTTCTCGATGACGTCGGGGGTGAACACGTCGCCTTTGAGCAGGAACTCATGGTCGTCCTTAAGAGCCTGCAGCGCTTCTTCCAGGCTGCCCGGTGCGGACGGGATATCCTTGAGCTCTTCGGGAGACAGACCGTAGATGTCCTTGTCCAGCGGCTGCCCCGGATCGATCTTGTTCTCGATACCGTCGAGGCCTGCCATCAGCATGGCGGCAAAGGCCAGGTAGCCGTTGCAGGACGGGTCCGGCGTGCGGTATTCGATGCGCTTGGCCTTGGGGTTGGTAGACATCATCGGAATACGCAGGGAAGCGGATCGGTTACGGCTGGAATACGCCATGTTGACCGGGGCTTCGAAACCCGGAACCAGACGCTTGTAGGAGTTGGTGGTCGGGTTGGTGATGGCGCACAGGGCCTTGGCGTGCTTGATGATGCCGCCGATGTACCAGAGGGCCATCTGGGAGAGCCCGCCGTATTTGTCGCCGGCGAACAGGTTCTGGCCGTCTTTCCAGATGGACTGGTGGCAGTGCATGCCGGAACCGTTGTCGCCGTACAGCGGCTTCGGCATGAAGGTAACGGTCTTGCCGTTGCGATAGGCTACGTTCTTGATGACATACTTGAACCACTGGAGCTGGTCAGCCATGTCGACCAGCGAGGAGAAGCGCATGTCGATTTCGGCCTGGCCGCCGGTGGCGACTTCGTGATGCTGGCACTCGACCCGGATCCCGACTTTCTGCAGCTCCAGGACCATCTCGTTGCGCAGGTCGTTCTGGGAGTCGACCGGCGAGCAGGGGAAATAGCCTTCCTTGTGGCGCGGCTTGTAGCCCAGGTTGGGGAATTCTTCGCGACCGGTGTTCCAGGCGCCTTCGGCAGAATCCACGGCGTAGAAGGACTGGTTGGCGCTGGAGTCGTAGCGTACGTCGTCGAAGATGAAAAATTCCGCCTCAGGTCCGAAATAAGCGGTATCGCCAATGCCGGTGGACTTGAGGTACAGCTCGGCTTTTTTGGCGATGTTGCGGGGGTCGCGGGTGTAATCTTCCTTGGTGATCGGATCAAAGATATCGCAGATGATCGACAGGGTCGGCACGGCGACGAACGGGTCCATCTTGGCGGTTGTCGGGTCCGGAAGCAGAATCATGTCGGAGGCGTGGATGGGCTGCCAGCCGCGGATGGAGGAACCGTCGAAGCCCTGACCTTCTTCAAAGGTATCCTCGCCGAACTCGGTGATGGGCACGGAAACGTGCTGCCAAGTACCGACAAAGTCCATGAATTTGTAATCAACCATCAATGCGCCGTTTTCCTTGGCGAATTCTACTACCTGTTTCGGGGTCATGCAGTTTCTCCTTTCGGGGTTATGGTAAACTATAGTGCGTCTTCACCGGTTTCGCCGGTCCTGATGCGGACCACGGCCTCGACCGGTGTGACGAATATTTTGCCATCGCCGATTCTGCCGGTTTTAGCGGATTTTTCGATGGTCTCAACGACCTTTGATACGACTGCATCGGAGACGATGATCTCCAGCTTGATCTTGGGAATGAAGTCGACCACGTACTCCGCACCACGATACAGTTCGGTGTGCCCCTTCTGACGGCCGAAGCCCTTGACCTCGCTGACGGTTATACCCTGTATCCCTATCTCATTCAGAGCTTCTTTAACTTCATCCAGCTTGAACGGCTTGATGATAGCCTCTACTTTTTTCACTCCGTTATCCTCCCTTTTTGGAAATGATGGGTAATTATAAGGGTTATCGGTCAAAATGCAAGAAGTAAGCGGTACTGAGATACCGGTTTGTTTTTAGTGGGTTTGCTCACGAGTCCCTCTCTCTTGCCTTTTTGCTCCGGTCGCTTTCCAACAATGCAATAAAGTTCAGTTTTATTATAAAACTACGTATTCACGAGTAATTTTTTTAAAAAAAAGGAGCCCAAGTCAGGAGGCTCCTTTTTAGGCCAATCTACATAAAATTAAGAAATTACAATATAAACAGCATCTCCCCATAGGTCGGCAGCGGCCAGTAGTCGGCAGCGATGAGCTTTTCCAGGGCGTCGCCGTCGGCCCGCAGATCAAGCATCTTGGCAAAGACCTTCTCCCGGAAGGCAGCGGCCTGCTTCTCCAGGTCTTCAATCTTCAGCGCGGCGTCGAGAGCCTTTTCCAGCGCCTTTACGTTGCTGTTGGCGGAAGCCATGGTGGTGCTAATTTCTTCCAGCAGTTCCTTCTGGGTCGAGACGTTCAGTTTGCTGGAGACGGCACTGATGGTAGCAATTGATGCTGCAAGGGTTGTTGCGTATTCCATAGCGGCAGGGATAATGCTCTTTTTGGCCATGTCGATCATGGTCAGGGCCTCGATGTTGATGACCTTGATGTACTGCTCCACCATGATTTCGTAACGGGAATGCAGTTCCTTGTCGGTGAAGACGCCATGGCTCGTGAACAGCTTGACGGCCTCTTTGGTTACCAGCTGCTTCAGGGCATCCGGAGTGTTCGGGATGTTCAGCAGGCCGCGTTTCTTGGCCTCCTTTACCCACTCGTCAGAGTAGTTGTTGCCGTTGAACACGACGCGCTGGTGCTTCTTGGCGATCTCCTGGAGCAGTTTTGGCAGATCGGCTTTGAGGTTCTTGGATTTCTCCAGCTTGTCGGCGATCTCCTTCAGTGACTCGGCGATGATGGTGTTGATAATGATGTTCGGTCCGGAGATGGAGAACGACGAGCCGAGCATGCGGAATTCAAACTTGTTGCCGGTGAAGGCGAACGGCGAAGTCCGGTTCCGGTCGGTGGTGTCCTTGGGCAGGTCGGGAAGCGTGGTAACACCGATTTTCATATCAGCACTGGTGGAAGACGATTTTGCCTTGCCGGTCACGATCTGGTCGAGGATGTCGGCCAGCTGCTCGCCGAGGAAGATGGAGATGATTGCCGGCGGTGCCTCATTGGCGCCCAGACGGTGGTCGTTGCCGGCATTGGCGCAGGAGCAGCGCAGCAGGCCCGCATAGGTATCGACAGCCTTGATGGTCGCCATGAGGAAGGTCAGGAACTGGGTGTTCTCATGCGGGGTGTGACCCGGCTCGAGCAGGTTCTGTCCATCATTGGAGCTCATGGACCAGTTATTGTGCTTGCCGGAACCGTTGACGCCGGCAAACGGCTTTTCGTGCAGCAGGCAGACCATGTCATGGCGGATAGCAACTTTCTTGAGGATATCCATGATCATCTGGTTGTGGTCGGTGGCAATGTTGGTGTTCTCGAAAATCGGGGCGATCTCGAACTGTCCGGGAGCTACCTCGTTATGCTGGGT
>Ga0334722_10002180_pt1 | contig 22537 bp, 14 predicted proteins | sample C3_bottom_MG_FD_207210 | JGI IMG/M metagenome (GOLD analysis project Ga0334722, IMG submission 207210) | Sediment microbial communities from Yellowstone Lake, YNP, Wyoming, USA - C3_bottom | ecosystem: Environmental > Aquatic > Freshwater > Lake > Sediment | place: USA: Wyoming | collected... | reverse complement strand
CGCCCCCGCCTACAATAGTGACCGTAGGGGCCGTAACATAAGCGTTGCCGGGTACTGTAGTCCTGATACGTGCAATGGGCTGTGCCGTGCCGGATATGTTCATGGTGTTCATATAGGCCTGAACATAGTTGTCCTTGCCCGCAAAAGGACCCGTAGCAGGCGCCGTGTAATGATGCGGGCCTGTAGGATATGCGTCGTTATAGGCTATCTGGGGCACGAGTATCGGGTCCGCAGACACGGCGAATGCAACCGGCAAGGCCGCTTTCAGGGCAGTCAGGCTGGGGCCGTCATTAAGGCTGGGGTCCGGGTACGAACTGTCCGGCTGATTAACTACAGTGGTAGGTCCACCGGCTTCAGCCGCGCCCAGTATGAACTTCATGCCCGACGCCGTGCCTGCCACGATACGTATCTGCATGATAGTCCTGGTGTTGGGGCCGAAACCTGGCGGTATTGTTACCGGGCCGCCGGTTGTAGTCTGGTCAACGCCGTCCGTGTAGTAGTCGTTTAACGGCCAGAAGTTCGGCATGGCCGCAGGCGCGTCGTTGTACAGGATGAGCGTGTCGCCGGGCGCATAAGCGCGGAGGTCCACTATCAGGTCGGCGCGCATCGCCGGCATCAGGAGGACCGCCTTGCTGGATACGCCGACCAGGGGTATGACCTGCCGGTTGTACATGAAGTTAACCGGCTGCTGCGGGAGCACCGCGGCCTGCGCCAGAAACCCGCACTCGTTGCCTATCTGGATCCACGGCGGTCCGGCAGTGGTCGGGTCGGGTACGCCGCCGTCCCTGCCGTCCACCGGCCATGCCGGGAACGCCGGGTTCGGGGACGCGTCAACCATCTTGACCTCAGTCGGGAAACCGTTGTTTTTATGACCAAGCGCGTCCGCCTTGTATAACTGCAGGTTCAAGGAGCGGTCGTTGCAGGCGTTAAGCACCCTGAAACGGACGATGTCGTTCGGCAGGGATACATAGGGGAATGCGCAGCCGTTGACGACCATGGTGTCCTGGAAGCTCTCAGGCACGAGGGTCGGGCTGGGCAGGGTGAGCTGTAACGGGACCATCGGCGGTATCATGAACGGTGCGTAGTCCCACCTGCCGGAGGGGGTGTTACCGGTCGGGTCGAACGGGTTCTCGACCGGCATATACTCGTGCGGGAACCAGAGGTTCCCTGTCGCCGCCGCGCCTGCCGGCGATGGCACATAAGTGGCCCAGAGTGGGTCCATGGCGGACGTGTCCGGGGTCTTTACGTATGCAAGGCCCGTCACCGGGCTTATCGCGCCCGCCGGGAAGCTTGCGTCCGGTGTGAAAGCGTTGTTCACGAAGGACTTGTCCTGGATGACCAGGGGGACGCCATAGCGGTACACGCCCGTCGGGTCTATCGAGGGCAGTATCTTCGCGGGCGCAGCCGGGTTGCCGCCGGAGAAGTTCGTGCCGTCTATCAGGTCGTCCTCGACCTGGTCCACCAGCAGGAAGGGCGCGGCCTCGCCCGCATAGACGTTCAGGCGGGTTATGCCGTATGCGTGGTCGTGGTAAAACATAAGGCGTGCGCTCTGCACGTTGGGGTAGTAGTACGTACCCATGCCGTCACCCGTGTTCGGGGATGCGATGGACTTACCCGCGCCTACCATGTCCGGCACGTTCTGGAAAGACGCGCCCTTCTGGTAGAGAGGCTGACCAGCCATCTCTCCGGCCGGGGTAACCCACTGGTGCGGCGTGCCGTCGCTTATCCAAGGGGTGAGGCCGCCGTGGAGGTGGAGGTCGGCGCGGTTCTGGGTGTAGCTGATTCCGGCAACAGGCCCCATGCCCGCGCCCATGATGGTGGTGTCCACCGGGAGCGGGAGTTTGCCGGCGACGCCGGTGGGGAGCTGGTTGGTGAACTTGATGCGCACGGCCTTGTCTCTGTGGGCTATGATAGCAGGCCCGAGGTACTGCTTTGCGTGGTCAGTGGCCCCGGTCGTACCTGTATTCATCTGGTAATAGCCCCTGAGCATGGTCGCGTTGGGCAGGTCGGAGTTCATCTTCTGCGAGTACTTCGCCAGGCCTATCTCATAGTAGTCAGACCCCGGGTACTTTGACGTGTCCGGGTTGGCAAGCGGGATGTACTGCCCGAGGAGGTTCGCGTTTGCAGACCCCAGGCCGGGCAACGCGTCCACGAACTTCCTGATGTTCGGGCTCTGCGAGAAGTTGGGCAATGTGTAGTCTACTGCCGTGTTAAACCCGATACCCGCCGGGTATGTCGGGCTGGCCGCCATAAGCCCCAGCTGGTTATCTAAAGGCTGCCATTCCGTTGCGCCGGGCGGGACCTGGCGATGGTTGTCGATTATAGCCTTCCTGACGGCATCTTTGGCCGCCCTCATCTTCTGGGCAGGCGTCATGTTGTCAAGCGGCCCTGCGAGGGCGAGGCTGCCTCCGATGTGGAGGAAGGTTACTGTCAGTACCAAACTCAATATACTCCAGAGTTTGTGTCTATTCATGCTGTCCATCCTTTCCTGATTTGTTGATGGATACTTCGGTTAACTTACACACAATGTCGCACTGCCTTGCTGTCTGTTACCTCCTTGTTAAGTTGTTATCGTTTATTAATAAGAATAAATGCCGCCCCGGATAAAAACAGTCCTATATGCTGCCACGCATGATACGCGGGCAGGCCCAGATAATACTACGTACTGTTGTCAGATTGCCTTGCACTCCGCGTGCAACTGCGTCTCGCTCGCTGGCAGCAGACCTTAAAGCGGTCTTGTGACACTTCACTGAGGGGTTGATATAAACTATAGCAGACTTTTTGAATCTGTCAAATCTGCTCAGGTAGAAAAATATATAGCCTGTCGATTACTGTTAAAAGTATGCGGGCCGTCGGGGGTCAGTGGGGGGGTAATCAAGCAAAGCATTACTGATAAGCATACTTGTTATTAGTAACATATCGGGTGGGCGTTGTCAAGAAAAAAGGCAGGGGTGGGTAGGGATGGCGAGACCGCAGGGGATGTCACCCTGAGCAAAGCGAAGGGTCCACAGTTGCGTTTTTGCCTTTATTATAGAGACTTAAAAAGATAACTGTGGATTCTTCGGCTTTGCCTCAGAATGACATGCTATGGGGGCCGACTTTTTACTTGACATTTATTGTCATATTAGGTTATATATTGAGTATCCGGTATTATAGGCGGGCTAAAAAAACACAGTACTACGCAAGGGGAGCTTGAGATGAAGAAGAACTGTTGGGAGTTCAAGAGGTGCGGCAGGCAGGCGGGCGGGTTCAAGTCGGCTGAGTTGGGCGTTTGTTCGGCCTCGACCGACGATAGCTTCGACGGGGTACACGAGGGGACGAACGGGGGCAGGGCCTGTTGGGTGGTCGCGGGCACCCTGTGCGGCGGCGAGGTGCAGGGGACGTACGCTAAAAAGTCGGCCAACTGCCGCGAGTGCGATTTCTACAAGCAGGTGTCCGCCGATGAAGGCGACAAGCTTATCGGCACGTTCACGCTGTTGACTATGGCCAAGTAAAGGCTGCCCAAAGGGCTTCCCTCGTTATCGATGACTACAAAAAGCCCCGTCCTTTCGGACGGGGCTTTTATGTTGCGTTCGGGTCACTACAGTCAGACTTTATTCGGGTATTAAAACTTCCTCTGCGGTGGCCGGGGTCAGGGTGCACGGGCCAGCTATCCCGTCGATCGTGTCGCCTGCAGTCCCGTCGGTCACCGGGGTGACGGTGCAACTGGACGGGGTTATGCCGTTGACAGTAATTATTAGTTTATCGGTAGTCGGGTTCCTGACGACCTGGACCTTGGCGGCAGCGGTAATCTGCACTACGTCGCCGGAGCCGGTATATACAGGGGTTGGGTCCGCTAAGGTCAGGGGTGCGATGTCGCCCAAGGCCAGGGGGTTGGCAACTGCGTCGGCAGAGCCGTCGATGTTCTTCAGAAGGGTTATGACAACCGTCGCACTTCCCATGAGCTTGTTACCGGATGCGTTGGTCTCTGTCACGTTGCCGTCGAGTGAGATGTTGCCGGTGCTGCCTCTGGGGGTGACTCCCGCCATGTCGCCGTCAGGGAATGTTGCAAATACCCCTGCACGTACTCTGGTTAAGACGATCCCGCCGCCGGGCCGGTTTCCCAAAATTCTGAAGGTAGTGTCGCTTGTGCTTATCCAGAAGAAGCCCACGTTGTCATAGCCCTCGGCGGTCTTGACTGCCGTCGCCATGACCTTGCAGGTAGTGTAGGCGATGCGGCCGGAGGTGTTTACGCCGTAACGCACGGTCATAGCCCTCGTGTGGCCGACATAAGAGGGGCCGGGTATGCCGTAGGCCAGCATCGGCACGCCAAGGAGCATCGCGCCCGCTACGAGCGACAGCAGGATTTTTTTCATGTTAGTATCCCTTCGTGAAGTATGTTTATGCTGATATATTTGTGGTCGGAGCTTGACACGGAGGGCCCGGTTTGTCAATAAAAAGCCGGGGCCATAAATGGCCCCGGCTTTGATGCTGCGTTTAGTCAGCCACTATATGGCTTAGTCCTCGTCAGCAGAGACGCCGGTCAGCGTGCACGGGCCGGCAACACCGTCAACGATGGTGCCGGTGCCCTCATCGACATTGAACACCGTGCACTCGGACGGGGTTATGCTGTTGACGTTCACTGCCGCCCTTACGTCGCCATCGAGCACCGCGGGCGCAGACAGCGCAGCCTGCAGCTTGGCCGCACCGCTGATAAGCACTACGGTGCCGACGCCGGTGGAGGAGCCTACGATGTCGGTGGAATCCGTGAACCCGACGGCGCCGTCAGCCTCATCGGGTATGAAGAGCAACATTATAACCCCTGTGTTGCCCTGGAGCCTGTTGCCTGCGGCGGTCAGCTCTATCAGGTTGGCGGTGGCGCCGTTGACGGAGGACGGGTCAACCGCGATGAGGCCGGTGCTGCCCTTGGGGTTTGCCCTGCTGTTGTCTACGGTCGTGCTCTCGTCGTCGAAAACGGCGAAGGGGACGATGGAGAAGTCGGACAATACGATGTTGCCGTCGAGGGTGAAGGAGTTGGGGCCGTTGGGGCCGGCAGCAACGACGAAGCCCACGTTGTTGTAGTCCGGGTTGAGTACGGTGGCAATTTTCTTCCTGGGGTCGGAGACGACCCTGACGGTGTGGTAAACTATGTGGTCGTCCTTGTTGACGCCTACACGCGCGGTCATGGACGCCGCGTGGCCGGTGTAAGAACCCTCATGGGCAGTAAAGCTGACGGCGGAGGCTATCATCGGTACGCCCAGTATCATCGTGCCTGCTACGAGTGACAAAAGAAATTTCTTCATCTTTTTTCCTCCCTTAAATGCGGTAACATATGTGGTTGATATAGCCCTTATGCTGCACAGTCTTGCCTGATATTACGAAAAGCCCTATTTGACCGTGTATGCCTCCTTTCGTGTTTTAGGTAAGACGGCTGGACGACCCGCTTCAAAATGAAGCCTGTCCGACCGCCTCATTATTTTTGGTTATTAATTCTGTGTTTCCACCGTTTTTTCTTCGACGATGCCGAGGGCCTCGTCGGTGAAAAGTGCATTCATCTCTTTCTCGTACTCGGCCGCGGATTTCGGGTCGTCGAGGTCGTAATTTTTTTCGAAGAGGCTGTCCACCTGCGGGTCTTTGTCTGAGTTGCCTCTGACGCGCGCTGCCCGGGCCTCTTTATTCTCCTTAGGCCTGGCCGGGGCGTGACGTAGCCTGTTCTCTCTGCCTGCTACCCCTACGGGCGGAAGTGCAGGCACCGGCTCCTGCGCCGGAGCTTTTTCCACGACCTGCTTCCTGGGCGCCTCTTCCTTTGGTTTGGGAGACGCCACTCCCTGGCTCTGCAGAAACTCCACGGTCCCGTCGCCGGCAGTAATCGAGAGTATCTCGGATGCGGAGATGGCGGCCTCGCCCATGGGATACTTGAGGTACACCTTGCCGTCTTTTATACGGTAAGAGTTGGCCTCGAGCACGTTGCCGTTGCCGAGCTTAACCTTATAGCTTGTGTCCGCACAAAAACCGCTCCCGGCTGTCAAGACGAGCGACAACAACATAAACGCCAAGGCCCTGCGGGACATCGGTTCTTCTCCTGCTGATGAACAGGGCAGGCACGAGGCCGGCACCTGCATAAAACTTTTACGGCTTGGGTATTGCGTAGAACTTGAGGAGACGTATGTGGCGAACGGATGTTACCTCGCCGGTCGCCTCCCCGAAACCGACAAGCCCACCCTTACTTGACGCCTAAGTTTATACCAGAAAATACACCCCATGTCAATATGGAATTATCCGCACATAAAAATTGGACGCCTTGACTTCGGTGGCATTATAAAACAACCCTCCGTGCATTTCAATACCTTTTTATTCTATGTCGCATTATTATCAAATCTCCTTTTCCGGCAGTGCCGGTTTTCGTCACCGGGAAGACGCCTCTCGCATAACGCCCTGTATGCTACACCCCGGGCTGCCGTCGGCACGTTGTAATAATTTCGCAAATTTTCAGTTGACATTGTCCATCCCATATAGTATAAATCTACCTTCTGAGCGGGGCGTGGCGCAGCCTGGTAGCGCACCTGCTTTGGGAGCAGGGAGTCGGAGGTTCAAATCCTCTCGCCCCGACCAAACTTGTGCGGCAAGGGCAAAGCAGGGCGGCGCATGATGGCCGGACCACGAGCCAGCTGCATCTATGTTGAGCGCCCGTAGCTCAGGTGGATAGAGCAACAGCCTTCTAAGCTGTTGGCCGCAGGTTCGAGTCCTGCCGGGCGCACCAACGTCTGGCGGACTAAAGGCCGGTGGAAGCTGTCATGAAAGTCCTGGCCTGTGGTATTGGGCGGCTATTGATATGGTGAGTGTAGCACAATGGTAGTGCACCAGATTGTGGATCTGGGCGTTGTGGGTTCGAGCCCCATCACTCACCCCAAACCTTACCAGTGCGCACGAGGCCAAGTCCGAAGCCAAACAAAGGTTTGCAGATGCGGCTATGCGCCCGTAGCTCAGCTGGATAGAGCGTCGGACTTCGAATCCGCAGGTCGCAGGTTCGAGCCCTGCCGGGCGCACCAAAGTCCGGCGTAAGTACGGGTCATGATGCGCCTGTAGCTCAGTTGGATAGAGCAACGGATTCCGGATCCGTGTGCCGGGGGTTCAAATCCCTCCAGGCGCGCCAGCTATTATAGGCATTACCTCCCTCCGCAAAGCGGGCAGCACGGTGGGGGCAAAATATGTTTTGGGCCGTTAGCTCAGTTGGTAGAGCAGCTGACTCTTAATCAGCGGGTCGAAGGTTCAAGTCCTTCACGGCTCACCAGAACATCAAGAGGGGTTACAGAGAAATCTGTAGCCCCTTTTTTATTCACGCCGTTTGGCACCGTGGTTCCTGCAATTTGACAGAAGGCTGGTTCAACGGTATACCATAAGTAAGAGAGCCAGGAGTGCCGCAACCTTTAGGGATGTGCTGAGGAGGGAAAGATGAAAGGCCTGTTGCTTTTTATGCTGCTTGTGATGTTTATGCTGACGGCGTGCGTAGTGCCCGGGCGACGCGGCGGTCTGGTTATAATACCGCCGCCCCTTCCATCCACCGTGGTGATAGAGGATGAACCGTACTACTATCAAAACGGATACCACTACTACTACCGCGACAACGGCTGGTATTACTCGAACTCAAGGAGCGGCCCGTGGGAACCATTGCCGAGAGACCGTTACCCGAAAGAGACCAGGTTCAAGCAAAGGGGCGAAGGAAGGGACAGGGACAGGGGCTGGGAGCGCGACCATGACCGCGGGCGCGGTGACCACGACAGGCGTTGACCCGCATATTCTAAGAATAAAAAGCAAGGCCGCTTACAGTAGTGTAAGCGGCCTTTTCTATGTTACGGTTTATGCTATCCATTACTTAATGAACGTACCGTCCCTGTACTCCGCGAAGGCGACCCTCAACTCCTCCTGCGTGTTCATAACTATCGGGCCGTACCAGGCCACGGGCTCGCCTATCGGTCTGCCGGACACAAAAAGAAAACGCACCGGCTTGTCCTGCGTCGTCACCACTATTTCGTCTCCGTCCCCGTATATGACAAGGCTCTCGGCCCCGAACATGCACTCCCGCTGCATGTCGAACCAGCCTGCGCTCACCGCCTCGTGTGAGTATGCGTCACGCTCCGCATCGAAATATGCCGACCCGCCGATGACGTACGCGAACGCGGTATGCCCCATCTTCACCTTGTGCGTAAACACGGACGACGGCGGAACCGATACGTCTATGTATTCAGGGTCGGTTACGATGTCCGCTACAGGGCCCCTGACGCCCGCCACCTCGCCGCATATGACCTTGACGCGTACGCCTGACGGCAGTGCCGCCTCCGGTATCTCGGCACTTTTTACCTCCCGGTAGCGCGGGCCCATCATCTTCTGCGACGCGGGCAGGTTGGCCCATAGCTGAAATCCCCACATCTCGCCTTTGGTGCCGCCCTTGGGCATCTCCTGGTGTATTATGCCGCTGCCCGCTGTCATCCACTGCACGTCGCCCGGCGATATGACGCCGCTGTTGCCCATGCTGTCCCCGTGCTCGACGCGCCCCTCTATGACATAGGTAATCGTTTCCATCCCCCGGTGCGGATGCCACGGGAAACCGTTTAAGTATTTTGCAGGGTCGTTTGAGTGGAAGTCGTCCAGAAGCAGGAACGGGTCGAGCCGGGGTACTTCCTGAAAACCGAACGCACGCTTTAAGTGCACGCCCGCGCCCTCGATGGTAGGTCGGCTCTTTTGCACCTGACGCACTTTTCTGATAGACATGATGGCCTCCGTATTGATGGGATATTTAACAAGAATACCAGAAATAGCGGAATGCGTCCTGATTGGCAGGTGCGGTGCGATATTATGAAGGGCGCGGTGTTTTCGCCTTCCCAAGCCAGCCCCTTACGCGCGTCTGGAAAGAGTCCATGTATGTGTAGAATACCGGGGTGATGTAGAGCGTGAGCGCCTGCGATACGATAAGCCCGCCCACGACGGCAAGGCCGAGCGGACGACGGGACTCGGCCCCGGCCCCGAAGCCAATCGCGAGCGGAAGCGTGGCCATCAGCGCGGCCATCGTGGTCATCATTATCGGCCTGAACCTGACCATCGCGCCTTCGAATATCGCCTCCTGCGGGTTTAGCCCCTCGTTTCTCTGGGCGGAGAGCGCGAAGTCAATCATCATGATTGCGTTCTTCTTCACAATACCCAACAGCATGATTATCCCCACGAACGCGTATATGTTCAGGTCGTACCCGAATACAAGCAGCGTGGTAAGCGCGCCCAGGCCTGCGGCCGGGAGACCGGAGAGTATGGTGATGGGGTGTATGTAGCTCTCGTAGAGTATGCCCAGCACTATGTATATTACGAGTATGGCCATTATAAGAAGCAGCCACAGCCCCTGCATGGAGGACTGGAACGCCTGCGCCACACCCTGGAAGTTTATGTTGATGGCCGGGGGTAGGGTGCCATGTGCAACCTTGGTCACAGCCTCGACTGCGTCGCCTAACGCCACGCCGGGCTTTAAGTTGAACGATATGGTAACGGACGGTATCTGGCCTAAGTGGTTTACGGTAAGCGGCCCGACGCCGCGCGTGATGTTGGCAAGGGAGTCCAGCGCCACGAGCTTGCCGGTATCGGAGCGGATGTAGAGCATAGAGAGCGCGGCGGGGTCTTCCTGGTATTTCGGGTCCAGCTCCATTATAACGCGGTACTGGTTGTTCGGGTCGAGTATGGTGGATACCTGCCGGGAGCCGTAGGCGAAATAAAGCGAGTTCTCTAACTGTTCCACCGAGATGCCGAGCGAGGACGCCTTCTGTCGGTATATGTCCACGTTCACCTGCGGGTTCGTGATGAGCAGGTCGCTCGTGACGTCTAACAGGCCGGGTATGTCGTGCATCTTCTCTTCAAATATCGCCGCGTTTTTATATAGCTCCGCCGTGTCCGGGCAGGTGAGCGTCAACTGGTAGAGGCTCTTGGAAGACTGGCCACCGATGCGGACGGGCGGCGGGTTCTGCAGGTACGCCTGTATGCCGGGCACGGACGCCAGCTTCGGGCGAAGCTCCTGGATGACCTCGTCCGCGTTTAACTTCCTCTGGCTCTTGGGCTTGAGGCGTATGAATATCCTGCCTGCGTTCGAGGCCGGGTTCGAGCCGCCGCCGCCCACGCTTACGAAGAACGACTCCACGTTCTTGTCCGCCTTCACAACCTTTGCGAGTGCGAGCGAGTGCTCTGCCATAGAGTCGAAGGACACACCCTGCGCCGCCTCCGTGTTGCCCGATATGAGCCCGATGTCCTCGCTCGGCAGGAAACCCTTCGGCATGAAGTAGAACAGGTATAAGCTGGCAGCGAGCGATGCGAGGGTGACTAGCATGGTGGCGCGGCGGTGCCTGAACACGAACGTGAGGCTCCGCCTGTATATGTCGAGCATGGCGGTAAACACGCGCTCCGAGGCGGCGTAGACCCGCCCGTGCTTAACTTCCGAGGCGGGCTTTAAGAACCGGCTACAAAGCATAGGGGTGAGCGTCAGAGATACGATGCCGGATACCAGTATGGCAGAGCCGATGGTTACCGCGAACTCGTGAAGTAGCCTGCCTAATATCCCGCCCATGAACAGTACCGGGATGAACACGGCAATGAGCGAAAGTGTCATGGAAAGTATAGTGAAGCCTATCTCTTTAGACCCCGTGAGCGCCGCCTGCATGGGCGGCTCGCCCCTCTCCATGTGCCTTACGATATTTTCAAGCATTACTATGGCGTCGACGACGACAAAACCTATGGACAGGGTAAGCGCCATGAGCGAGAGGTTGTCTAAGTTGTAGCCAAGCAGGTACATCACTGCGAAGGTGCCAATCAGTGAAACCGGCAGCGCCAGGCTCGGTATAACGGTCGCGGAGAAGTTCCTCAGGAAAAGGAAGATGACCATGACCACGAGGCATAGCGATATGAAAAGAGTGAACCTTACGTCCGATACGGACTGGCGGATGGTCTGGGAGCGGTCGTTGACTACGTCTATGGAGATGGCTGCGGGCATGTTCTCGCGGAACTCAGGCAGGAGCTTCTTTATGCCGTCCACCACTGCCACCGTGTTCGTGCCCGGCTGGCGCTGGATGGCGAGTATGATGGCGCGAGTGTCCACGAACCAGCTCGCTACCTTGTTGTTCTCTACGCTGTCCGTCACCTGCCCCAGTTCCTGGAGGTAAACGGGGTACCCGTGCCTGTATGCGACGATTATGTTTTTGTATGGCCCGGCCTCGGTGAGCTGCCCGTTAGTTTGGATGGTGTAAGAGCCGGTCTTCCCGTATATGGTGCCGGTGGGCAGGTTGACGTTTGCGTGCCCGACCGCATTACTGACCTCGTCTATGCCTATCTGCCGGGAGGCCAGCGCCTTCGGGTCTAACTGTATCCTGACGGCGTATTTCTGTGAGCCGAGCACACGCACCTGCGCGACCCCGCTTACCATCGAGATGCGTTGTGCCATGAAGGACTGCGCGTACTCGTCCACTGCGGACAACGGCAGGGTTGGCGAGCTGACGGCAAGGGTCATGATGGACTGGTCGGCCGGGTTCTCCTTCGAGAACGAAGGCGGGCTGGGCATGTCCTGAGGGAGCAGGCGGACTGCCTTTGCGATTGCCGTCTGTACGTCCTGCGCGGCTGCGTCTATGTCACGGTCGAGTGCGAACTGTATCGTTATCTGGGTGCCGCCGAGCACGTTGGTCGAGGACATCGAGTCTATGCCCGCTATGGTGGCGAACTGCTTCTCGAGCGGGGTGGCCACGGAGGAGGCCATCGTCTCCGGGCTTGCGCCGGGGAGGTTTGCCGACACGTTGATGGTCGGGAAGTCCACGTTAGGCAGGTCGCTGACCGGCAGGAGGGTGTAGCCTGCTATGCCGAAGATGATAAACGCCGCCATGATGAGCGACGTCATTATGGGTCTTTTAATAAAAAGCTCGGAGATGTTCATTACTTTATTTAGACAGCTGCGCCTGGCGCAAGCTTTACCTGGCCGTCCGTTACGACCGTCTCGCCGGGCTTTATGCCCTGCTCCAGCACGGTCTCCTCCGCCTGCGACACGCCGGAAACCACGGGGCGGGCCTCCACTGTATGGTCCGGCTTCACTACGAATACGTACAGGCCCTTCTGCCCGGTCAACACCGCTGAATTGGGCACCACGGTCACGCCTTTCAATGTGGTCAGGGCGACCTCCACGTCAACGAACTGGCCCGGCCAGAGCCTCCTGTCGGAGTTGGGGAATGTAGCTTTGAGTTTTATCGCGCCGGTAGCGGGGTCTACCGCATTGTCTATGAAGGCCAGACGGCCCTCGGCAAATTTGGCCGTGTCCGAGTTAGACCGTGCCGTTACCTTAAGTGGGCCCTTCTTTGCCAGGTCTTGTATCTCCGCGAGAAACTTCTCCGGGACTGTGAACGTCACGTGTACCGGGGTTATCTGGTTTATCACGACCAGGTCCAGGGTGTCGTAGGCCTTAACCACGTTGCCCTTGTCCGCGTTTAAGTTGCCGGTCCTGCCGTCCAACGGGGAGTATATCTTGGTGTAGCCCAGCTGTACCTTGATGCTCTCGACCGCGGCCCTGTCGGTCTTCAGGGTCTCCCTGAGGGACGCCGCGGTGGTCACGGCCAGGTCGTACTGCTGGCGGGATACCGCGCCCTTCTTGAACAGGTCGTCGTACCGGCGCGCGTCCGACTCTGCGTTGTCGGCCTCGACCGTGTCCTTGGCGAGCACGCCCTCCACCCTGTGCAGGTCGGCCTCGAGGGGCCGGGGGTCTATGGTGAAGAGCAGCGCGCCACGCCTTACGTCCTGGCCTTCCGTGAAGTTGACGGAGGTTATGGTGCCCGGCACGAGCGACTTGACCGCAACGGTAGAGAAGGGCTCCACGTTGCCTATCGCGTGCAGCGACATCGGCACGTCCTTGACGACGGCCTGGGTGACGCGCACAGGGACGGGAGACTTGGGCTTCTTTTTATCTTCTTTATTGGCGCATGAAAGGGGCAGGGCAAGCAGTGCAATAGACATCAAGAGCAGGCAATAAAGCCTGACAGGACGGGATACTACGCGCATTGTCAAATTCTCCCGGTAGACCAGTAACGCCCCCTCAAAGTCCCCCTCTTAAGATAAGAGGGGGATGGGGGAGTTATGATTGCAGAATAAGGTAATCAGCAAGCTAACCCTGCTATGATAGACCTCTCAGGTAGGCGAGGTCAACAAATAAATAGCGAACGGCAGGCTGCTAAACACAATATCTGTCATTGCGAGCGAAGCGAAGCAATCTCGGCTATGATCATATTGAGATTGCCACGTCGGCTCAGGCGCCGCGCCTTTTGTTCATCTTCGGAGTCTTCGACTCCGCAAGGTCGGCCTTCGGCTCCTCGCAATGACAAAATTGGGACTTTATCAACAGGCTGAACGAGTCAGGTCAGCTTGTTTTTTTAGTGCGTGCCTTCACCCATGCCTGGAAGGAGTCCATATAGGTGTAGAACACGGGCGTGATATACAGCGTGAGCGCCTGGGACACTATAAGCCCGCCCACGACGGCGAGGCCCAACGGCCTTCTGGACTCGGCCCCCGCGCCAAGCCCAATCGCAATGGGAAGCGTAGCCATCAACGCGGACATCGTTGTCATCATGATGGGTCTGAAGCGTATCAACGCGCCCTGGTATATGGCGTCCACAGGGGCCATGCCTTCGTTTCGCTGCGCGTCGAGCGCGAAGTCTATCATCATTATGGCGTTTTTCTTTACTATGCCGATGAGCATTATCGCCCCGACGAAACCGTATATGTTCATCTCGTAGCCGAACAGCATCAGGGTGAGTATAGCGCCCAGCCCCGCCGCAGGCAGGCCGGACAGTATGGTAATGGGGTGTACGAAGCTCTCGTACAGGATGCCCAGCACTATGTATATGACGAGTATCGCCAGGATGAGAAGGATACCCAGGCCCTTTTCGGATGCCTGGAATGCCTGCGCAGTCCCCTGGAAGCTGCCTGTCACTGTCGGGGGCAGGGTCTCCCTCGCGTATTTCTCCACTATGGCGTTTGCGTCGCCAAGCGCCACGCCGGGCTTGAGGTTGAACGATACCGTGGCGGCGGGTATCTGGCCCAAGTGGTTTACTGTGAGCGGCCCTAAGCCGCGTGTCAGCTCCGCCACGGAGTCGAGCGGGACAAGCTGCCCGGTGTTCGAGCGAATGTAGAGCATGGACAGCGCATCCGGGTCCATCTGGTACTCAGGCATAAGTTCCATTATTACGTGGTACTGGTTGTTGGAGGCCAGTATCGTGGAGACCTGTCTGGAGCCGTATGCCAGGCCCAGCGCGTCCTCTATCTGCCCGGCTGTGACGCCGTAGCTCGACGCCTTGTCACGGAGTATGTTCACGTTGACCTGCGGGTTGGTTATCTGGATGTCGCTCGTGACGTCCTGCAGTTCTGGCACGGCGCGCAGCTTTCCCTCAAGCTCGGACGCGTAGCGGTAGAGCTCACGGGTGTCCAGGTCCTGGAGTGTGTACTGGTACTGGCTCTTGGTGAGCTGGCCGCCTATACGTATAAGCGGCAGGTTCTGCATGTATATGCGGATGCCGGGCACCGTGGCTAACTTCGGCCTCAGCTCCTGCATCACGCCTTCCACGCCGGGCCGCTCCGAGCGCGGGACGAGGCGCATGAATATGCGGCCCTGGTTCCCGGACGCGCCTCCTGGGCCCGCACCGACCGCCGAGAAGAACGAGGCCACGTTCTTGTCCTTGCTCACTATCTCGGCAAGGGCAACCTGGTGCTTCTTCATCGCCTCGAACGATATGCCCTGCGCCGCCTCGGTCGGGCCGAATATGGTGCCGGTGTCCTCGCTCGGCAGGAAGCCCTTGGGGATAGCGCCGAACAGGTAAAGCGTGACCACGAGCGATGCTAAAGTGACCAGCATCGTCGTCTTCCTGTAGCGCAGCACCGCTTTTAAGCTCCGCTCGTAAAAGCCAAGCATCCACCCGAAGACACGCTCCGAGGCCATATATATCCTGCCGTGCCTGACCTCGCCGGGCGGCTTTAAGAACCGCGAGCAGAGCATGGGCGTGAGGGTAAGAGAGACCACGCCCGACACGAGTATCGCCGAGGTGATGACTACCGCGAACTCATGCAGCAGCCTGCCCAGTATACCGCCCATGAAAAGGACCGGTATGAACACGGCTACGAGCGAGAGCGTCATCGACAGGATGGTGAAGCCTATCTCCCTGGAGCCGTTGTACGCGGCCTGCATCGGCGGCTCGCCGTGCTCCATGTGACGGACGATGTTCTCAAGCATGACTATGGCGTCGTCCACGATGAACCCGATGCCGAGGGTCAGTGCCATGAGCGAAAGGTTGTCCACGGTGTAGCCTAACAGGTACATCACCGCGAAAGTCCCTACTATGGACATGGGCAGGGCGAGGCTTGGTATGATGGTGGCCGATACGTTCCTCAAGAAAAGGAATATGACCAGCACCACGAGGCAGAACGCTATGAGGAGCGTGGTCTTAACGTCGCCCACGGAGGAGCGGATGGTCTGCGAGCGGTCATACAGTACGTTTAAGTCTACCGAGGCCGGTATCTGGCCCCTGAACAAAGGGAACAGCGCCTTTATGGAGTCCACGACCTCGACCGTGTTCGTGCCCGGCTGTCGCTGTATGGCGAGCACCACGGCGCGGGTATTTTTGTACCAGCCCGCTACCTTGTCGTTCTCCACGCTGTTTATGACACGGCCCAGCTCGGCAAGCCTGACCGGCGAGCCGTCCCGGTACGCAACAACCAGCGGCCTGTATGCCGCCGCGTCGTTCAACTGGCCTGTTGCCTGCACCGTAAACGCCTTCTCGGTGCCGTAGAGCGTGCCGGTTGGCAGGGTCACGTTGCCCTGGGCTACGGCCGCCGCCACCTCGTTTATACCTATCTTCCGGGACGCCAACGCCCTGGGGTCGAGTTGCGCGCGGACGGCGTATTTCTGCGCCCCGAAGACCTGCACCTGTGCGACCCCGCTTATCATGGAGATGCGCTGCGCCATGTACGTCTCTGCGTACTCGTCCACCGTGGACAAAGGCAGCGTAGGCGAGCTAACGCCCACGTACAGTATAGGCTGGTCGGCCGGGTTGACCTTCTGGTAAGACGGCGGGGACGGCATGTCCTGGGGAAGCTGAGACGCGCTCTTGGCTATCATGGACTGGATGTCCTGCGCGGCCCCGTCAATGCTCCTGTCGAGCGAGAACTGGACCGTGATGCTCGTGATGCCGAGCGCGCTGGTCGAGGACATGCTGTCTATGCCGGCGATGGTCGAGAACTGCTTCTCAAGCGGCGTGGCTACGGCGGATGCCATCGTCTCCGGGCTCGCGCCGGGCAGGCTTGCCGTGACGAGTATGGTGGGGTAGTCCACGTTCGGCAGGTCGCTGACCGGCAGCTTACTGTACGCGGTCAGGCCGAACAGGAGTATGGCCAGCATGACGAGTGCCGTCATGACAGGCCTTTTTATGAATATGGCGGAGATGTTCATCGTATCGCGCCGGGTACTAAAGCCCGGCCTTTACCTCCACCTTCGAGCCTGGTATCAGCCGCAACTGTCCGTCCGTCACGACCTTCTCGCCGGGCGCTATGCCCTTCTCTACCACGGTTTCGCCCTTATACTCGACGCCGGTCGTCACCTCTCGCTGCTCGACGCTCAAGTCAGGCTTTATGATAAATATGAACTGCCCCTGCTGCCCTGTCTGAACCGCCTGCGAGGGTACGGTCGTAGCGGCCTTCACGGTCGAGAGCGTCATCACCGTGTCCACGAACTGGCCCGGCCACAGCCTTTTGTCCGCGTTGTCGAAAGTAGCCTTGAGCTTGATAGTCCCCGTGTTCACGTCCACCGCATTGTCTATGAAACTCACCGTGCCGACAGGCGAGGCCCCGTCGTCGCCCTTTATGCGTGCCTCGACCTTCAGGCCGCCCTCGCGCATGCGTTTTCTGACAGCCGGCAGGTCGCCCTCAGGGATGGAGAACGTGACGTATATCGGCCTCGTCTGGTTGATTACCACGAGGTAGGGCGTGTCGTTCGCCTTGACCACGTTGCCCTCGTTTACGCCCAGGCTGCCTGTGAGCCCGTCCAGGGGCGAGTATATCTTTGTGTAGCCGAGCTGCACCTTTACGCCGTCTATCAATGCCTTGTCCGCATCCACCGTACCGTTCAACGAGTCGGCCTGCGTCCTGAACTGGTCGGCCTGCTCCTTGGACACCATGCCCCTGCCGACAAGCTCCCCGTAGCGCTTGGCCTCCACATCCGCGTTGGCCGCCGACACGGTGTCTCTGGCAAGGTTTGCCTCCGCCTGCTTGAGCTGCGTCAAAAGCGGACGCTGGTCTATGGTGAACAGGAGCTGGCCCTTCTTCACCTCCTGCCCTTCGTTAAAGCCGACCTTTGTTATCTCGCCCGCTATGAGGGACTTTACGTTTACGGTGGAGTACGCCTCCACGTTGCCGATTGCGCGTATCTCGACGGGCACGTCCTTCTGGGCTGCGTCTGCTGCGAGCACCGGGATCGGGGGCTGGGTCATTGGCGGCGCGGCCTTGCCGGAACAGGCCGTCAGCAGTAATGCGGCGGCTATTATGATGAATGACCTCGCGGTCCGGGCGTATGACATCTATGACCTCTCTATATACTTGTGGACGATGTATTTCAGTATAACAGAACCGGACGCAAAAACCTCTTTCATATAGCACATATTTACATTATAATCAACCGTCGATACTAACACCGGGCGAATAGCCCTCACCCCCAGAGGACAGCACTTTTTCTATTGCAGCGGCAGGTGATGTTATTTTAAGAGGTATCATAGTGAAGTGTCCGTCTGTCCCGTATTTTGGGACGCCGGACGTTTACGATACGTTTGATGGCTCTTAAAATAACACCACCTGACGTTTAACATGGCTATACCGGAGGTCATAAATAAAATGGACAACGTACGCGTGCGTTTCGCCCCGTCCCCGACGGGATACCTTCACATAGGCGGCGTCAGGACCGCGCTTTTCAACTGGCTTTTTGCCCGGCACAACAAGGGCACCTTCATACTGAGGATAGAGGACACCGACCAGGCCCGCTCGACAGACGAGTCCATCAAGGCCATAATAGACGGCATGGAGTGGTGCGGCATGGACTACGACGAGGGGCCGGGCAGGCCAGGAGAGCATGGCCCGTACTTCCAGACGGAGCGGCTGGACCTGTACCGTGAGCACGTGGACAGGCTCGTAAAGTCAGGCAGGGCATACAACTGTTACTGTACCCCGGAGGAGTTGGAAGAAAGGCGGAAGACGGCAATGGCCGAAGGCCGCCCGCCCAAGTACGACGGGCGTTGCCGCGACCTGACCTCCCCGCCTGAAGGCAGAAAAGCGGTGGTGCGCTTCCGTGCAAACGAGGAAGGCAAGACCGTCGTCGAGGACATGATAAAGGGGACGGTGTCCTTCGACAACTCGGTGATGGACGACCTTATAATAATGCGCTCGGACGGCTGGCCGACATACAACTTCTGCGTGGTAGTGGACGACTCCACGATGGGTATAACGCACGTGCTCCGGGGCGACGACCACTTGAACAACACCCCGCGCCAGATACAGATGTACGAGGCCCTGGGCTATGCCACACCCAAGTTCGGGCACCTCTCCATGATACTCGGCCCGGACAAGGCCCGGCTCTCAAAGAGGCACGGCGCTACCTCCATCATGCAGTACAAGGAGATGGGCTACCTGCCGGAGGCGATGGTCAACTACCTGGTCAGGCTCGGCTGGTCGCACGGGGACCAGGAGATATTCTCGATGGACGAGATGGTGAGTATGTTCTCGCTCGATACCGTGTCCTCCGCTGCTGCGGTATTCAACCCGGACAAGCTGAACTGGATCAACCACCACTATATAAACAGCAAGCCCCCGGAGGAGATAGCCGCCCTGCTGTCGCCGCTCATCGAGGCCGCAGGCATAGCTTACGCAACGCCGGACATGGGCTGGCTTGCAAAGCTTGTGCTCGCGCAGAGGGAGAAGTGCCATACGCTAATAGAGATGGTCGAGGCGTCCAGGTATTTCTTCGGCGATGATGTGGTGCTCGACCCCAAGTCAAAAGAAAAGCACCTGACGCCGGATATAAAGCCTGTGATAGAAAAGCTGATAGGCATGATTGAGGGCCTGGACGAGTTCACGCACGCGCCGCTCGAAGCCGTGTTCCATTCCGTTATGGAGGAGAGCGGGTTGAAGATGGGCAAGGTGGCCCAGCCGGTCCGGGTTGCGCTGACCGGCGGTGTGGTCAGCCCCGGCATATACGACGTGCTTGAGATACTCGGCAGGGAGCGTAGCCTTGCAAGGCTTAAGAAGGCAGTCTCGGCGATATAGCGGTATAAACGCAAAAGGCCCCGTCGCGGTAGCGACGGGGCCTTATTTGCTTTAAGCGTATAACGTCATACCCTCATTACGTTGCTTGCCTGAGGGCCCTTGGGACCGCTGGCCTCTTCAAACTCGACTTCCTGACCTTCGCTCAGGGTCTTGAACCCTTCCATCTTGATTGCTGAATGATGTACGAAGACGTCCTTGCCGGACTCAGACTCGATAAACCCATAACCCTTTGCATCGCTGAACCACTTAACTTTACCTCTCACCACTGTACTCCTCCTCTTGACGGCGCCGCATGGGCTTATGCCCAACTTCACCGTCGATGCTGACCTGACGAAACTGCAGTTCGTACTTCGCAGGCTCTGCCATAAAAAAACCACAACACCTCGTTGTGGCATCACAGGTGCAATCATATATCGGATTATACGGGAAGTCAACACAAATCTTCGCCTACCTCCCGGACAAGACGGACACGCTGTTGTCCTGCGTGTTGGCCACTACTATATCGGCTGCGCCGTCGCCGTCGAAGTCCGCAGAGGCTATGGACGCGGGCGCGTTGCCAACGTAGTAGTCCTGCGCAGGTGAGAAGTAACCGTTCCCGGTACCCGTGAGCACGGACACCGAGTTGCCGCCCGCGTTGGACACGGCCAGGTCCGGGGTGCCGTCACCGTCTAAGTCGGCGGTAACAAGCGAGCTTGGGCCCCTGCCCGCGTCGAAGTCCTGCTTCGGCTGGAAGTCGCCCGCAGGCGTGCCTGTCAGCACGGATACCTTGTTTGCGAGGGAGTCGGCCACTGCCAGGTCGGGCTGCTCGTCCTTGTTGAAGTCCGCCGTTACGACCGATATGGGGCCCGTGCCCGTCTTGAACGTGCCGCCGAGCCGGAAGGTGCCGCCCCCGTTGCCAAGCAGGATTGTTACGGTGTTCGCGCTCTGGTTGGCCACTGCGATGTCCGTGTTGTTGTCGGAGTTGAAGTCGGCCAGCGTCAGTGACGCGGGGTGCAGCCCCACGGTGTAGTCCTGCCTGAGCCCGAACGCGCCGTCCCCGGTCCCGAACAGTATGGTCACGGAGGAGTCGCCCGCGTTGGCCACGGCCAGGTCCAGCTTGCCGTCCTCGTCGAAGTCGGACGTCACGACATAGTCCGGCTGTTTGCCCACGGAAAACTCCACGTTTCCGCTGAAGGCGCCCGCCCCGTCTCCCAAGAGCACGGACACGCTTCCCGACCCCATGTCGGCAGTGACGATGTCCAGGTCCCTGTCGCCGTCGAAGTCACCTGCGGCCAGGGCCTCCGGGCTGCTGCCCGTGCCGTAGTCGTTATTGGCGGCGAACGTGCCGTCTCCGCTGTTCAATAGTATGGACACGCTCTGGTTCCCCTCGTTGACGGTGGCAATGTCCGGCCTGCCGTCTCCGTTAAAGTCCGCCGTCATCACGGCCTTGGGCCGCATGCCCGTGTGATACGTCTGCGCAGCCCCCAGCGCAAAGGACGAAGAGACGCACGCAAGCGACACCACCGCAAGTACCAGCCCTGATAATACATATGAAGCCTTATTACCCATGATGTACATGATAACCTCCGGTATTAGAGTGACAGTTGATTTAATCATATACCTGAAGGGGAGCGCTGTCAAACAGGTCTGGCGTCAGCCGAACGTGACCACTGCCTTGAGGGAGTCCTGCCCGCGTGCGGTTAGCCTGAACGCCTCCGCGGCCTCTGTGATGGGGAACTGGTGCGTGATTATCTTCTTTACGGGAATGACGCCCCGGTTTAATAACGAAAGCGCCTCGCGGGTGTCGTCCGGCCCGCAGGAGTAGCTCTGCACGATGCTTATCTCGTTGAAGTATAGATGGTTCGGGTTAATCTTGAGTGTCTCGCCGGGCGGGGTTGGCGTGAAGAACAGCACCGTCGAGCCGGGCCCCGCGCACGATAAGCCCTGCGCCATCGCTGGCACGCTGCCGGGGCCGACGACCACCTTGTCCGCGCCCTCGCCGCGCGTAAGCTCCATCAGGCGGTCCTTCGAGTTTTCCTCCGTGATGTCCACCACGTCGGTCGCGCCCATGTCGAGCGCCTTCGCGAGCCTGTACGGCACCATGTCCACGCCGATGACTTTCGACGCGCCATAATGTTTGGCCAATAGGACGAATAGTATCCCCATAACGCCGAGGCCTATTACGAGCACTGTGTCGCCCGGCTCTATGGTCATCCTCTTTATTCCCTTTACCACGCATGCTAACGGCTCGACCAGCACCCCGCCCAGGTAGCCTACCTTCTTGGGGAGTATCAGGGTGTCACGCTTCAAGTTGAGCGCGGGCACCTTCACGTACTCGGCCAGGCCGCCGGGTATCAGCCTGGAGTTCCGCCATGTGTTGCAGAGGGTGTAGTTGCCCTTCTTGCAGTGTGCGCAGGACATGCACGGGGCGTGGTGGTGCATGAACACCATGTCGCCCTCGGAAAATCCCTCGACCCCGGTCCCGAGCGCTATGATGCGTCCGGCGGGTTCGTGTCCGAGCACGAGCGGGGCTTTTTTCTCGATGTACCAGGGCATTACGTCGCCGCTGCATATCCCGCAGGCGCGCATCTGCACCAGCGCCTCGCCCTTTTCCACTTCCGGGATGCGCCAGTCCTCGATACGGATGTCGTCGAAGGAGTGTAGTACGGCTACCTTCATTTAATCTCTACACCAACCCTCACACCAAATTTCTCCAATAGTATCAGGCACAGTTTTACCCCAACCTGTCCCACCACCCTTATTTATAACTGTTCCATCCAAAGCGTAGTTAGTAAATGAATCAACGTTAATCATTCTCGGTGAACAGTTGACTTCAAAATTGCATATAGAGTATGCAACCTCAGCCTTAGGTGTGTTATGAATAATTTTCGTCCAAAAGCTTACAGCGCCATTTTGTGAATAGGTTACACCTTTAATATCAACATAGTGTTTACTATCCGAGTCAGTCGTGACTAATTTCCATCTCTCCATTGTATCTGCACCATCGGGCCATATTCTTTTTGCCCTTTCATAATCAGTAACGGCCTTTTTGAAATAACCCCACTGTAAGTATGCATCTCCGCGTTCATTGTATAAATGAGAGTGTGCCAAACTTAGTTGAAAATTGAGAAGTGGCTCCAAACGTGGTAATGTGTTTTCGTCAGAGAACATGTTGCCACAAGAAAGGAGCCACCATGAAGAGGATTGCACAGAAGTCATTGTA
>Ga0334722_10002179_pt1 | contig 22546 bp, 15 predicted proteins | sample C3_bottom_MG_FD_207210 | JGI IMG/M metagenome (GOLD analysis project Ga0334722, IMG submission 207210) | Sediment microbial communities from Yellowstone Lake, YNP, Wyoming, USA - C3_bottom | ecosystem: Environmental > Aquatic > Freshwater > Lake > Sediment | place: USA: Wyoming | collected... | reverse complement strand
GAAGATCTGCCGGATCGAGGCGAAAGACCGCGAGGCCGTCCGCATTCTCATCGACGGCACGGGGGTGTTCAAGCCCCACGAGGTGGACGTTGCGATGGAATTGGTGGACATCGCCCTCACCCGGCCGGGTCAGGACGACTACCATCCCTTTGTTCTGGAAGAGGAGGATGGGACGGTCGCCGCCTACGCCTGCTTCGGGAAAAATCCGATGACGAAATCCACCTTTGACCTCTACTGGCTGGCCACCCGCGCCGACCGGATGGGGAAAGGCTACGGTCGGAAGATCGTCGCCTTCGTGGAGGAAGAGGTGAAGCGCCGCGGGGGAAGGCTCCTCGTGATCGAAACGTCATCAAAGGAGAGTTACGGAACGACGCGGGAATTCTACATCAAGATCGGCTGTACCCTCGCCGCCACGCTGCCCGGCTATTACGACGAAGGCGACGACAAGCTCATCTACCTGAAGCCGGTCCGCTAGACGCTACCTCCACCGCCTCGCCGGTCTCGACATACCAGAGGAAGCCGCGGACCGGGATGTTCCAGGCCTCCACCATGATCGACATGTAGCCGCGCACCTGCCGGAAATATTTTTCCTCCTGATCCTTCTCCCGCCGCCCCGTCTTGTAATCCACGATCCAATGTTCCGCGTCCGACAGTGAAGCATCCCCGGGCCGCCGCGGGATCCTGACAATCAGGTCCGCGCGCTCCTCCTCCGATAGCCCGTCCCTGCACACGAGCATCGGGACTTCCGTCCCGACGAGAGACATCACAAGCAGCTTCCTGAAAAACGCGCTCGCGGAAATCTTCCGGCAGATGATTTTCCAGCGCGCCTCCTCGCCTTCCCCCCAGGAGACGGCGGGCGGCAACGGCTCCTGCGGCGGCCACGGGGAAAGCACCGGCGGGAACGCCTCCAGCGCCTTGTGGACCTTCTCCCCGAACTGCTTCCCCTTCTCGCGGTCGTGAAACTCTTTTAGCGACACCGGCTCCGGAAGGACGGACGGAGGCGCCGGAGGCGGAGGAGCCCACCCCTTCGCGAAGGATAGGTCGAGCGGCGCGGAAGGGGGAACCTCCCTTGCCGGAAGCGGCGAAGGGACGGCGACTTCCAGAAGTTCTCCCCCGCCGGGGAAGAGGCGCCGCGTTCCGGGAAGCCCGGTCACGGCGCACGTTTCCCCACCGCCGTCCGAGGCAAAGGAGAGTCCGTGTCGCAGCGCGTCTCTTTGTCCCGACCCCTGACCCTTCGCCCCTTCCACAAAGTAGAGCCGGTCGCGTGCGCGGGTCGCTGCGACATAGAGCAGGCGGACTTCCTCCGCGTCCTGCTTCGCCTGCTCCCACTGCTCGAAGGTCACGGTTTCCGCACCCAGGGGGATCCGCCGGAACGCGGAATAGGTTTTAAAGCCCGGGAAGATCACCGCGGAAAGCTTGCGGACGCGGTCCACCCGAAGCCCCTCGACGCGCTTCCTCCCCCCCCGCGAGAGGTTGGCCAGGATCACGATGGGGAACTCCAGCCCCTTGGAGGCGTGGATGGTGGAGATCTGAACGGCGTTCTCTCCCTCGTCGAACGAGGGGAACTCGCTTTCCTGCCGGTCTTCCTCCGTCTTGCGCCGCAGGTCGGCGAGAAACGCCTTGATGGAGCCCCCGGTCCACTCGAATGCCCGCGCCATTCCGGCGGCCTTCGCCAGGTTCTGGACGATCCGGTCCCCGTCGGGAAGCCGCGACGCGACGAACTCCACCCCTGTCTCCCGGTAGAGATCGGCCAGGAGGCCGGAGAGCGACGCCCTCCCGCGATTTGCGGAGAGCCGCGCAAGCAGCCCGATCGCGTCGCGCACCCGGATCGACGGGGACGGTCCGTTTTTGGCGTGCAGCGGCAGGATCTCCTCGTCCCCTATCCCGAAGAAGATCGTCTTGAGCGCCGCGTACCGCGCGGAGAGGTCCGCCGGGGCGTCGATCGCGGAGAGAACCATCCGCAGGTCCTGCACCTCCTGCCGTGCGTAGTACCCCTTTCGGGGAGGCACGACGACGGGGATCCCGGCCTTGGCGAACGCTTCGCGAAAGGCGGAAAGCACGTCTCCTCCCGTGTCCGACCGGTACAGGACCGCGATGTCCTTCAGCGAGGCCGCCCGTTCGGGCGCGCCGCCCTTCCCGCCCACGGCGACGTTCCCGACGATCCCATGGACCAGCCCGCACACGAACTCCGCCTCGCGGACATCGTCCCCCAGCGCGTACCGCGTCGCCGGAGAGCCCGTGCCCGGGTCCTGCCGATAGGAAACCACGGGGACATACGCGGGGGAGAAATCCTCCCGGCCGGAGAGAACGCGCGCGAAGAGGCCGTTGACGGCGTCAAGAAGGTCGGGACGGCTCCGGAAGTTGCGAACGAGCGCGACCCCTTCTCCCGCCTTCGAGAGCATCTCTTTACGAAAACGGCTGTAGACCTGGATGTCCGCCCGCCGGAAGCCGTAGATGGACTGCTTCGGGTCGCCGACCACGAACAGCCGCCCGGGCGCGCCGTCCGAGGAAAGGGCTTTCAACATATCCTCCTGAAGGGGGTCGGTGTCCTGGAACTCGTCCACGAGGATGTAGCGGAACCGGCCCGAAAGCGAGGCCGCCACGTCGCGATTCCCGGCGAGCAGCCGGTTCGCGCGCAGCAGCAGGTCCATGAAATCGAGCCCGCTCCCCTTCGCCTTCCCGTAAAACGACAGCGCCGCTTTCGCCCGGTCCACCAGGAAGCAGGCGGCGGCGTGGCCCGCCGGCGTCTCCGACAGCTCTTTCCAGAAGTCCTTCAGCGCATCCCGCGCCTCGGCAAGGGTGAAGCCGGGAGGCGGCGGGAAGATCTTTTTGCTCCTCGTCCGATCGGCGCGGAATGCAAATGCCTGCGCGCCTTGCGGGGCCAGCGCGGCCGCGGCGGCAAGGTCCCCCCGTGAAACCGCCTCCCACGCCTTCGTAAGGATCGACAAGGCATCGTCGAGGACCGGCGCCATTTCGTGGGAAGGGTCGGCGATGCCGGCGACGAAGGCCCGGAACCACTCGACCTCGCCCGCATACCTGCGCCGAAGGTAGGACAGGAAGTCTTCGGGCAAGCCGAAATCGAGCTCCCCCTCCGCAAGAAGGTCCCGCTGGGAGACGCAGAGGCGGCGGATCATCGACCAGATGGCGTCCTGGCCCGGGGCGCGGAAAAGCACTTGCTCCCACGAGGGGTCGGTCCTCTCTCCGCCGAACTCGGAGCGCAGGAACGCGCGGAATGCGTTGTCCCACGCGTCGGACGCCTCCCCTTCCGGAAGCACCTCGAACTTCGGATCGACCCCCGCCTCCGCGGGGAAGGAAAGGAGGATCCGCCGGCAGAAAGAGTGGAACGTGGTGACGGAGAGCCGTCCTACGCCGTCCACCAGGTCTTCCACGCGCTCCTTTAAGGTTGCGAGATCCCCCTCGGGAATCCGCACGAGAGTGTTCCACGCTTCCACCTGTTCCCGCACTTCCTGCGGGGAGGATGCGGACCGGCAGGCGGTGAGCAGCAGCTCCAGCCCTTCCACCACGCGGGACTTCATTTCCGCCGCCGCCTTTTCGGTGAACGTCAGGAGCAGGACCTGGTCGGGGAGAAGGCCGCTCTTCTCCAGGAACAGGTTGGTGACGCGCGCGATCAGCGTCGCCGTCTTCCCCGTCCCGGCGGAGGCGTCCACCGCGATGTCGCGGGCGAACTCCGTGACGGCCTTTATCCGATCGCTATCCATTCGGCGCCGAACCCCTCCTTGCGAAATCTGACTCCGCCGGCCCTAAGACATCACCGGATCGCGGGCCGGTGCTCCCCGATCAACTGCAGCGCGATGTCCTCGCCGACGCGACGCGCGAGCGCTTCCGTTTCCCGATCTACTCCCTCGAAGCGCGGAGAAACGCGGCAATGGTCCGCGAATGGGCAGGCGTCGCAGTACCGCGGCGGAGGACCGCCCGCGTAGCTGAACCGGTGGTGGGGAAGCGGCGGAAACGTTCCCGACCGGTCGAGTGCGATCCAACCCGAGAGTGCCTCGGACCACCCGTCCCGCACCGCCTTCCACTGCTCGTCTTCGACCGTCACGGGCCGGATTCCGTTCCGCAGGAACAGGAGCGATGCGCGGACGTCGGGGGGCGGCGGCGAAAGCGTCCGGGCGAAAGCAAGGTAGACCGGGATCTGGTTGGAAAGGCCGTTCAGGATCCACTCCAAGGGCGCTTTCTCGTTTTTACCGTCCCGGTACTTGTAGTCGATGATCTCCGCCTCCGCCCGCGGGCCCCGGTCGATGCGGTCGACTCTCCCCCGGAAGGCGGGGAGGCCCCTTTCCTCCGCCACCTTGAACCGGTGCTCCACGGCGGCCACCCGGTACGTCCCCGGGTCGCCCGCGCGGCCCCGCTCCCACTCCACGAAAGCGGCCGCGTCCCGCTCGATCTCCCGGCACCGCAGGAGGAACAGTCCCGGCAGGCCGGTGGGATTTTCCCGCTTGAAGCGTGCAAACGCTTTCCTCGCCGCGGGCGCGGCGTCCCCCCATCCCTTCCCGGCGGCGGCATCCTTCCCCAGCCGGTGGAGGATGTCGTGGAGGAGGAGCCCCGCCTCGGCGGGCGTAAGCGACAGCTCTTCCTCCGGCTCCTCGACCGGGTCAAGCCCCAGCCGGTACCGCAGGAAGTACCGGTACGGGCAGCGGGCCAGCTCGTCCAGCTCCGACGCGCTCCACGACGGCCGCGGGGCGGCGATCCACGAACCGGGGAAAAGCGATGCTCCCGCCTCGCGGCTCTCCCACTCCGAAAGCGTCGCCACGATCCTTCGCCACGGGATCCCATCCGCGGCGTCTTCCGGGGGATTTCCGTCCCACCACGAACGAAGCGCCTCTTCCCTCCGGCTCAACGGCCCCTCCGCGCGCAGCATCGCGAAAGGAGCGCGGGGGAGAAAAAGAACCGGCGCGTGCGCCTTCGACGCCCACTCCTCCGCGAAGACTGCCGGGCCTGCAAACTGCGCAAGGAGGTTGAGAAGATACCGGGAAGGACGCTTCGCGGCGCCCTCCGAATCCGCCCGCAGGACGGAGAAGCAGAGCTCACGCCTTGCCGAGGCCGCCGGCAGGGCAAACAGTAGTTTCTCCTGCCCCGCGTTCCTGCGCAGGAGCGAGAGGGCGTCGGGAAGTTCGGGGCGCCGCGTCAGCCGGTTGAGCGCCTCACGGTCCTCGTCGGTGAGAAGCGGGTCCTCGTCGATCTGCGCCGGGACCGCGTCGTCGTTCGCCGAAAGGAAGATCACCCGATCGGCGGTGACCCCGCGCAGCGTGTGGAGATCTCCGGCGACGACCGCGCCGGGGACTCGCATCCCGCCCCGTTCCCCCACGAAGAGCCGCTGGTCCGCAAGCAGCGCCGCGAACCAGGAGAGCGCCTCGTCGGCCCCCGGCCACGGGGCCGCGCGGTCCGGGATTCGCTCGATGTCGTCCAGCAGCAGGAAGAGGGCGGAGAGGGAGCGGCGGTCGCGCTCGGCCTCCGGGCTCTCGTCGTCCAGGAACCGGAAATTTTCGACCAGGACGCGCCGCAAGCCCTTCGCGAGACCGGCATACCCCTTGGCCCTTTGCACGGGCGCAAGCGACGCACGAAGGGCGCGCACCTCGGACCGCAGAAGTTTCAGCTGCGCTTCCTGCTCCTTCCACGCGTCTCCTTCCGCTTCCTCGGAATCCCTGGGGCGGAGGCGGGTGATCGACTTGTCCCAGTCCTTGCCGGAGATCACCAGGAGCTCGCGGCTCCACACGTCCCAGAGATCGGGACGCGGCGCGACCGGCGGGGCGGCGGCATGCCGTCGGTACGGCGAGGAAAGGATGTCGATCGTCTGGCGCCTCGGAAAATCCTCCCGGGCCGCCTCGATCATCTGGAGCAGCACCCGCACCGGCGGGGCCGAGGCCAGCGGGACGGTCAGCCGCTCCACGGTCCGGATGCCGTATTCCGCCGCCGCCCGCTCCCAGGCGGAAACCGCCTCCTCGGCAAACTTCCGGGATACCAGCAGGATCTCCTCGTCCGGGCGCTCGTCGAGCCAGCGGCGGACCTTTCGGGCCGACAGGCGCGCCTCCCCCTCCTCGTGAGGGGCGGACAGGATCGTCACCGGGGCGGGCGCCAGGGTTTCGGGATAGGACAGGGAGAAGATCCTCTTCCGTACCGCGCAAAGATCCGGCGGGGCGGGATCGGCGAGAATCTCCACGTTCCCCTCGAAGGCGCGCGAGAAGCGGTCCCACGCAAGCATCGCGTAGAAACAGGCGGGGGAAAGGGAACCGTCCTCCCGAAAAATCCCTGGGAAGTACGCCTCGTCGAGGAGACCGCTCGAAAGGAGCGCCTCGACAAGGGTCCACTGCAGCCGCGTGAAATCGTAGAAACCATAGAGGGAAACGCGGAAGGGGTAGCCGGGCTGCTCGAACCCGGAAACGGCTTCCTGAAAGATCCGCCGGCGCGTCATCCCTCCCATCGCGTGGATCTTCCGCTCGACCGTCTCGACGAGCCTGCGCCACTCGGCCCACCGGCCCGCCTTCCCGGCACGCCCCTCCCCTCTGGCCTTCCGCTCCGCCAGGAGGAGCACGTCGGCCCCGAGCCATCCCTCCTCAAGATCCGTCAGCGTCCGGAGGAGCGCCGGAAGGAATCCCGGCGTCCCGGCGATCGCCGCGAAGTCCCCTCTCCCCCCCGCGTAGACCTCCTGAACCGCAGCGGACAGCGCCGCCGACATCATCGCGGGGGGGAGCGCCCGGGGGAACAGCCCGCGGTGCTTGAGCAGCCGCAGCGTAAAATCGTAGAGCGTCTGGATGGACGCCCCGGCGGCGACCCCTTCCCATCGGGCCGCCAGCCGGCGCAGCAGGTGTTCCCGCAATTCGTTCGACGGGACGAGGAGCACCTGCTCCCACCCCCCGGTGCGAGACAGTTTGCCGGGAAGGCGCGAGAGAAGCTTCTCCTCGATGGCGGGAAAGGGGCCCGCAAAAAGCCGGGAAACGGCGGGAACGGGGTCGGTCATCGTGATCCCATTGTAATCGCCCCCGCCCCGGCGGAAAATAGGTGATGGAGGGGCGCTTGAAGGAACTGCCGACGAAAAGGAATACCCGGACCCAGTTCGCGGGGGTCGCCGGGCAATACCGCATCAGCGTCGACCACACCGACGCCGACGACCGGAAGATCCTGATCTCCTGGCTTTCGCTCGGGCATGCCCACGTCGTCCTCGACGTGGCCACCGGGGGCGGCCACACGGCGGTCGCCATTTCCTCCGGCGTCCGCAGGGTGATCGCCTCGGACCTCACCCCGGAAATGCTCCGGGAGGCCCGGACCCTCGCCGGGGAGCACGGCCGCCCGAATATCGACTTCGTCGCCGCGGACGCGGAGTGCCTGCCGTTCCCCTCCGGTTCGTTCGACCGGATCACCTGCCGTATCGCCCCCCACCATTTCCCGGACGTGCGCACGGCGATCTCGGAGTTCGTCCGAATCGCCAAGCCCGGCGGGCTGGTGGGCATCATCGACAGCGTCGTCCCGGAAGACCCGGCGCTGGACGCCTTCCTGAACGGGATCGAGAAGGTCCGCGACCCCACGCACGTGCGCAGCTACCGGGTCGAGGAATGGGTCTCCTTCCTGAAAGAAGCGGGCCTGTCCCTCCTGCACGTCTCCTGCGCGTGGAAAGAGCACCCGTTCCGGGAATGGGTGAGCCGCACCGGCAGGTCCGAAGCCGTCCAGCGGGAGGTCGAGGAGATGTTCCTCGGGGCGTTCCCCCGCGCGAGGGATTTCTTCCGGGTCCGTGTCGAAGAAGGCCGGGTCGCCTCGTACTCGGACGAAAAGGGGATCTTCGTCGGCCGCAAGGCGTAACGGCCGTAAAATAGATCTCATGGATACCGGCGGAGAAACCACCCTGTCGCGGATCTTCATCCCGGCGATGGACTGCCCGGACGAGGAGAAGGAGATCCGCGCGGCCCTGGGCCGCCTGGGCGGGATCGAGGCGACGACCTTCCACCTCTTCTCCCGGCAGCTCGAGGTGCGCCACCGGGGAGAACTCGAGGAAATCCTCGCGGCGCTCCGGACCATCGGGATGGAGGGCCACCCGGTGGACGAATCCTTGAGGAAAGCCGACATCCCCGAACCGCCGAAGGCCCCCCTCACCACGTTTTTTCTATCCGCGTCCCTGCTCCTATCCGGGGCCATGATCGCTTTCTTTCTCCCCGTCTCTCCCTGGGCGGGACGATTCTTCCTCGCCGCGGTCCTCGCCGGCGGGGCGCCGATCGCCGTCCGCGGCGCGCGGGAGCTTCGCAACCGCTCCCTGGGAATGAATGCCCTCATGACGATCTCCGTCTCGGGGGCCGCCGTGATGGGAGAGTGGGCGGAAGCGGGCGGGGTCGTCACCCTGTTCGCCCTGGCCAACCACCTCGAAGCAAGGAGCCTCGACCGGGCCCGCAGGGCCACCGCCAGCCTGTTTGCGTTTTCCCCGGAAACCGCCGTCATCCGGGAAGGGGGAGTCGGCGGGCGGGAACGGACCGTCGCCGCGGAGGAGGTGCGACCGGGCGACCTGCTGATCCTCCGGCCCGGCGAGCGGGTGCCCGTGGACGCGGTCGTCTACAAGGGAAGCTCCGACCTCAATGAAGCGATGCTCACCGGCGAGTCGATCCCCGTCGAGAAGCGCGAGGGCGATCCTCTTTTCGCCGGCACGGTGAACGGGCGAAGCCTCCTGCTCGCCGAGGCGATCTTGCCGCTGTCGGAATCCGCCTACGCCCGGATCCTGCGGCGGATCGAAGAGGCCCAGTCGCAAAAGGCCCCCATCCAGGTCTTCATGGACCGGTTCGCCGCGCTCTACACCCCCTCGGTGCTGGCCGCCGCCATCCTGGTGGCGTCTCTTCCCCCCCTGCTGGGAGCCGGCGCCTTCTCCGGCTGGGCGTACCGGGCGCTCGTCCTGCTCGTCATCGCATGCCCTTGCGCGATCGTCCTTGCCGCCCCGGTCGTCACCGTCGCAGCGCTCACGCGCGCCACCCGCGAGGGGATCCTGGTCAAGGGGGCGCACCACCTGGAGGCGCTCGGCAAGGTCCGCGCGGTGGCTTTCGACAAGACGGGGACGCTCACCCGCGGGAAGCTGAAGATCACCAGCGTCCGGGCGGCGGAGGGGACTTCGGAGGAAGAGGTCGTGCGGCTTGCGGGCGCCGTGGAAGCGGGCTCCGCCCATCCGGCCGCCGAGGCGATCCGGCACGAGGCAAGGCGAAGGGGGGTGGCGCTCGCGGCCCGGGGGACGCTGGCGCGCACGCTGGAAGTTCTCGAGGGGCGTGGCGTTTCGGCGGAGGTCGAAGGGAGACGGGTATTCGTCGGCAACCGCCGGCTCTTCGAGGAGATCGGGAGCGCGCCGTCCGCGCTGGACGGCCTCCTCCTTTCCGACGGGAAAGAGGCGTCCCGCGTGGTGTCGATCGTGGGGACATCGCACTTTGTTTCAGGCGTGCTCGAGATGGAGGACGAGCTTCGTGAAGAGGCGCCGTCCACGGTCCGCTCGCTGCGCGCCCTGGGGATCCTGCACGTGGTGATGCTGACCGGGGACCGCCCCGAGACCGCCCGCGCGATGGGGGCGGCCGTGGGAATCGGCGAGGTGTTCCACGATCTTCTTCCCGAGGACAAGCTCGTAAAAATCCGGGAGCTGGTCGACCGGTACGGAACGGTGGCGATGGTGGGAGACGGCGTCAACGACGCCCCCGCCCTGGCGCTTTCCTCCGTCGGGATCGCGATGGGCGCGGCGGGATCCCCCGCGGCGATCGAGACGGCGGACGTGGCCCTGATGACGGAAGACCTGCGCAAGATCCCCGCGGCGGTCGTTCTGGGGCGTCGGATGGTATCGGTCATCCGGCAAAACGTGGCGGCCTCCCTCGCGATCAAAGCCGGCTTTCTCGCGATGGCCGTGGCCGGGACCGCCACGCTCTGGATGGCGGTGGCCGCCGACATGGGGACGACGCTGCTCGTCATCGGGAACGGCCTGCGCCTGTTGCGGAACCGGGAGACCCCTGTATAATCGGCGCGTGGCCCGCGCGCGCCTCCATCGGAACGTCCTCGCCCTCGGGATGGTGAGCCTGCTCACCGACTTCTCGAGCGAGATGATCTATCCCCTGCTTCCCGTGTTCCTCACGACCACGCTGGGCGCCGGCCCGGCCGCCCTCGGGATCATCGAGGGGGTGGCCGAGACCACGGCCAGCCTCCTCAAGCTTTTCTCGGGCGTCTGGTCCGACCGGATGGGGCGGAAGAAGCCGATGGTTGCGGCGGGGTACGGCCTGTCCGCAGCGATGCGCCCGCTGATGGGGTTCGCCACCGCGTGGGGGCACGTCCTGGCCGTGCGGTTCTCGGACCGGATCGGCAAGGGGGTGCGGACTTCCCCCCGCGACGCGCTGATCGCCGGATCCGTCCCGGCGGAAGACCGCGGGCGCGCCTTCGGGCTGCAGCGGGCGATGGACCACCTGGGGGCGGTGGTCGGTCCGTTGGCCGCTTTCCTCCTTCTCTCCGGCGCGGGACTTTCCCTGCGGACGGTCTTCTTCCTTTCGGCGATCCCCGGGGCCGCGGCCGTAGCGGCGCTTCTTTTTCTCGTGAGGGAGCCTCCATCCCCCGCCCCGGCCCACAGGGGAGGGAAACTCGGCGACGGGGCGCTGCCCCCCGCCTACCGGCGGTATCTCCTGGTCGTCTGCCTGTTCACCCTCGGGAACGCCAGCGACGCGTTCCTCATCCTTCGGGCGGTGGAGTCGGGCATTCCCGTCGCCTACGTACCCCTCTTGTGGGGTGCGTTCCATGTCGTCAAGTCGTCGCTCTCCACTCCGGCGGGCGCCCTCTCCGACCGGTGGGACCGCAGGAAGATGGTCGTCGCCGGCTGGACCGTCTACGCCGCCACTTACGCCGCGTGGGGCCTGGCCAGCGGGCCGGCGTGGATGGTGGGGCTGTTCCTCGTGTACGGCCTCTACGCCGCGGCGACCGAGGGGGTGGAGCGGGCGCTGGTCGCCGACTTCGTCCCCGCCGAACGCCGCGGGACCGCCTACGGGTGGTTCCATCTCGTGGTGGGAATCTCCGCCCTTCCGGCGAGCGTCCTCTTCGGCGTCCTCTACAAATGGCGGGGCGCGCCTGCCGCCTTCGGGGTGAGCGCAACCCTGGCGATCGCGGCTTCTCTCCTGCTGCTGATGCTGAAAACGCCGGGGCCTACGACTCGCCCCACAGCGTTTGCGGAGAGCGGCCGGGCGACTCGATCACCCTGAGGACGAACGGGCGGCGGGCCGAAAGCCCACCGAACCGCAGGTCGAAAAAGGTAACGACCGTCTTCCCCTCCGATGTGGACACGTAGACCGTCGGAAAACGCGCAAACCAGAGGTACGTCCGGACATCCGGAAGATTCCCGAGAGCCCTCGCCTCCGGCACGTCCCGTCCTTTCCGCGCGCGCTCCTTCCAGGCGATCGCCCCGTCCAGGGGATCGACCTCCGCCCGCAGGTACGTCGACCCGTCGTCCACGAAGCCGTTCCAGGCAAACGGGCCGGCAGGGAGCGGGAACCCCTTGCGGTCCGCAATCGCCGCGAGGCCGGGGGCGACTTCCGTAAGCCGCGGCCCGGCGGCGGCTTCGGCCCTCCGCCCCAGACCGAGGTCCGGCAGGAACTGCACCTCCCCCAGGCGCGGCAGCGCCCACGAGGAAACCACGGGGACGCCGTGGCGGACGGCGGCCTCCCGCACGGCATCCACCGCTCGCAGGTGGAGGAAGGCCGCAAACCCGACGTATGCGGTAAGAATGACGAGGGCCGCGCGCGCCCGCGACGGGCGGTAACGGGACAGAAGGAGCCCCAGGACGATGATCCCCGTGAAAGCGAGATCGATGATGAACAGCAAATCGAACGACACCCGCGCGTCGGAAAACGGCTGGAAGATCTGCGTCCCGTAGGAATTGAGAAGGTCGAGGGCGATGTGCGAGAGCTGCCCGAGCAGCGCGAGCAGGTAGAGTTTTTTCAGGTCCTTCCACTTCCCGAACCGATAAAGCAGCAGGGCAACCAGGAGCGAAGTCACCGCCACGCCGGCAAAAGAGTGGGAGATCCCCCGGTGAATCCTCAAGTAGAGTTCGCTGCCGAACAGGGAGGCGATGTTGTCGGCGTCGGGGAGAACCGATCCCGCGACGACTGCGATGGTCGCTTCCTTCCGACCCGATTCCTGCGGGACGGCCCGGGCGATGAGCCACCCGGTCAGCCCGTGGGTAACCGTATCCATAAGTTATTAATTATACCATTCCTCCCGGATCGAGGACGCTCTCAATCTCTGATTCCGACAGAATCTTCTTTTCTTTCAGCAGGATACGGATCGTCTTGCCGGCGTGATACGCCTCGTGCGCAAGCTGCGCGGCCTGGTTGTACCCGATCTTGACGGCCAGGGGGGTCACCATCGCCAGGCTCTGCTCGATCAGCTCCTCGCAGCGCTTCCGATTGGGCGTGATCCCGGCGATACACCGTTCCGCCAGCAGGCGCGAGGCGGCGGAGAGCAGTCCGATCGACTCGAGGAGGTTGCGCGCCATGACAGGGAGCATCACGTTGAGCTCCAGCACCCCGAGCGAGCCGCCAAGCGTCACCACCGCGTCGTTCCCGATTACCTGCGCGCTGACCTGGATCCCGATCTCCAGGATCACCGGGTTGACCTTCCCCGGCATGATGGAGGACCCCGGCTGGAGCGACGGCAGGTCGATCTCCCCGATTCCGCACCGCGGGCCGGAGGACAGGAGCCGCAGGTCGTGGCAGATCTTCATGAGAGAGGCCGCCGTTGTTTTCAGCGCGCCGCTTGCCGAAACGAGGGGATCCTGCGCGCCGATTGCCTCGAAACGGTTCTCCGCCGGCCGGAACGGGATGCCGGTGACCGTGGCGATCTCCGCGATGGTCCTCGCGCCGAACTCGGGGTGGGCGTTCAAGCCCGTACCGACGGCGGTCCCCCCCAGCGGAAGCTCCTCGAGATCCGGGAACGTCGCGCGGACCCGGCGGATTCCATGGTCCACCTGGGAGGCATAGCCGGAGAACTCCTGGCCCAGGGTCACGGGGACGGCATCCTGCAGGTGGGTCCTGCCGATCTTCAAAATGTCGGAGAACTCCCGCGCCTTCGCCGCCAGGGCGTCCCGCAGCAGTTCAAGGACCGGGAGGAGAGTGTCGGAGAGCTGCCGGCGCGCCGCGATCCGGATGGCCGACGGAATGACGTCGTTGCTGGACTGGCACCGGTTGACATGATCGTTGGGGTGGACCGGGGTGTTGCCCCCCCGGGGCTGCCCCAAAAGCTCGTTGGCCCGGTTGGCGAGCACCTCGTTGACATTCATGTTCGTCGAAGTCCCCGACCCGGTCTGGAAGACGTCGAGAACGAACTCCTTGTCGAACTTCCCCTCCAGCACCTCCCGGGCGGCCCGCGAGATCGCCTCCGCCTGGGAAGGGGGGAGAAGCCCCAGCCCCGCGTTGACCTCGGCGCCCAGCCCCTTGATCATCGCTGCGGCGTGCACCACCGACAGCGGCATGGGCGCGCCGCTCACGGGGCCGTTTTCCGCGGCCCGGCGCGTCTGCGCCCCGTAGTACGCTTCGGAAGGAACGCGAACCTCGCCCATCGAATCCTTTTCCCCGCGGAACTCGCTCATCGTTCGCCTCCCGCTTTGCCTTCCGTCCCGACATCCGTGGGATTCCCTCGGGTACGGGGCGGTTTCCCCCCGCCCCCTCCGGGGGTTACTCCTCCTCGATACCTACCGGCTCGTACTGCTCCTTTTCCGGGGAATAGCTGTAGACGCGGCCCGTGCCGATCTCGAAATACCACGCATGGACGTGGAGCTTCCCTTCGCGGGCCGCCTCCCGGACGACGGGATAGGTCCTCAGGTTCTCCATCTGGATGAGGACGTTCTCCTCGGAGGTGATCTCCAGCCGTTCTTCCCGGGACAGCTCGGGGTAGTTCGCGGTGACCACCCGCATCGTCCGGTCGCCGTGCTTGAGCCACTCGCCGATGTGGGGCGTGCCGGCGTAATGCGCCCGATCCTTGTACAAGGCCTTCATGGCGCCGCAGTCGGAGTGCCCGCAGACGATGATGTCGCGCACCTGAAGGTGCACGACGGCGTACTCCACCGCCGCCGCCGCCCCCGTGCCCTCGAGAGGGTTCTCCGAGTACGGGGGGACGAAGTTCCCCACGTTCTTGACGATGAAGAGGTCCCCCGGCTTGCCGTGGGTGATCACCACGGGGTCCACGCGCGAGTCGCAGCAGGTGATGAACAGCGCCTCCGGACTTTGACCGCGCGCGGCCAGCCGCTCGAACAGCTCCCGGTTCTCGCTCCAGTACTGCTTCCGGAACCGGTGGATTCCCGCGATCAGCTTCTGCATGCCGCCTCCGGTGCATTTTCTGGTAATATTATCCGCAATTCCACGGCCAACAAGCGGAAACTGCGCAATTCATCGAATTTTCAGGGCGCTTGATGTACATCAAGGCGCGAAATCTCCGAATCGTCCTACCCTGTTCTTCATTCTCCGGGCACGGGCGGGGGCACTCCTTTGATCCTAGTCGATGAAACCAGGAATGTCCCCGGCAAAGGGAACTGATGGACCATCAACCGGAAAAAAAGGAGGTTACGGAATGACCAAGAAAGTGGCCTTCTGGATCTTCCTGCTGGGAACGGTCTCCTCGGCGATCCTGTTCCTGGCGGCCACGTGGGACACCCACCGGCAGGTGGCCGTCCTTTCGAATGCGGACAAACTGGACGACCGTGTCGTGGCGGGCAAGCGCGCCTTCGAGAAGTACAACTGCAACGACTGCCACACGATCCTCGGGTTCGGCGCCTACTACGCCCCCGATCTGACCCGGGTGGTGCAGCGCATCGGGGAGGAGGGGGTGCGCTACCGGATCAAGAGCCCGGAGAAAGCGTTCGCCAACTCCTGGCGGAAGATGCAGAACGTGCACGCCTCCGACGCCGAGATCGCGGACATGGTCGCCTTCTTCAAGTGGGTGGGGGAGGTCAACAACAACGACTGGCCGCCCCAGGACAGCAAGAAGCGCCTCTCCCGCGGGGAGCAGGCGATGGTCGCCTCGGTGGGCGTGTCGCCCGGCGCGGCGGTCTTCCAGACGAAGGGGTGCATGAACTGCCACTCGCTCCACGGGACGGGGGGGACCTTCGGCCCGGCCCTGGACACCGTCGGCCGCAAGCTGTCGACGGAGCAGGTCGAGCACTACGTCCGGGATCCCAAGAGCGCCAACCCGAAAGCGAAGATGCCGCCGCAGAAGGAGCTCACGAACCGCGAGCTCGAGGAAGTGGCGAAATTCCTTTCGAGCCTGAAATAAGGAGGGACCGATGGAATACCGCTCCCAGAAAGTCGCCTACTGGTACTTCGCGGCCGCGCTGCCGCTGTTCGTGCTCCAGATCTTCCTGGGGCTGTACCTCGCGTACAGCTACACCTGGACGGTGCCCCAGTCGGTCGTCGATGTCTTCCCGTTCGCTACGGCGCGGGCGATGCACACCAATCTCCTCGTGCTGTGGATCCTCCTGGGGTTCATGGGAGGGACGTACTACATCGTCCCCGAGGAGACGAAATCCGAGATCTACTCCGAGAAGCTCGCCTACTTCCAGCTGATCGCCCTGCTCGTCACGGGCGTCGTCGCGCTGGTCGGCTTCCTCTTCGGGTGGACCCAGGGGCGGCCGCTCCTGGAGATCCCGCGGCCCCTCGACGTCGTCGTGGTGGTCGGCGCCCTGATCTTCCTGTTCAACGTCGCGATGACGATGATCCGGGCGAACCGGTGGACCGCGATCCAGGGGACGCTTCTGGGCGGGCTGGTCTTCCTCGCCCTGCTCTACCTGTTCGGGATCCCCTTCTACGAGAACGAGGTGATCGACTGGTATTACTGGTGGTGGGTCATCCACCTTTGGGTGGAGGGAGCCTGGGAGCTCGTCACGGCGGCCATCTTCGCGTTCGTCCTGATGAAGCTCACCGGCGTCGAGCGGCAGGTCGTGGAGAAGTGGCTCTACGTGGAAATCGGGCTCTTCCTGTTCACCGGGATCGCGGGAACCGGTCACCACTACTACTGGATCGGCGCGCCCCGCTATTGGCTGTGGATCGGGGGGATCTTCTCCGCCCTCGAGCCGCTCCCGATCATCCTGATGCTCGTCGACACCGTCATGCACGTGAAGAAGCGCGAGGCGAAGATCCTCAACCCGCTCACCTGGACCTACGCGGTGGGATGCGCGATCTATCACTTCATCGGGGCCGGCGTGTGGGGGTTCCTGCACACGCTGCCGCAGATCAACTATTACACCCACGGGTCGCAGGTCACCGTGTCCCACGGGCACCTGGCGTTCTTCGGCGCCTACGCCCTGCTGAACCTCATGACCTTCTATTTCGCGATGCCCAAGATCAAGGGGATCGAGGTCTACGACGACCGCCGCGGCAAGATCGGATTCTGGACCATGTGCATCGCGATGATGCTGATGGGGCTGTTCTTCGGCGTGGCGGGCGTCCTGCAGAGCTACATCGAGCGCGTTCTCGGGATGGGGTTCATGACGGCGCAGTCGTACATGCGGCTGTGGATGGGGATCGTGTTCTTCTGCGGCCTCTCCTTCCTGGCGGGGCTTCTGACCACGGTCACCGACCTCCTGACGCTGCGGCCGGCGAAGGGATAGAATAAGGAAGGGGATCACGGAGGAACGATGGATCGCTACACCAAGGGCTTCGTCGTCGCATCGCTTGCCTACTTTTTCCTGGCCGCCGTGCTGGGGATCTGGATGGGGGCGGCCGACACGGGGCCCTGGGCGAAATTCGCCCACGTCCACCTCAACCTGCTCGGCTTCATGGCGATGATGATCTACGGGGTCGGGTACTTCATCCTTCCCCGCTTCAACGGGCGCACCCTTCGCTGGCCGTCGTGGGTGCCCATCCATTTCTACCTGGCCAACATCGGGCTGATCGGCATGGTGGCCACCTCCCCCGAACGGCCTTCGACGGGGTTTACCCTGTTCGCCGTCCTCTCGGTGGTCTCCGCCGCGCTGTTCGCCTTGAACCTGGGGGCGACGATGCTCCTTGCCCCCGCGGCGCCCGCGGAAGAAGAGGAAGCTGAGGAGCCCGCCCCGGCGGAGGGCCGGCAACCACCGCCTGCCGTGCAGCGCGCGGACATCCACCCCGACATGCGGGTGGGCGAGATCCTGACGCGCTGGCCGGAAACGGTGGAAGTGTTCGTGGAGAACGGGTTCGCCTCCCTGGGCAACCCCGTTCACCGGGAGCAGGTCATGCAGATCCCCATCACGCTCCGGATGGCGTGCCAGCGGCACAACGTCGACCTCGAGCCGATGGTCGCCCGCCTGATCGCGGCGGCTTCGGGAGAACCGGCGCCGGCTTCGGCGGGCGCCGGAGGAGCCGCGGGGGCGCACGCCCGGAAAGGGGGGCTCGCCAAGGGGGAGCCGATCCGCCCGGACAACATCCTCGGGGACATCCTCTCCGTCTATCCGGAGACGGTGAAGGTGTTCAGAAAGTATTACGGCGATGGGTGCTTCTCCTGCCCGGGGCAGGCGACCGAGAGCGTCAAGCAAAGCGCGATGATGCACAACGTGAGCGAAAAGCAGATCCTCGCGGAGCTGAACCGCGTCGCGGGAGATGGGGGGGGACACTCCTCAACGTGACACTCGATTAACCCAGGAATGTCCCCCAAAGGCTTGAGACGCCCAAAGGACATCTAAAAACCGCGAATGGAGGGCGTCATGATCGAGCGGATGCAGGAGCTGCTGGAGGCGGAGCGCGCCGGCGTGAAATGTCTGCAGGCGATGGCGCAGGAGGCGCCCGCCGGAGAGAAGAAGGACTTCCTGACGTTCCTCCGCAATGACGAGGGGAGGTTTTGCGCGGGCTTGTACCGGCTCATCGAAGCGCGGGGCGATACACCCCGCAACAGGGTGGGCCCTTTCGCCGACAAGGTCCTGGCCCTCCCGGGGGAGGCCGAGAAGCTGGCGCTCCTGATCAAGGGGCAGGCGTGGGTCGTCCGGAAGATCGATGAAATTCCGCAGACGGAGATGACGCCCGGCGAGAAGGTGTTTTTCGCCGACATGCGGGAAGCGCACGTGGTAAATATAGAGGCGTGCCGCAAATATCTTCCGGCGGACTCCTGAAGGGAGTCCCCTCTCCGGGGAGGTCGCATGCACGTTTCGCGGTGGGAGGAAGTGGAAGCGAAGCCGGTCACCGACCCGGGAGCCAAGGGGGTCTCCATACGGGTCCTGATGGGGGAAAACGTCGCTGCCCCGACGTTCACCATGCGCCACTTTTCCCTGGAACCCGGAGGTAGCACTCCGTACCATGCCCACCCCTGGGAGCACGAGGTCTACGTTCTTTCGGGGACAGGGAACATCCTGCGAAAGGGCGGGGAGACGAAGGTTGCCCCCGGGAGCTTCGCCTACGTGCCGCCGGACGAGGACCACTCCTTCGTCAATACGGGCGAAGGGCCCTTCGAATTCCTTTGCGTCATCCCCGCGGCAAAGCTCTGCCTCCGGTAAGGGAGGGAAGCCGGGGGGCACACCTCACTCTTTTCGAACTATCTCGCGCTTCCCCCATCCAAGCGACGTCCGCCTGCATTTTCAGGGTTCCCGTGTTCCCGTTGTGTTAGAATCTGGGCCTGCGGATCATTCAAGATGCCGTTTCCCGAGGGGAAATGAATGAAGTATGGCCTGGCGGCGGTGCTTCTTGTCTATCTTCCCTTCCTCGGGCTCGTCATCGGATTCGCTGCCGCCTCCCTCGTGCTGAACTTCTTCGGAAGGGAGAATCGGGACGCCAGATCCCTGCGCCTATCCGGGGAGTTGATCGAAACAGCCGCTTTCGATAGCAAGGTTTTCTTCCTTGCGGCCCTCTTCCCGTTTCCGTTCATCGCCTTTCTCTGCCAGCGTTTCCTCCCTGAACCCGTCCCCCTGCCGTGGCTCTTCTGGATCCTCCCGTTCGGAGCCCTCCTGCCGGGGTGCGCGCTCCTCTCCTTTTACCGGTCCTCCCTCCGGCGCACGCCGGACCTGCCGGTCCTGCATTTCCGGGCCGGCGCGGCAGGCCTTCTCGCGATTCTCTCCTCTTCCTTCCTGCTGTTTGTCCTGCTGGGAGCTCTCTTCAACCCGGAAAAGCTGCCTCTCATCCGGAAAAACGCCGTCTTCATCCTCTCCTGGAACTCCCAGGCGGCATTTCTCCTGTTCCTCGCCCTCTCCTTCGGGCTGACCGGCGCGATCGTCCTTCTTTCCCCCGGCCGCCCGCGGGCAGGAACGGAAGAGCCGGACCCCGGTTATCGGGAATACGTCCGATCCGTCGGCTCCGCCCTCGCGTTTGGAGGCGCGCTTGCCGTTCCCGTGCTCGTTGTCCTCGATCTGCTGAGCCTTCCCCCCACGAGTCTCTCCCTGGGGGTGTTCGCGGCGGCGGCGGCCGTCCTGCTCCTGGCGCTGGCCGTCGTCCTCATCCTCTACCCTTCCCCCGAGAATCGGGCCGGCCGGTCGGGCGCCCGCGTCTCGGCTACCTACGTCCTGATGTTCCTTGCCCTGATTGCGGGAAACCTTGCGGCCGTCGGAAACGCTTCCCTTGGGCGGCCCGCATCCCCAAGGCCGCCGGCGGCCTGGATGTTTTCCGCGGAGGCGAAACCCCGGGAAATGCCCCCCACGGCGGAACCGGGCATGGAGAAGGGGAAGGCCGTGTTCGAGCATGCCTGCAGGGCCTGCCACCTGTTCGAGACCAAGATCGTGGGACCGCCGCTTTCCAAGGTCATGCCGAAATACAAGGAAGACGTCGATCGGCTGAAAAGCTATATCCGGGATCCGGTCAGGGTGAACCCCGACTATCCGCTGATGCCCTCGCTGGGACTGAAGGAAGGGGAGATCGACGCCGTCGCCCGGTATGTGTTGAAGAGCGCCGGGAAGGGAAAGCCCCCGGAAAAGCCCGCGGCGGCGCTGCCGGCCGTGGAAAGAGGGAAGGCCGTGTTCGAGACCGTATGTTCCGCCTGCCACCGGTTCGAGACCAGGCTCGTGGGGCCTCCGTTCAACGAGGTCGTCCCGAAATACAAGGGAAACGTCGAACGGCTGAAAGACTTCGTCAGGAATCCGGCCAAGACGAACCCCGGTTACCCGTCGATGCCGAAACTGGGTCTGAAGGAAGAGGAGATCGACGCCGTCGCCCGGTATCTGCTGAAGAGCGTCGAGAAGGGCGGCTGACCGGGGCACCGGAGCGGTAAAGAGTCGAACCAGGGGAAGGATGTTGAAAAAACCGATCGCCATCGCAGCGCTGCTTGGATATTTCGGCGCCTCCCTTCTGCTCGTGGCGTGGCTCGGAGTTCTCTGGCACCGGGCGGATTCGGAGCCGGTGCAGCCGATCGACTTCCCCCACACGGTCCACGCAGGACAGTTGCGCATGCCCTGCACGTTCTGCCATCTCTTCGCCGAGCGGTCCCGGTTCGCCACGGCCCCCCCGGTGGAAAAATGCATGGAATGCCACCGGGCGGTCGCGACCGACCGGGAAGAGATCAAAAAGCTGACTCGCCATTACGAGGAGAAAAGGCCCATCGAGTGGAAGCGGGTCTATGCCGTGCCGGACTTCATCTACTTCTCCCACAAGCGGCACTTGAGGGCGGGGCTGGAATGCGCGGCGTGCCACGGAGACGTGGCCGGCATGAAACGGGTCCGGCGGGTGAGCAATCTGGTGATGGGGTGGTGCGTATCGTGCCACAAGGTCCGGAATGCCCCCACCGACTGCTCCACCTGCCATAAGTAGAGAGGGGATCCGATGAAGAGAAGGGACTTCCTGCGGCTGGTCGGGTGGATCTCCGGCTCCACGGTGATGTCCTCCTGCGGGACCCGGAAAATGCCGGAGAGACTGATCTCCTACGTCCTCCCGCCGGAAGAGGGGATCGTCCCCGGGGAAGCCCGTTTCCTTCCATCGACCTGCACGGAATGCCCGGCCGGGTGCGGAGTGCTCGCGAAAATCCGGGAAGGGCAGCCGATCAAGCTCGAGGGAGTCCCGGGACATCCGGTGAACGACGGGGGCTTGTGCGTCCGGGGGCAATCTTCCCTGTACCGACTATACCATCCGGAAAGACTCCGAAGTCCCATGGCGCGGAACGGAGCCAGGCATCAGCCGATCTCCTGGGAGAAAGCCTTCTCCCTGGCGGCGGAGGCTCTCAAGGATTCCCGGGAGAGCGGGCGCAGGAACCTTTTCCTGTCCGGAAGGACCACCGGTTCCCTCTCCCGGCTGATCGACTCCTGCTGCGGCAAGCTGGGGATCGAGCGGCTCCCCGAATTCGAGGTGTACTCCCACTCCGCCGCAAGAGAGGCGAACCGCCTTCTTTTCGGAGAACGGGATATTCCCCATTACCGGATCGAAGAGGCCGATTTCCTCCTGACCATCGGAGCGGATGTCATCGAAACTCATGTGACCCCCGTCGCCTACACCCGGAAGATCTCCCGCGCGGCGACCCGGAGCGATTTCCTGTGGTACCACGTGGAGCCCCACCTTTCCCTCACCGGCGTCAACGCCCACAAGAGATTCGCCGTCGCGCCGGAGAAGGAACATCATCTCCTCGCTTTCCTGCTCCGGGAGGCGCTGGACAGAAGAGGGATCAAGAACCGGCTGCCCCGGGAAGTCCTGGACGCCATCCCCCGGACGACACCGGAAAAAGTCTCCAAGGAAACCGGCATCCCGGCCGGATCGGTCCAGGAGATCGGGGACCGTCTCGTCGCCGCAAAGCGCCCCCTCCCGATCATCGGCGGGGTCTCCACGGCGCACCCGAGGGGGCTGGAAGCCGCCGCGGCCTGCGCCCTGATCCAGTGGGCGACAGGGGCGATTCCGGACCGGGTCGACTTCGGGAGGAGCGAAAATTACCGGGCCGTCGGCGCGTTCCGGGATATCGAGGACCTTTCTTCCCGGATGGGGAGTGGCGGAGCGGGCGTCGTGTTCCTCCTCCGGACCAACCCTGTCTTCTCCCTTCCGCAACGCTTCGCTTTCCGGGAAAACCTGAGGAAAGCGAAACTCTCGGTCGGGATGGGCGATTTCCTCGACGAGACCTTGCGGGAGACCGACCTGGTGCTTCCCCTCTCCCATTCCCTCGAGTCCTGGGGCGACGTCGAACCGAGAAGAGGGGTCGTATCCCTCCTGCGGCCGATGCTCCCCCCCCTGCACGACACCCTGTCCGAAGGCGACGCACTCCTTGGACTTCTCCGGAAAGCTTCCGGAGGGGGACCGCCGGAAGTCTACAAGGACCGCCTTTTCGAGGCCTGGGGGAAGCGGCTCGGAGAGGCCGGGAGGAGCAAGCTCATCGAGAGGGGATACGTCGAGGAGACCCTGCCGGGGAAGGCCGTTTCCCTCAGCGGAAAGGGTGCCACCTCCGCCTTCAAGGGCGCGGAGCCGGAGGAAAGCGCAGAAACGCCCCTCCTCGTCCTTGCCCCTTCCCTGCGGACGTTTGACGGTCGGAGCCGGCCGCTGCCCCTTCTGTCCGAGATCCCGGACCCGCTCACCACCGTCTCGTACGGCCCCTGGATCTCGGTTTCCCCCGACGCGGCGAAGCGGGCCGGCCTCAAGGATCAGGACGAGGTGACGGTCGCGTCCTCCGGCTGGAGCGTCGCGCTGCCGGT
>Ga0334722_10002178_pt1 | contig 22554 bp, 17 predicted proteins | sample C3_bottom_MG_FD_207210 | JGI IMG/M metagenome (GOLD analysis project Ga0334722, IMG submission 207210) | Sediment microbial communities from Yellowstone Lake, YNP, Wyoming, USA - C3_bottom | ecosystem: Environmental > Aquatic > Freshwater > Lake > Sediment | place: USA: Wyoming | collected... | reverse complement strand
GGCCCAGAAGATGGAATCTGTCGGCCGGCTGGCCGGAGGTGTGGCGCACGACTTCAACAACATGCTCGGTGTGATCATCGGTCACGCCGAGCTTGGACTCGGCGGCGTGGACGTTGGTCATCCCCTCCGTGCCAACCTCGTAGAGATCCGTACCGCAGCGCAACGCTCCGCCGACCTGACCCGACAGCTGCTGGCGTTTGCCCGCCAGCAGACGGTAACCCCCCGGGTGCTCGACTTGAACACCGTCGTGGCGGGCGCACTCAAGATGCTGGAGCGGCTGATTGGGGAGGAGATCAAGCTCCGGTGGCGACCGGCCAAAGACGTGTGGCCGGTCACCATCGATCCGACGCAGGTCGACCAGATCCTCGCCAACCTATGCGTCAATGCGCGCGATGCCATCGATGGTGTCGGGACGATAGTGGTGAGCACGGGCAATTGCGCCTTCGACGACGCCGACTGCGCGAGTCTCCCCGGCCTGGTGCCCGGTGAGTACGTTCGGCTGGAGGTGGTCGACGACGGGTGCGGAATGGACGCGGAGACCAAGACCCACATGTTCGAGCCGTTCTTCACCACCAAAGCCGTCGGCGAGGGGACCGGTTTAGGGCTGGCGAGCGTGTACGGCGCAGTCAAGCAGAACGCCGGGACCGTCGATGTCCGTAGCGAATTGGGGGCGGGCACGACCATCACGATCTATCTGCCTCGTACGGTGGCGAAGACGGCTGCGCTGGAAACTGAAGCGACGGCGGGAGCGATCGAGCGTGGTCACGAAACTATCCTGCTGGTGGAAGATGAGCCGACGCTCTTGAAGCTGGCGTCGTTCATCCTCGAACGCCAGGGTTACAGGGTGCTCGCGGCCGCTACCCCAGCCGCCGCCATTCGGCTGGCCACCGAGCAACCCGGCCCGATCCACCTCCTCATGACGGACGTGGTGATGCCGGAGATGAACGGCCGCGCGCTCGCGAAGCAGATTCTCGCCCTCCAACCGTGCTTGAAGTGCCTGTTCATGTCAGGGTACACGGCTGACGTCGTGGCAAGCCACGGGATCGTGGATGAAGCGGTGAGCTTCCTCCAGAAGCCTTTCACCATCGACACGGTCGCTGCCAAAGTGCGGGAGACGCTGGATCGAGCGTAAACCTCCGGGCCTCGCTATTTCGCCGCCCGCCCCGACATGCCAATCCGCTGACCGGACGCTGGCACGCCGGCCTTCCCGGCCGGGTTGAAGCGCTTGCTCCCGCCGTTATCGGGCCCGCAGCTATTCGAGAGCTCGCAGTGCGTCCACGCCGCCAGCTTCCCCACCGATTCGTTGTGCTGGTTGATCCACTTGCCCTCGCCCTTGAAGTCGAGTTTCTTGACCTTGTCGATGCCATCCCGGTAGTGGCCTTCATCGAGGACGTCGGAGGCGGACGACTTGTGCCCCTGGCCGGACGCCTTGTCGATGTAGCCTTTCATCTTCGAGGCTCGACGGTAGCGCGCGGACAGGTCATCCGCGAGGTCCCCGTCGTCTGGCATGCCGACGCCCATCCGAGACGAGGCGAGCGCGTGCGTGCTCGCCAGGCGAAATCCCGGGACGCGCGCGGCCAACGGTCGGCTGGCGCGCTTGATGACGCCTTTGCCGTTGGGCACGCCCACGAGGGTCCACCCGTCAACCTCCGCCTCCCCGGTCACTGGCTGACGTCCGTCGCGCGGGGCAGGTGTGTACGCGATGCGGGCGAAGGCCCACGCCTTCACCCCGGGGTCTCCCGCGAATTCGATTGCCGGCTGCTTGTCGTCATACGCGATGTCGATGACCGCCCCATCGGGGTCCACCAGACGCGAGAGCCGCCCCTTGGCGTCGCGCACCGCTCGGGCGACTGTGGTGCGTGCGGGCACGTACACCTGCACGACGCTCTCCTGGTAGCCCTCGGGCCGATAGCGAACGTACATCCCGTCGCGGAAGTTCCATCGTGATGCCGGGATCTCATCTGCCGGGTCCACATCGTCCGACTCCGACGACATCGCGAGGTTCTCCATCTCGGCATAGGACGCCGCTCCGCGACTGACGAGATCCCGGATGTCGGCTTCCGCTGCGAGGACCCGGGCGACCGATGGCGGCAGACGATCGAAGGCGATGTCGCGCACGCTGCTGGCAATCAGCCCGAGCGCGCCGCCGTTGACCTGCAGCACTTCGGCCGGCGTCAGCAGCCGGCCGGCGGCGACCTGGAGTTCACGGGGCAGATCGCTGATCTTCGCGCGCGCGAGGATGGACCAGAGGAGCATCTGGACGTCGGCCTGCGGAATGTCCGGGATCCGTGCCGCCTGTTCGAGGATGTGCTGCACCACCGCGCCACGCGGGCCTGCCAACGGGGCATCGAGGAACCCGTCGCCCTGGACGGGCCTGTGGGTACCCGCCTGGAGGCAGTAGCTCTGCACGCGCCATTCGTAGAAGCCGCCCGGGCGCACGTCGAAACCACCGTCCGTGGATCGAGGCAGTGCATTCCCGGGCTCCGGTGTGCCTGGCTCAAACAGGTCCAGCCAGGGCACGCCATTCGTCGCGGTGTCGAGACTGGTCGAGAGTGCGTCCTTCTGCGCGAGTACCTTGTCCAGACCGGGCACCCTTGCGAGCACATCGGCTGTACTCGGCAATTGCCAGGCACTCAGCACAACTGTTGCCGTCAGACAGATACCGCCTGCGATGAAAAGTCGCTTCACGGGGGCCTCCATAACGTGGGATTCACGCATCATACGTCGCGTGGCGGTGGAGCGCGCGACGGATTTCGGCAGATTACACACCAGCCCGGTCGCGATGGAACATCGACAGGGCTGCCGTGAGCATCGGCACCGCACGTCCCATCCCGAGCAGACGATCTTCGGCCGCCGCCAGCACTCGACCGGCCCGGGTGCGCCACGCTGGCTCGCCAGTGAGCCGTGCCAGGGTCAGCAGGTTCCGGGCCGCGATCGAGCCGGCAGACGGCTCTGCGCCGTCGTAGTCGTCCTTGAGTCTCAGGAGCACCGACGGGTCGCCCGCCGCCGTCGCGTACCACTCGACGCCCAGTTCATCGAGGAATAACTCGTCCTGCCGGGCCTGCAACGCGCGCGCCCATTCGAGCCAGTGGGCGCCGCCGCCCGCCTCTGCCAGTTCGAGCGCTCCCCAGATCACACCGGCGTAGTCCTCGGCAAACGCGTCGACCCCGACGGAGCCGTTCCGGTAGCGCCGGAACAGGGTCTGGCGCGCGGGGTCCCACATCCTCGCGTGAACGAACGACGCCGCGCGCGCGGCCGCATCGAGCAGGTCCTGACGTCCGAGCACGCGCCCGGCGCGCGCGCACGCGGCGATGATGAGGCCGTTCCATGCCGCCAGAATCTTGTCGTCGAGTTGGGGGCGTGGACGCCGGGTCCGCGCCATCAGCATGGCGTGGCGGGCACCGGCCAGTCGGCTCGCCACGTCGGCCTCGGTCGTGGCGAATTGCCGGGCAAGATCGACAACCGAGTGCGCCTCGTAGAGCAGGTTCCCGTCGCCGAATTCCCCCTGGGGATCGGACGGCGCGTTGCCGTCCGGCCGCATGCCGAACCGTGATGACACAAGCGCCGCGTCGGTACCGAGCAGCGCGTCGAGTTCGCCCGTGCGCCAAAGATAGAACGCGCCCTCGGCCTTGTGGGCGCCGGCCTCGCCGGCGAGGTCTGGGGGGAGGCTGTCGGCATCCTCCGCCGAGTAGAACCCGCCATCCGGCGCCGACAGGTCTCGCAGTACGTAGCGCAGCGTGTCGGCGGCCACATCGGCAAAGCGCGGCTCGTGCGTCGCCTCGGCAGCCTCGAGATACGCCAGCACCAGCTGCGCCTGGTCGTAGAGCATCTTCTCGAAGTGCGGGACGCGCCACGCCGCATCGACGCTGTAGCGATGGAACCCGCCGCCCACGTGATCGCGAATGCCCCCCGCCGCCATGGCGTCCAGTGTTGCGGTGACCATTTCGAGGAGTGGCGCCTGGCCCGTGCGCCGCCATTCCGCCAGCAGCAGCAGCAACTCGCTTGGCCGGGGAAACTTCGGCGCGCCGCCGAACCCGCCGTGGACCCGGTCGAATGCCGAACCGAACTGGCGGCACGCCGCGACGAGCGCATCCGGCCCCGGAACGAATCGGCCGTCCGTCCGGAGGGCCGCAGGCCGAAGGCGCTCCAACAACGCGTCAGCGGATCCGGCAACGCCGGCACGGTCCTCGTGCCACACGCGCGCGATCTCGCGCAGCAGGTCGGTGAAGCCAGGCCGCCCGTATCGCCCGTCCGGCGGGTAATACGTGCCGCCGTGGAAGGGCTTGAGGTCTGGCGTCAGCCAGACGCTCATCGGCCACCCGCCAGAGCCGGTCGTGGCCTGCACGAACCGCATGTAGATCCGGTCGATGTCCGGGCGTTCCTCGCGGTCCACCTTGATGCAGACGAAGTCGCGGTTCAGGATCGCGGCGACGGCATCGCTCTCGAAGGACTCGTGGGCCATCACGTGGCACCAGTGGCACGTCGAGTAGCCGACCGAGAGGAAGATCGGCCTGTCGTCGCGTCGCGCCGCGGCACACGCCTCATCGCCCCACGGGTACCAATCGACAGGATTGGCGGCGTGCTGGAGAAGATACGGGCTGAGTTCCTGCGCGAGTCTGTTCATCGAGGCCACACCAAGAAGGGGGCCAGGCCCCTGGGGCAAATGACCAAGGGGCCTGGCCCCCCTCCTACGACGCGTGGAGGGGCGGGACCGGTTCGCCGCGGGCCCGACGCAGGCGCGCAAACGCGGCCGTGAATTCCACGCCGTAGAGGAGGATGACCGACGAGATGTAGATCCACAGCAGGAACCACACCACCGTGACAATCGACCCGTGCACGCTCGAACGCGCCCAGTGCCGGGCGTACCACGAGAAGCCTTCGAACGCGACCCGCCACAGCAGCGCGGTCAGCACGGCCCCCGGCCACACGTCACGGAGCCGCACCGTCGTGTTCGGCACGAAGTAGAAGATCAGGCCGACGACCGTGACAAACAGGCCGAACGCGACCGCCGGTCCCGTCCACCCCAGGATGATCGCCACCCCGGGCATCTGCTTCACCGTCTGCGCAAACCACTCGGCGCCCACCATCTTCGACGCACCCAGCAGCACGAGCGAGACAAAGAGCAGCCCCACCGCGGCAGCCAGCATCAGGATGGTGAACAGCCGATGGCCCCAGAAACTGCGCGGGCGCTCCACCGCCCAGGCGTGATTGACGGCCGTGCTGATGGCGCCAAAGACCCCCATCGACGCCCACACCAGCGCCAGCGACCCGCCGACGCCCAGATGGGCACCGGCCGTCCGGAACGCCTCGAGCTGGTTGGGGATGAAATCCGGCGTGGCGGGGAAATATCCGAGGACAACGGCCAGGACGTGATCGCGGACCGCCTGCCCCTCTTGGAACGTGCCGAGGACCGAGAACGCGACGAGCAGGAACGGCAGGAACGACAGCAGCGCGTAATAGGCAATGGATGCGGCGTGCGTCAGGTCGTCGCTGGAGTACGCCACCTCGACGACGCCGCGCCACGCCGCGCGGCCCATGAGGCTCGCGCCATCGACAGCCTGACGACCCAGCCGGCGGAGGTGCTCCGCCGCAGTTGTCAGGCCGCCCGCGGTCCGTTGACCTGGTACCAAGGCTCCAATCAATAAGGCGTGGGAGGTCTCACCGTCGATCGCGACGTCGGACGCCGTAGGTCCTCGATCGCAGTCCAGCCCTCCTGGGCGGCCAACCGGGCCTTCTCCACCGCCGACCGCAGCTGGCGCAACTCGCGCAGCATGTCGTCCATGCCGGGCTCCAGGCGCTCGCGGACGCGGCGGCCGTCCTCGGTGAGGAACAGGTATCCGCACAAGCCGCCCACTATCGCCCCCAGCCCCGCCGCCATCATCACCCGTCCCCGATCGTCCACGGCGCCTCCTCGTGCGGCCCCGATGGAGACGAGGCGCACGACGACAACATACCTGATTGCCCGGCGGGCGTCCAAGACGATCTGCAAACGCGGGTATAATCCTCGCGCCATGGCCTACCGCCACCTGCTGGTGACCCGCGACGGCCCGGTTGAACGGGTGACGCTGAACCGGCCGGAGGTGCGCAACGCCTTCAACGAAGACATGATCGCCGATCTGACAGCCTGGGCGGCCGATGTCGCCGCCACCCCCCGGCCGGGTGTGGCCGTGCTGTCGGGTGCGGGGCCGGTGTTCTGCGCCGGGGCCGATCTCGTCTGTATGGCGAAGACGATCGGGTACTCGCGGGCGGAGAACGTGCGCGATGCCGAACGGATGGCGCGCATGTTTGCCGCGCTCGATACGGTGCCGATTCCGCTGGTCGGCCGTATCCACGGCGCCGCGCTCGGCGGCGGATGCGGCCTGGCGGCCGTCTGCGACATCGTCGTCTCCGAAGAACAGGCCGTCTTCGGCTTCACCGAGGTCAGGCTCGGCATCCTGCCCGCGGTCATTTCCCCATACGCGCTGGCCAAGATCGGCCGGTCGGCCGCCCGCGAGCTGTTTCTGACTGGCGCCAGATTCTCCGCGGCGCGGGCGCTGGACATCGGCCTGGTGCACACCGTCGTGCCGGCCGGAGCACTCGACGCGGCCGTGGACCGCTATGTCACCGAGTTGCTCGGAGCCGGGCCCGGCGCGATCGCAGCCGCGAAGGCCCTGATCCCCCGCGTCTGGGAACGATCTGCGGCCGAGGCTCTCCCGGCGACGACGGAGGCCATTGCGGCCGCGAGGATCACCGACGAGGCCCAGGAAGGCATGCGCGCGTTTCTCGAGAAGCGGCGGGCGGCGTGGCGGAAGGACTGACGGCGCAGGAGAAAGGCCATCATCGAGTGCGCGGGCCCGGTGTAGAATCGTCGGGCGCATCCCGAATAGGCCGTGCTTGGATGGCACTGCCCGGCACACCGCCGGCGTCTGGCAGCGTGGGGCCGCGCGGATCGTGGCCGGCCGCCTGGCCAGCCGGGATCAACTGCAACCTGTCCCCATCGTCACGGCCGGCGCGTAGCTCCGGCCCCAAGGAGGCTCAATGCGCAGGGTTGGAATCGTGGGCGCCGGCATCACCGAATGCCGGGGCCGGTGGGTCGAGGCCACCTACTGGGAGCTGTTCCAGATGGCCGTCCGACGTACGCTGGCCGACGCCAAGATGACGGCCAACGAGGTCGATTCGGTGGTCTTCGGCATCTACAACGACATCTTCGAACACCAGGCCATTCCCGAGAGCAGTCTCACCGGCCTGATCGGCATGGCGAACAAGCCGGGCACGCGCGTCACCAGCGGCGGCGCAACCGGGTTCTACGCGATGCGCACCGCGTACATGGAAGTGGCGAGTGGCGTCTCCGACACGGTGTTGTGCGCCGGCGGCGAGAAGGCGACCGACTGCTTCGATCCGCGATCGCAGACGGCCACGCCGATGGTCATCGACACGATTGCGAAGTCGTGGGATCCGTTCTTCGAGTATCCGCTGGGCGCGACGGCCAGCGACTCGTACATGCAGATGTGCATGGGATACAACGACAGTTACCCGGGTGACATCGGCGACTCGAAGGTGCGGGCGCAGATCGTCGAAATGATGTGCCGGCAGGGCAACCGCAATCCCTTTGCGCAACGTCGCGAAGAGACGGTCACCGCCGAGCAGGTGATGGCGTCCCGCTGGATCATCGCGCCGTTCCTCCGGCTCCTCGAGGCCTGCATGTACACCGAGGGCGCCGGGGCGGTCATCTTCGCGTCGGAGAAGAAGACGCGCGAGATCTGCGAGCGCACCGGCCAGCCGCCGATCTGGGTCAAGGGCGTCGGTGCGGCCAACGAGGCGTACGCCACCGGCCGCGGCAGCTACTACAAGCCGCTCGATCGCATCGTGTCGGACCGGCTGGCCGCCGAGCGCGCCTACGCCATGGCGGGCGTGCAAGCCTCGGATATCCAGATTGTCGAAGTTCACGACGCGTTCGTGGCCCAGCTGATGATCACGATGGGCGAACTCGGCTTCGTGCCGATCGGGAAGACCCGTCAGCTCATCGACGATGGCGTCATGGCCGACATCCGTCAGCTCGGCGACAGCAAGCGGCCGCCGAAAGGCCAGATTCTGATCAATCCGTCGGGAGGCCTCATCTTCGGCGGCCACTTCGTGGGAGGCTCGAACATGTTCTCGATGTGGTCGCTGCGCCGCGAGATGATCAACCGGCAACTCGAGCTGGGATTGGTCCACGGCACCGGTGCGATCAACGCGGTGTTCGGCGGCGCGATGGTGCTGGAACTCGACAAGGGAGGTGTCAGGTGAGCACGCAAGGGCAACCGGTTCTGCCGCTGGACTTCAACCTGACGAGAGAGACGACGGAGCTCACGGGCAAGGACCAGCAGACGTATCTCCAGTTCACCACGCACATGGTGACGTTCTACAAACAGACGTATGGCGAGCACTCGCGCTTCTTCCTCGCCCTGCGCGCCGGCAAGCTGCTGGGCGCCCGGTGCCCGACGTGCGGGCAGGTGATGGTGCCTGCGGCCACCTGGCACTGCCCCGCGTGCAACTTCGCCGAGATGACGGAAGTGTATCTCCCCCATCGCGGCGTGCTCGCGGCCACCGCGCCGATCACGATCTTCCCCTCGGCATCGTTCATCGGCGACGCGCCCTTCTGCCGCGGCTACGTGGACATCGCGCGCGATGCGCCGGCGGCCTCGTTCCTGCCGTGCAGGCTGCAGACGACGACGGGGCTTCCGCGGCCGGGGATCTTCGTCAAGGGCATCGAGGTCAAGCTGGTGTTCGAGGACAATCGCGTCGGATCGATCCGGGACATCTTCTGCGTGCCGGCGTCCGAACTGACCGCGGCACAGCTCGCGAAAGAGCCGCTCCTCGCCTCGGAACTCAGCTTCGAGGCCGCGGCCATGCCGGGGGTGACGCGTGATGCCGCGCTCACGGCGGCACGCGACACCGCCGTCGCGCTGATGCGGAAGCTGGCCGCCGGCGTCGAGCGAAGCCCGCGGGCCCACAAGGATCTGGGCGACCGGAAGCACGTGATCGGCGTCAGGACCGGCGGCGGCGACTTCGGCCTGGTCGTGGCCGGCCAGCGGCTCCGCATCGAGGACGCGCTGCCCGCAACGGCCGACTTCGTGATGGTCGCCGAGGATCCGCAGGTCTTCTCCCGCTGGGTCGGCGACGGATCGCTGACCGACGCGGCAGTCGAAGGGTCGCTCTGGCTGCCGAACCGCGCGGCGTTTGGCGTGCTGCCGATCCTCGACCGGCTTCCGCGCTCCGTGCGCCGCGACGTCCGCTGATTGGGCCAGGCGGCCGGGGTGGGCGGGGATTGCCCCTCACCCGCCCCGGCCCGGGCCGCATGACTGCACCCGAAGGACCCTGGTGACGATCACATGAGAATGCCCTCGCAGGTGACGGTGGTGGACGTCGGCCCGCGCGACGGCTTGCAGAACGAACAGGCGAACATCACGACCGCGCAGAAGGTGACCTTCGTGAACCTGCTGTCGGAGGCGGGCGTGCCGGTAATCGAGGCCGGCGCCTTCGTCAGCCCGAAGTGGGTGCCGCAAATGGCCGATACGGCCGAGGTCCTGATGGACATCGACCGGCGGCCGGATACGCGCTACCCGGCGCTCGTGCCGAATCTTCGCGGGTTCCAGCGCGCGCTGGCCACCGGCGTGCGCGACATCGCCGTGCTGGCCGCCGCATCCGAAACGTTCAGCCGCCGCAACATCAACCAGTCGATCGACGAGTCGCTGGCCACCATCAAGGAGGTCTGCGACCGCGCCGCCACGCTGGACGTGCGCGTGCGCGGCTACCTGTCCACGGGCTTCGGCTGTCCGTACGAAGGCGACGTCGATTCGTCGCGCGTGGGCGCATTGACGAAGGCGCTGCTCGATCTCGGCGTCTACGAAGTCGCGATCAGCGACACGATTGGCGTCGCCCATCCCGGCCAGGTCTGGAAGGTGCTCGACGCCGTCTCGAGCCATGCGCCGCTCTCGAAAGTCGCGCTGCACTTCCATGACACCCGTGGCACGGCCCTGGCCAACGTGCTGGCCGGCCTCCAGGCTGGCGTCACCACGTTCGACGCGTCGTGCGGGGGGCTTGGCGGCTGTCCGTACGCTCCCGGCGCCGCGGGCAACCTGGCCACCGAAGACCTCGTGTACATGCTCCACGGCCTCGACATCGGCACGGGCATCGACCTCGACAAGCTGCTCGCCGCCTCTACGTTTGCGTCGAACCGGATCAACCATCCGCTGCCCTCGCGGTTCTTCCAGGCCTCGCGCGCCTCGCGCCGCTGAGCACGTCTCAGCAGGATTCCCATGCCACCGCTCTCCGTCCTGGGCCACATGCTCGACGTCGAACTGGTGGCTCCCGCCGAGGCTGGCCTGCCGACGGTCGTCTTCCTCCACGAAGGCCTGGGGTCACGCGGTCTCTGGCGGGACTTCCCCGCCCGCTTCCGCGACCGGACAGGGCTCGGCACGCTGGTATACAGCCGGTGGGGTTACGGGGAGTCGGACGCCCGGGCGGGCGCGTGGCCCGTCAGCTTCATGCACGACGAAGCGATCGCGGTACTGCCGGCGCTGCTTCGCGAAACTGGCGTGCACGCGCCACCCATCCTGTTCGGCCACAGCGATGGCGGGTCGATCGCCCTGATCTTCGCGTCACACTATCCGGCGGAGGTCCGGGCCGTCATCACGGAAGCCGCGCATGTGATCGTGGAGGACCGGACCGTGAACAGCATCACGGAGGCCGCGCAGCGATTCGCCAGCGGCGACCTCAGACCGCGGCTGGCGCGCTACCACGCCACGAACACGGACACGCTGTTCGCCGGCTGGTCCGGCGTCTGGCTGCGGCCCGAGTTCCGGCAGTGGGACCTCAGGCCGTTGTTGCCCGGCGTCCGCTGTCCCGTCCTCGCCATCCAGGGATACGAGGACGAGTACGGGACGATGGCCCAACTTGACGCGATCGCCGGCGCGTGCCGCGGCCCCACGACACTACTGCGCCTGGACCACTGCGCTCACGCGCCGCACGCGCACCGGCCGGATGCGGTGCTGGATGCCGCCGCCGGATTTCTCCGCCGGATTACCGGCCCGTCTTCTTCGGCGCCGCCTTGGGCTGGAGCTTCGCAATCTCCACCTGCCCGCTCTTCTCCAGCGCCAGGATCGCGCTCGCGACCAGCTCGAGATTGATGTCGGGATACTCGGGCGACACCACCCACGCAAACTTGAAATCGTTGACGTCGGTCCTCACGTTGCCGTACTCCGCCCGGACGGCGTCGTAGATCTCGAGGATGCTGCGCTGACCGTTGATGAAGCCCGCGACCTCGGACTGGGCCAGCGACGGCAAGCCGGCGCCACGGCCAGCGCCGCGCCCTCCGCCAGCGCCCGCGCCCCGAGCCCCGCCGGCCTGGCTGCTGCGGTCGCTCAGCTGGCGCATCTCCTCGGAGAACGGCTTGAGCTTCTTCTTCGGCACCAGCAGGGCCAGCTCGGCCATGCGCGCCGTTTGCGCGGGCACGACCGGCTTGATGCCGAGAGAGGCGGCCTGTGCCTTGAACACGGAGTCGAGCTTCGACGCCTGCAACGCGCGGTGCGCATCGAGCCCGGCCACCAGGGTCTTCACCAGCGCCTGCAGGCCCGGATCGCTCGCCAGCGTGTTCGTGGACTCGACGCCGCCCTTCCCGCGATTGAACGCCCAGGTGATCTTGTTGGACGCAGCGGCATACTGGGCCGGCAGCGTCGCGCCGTCGGCCCCCAGCAACCTGATGCTCTGGCGTGCGACTTCCGATATCCACTTCTCGCCGCCCGCCGCGGACTCCCACGCCAACGCCTTGGCCTGCTCCGCGCCGGCCGTGGCGATGTAGTAGAAGGACGCCGCGCCAACGAACCCGATGCGCTTGGTCTCGGTGGGATCCGTCATGCCGATCGCGTCGGCACTGGAATGATAGAAGTTGTCGGGCCAGTGGTTGAACTGCATCGCCGGGATGCCGGCGCCGTTGAACACCGCGTGATCGCTGGCCGCGATGAACGGCACCAGGCGGTAGTTGAACGGAGCGTTGTTGCCCGTCTGCGTGCGGATCTCGGTCTGATCCACGAACTGCAGGAGGTTCGTGATCAGGTCGTTCAGATACGACGGCACGGAATCCGGCGTCATCTTCATCCGCAGGTACGAATCCGTCTTCTCGAGGTCGCTCCCCGGCATGTCGTAGTTCATCGCCACGATCACGCGGTCAGCGATCTCGGGATGCCTGAACAGGAACGCCCGGGTGCCCGAGATCTCCGGCACCCAGAGGAACCGGATCGCACGCGCCGGCTGCGGCAGCACGCCATCCCGGATCAGGCGCGTCAGCGTCCGCGCGATCTCCATCGTCGTGCCGACGCCGGCGCAGTTGTCGTTGGCGCCCGGCGTGGCGATGGTCTCGAACGCGTGCGCAACGATGATCAATTCACCGGCCTTCGGGTCGCTGCCCGGGATCACGCCGGTGATCACGTTCATCTTCGTGGCGTACTTCTTCGTCCTGACGTGAGACCGCAGAACGACCTTCTCACCCTTCTCGAAATAGCCCTGCAGTTCGATCATCTGCCGCAGCGAGAGGACCCAGCCGAAGCCGCCCTTCTCCGTGCCGGGTCGCACCGACGTCCAGCCCAGCTGGTCGAGGGTATAGCCCGCCGAGTTCGCCGAGACGCCCGCGCTGCCCGTCCCGAGCGCGCCGACGGCGCCCTTCTGATTCACCGCGAGATTGAATACGTTGCTCACGCCGGCGTTGCCGACGACAATTTTGCCGGTGACGTCCTTGCCCGCGTAGTCGCCTTCGCGGGCGGCACCCACGTAAACGGCCTCGGCCTCGACGTCCGATGACGTGCTGCCCTTCGCCAGGGCCGTGGGCACCTGGTTGACACTCGCCAGCTTCTTCAGCGTCGGCTTCACCAGCCACAGGTCGGCCTCCTCGGCATCCCACTCGTCGGCGACCGGGAAGAATTCGACCTGCACATCGGACAGGCCAAATCGCTTCGCCTCCTTGCTGATGTAGTCGGACTCGAAATAGCGATCTGTGTATTCCTCGGGCGTTCGATGGCGGTTGGCGGACAGGAACTGGACGTGGAGCACGGCCTGTTCACCGGAGTACTCGTTGAGAATCGCGTCCCGCATGGCCGGCGGCACCAGGCACCGATCCGGGGGCATCTGCCCCGACAAGGTGCCGACGCCAATGCACACCACGACCGCCACCACGAGCCACGCCACGCACCGCCGACCACGCCACGACTGAATCCGCATGCTGCCTCCGTCACGGTTTCGAGAAAGGTGGCGGGAGCATAGCACAGGAGGCGTTGGGCGTTAGCCGATAGGCGACAGGCGACAGGCGATAGGGAAATAACGGAAGGGACACCCCATACGTGGCGCAGGGCTTCAGCCCTGCGTAGACGCTGGGCCGGCTGGGCCGTCACCCCGGACTGAAGTCCCGGGCCACTTCCGGATCGGCGTGTGCTACGTTTGATTCATGCCCTACAGCTACCTCCCCGGCGCCGCGGCCAGGCGCCTTGCCGTGACCGTCGTGGCGTGCGCCGTCGCGTCGGCGCTCGTCGTCGCCCAGCCGGGCGGCCAGAACTGGACCAGCGCGGATATCCTGAAGCTCAAGAGCGTCGGCGATGCGCAGATCTCGCCGGACGGCAAATTCATCGCCTACACGCTGCGGTCCAATGAACGGGCGGGCCGGCCGGTGTCCGAGATCTGGGTGTGGGACGTCACTACCGGCAAGACACAGCGCATCGGCGGCCCGCGGGACACGGGCGCCAGTCCGCGCTGGTCGCCGGACGGTCAATGGCTCGCCTACCTCGGCCGCGCCGAAGACGAGAATGGCCTCGCGTTGGCGAGACTCGACGGGTCGGCCCCCGTCTTTGTCGCCCGCGTCATCGCCACCAACCACCCGCTCCCGAACACGGGCGAGACGTTTGTCTGGGCGCCCGGCAGTGACCGCATCGCGTACGTCTCGGGCGTGCCTGGCCCGGAAGGGGCCGTCGCCGACGGCGACCCGATGGTCATCACGCGCTATCTCTACAAGCCCACGGCGTCCGAGGGCCTGACGCGCTTCAACGACAACCGGCGCCTCCAGGTGTGGCTCGTGGACCTGGCGACCCGGGAACCCCGGCAGGTCACCGAGGACACGCGTTACTACCACTCCCTGGCGTGGTCGCCCAAGGGCGATCGGGTCGCGGGGATCTCGAATGCGGAGCCCGACAGCGATCGCGTGTTCAACTACGACATCTTCTCGATGGCGGTCGGCGGCGGCGGTCTCAAGCAACTGACGAAGACCAAGAGTGCCGAGTACTACCCCGCGTGGTCACCGGACGGCGCGTCGATCGCGTATCTCGCGACCAAACGCGCGCTGACGTCCTCGGAGACGACGATGGAAGACACGCACGTCTGGGTGATGAAGGCCGATGGCTCGAAGCCGACGGAAGTGGGTGCCGCGGTCGACAACCGGCAGGGCTCCCCGCGGTGGTCGCCTGACGGGAAGTGGGTGTATTTCACCGTCGAGGAACGCGGGGACGTGCCGATCTACCGTCTGCCGGTGGAAGGCGGTCCGGCCGAGCGGGTCGTTCCTGCGACCGGCCAGCGCGGGACGGTCCAGTCGTGGACGGTGGCGAAGGACGGCTCCATCGCGTACACGATGAGCACCCCCTCGTCGCCCGTCGATCTGTACGTGCGGGATGCCGGCGGACAGTCCAAGCGACTGACGACGCTCAACGACGAGTTGCTGAAGCCCCGCATCACCGGGGCGGTCGAATCGCTGATGTTCAAGAGCGTCGACGGCAGGGACGTCGAGGCGTTTCTGACGCTGCCGTCGCACCGCACCCCCACGAGCAGGCAGCCGCTGATCGTGATCATTCATGGCGGGCCGCACGGCGCGCAGGGCCCCGCGTTCAGTTTGAAATCGCAGGCGTACGCGGGCAGGGGCTGGGCCTCGCTCATGGTCAACTACCGGGGGTCCACCGGCTACGGGCAGGCGTTTGCCGATGCCATTGCCAAAGACCAGGATGGCGCCGAGGCAAAGGACGTGCTCGCGGGGATCGACGCCGCGCTCGCGAGATACCTCTGGCTCGATGGCACGCGCCTCGGCGTCGAAGGCACCAGCTACGGCGGCCAGTTGACCAACTGGTTGGTGACGCAGACGAACCGGTTCGCGGCGGCCATTCCAACGTCCGGCATCTCGAATCTCGTCAGCTTCAATTACACCTCCTACTACCACGACTACCTGGCGGTGGAGTTCGGCGCCTACCCGCACGAGAACGGCGTCATGGACGTGCTCTGGGAGCGATCGCCCCTGCGGTACGTGTCGAAGGTCACGACGCCGACGCTCATCCTCCACGGCGAAAATGACAACGACGTGCCGATCTCAGAAGCCGAGCAGTGGTACATCGCGCTGAAGGACGTCGGCGTCGACACGACGCTGGTGCGCTACCCGCGCGAAGGCCACGGATTGCGGGAACCGAAGCACGTCGCCGACGCGCTCGACCGATCGATGGCGTGGTACGAACGAGCGTTCAAAGCGAAGGCGAGCGAGCCGGCCGGCGCGAGGCCGAAGAAGTGAGAAGGCCGGTGATATGCTGGACGGATTGAACCCGATTCACGCTCCCGGAGGAGATCGACAACATGAGCATCAGCAATTCGACGGCCGTCTGGAAGGGCAACCTGACCGAGGGCAGCGGCACGATGAAACTCGGCAAGGGCGGCTACGAAGGGCCGTTCACCAAGGCATCCCGGTTTGACGACGGGGCCGGCACCAATCCCGAGGAACTCATCGGCGCGGCGCATGCCGGCTGCTACTCGATGTTCCTGTCCGCCATCCTGTCCAAGAGCAACTTCCCGCCCGCCGAAATTCGCACGACGGCCAAGGTGCACCTGGGGGCGGGCCCGACCATCACGCTGATCGAACTCGAGACCGAGGCCACCGTGCCCGGCTGCGACGACGCCACGTTCATGCAGCACGCCGAGCAGGCCAAGGCGGGCTGCCCGGTGTCGAAGGCGCTCTCGGCCGTGCCGATGACGCTCACCGCCCGTCTCGTCAAGTAGCCCCCTCGCTGCCTGCGCATGACGACCCGCCCCGTCCGCCTGCTCGTCGTCGGCGACATCGCCTGGGACGTCTTGGTACGTCCCGAGCGCGAACTGGTGTGGGGCTCGGATGTGTTCGGCCGCGTCGAACTGATGCCAGGCGGCGCGGCCGCCAACGTCGCCGTGTGGGCCCGCCGGCTCGGCGCCGAGGTGGTGCTGGCGGGCAAGGTCGGTGACGACACGCTCGGCGAACTGATGCTCCGGCACCTGCGCGCCGAGGGCGTCATGACGGAGATGCCGGCCGTGCCGCGCAAACCCACGATGCGGATCGGCATCGTGATCGACCCGCGAGGCGAGCACGGCTTCGTCACGGACCACTCGCACCCGCTGGCCTTCTCGCCGTCCGACCTCCCGTTCCGCCTGCTCGACCAGGTCGACGGCGTCTTCTTCAACGGCTACGGGGTCTTCACCTCGCGCACCACGGAGTTCATCAGGCCGCTGCTGGCCGAAGCGCGGAGCCGCGGCATCCCGGTGGCGTTCGATCCCTCGTCCTTCACCATGATCGACGCGTATGGGTCGGCGCGGCTGCTGGCGGAGGTGGGCAAGCTGGACGTGTTGCTGTCGAATGCCGAGGAAACACGAGCGCTGAGCCGTCACACCGACGTCGCCGGTCTCGCATCCGCCGCGGATCTCGTCGTCGTCAAGCAGGGGGCCGACGGCGCGTCGGCCTTCGGCGGGACTGGACGGTCATGGAGCGCCGCACCGGCGCCGGCCACCGTGCTCGATACCACGGGCGCGGGCGACGCGTTCGATGCGGCATTCCTGGTGGAGTGGCTGTCGAGCGGGGACGTGGAGGCGGCGCTCAGTGCCGGAAACCGGCTGGGCGCCCACGTCGCGTCGTACGTCGGTGCCCAGCCCGATCTCCCCGACTCGCTGACTATTTTGCCGATGCGTCCCACTCGGCGAAGCTGACCAGCTTCAGCGCTGCCAGCTTCTTCCCGGCCAACTGCGGGTTCAGCGCCGTCGCCGCCTGCTTTGCGGCGGCTTCAAAGGCGGCCGTGGCCGCAGCCAGATCCTGGTCGAGCACGTTCGTCCGATCCAGTTGAGACTGCGTGGGCCGTCCCTCGTACCCGTTGACATTCCCGTAGAGCATGCCGAGCTCTTCGCGCAGCTTCTCCTCGCCGGAAATGCCCTCGCCCTTCTGCGATGCCACCAGCGACTTCCGCTGGGCTTCCATGCCGTCGGCCACCGCCTGGAGCCTCGCGCGCAGCGGGTCCTTCTCGGGCAGCCCCGCCAGGCCGGCTTTCGCCTGGTCGCGGAACGTCGTGATCCCGTTCACCAGGTAGGCCAGCTTCTCCACCATCCCGTAGAGTCTCGTGGCCGCCGCAAACTGCGCCGCGCGGTCCGCATCGCTGTGTTTCGACGCGGGATCCGGCACGGTGGTGACCGTCGAGGTGAAGGTGTCCTTCCCCTTCGTCATCCTGACCGTGTACGCCCCGGCCGGCGCGCGCACGCCCATCAGCGCATACATGCTGGGCACGATGCCCTCGCCGGGTGCGGTCCGCGGCATCTTCGACCGCATCGGCCAGTCCACCCGGTTGATGCCGCGACGCTTACCGCCCGGCAGCGACGTCAGCAGCGTGCCCTTGGCGTCGAGCACGTCGAGCTTCAGATCGCCGAACACGTGGCGCTTCTTGAGGTAGTACGTGATGACGGCCGACTCGCTGGGGCTCGTGCCCATGAACTCGCCGTCTCCGTTGAAGCCGAATTCGCTCGAGGGATTCAGGAGGAGCGACGGCCGCGCGTCCAGGAACGCGACATCGGATTCGAGCACCTGGGCCGTCAGCTTTCGCAGCGGCGTCAGGTCGTCGATGATGTAGAGGCTGCGCCCGTGCGTCGCGACAATCAGGTCGTGCTCACGCGGGTGAATCGCGAGATCCCACACGGCCACGCCCGGGATGCCGTTGGTGAAGGCCGACCACGACTTGCCGCCGTCGATCGACAGGAACAGCCCCAGTTCCGTGCCGGCGAACAGCAGATCCGGGTTGACCAGGTCCTGCTTCACGATGTGCGCGAACCCTTTGAGATCGCCCGTGGCCAGCGCCGTCCAGGTGGCCCCGAAGTCGGTCGTCCGGTAGATGTAGGTCCTGAAGTCACCGGTCATGTGCCCGTCGAACGTGACGAACGCCGTGCCCTCGGCAAACGGCCCCGCGTGCACGGAACTGACCCACGTCGCCTTCGGCACGCCCGCGATATTCACGGTCACGTTCGTCCACGTCTTGCCGCCATCCCGCGTCACCTGGACGTTGCCGTCATCGGTGCCCACCCAGATGACGTTCTGGTTCTTCGGCGACTCCGCGATCCCGAAGATCGTGCAGAGGTTCTCCGCCGTCGAGTCGTCCAGCGTCAGGCCGCCCGACTCGTGCTGCTTCTGCTTGTTCGGATCGTTGGTCGTGAGGTCCGGCGAGATGCGTTCCCACGACTCGCCCTTGTCGCGCGACCGGAACAGAAACTGCGCGCCGTAGTAGATCGTGCCCGGCTCGTTCGCGCTCATGTGAATGGGCGTGTTCCAGTTGAACCGGAACTTCGCCTCCCCCGCCTTGGGCGACGGCTTGATGTCCTTGCTCTCGAGCGTGGCCTTGTTGACCCGGAACAGGTTGCCGCCCTGGAACTCGTCGTAGACGACGTCGGGGTCGCTCGGGTCCGGGAAGGCCCAGAACCCGTCACCGCCGGTCAGCGACCGCCACTCGCGGTTCGCGATGCCGCCGGACTTGCGCGATGGCCCGTACCACGTGCTGTTGTCCTGCAGGCCGCCATACACGTTGTAGGGCCGGGCCATGTCGTAACTGACGTGGTAGAACTGCCCCACGGGCAGGCTGCCCACGAAGCGCCACGTGCTGCCTCGGTTGGCCGACATGTACAGGCCGCCGTCCGTACCGATGACCAGTTGCTCCGGGTTCTTCGGGTTCACCCAGATGTCGTGAACGTCGCTGTGGTAGCTGCTGCCGTAGATGCTGCCTCCGCCGAGCCCGCTGAACGTCTTCCCGCCGTCATCGCTGACCGCGGCCACCTGGCCCATCTTGTAGAGCCGCTCGACATTCGTGGGATCCGCGACGATGCGGGAGAAGTAGAACGGCCTGACCGTCACGAGCGACGAGTCGCTGACATAGCGCCACGAGTCGCCGCGATCATCCGATCGGTAGAGCCCGGTCTTGGCCGCTTCCACCGTGGCATACACGGTGGCCGGCTTCGCCGGCGACACGGCGATGGCGATGCGCCCCAGGTCCCCGGACGGCAGACCCGTCGCCAGCCTCTCCCACGTGAGGCCCCCGTCCTTCGACCGGTACAACCCGCTCTTTGGCCCGCCCGACGTGAAGAAATACGGCTTCCGCCGGTGCTGCCACATGGCCGCGTACAGCACGGCCGGGTCCTGCGGGTCGATGGCCAGGTCCGCGCAGCCGACGTCCGGCGCGACGTACAGCGTCTTCTCCCAGGACTTGCCGGCATCCGTGGTGCGATACACGCCCCGATCGGGATGGTCGTCGAACGCGTGACCCTCCGCGCAGGCGAGCACGGTGTTGCCGTCTTTCGAGGCGACGACGATGCGGGCAATGCGCTCGGTCTGGTCGAGACCGAGTCTGGTCCACGATTCGCCCGCATCCGTGCTGCGATAGATGCCGTCGCCGGCCGACACACTGTTGCGCAGCCAGGTTTCACCGGTCCCGACCCAGATGGTCTTCGAGTTGTTCGGATCGACCGTGATGGCGCCGATGGCTTGGTTGTACTTGTCGAAGAGCGGCGTGAAGGTCAGGCCGCCGTCAACAGACTTCCACACGCCGCCGCCGGCCGCGCCCGCGTAGATCGTCATGCGGTCGCCGGCCACGACGTCGAGCGCCGCAATGCGCCCGCCCATCGTCGCCGGCCCGATCGCCCGGGCCTGCAACCCGCCGAACGTATCGGAATCCACCGTCACGCCCTGCGCAAACGCGGGCGTGGCGCACGCGGCGACCGCCGCCGCGCACACGAGTGCTCTCAGCTGCTGGCGCATGCCTGCCTCCTGACCGCTACTTCTTGACCGCGTCCATCTTGAATCGCGAGTCGTCGATCGCGGGGTTCACTTCGATCTTGTCGAGCGTGATCTTCTGGCGGGCCGGCGCGCCCTTCTGCCCGGCATCGATCGAAAACGGCATCATCATGCCGGACACTTCCTTCCAGTCGCCGATGATCGTGTCGCCTTCCACGTCCGTGCCGCGCACCGCCGTCTTCGACTCGACCTTCACCTCGAGGAAGTTCTCGGCGTCGATGTAATACGTGCGCGTGTCGCCGCTCTTCAGCGTGAGCTTGATCTTGTAGCAGTCCGCGCCATCCGCCTTGTCCTTGCCCAGCAGTTCGACGGTGCTGCCCTTCGTCTTGTAGTCCACCAGCGCGCCGTCCATGTCCGCCTGCTCCTCGATGGACTTCACCTGCTCGCTCGGCATCAATTCGGGGTCTTTTCGGCCGCTCATGGGATTGAGCATCCAGCCGTTCGTGCCGTCAAACGCCTGGATGATCGTGAGCCCCTGCACGACGACCTCCACGCGGATCGACATGGGCCGCTTCTGCTCCAGGAGGACCGGGGCTTCCATGCCGGGCCCCAGCGTGATCTTCCCGGTCGCGCGCATCGTCTTGACCGCCTTCATCTTGTCCAGGCCGCCCTTGGCCTGGATGTTCTTGTTGATGATGTCGTCGGCCGTCTGGGCCGCGGCCGGAACGGCAACGAGCGCCACGAACGCGGCTGCGCCAAGCAACTTTCGAAGCATGCGGATTCTCCTCACGTGAATCGGACAGTACCGGAATCGTCACCCGCGCGCCGGTTACGAGATACAGGCCACGGGCCGAACAAGGTCAGGCGGGACACCACTGCCATCTTACAGAAAAGACGCGCGGGCGGCGCGAAAGTTCCCGGCCGGGAGGAGAACCGCGTCGGGACCACTCCCGGGCCGCACCGGATCGGCTGGACCTATCGCCGGCGGGCGTCGCCTGCACGGCGCGGACGCCGGCGCAGTTGCTTCTGCGCGGACTCGGCGAATTCCACCACCTGCTCGATGTGCTGGATGAACATGCCCGGATCGCCAAGCGCGCGGAGGTTTTCGGCACCGGCCGCAATCACCAGGCCGTCCTCGACACCCAGCCGGTGCACGCCAGCCACCGTCGTATTGATCTCAAGGAGCTCGACCATCAGCGCGAACTGGGCGTCGCGGCCATCGGGCATGTCCATGACCTTGGCTTCGACACGCAGGTAGAGCTCGCCATCGAGTTCCTCCACGCACATGTAGGCCGGCGTCTTCTCAAACGGGAGGTAGCGCCCGCCCCGTCGATCCGACAGACGCTCGGGTTCCTTCACGCCCGCACCAGTCAGGAAGACGTCGATCTCCGCTTCGACGGCCGCCTTGATGCGCTTCTTGCCCGATGCGGACAGGGTGCGCGTGCCGCCCAGCAGGTCGAAGGCGGTGGGAACGGATGGACGTTTACGGCGAGTAGGCATGCCTCATGCTCTCCCGCCGTGCCGTCCAGGTCAAGAACGAATGGGATGCGGCCCGAAATCCTACGAGGCCTTCTGAAGTGAGTCCGGCTCGACCGCGGGTCCCGCCTCAGCGGGCTGCTCCTCGCTAGCATGGCGCGCGGCAATCTGCGCGCGTCGCAGGCGCAGGCGAAGGTCCGAGTAAAGCTGGTCCTTGTCCTCGACGGCCGCCGAGGCCGACGGATGGCCGGTCAGTTCCACCCGATCTTCTACGGTCGTCGACTGCGGTGCCCGGGCGTGGGAGGCCCGCTGGCGGAAACACTGGAAACACAGGGTGTGCACCCCTTCGTCCTCGGTATCTCCGGTCTCGGAGATAACGGCCGGTCGCTGGTTGCACATGTGGCACATCCGGACGTCCCTGCGGGTCGCCAACTGGCGTCTGCGGCGCGCAAGTGCTTCCTGGTCAATTACTTGCCCATCGGCACGTTCAACGGATGGCAGCAGTGGCATCGGTCTTCTCTCTCGTGTAATCGGCATGGTAGGCAGGTTAGTTGAGCGGAAGGACAGGGGAGGTCACAGGAAGGCGGAAGGGAAAAGGGGAAAGGGAGAAGGACAAATCCGCCTTCCGCCTTTCCCCTTTCCCCTGGCGCGGGGCGCCAGTAACATCCCCTTCATGCGAGCCATGATCCTGGAACGGATAGGTTCCATCGCGGCGTGGGACGCCCCGCTCGCGATGACCGACCTCCCCATCCCGGTGCCGGGCATCGGGCAGATCCTGATCCGCGTTGGCGCGTGCGGCGTCTGTCACACCGAACTCGACGAGATCGAGGGCCGGATGACACCGCCGAGGCTGCCCGTGGTGCTCGGTCACCAGGTTGTGGGCCGGGTCGAGGCGCTGGGCCCGGACGTGACGTCGTGGACCGCTGGCCAGCGGTGCGGCGTCGGCTGGATTCACTCCGCCTGCGGTACATGCCGGCGATGCCTGACGGGCTTCGAGAATCTGTGCGACGGCTTCAGGGCGACCGGCCGCGACGTGGACGGCGGCTACG
>Ga0334722_10002177_pt1 | contig 22562 bp, 21 predicted proteins | sample C3_bottom_MG_FD_207210 | JGI IMG/M metagenome (GOLD analysis project Ga0334722, IMG submission 207210) | Sediment microbial communities from Yellowstone Lake, YNP, Wyoming, USA - C3_bottom | ecosystem: Environmental > Aquatic > Freshwater > Lake > Sediment | place: USA: Wyoming | collected... | reverse complement strand
GTTCGTGTTATTTTTCTCTCTGCGGGCCGTTGCTGTTTCCATTGCTTGTTCTCCTTTGTAGGGGTTTGAACAAGCTTAACAGCTTCGGCCCGCGTTGCGCAGCTCGCGCGCCGTTCATAGTATCTACTACTGCTTTACTTATCATGGATGTCCCCGGATCTCCTCCCCCCTAGAAGGCACCCTCAAATCGCGTCGTGCATTGCTATAATGTTTTCCGTGCAACTCGCAGCTTGCGGTATCGTCACCCAAGGTTATCAGCGCGACACAATTAACAAACAATTTGCTCAATCTGTAAATTGTGACCGCACTCATGGCATAATAAGCATAAGCGTTCAATACATGGCCTATATTGACCAAAAGGCGCGCAATGCATCTACGGTTGGAATAATCGCATGAGGCCTGATAGGTGGAATGATCGCCGCGTCTTTAGCTAGTAACAAAGACATTGATTTGAATGAATATATATTTCAACATGAATTTCAATGTGTGCGAGAAATTGAAGATGTTTTTACTTCTAGCGGTTGCATGATTTTCAAGCCAAACAAAATCAATAAAATCACAAAAGAACCTTCAGCTGTACACTTATCATTCACAGATATTGATGTTCCTTCGATGACAATGGAAGACAGACGTCAAGTATTAAAATCAAATATTGTGAAGAAATACGCTGAAGACAACAACCTAGATTTTGTTACCCAGGTAAATGTAATTAATGGGAATAGACCAGGATGGTCAAAACAACTCGAGTCCCGTTTTTACTGGAGGGTATATGATCGCGAAGGCAATCTTTGCCTTGTGGTTCAAAGCGCAAGAAACACTCTCGACGGCAAAGGTATGTTTCCAACTTGTGTTGATCCAGCTTTTGGTAAAGACTATGAAGTACTTGCGCGTGAAAATGCAAAAGAATTCCTTAAAAGTTTTAAGGACGGATGATATCGCAAAACAAATGGATCATAGATTTTATCTGAATTAGAGGATGGGCCACAAACCACTGACCACTCTTATGTCGTTATAAATTCTTTTTAAAAGGTTGAGCATGTGTTCAAAAGTAAATAAAATAATTTTTTGCGAACTTATCGCATTGTTAACTATGCAATTATTTATATTATTTTGGGCTATCCCAGGCAAAGCCGACTTAGAGCACAAACCACTGGTCGGGGATGGCAATCCCGCGTCAATGCGGCACTTACCGACTGGCTAAAGGAACACAAACCCGCATAAATGGGGTTGATCTGGAGAGGTCAAAGTGACGTCCAGAAGATTATGTTTCTTCTGTGCCGATCCCAGTTTCTGCTGGCGCAAAAGCCCCAGCCCGCGCCTACAACAACAATCTTAATTAATAGCCCCACGTCAAACACCCCATAATCCGAAATTTGTGCGTCACAAACAAATCCGGCTGGCTCTTGGTATAGTCAGCGGAACCGTAAACACTTCTCGCAAATTATCTTTAAAACTTCTTTTTTATCATTTGTTCGTAATCTCGATGATTGCTTAGGAGACCCATTTGCCGTAAGTTAGTGCAGCAAAAAACGCCGAAATCGCCGGGTCGCCATACTGGCACGACATCCGGCCTTTAACAATTTTTTTTACTGCCATGGGCGCCTCTTTGAACAACAACGGACACCGGGTTGCCATCACCGGCCTGGGCATCATCTCCAGCCTGGGCTTAAATTGCCCGGAGGTCACGGAATCCCTGGCGACCGGCAAGAGCGGCATCGCCCTTTTGCCGGAGCGCAAAGCACTGGGATTCCAGAGCGGGCTTTCCGGGGTGATCAGCGGTTTTGACCCCACCCGTTACCTGGATCGCAAGAAACGCAAATCCATGCCGGAATTCGCCATCTGGGCCTGGGCCGCCGTGGAGCAGGCCCTGGCCCAGGCAGGCATTGACCCAGCCAGCTTGTATGGCGATGAGGGAACCGGCCTGATTTTCGGCAACGACTCCTCGGCGGTCACCGCCGTCGAGCAGGTGGAGACCCTGCGGGCCAGCGGCGAAACCAAATCCATCGGCAGCGGCCACATCTTCCGACTCTTGAACTCCACCATCACCTTAAACCTCAGCACCATCCTGGGCCTGCGCGGCCAGGTCTGGACGGTCAGTTCGGCCTGCGCCAGCGGCGCCATGGCCATCGGCCAAGGGGCAGAGCTCATTGCCAGCGGCCGCCAGCAGCGCATGCTTTGCGGCGGCGCCCAGGAAATCTCCTGGCAGTCAATGTGTAGCTTCGACACCCTGGCCGCCTTTTCCCGGCGGGAAGATACGCCGGAAACCTCCTCCCGCCCCTTCGACTTGGGCCGGGACGGCCTGGTGCCCAGCGGGGGCGCCGCTGCGGTATGCCTGGAAAATTATGGCGCTGCCGAACAGCGCGGGGCGAAAATCCTTGGTGAGGTTCTGGGTTACGGGGCCGCCAACGACGGTCATCACATCGTGGTGCCCAGCGGCGACGGACTGGAGCGGGCCATGCGGTGGGCCATCAGCGAGGCCGGCCTTACCCCCGCCGACATTGATCTGGTTCTGGCCCACGCCACCTCAACCCCCGCCGGAGACGAAGTTGAAGGACGGGCCTTGACCAGACTCTTCACCCCCGCCGTCGATCAGCTCGGCCCCCTGATCACCGCCCCCAAGGGGCAGACCGGCCACGAATTCTGGATGGCCGGCGCGTCCCAGGTGGTCTATGGACTCCTGATGAGCGGGGCGGCTTTCGTGGTCGGCAACCACAATCTCCAAGATCCCGATCCGGCGGTAAAATCCTTGCGCTTGCCGCAGCAGAACGTTTATACTGCCCGCCGTTTTTTGCTCTGTAATGCCGCAGGTTTCGGCGGCACCAATGCCTGCCTGGTGATCCGCAACAACCAGTAAGCCCCGGGAGGGACACCACCGCTCCCGCGGCCTTTTCACGAGATACGTTTTGACCGAGACAAAAACTGATACGGTAGTCATCGGCAGCGGCATCAGCGGGCTGACCACGGCGGCACTGCTGGCGCGGTGCGGGCGCGAGGTGACCATCGTCGAGGCCAAGCGTAAACCCGGCGGAGTGCTGCGGCGCTTTACCCGCGAGGGCATCCCTTTCGACATCGGCTTCCACTACAGCAGCGGCCTGGGGAAGGGACAGTTCCTGCAGGCGCTCTGGGAGTACCTGGGCATCTCCGGCACCATCACCACCACCTCTTTGAGCCCTGAAGGCTACGACCTGTTCCACCTCCCCAGCGACGGTCGTCAGGTCAGGGCCTACTACTCCTATGAGCAGCTAGCTGAAGAGCTCGGTGCGGTTTTCCCGGTCGAGACTGGCGGGATCAAACAGTATCTGGCCACCATCCGGGAATTATCCCAGGCGATGCCGTTCTACAACCCCGCCCTGCCCCTGACCCCTTATCTTCGGGGCGGCGCCCTCGCTGGCGACCGGCCGCTGCCCGAGGTAATTACCGCCTGCACCAGCGACCCCGATTTGCAAGCGGTCTTGGGTGCCCCCACCTTTCTCTACGGCGTCCCGCCCCTGCAGGCCGGTCTGGCCATGCACGCGGTGGTCGCCCACGGATACTACTCCGGGGCCTGGGGAATAGTCGGCGGTGGCCCGGCAATTGTCGAGGCCTTGGTCGCCGAACTGACCCGGCAGGGCGTCAAGATCATCACCGCTAGCCAGGTTACCGCCATCCAGATCGCCTCAGACCGGGTGGTCGGCGTCAGCGGCGAGGGGTGGCAGATCGCGGCCGACCAGGTGGTCTACAGCGGCCACCCCCACCATTTGCCCAACTTGCTGCCGCCCGAGGCGCTGCGTCCGGCCTACCGCAACCGGTTACGAGAACTGACCGATACCGTCTCCATGCACATGCTCTTCGGGGAAGTCCCAGCGACACCCCCCTTGCCCCTGCTGGACCGGGCCAATCTCTATCAGCTTCGCCCGGGTTTTGAACTCCTGACGCCAGCCTCCGGGAACAACGCGGACACCCTGATGATCACTGCCCCGGGCCGCCACGATGGCCGCAATACCCCAGCCGCGCGGGGGGTGATCATGATGCGACCGGCACAATTGAGCGAGGTGGCTGGGTTTGACCGAGGCTACAAGTGCCGGGGGCCGGGATATGATGCTTATAAAGAGCGGATCGCCAACCGGATGCTGGCTGACGCCGCCGCCTTCGGCGAGGATTTCCGCGCAATCCGTCCTCTGGCCGTCAGCTCACCCCTGACCTTCCGGGACCGGTTGGGCAGCCCGGCTGGCGGAATTTACGGGGTCCAGCACAGCCGCCTGCAAAGACCGGCCGAGGCCAGGACTAAACTGCCCGGCCTCTACTTGAGCGGCCAGAGCTCACTGATGCCCGGGATCATGGGGGCCTCGCTGGCCGGGCTGGTCAGCGCCGGTGAGATTGTCGGGCTGGAAAAAATCTGGGACATGGTCCGGGCATGTTGCTAAACCGGGTGGTCATAACCGGGCGCGGCGCCGTCTCCCCCTTCGGGGCCGGGGTCAAGCCGCTGTGTGCGGGGATCTGGCAAGGGCGCTCCGGGGTTCGAATCATGGAGGAGTGGCGGCAGATCACCGGGCTCAAGTCGTACCTGGCGGCCCCGGTGCCGGAACTGGACGCCCGGGCCGAGTTGCCCCGGACCCTCCGCCGCACCATGGGCGATATGGCCATATACGCGACCATCGCTGCCCGCGAGGCGGTGAACGAGGCGAGGCTGTCCGCGAGTTTTCTCGCCTCCGGCCGGGTCGGCACGGTGATTGGCTCCACCACCGGCAGCCCGCAGGCCTACGAAAATTTCTACCGGATGTTCTGCCCGGCCAAGAGCATTGAAGAGGTCAAATCTGGCTTCTTTTTCCAGATCATGAGCCACAGTTGCGCCGCCAACGTCAGCCTGGCCCTGGGCATCAACGGCGAACAGTGGGCGCCCTGTTCGGCCTGTACCTCGGCGTCCCAGGCCATGGGGCTGGCCTACCTGCTGATCGGCAGCGGTCGCCAGGACGCCGTGGTCTGTGGCGGCGCCGACGAGGTCCACCATACCGTCTCCATCGTCTTCGATGTCTTGAAGGCGGCCTCCCGCCGTCACGATGAGCCACTGGCCACTCCCCGCCCCTTTGACCTGGCGCGGGATGGGGTGGTCTGCGGGGGCGGCAGCGGCATTCTGGTCCTGGAGAGTTTGGACTCAGCCCTGGCCCGGGGTGCCGACATCTATGCCGAGGTCTTGGGCTTCGGCCAGGTCTGCGATTCCACCCACATCGCCAACCCGCACCAGGACGCCATGGCCGCCGCCATGCAAAACGCCATGGCCGAGGCCCGGGTTAGCGGCGATGAACTTGATTATGTCAATGCCCATGCCACCGGCACCCTCCAGGGCGACAGCGCCGAGGCCCAGGCCATCGCCCGGGTGGCCGGCCGCCAGGTGCCGGTCAGCTCAGCCAAAGGCCACATCGGTCACACCCTGGGTGCCGCCGGTGCCTTGGAGAGCATTATTTTATTGGAAATGTTACAAAGACAGGAGATAATTCCCACCCTGCACCTGGAACATCCCGATCCAGAGTGTACCGGGGTTGACCTGGTTCGCGAGATCCGCCGGGCCAACCTGGACACGGTGATGAAAAACAATTTCGCTCTGGGTGGCGTCAACGTCGCCTTAATATTCCGCAAGAGGATTGCATGACCACAAACGCGCAGATCCGCCAGCAGGTTATCGAGGTGGTCGCCGAAGAGTTCGAACTTGACCCCACCAAGCTGACCCCAGAGGCCACCCTGTACGATGATCTGGGTCTCGACAGCCTGGACGCCGTCGATCTGGTGGTGGCCCTGGAAAAGGCCTTCGCCATCAAACTCACCAACGAGGAGGCGGTCCGCTCGGTCCGCACCATGGAAGACCTTTTCCGTCTGGTCGGCAACACCCGGGGCGGGGTTTGATCCTGGCGATGGCGAGATAAGTGAAAAAACTGCTGCTCAACCTTTATTACTGGCCGATGTTCCTGCTGGTGACCGTGATCGGCTTCGGGATTTCGCCGCTGCTACTGCTGGGCAACCTGCTGCTGCCCCAGCCCACCGACCGGATGATTCGCCGTTCGATCCGGGTTTATGGCTGGTTCCTGATCCGGGTTATCCCGTTCATGGCCCCGGTGGTTCTCGACGACCGCAGCGGCGGTTTTGCCCAACCCGCGATCTTCGTCCCCAACCACTGCTCCTCGCTGGACCCGTATCTTTTTGGCCTGTTGCCCCTGGACAACGCCTTTGTCACCTCCTGGCCCTTTCATATTCCTTTCTATAATTTTTTCATGTACCTGGCCCGCTACATCGATTCGACCAAAGGTTGGCCGCATGTCCATGAGGAGGGGAAAAAACTCCTGGATCGCGGCTGCTCACTGATCATCTGGCCGGAGGGGCACCGTAGCCGCGACGGGCAATTGCGCCGCTTCAAGAACGGGGCCTTCCAGCTCGCCCTGGCCACCGGTCGGCCCATTGTCCCGGTCTGCATTATCGGCAGCCGGGAGATGTTGCCACCCGGTAGCCGACTGCTTAATCCAGCCCGGATCCGGGTGATCCTGCTACCACCGCTGCTGCCGGTCGGCGACGCCCATAATCCCGATGACATCAAGGCCCTAAAAGAGCGTACCAAGGCGGCCATCGTCGCCGCCCTGGCCGAGGAGGCCGCCCGCACCGCTCACGCTGGGGCCTGCAACTGCGTAATGCTGGCCCCGGGAAATGGTCTGTCCGGCACCAAGGTCTACTAAGATGAGTCTCTTGAAAAATTCATTGCCGACGATTCTTCCTGTCATTCCTGTGAAGGTGGGAATGACTAAACGGGCCTTTTGCTTGAGGCTCGGATGAATATAATGGCCCGCGATTTCGCCGCCTCCCTCAAACTGCGCCTGGCCGATCCGGCAGAGATATGGCCGATGCAGGAGGAATTGCTGCGCCGCCATCTGGCCCAGGCGATCAAGGCCCCATTTTATCGCCAGCGCCTGGCCGACCTGGGGGTCGACCCAGCCCACTTCAACCTGGCCGACCTGGCGGCGCTGCCGCTGACCTCGCGCCAAGATCTGGAGGCCAACCCGGCCGCCTTCCTGGCTGAGCCCGCAGAGCGCCAGGTGGATCTGGCCCTGACCTCAGGTTCCACCGGTGAGCCTGTTTTAGTGCCCTATACGGCTGGCGATCTTGACCGGCTGGCCTTCAACGAGCAGCTCAACTTCTGGGGCGCCGGGATCCGCGCCCATGACCGGCTGCTGCTTTGCGTTACCCTGGATCGTTGTTTTGTGGCCGGGCTCGCCTATTATCAGGGGCTGGTCAAGCTGGGTGCCACCGCCATTCGCAGCGGCCCCGGCCAACCGGCCCGGCAATGGGAACTCCTGGAGCGCCTGAAACCCACCGGCCTGGTGGGCGTTCCCAGTTTCCTCCTGAAGATGGCCATCTGGGGCGAGGAGCAGGGCCTGGCGCCCAAAAATTGCGGCATCAAGAATCTGGTGACCATTGGCGAACCGGTACGGCGCGGCGACGGCTCCCTCACCCCGTTGGGTCGGGAACTGGAAGCGGCCTGGGGCGGCAAGGTCTTCAGCAACCACGGGGCCACCGAAATGGAGACCGCCTTCAGCGAGTGCACCGCTGGTTGCGGCGGCCATGTTCACCCCGAACTGATGCTGGCCGAGATCATCGACGAGGCCGGGCAGCTCTTACCGCCAGGCCAACCCGGCGAGCTGGTGGTCACCCCCCTGGGGGTCGAGGGCTTGCCGCTGGTGCGCTTCCGAACCGGCGATATCGCCCGGTTGCACACCGCCCCCTGCCCCTGCGGCTGGCGCACCCCCAGGCTGGGGGCAGTCGAAGGCCGCCTGGCCCAGCGCCTGAAGGTCAGCGGCACCACCCTCTATCCGGAAATGATCTTCCAGGCCCTCCAGGAATTGCCCGAAGTCAAGGGAAGCTACCTGGAGGTTCGTTCCTCCTACGATCTTTCCGACGAAATCAATGTAGTGGTCGGGATGAATGACCCGGCCGACCAGGCAACAACGGCGCGGATCGCCGAACTGCTCCAGGCCAGGTTGCGGGTGCGCCCGCAGGTGACCGCCTTGGACCCGACCCGGGTCCAGGCGGCCATGGAGCAGGGCGGCGGCCGGAAATTAAAACGTTTTTTTGATTTACGCGGTGAACTTACAAAATGAAATGTCTTGGTGAACACTGGGGGCTTGAGTTCTCCCAGGAAGAGATTGCAGCGGCCCGAGCCAGAAACGGACTGCTTTCCATGGAGCTCGAGTTATCCCGGCTTTGCAACTTGCGCTGCGTGTACTGTTATGCGGCCTCCGGGGTGCCTCTGGCCAATGAACTGACCCTGAGCGAGATCCATAGCGCCATCGATCAGGCCGCCACTTTAGGCGCCAGAAAGATCATCATTCTGGGTGGCGGTGAACCCCTGCTCTACAAGGATCTTTTTTCAGTCATCGACTACATCCAGAGCCAGGGTCTCACCGCCGACCTTTTTACCAACGGTATGCTGATCACCCCGGAGAAGGCTATAGCCCTCTACGAGCGCAAGGTGGCGGTGGTGATCAAGCAAAACAGCCGCAACCCCGAGATTCAAGACCTGCTGGCCGGGCAACCAGGAGCCTTCGCCGCCATCGCCAAGGGGTTGGCCAACCTCAAGGCGGCCGGTTACCCCGACGCTGACCACACCCTGGGCATCGAGACTATAATCTGTCGGCAGAATTACGACGAGCTGGTCGACTTGTGGATCTGGGCCCGGCAACAGGGGATCATCCCCTACGTGGAGATGATGACCCTGCAAGGGCGGGCCACCGAGAATCCGGAGCTGGAGGTGCCGATGATCGAGATCAAGGCCCTCTTCGAGCGACTGGCCTATATCGACGCCGAGCAGTTCGGCAACAACTGGACCCCGCACCCGCCCCTGGCCGCCTCCCAGTGCGCTCGGCACGAGTATTCCTGCACGGTCACCGCCGTCGGCGACGTCCAGCCCTGCCCCGGGGTCAGCGTCACCGCCGGTAACATCCGCGAAAACTCCCTGGCCGAGATTCTCCAGCACAGCAAACCCATCCAGGAATTGCGCAACATCAGGAAGATGATCAAGGGGCGCTGCTCCGAGTGCGTCTTCGGCGAATACTGCTATGGCTGCCGCGGCCACGCCTACCAGGTGACCGGCGATTATCTGGCTGAAGACCCTCTCTGCTGGTTGGACCACAAGCAGGCGTAATGAAGATCCTTCTGGTCAATCCCCCCAACAGCGGTCGGAGCATTCCGGAAGAGCGCTACGGCATCGACTCGATCAAGAAGATCTTTCGGGGCGAGCCACTGGCCCTGGAGGTCCTGGCCGGCAATCTGCCGGAGTTTGCGGTGCGGATTGTCGATTTGAAGGCCGCCCCCGACTCGCTGGGGGCTGAGCTGGCGGAGTTCCGCCCCGATCTGGTCGGCATCACCGGGGTGACCTGCGAGGCCAACACCGTCCTGCGACTGGCCGGAGAGATCAAGGAAAGTTGCGGGGCCACCGTGGCCGTGGGCGGCATCCATGCCAGCAACGACCCGGAATTTTTCAACCGGCCGGGGATCGATTATGTAACGGTGGGTCTGGGCAAGGCCTCTTTCCGCGAACTGGCCCTGCACCTGGCCGAGGGGAGCAAGGATTTCCAGGTCGACGGCATAGCCGCCACCAATCCCGGCCAGCCCTTGAGCTACACCCCGAGAATATTCACGGCCGGGGACCTGCTCGACACGCACCCTCCCGCCTACGAGCTGGTCAGCCGCTACCGCCCCACCTATTACCTGGAAAGCCTCAAGCTCGATATGGGCTTCGTGGTCACCGCCTTCGGCTGCCCCTTCAACTGCTCCTTCTGCTGCATCAGTGGGCTCACCGGCGGCCGCTACCTGACCCACGCGACCGACTCGGTCATCCGCGATATCCGCCTCCTGGGCGAGATCCCGGTGGTACGGCTGCTGGACGCCAACACCTTCGGCGACCCCGCTCATGCCGAGCGGTTGGCCGAGGCCATCATGGCCGCCGGAATCAAGAAACAATTCCTGGCCGACGTTCGCTCCGATACCGTGGTAAAGTACCCGGAGCTGATGCGGAAGTGGAAGACGGCGGGCCTGCGGGCGGTGATCATCGGCTTTGAGGAGATCAGCGACGAGGGCCTCAAGCGGATGAACAAGGCCAACCAGGCGGCGGTCAACACCGAGGCGATCAAGATTCTGCATGAGATCGGCATTACCATCATCGGCGACTTCATTGTCGATCCCGGGTATAGTGAAGAGGACTTCGCCCGCCTGGCCGACTACCTGCGGGCGACCAAGGTCGACCTGCCGATGCTCACGGTGATGACCCCGCTGCCCGGCACTACGCTTTACCGGGAGCGGCGCGACCAGATAATCATTGACGATCTCGACTACTATACGTTAACCAATGCCGTCGTTCCGACCCGGTTGCCGGAGAAGGAATTCTACCAACACTACGCCGCCCTCCTTCGCGAGGGGCACTCTGGCGCCAAACTTTGATCTAGCCGATTACCGATGCAAGTATATATCACTGATATCGCCTCTTTCATGCCCAACGAGCCCATCGGCAACGACCAGATGGAAGAGGTACTGGGACTGGTTAACGGCCTGCCCTCGCGAACGCGCAAGATCATCCTCCGCAACAACGGCATCCAGCAGCGGTACTATGCCGTCGATCCGGCCAGCGGCGCCACCACCCATACCAATGCCCAGCTAGCGGCGGAGGCGGTTCGCCGCCTGGCCCCTTACCCGGGCTTCACGGCGACCGATATCGAGCTTCTGATTTGCGGCACCTCGGCCCCGGATCAGATCATGCCCGGCCACGCCTCCATGGTCCATGGCGAGGTGGGTGGCGGCCACTGTGAGGTGGCCAGTACCGCCGGGGTCTGTCTCGCCGGGATCACCAGCCTCAAATACGCCGCCATGAGCGTGGCCTTGGGCTTGAGTAATAACGCCGTAGCCACCGGCTCGGAGCAATCCTCTTCCTACATGCGGGCCCGGATGTGTGGCGCGGTGCGACCCGAGCGGGCGGAAAAACTGGAGCGACAACCAGCCCTGGCCTTCGAGGCCGACTTCTTGCGCTGGATGCTCTCGGACGGGGCCGGGGCGGTCTTCCTGGCGCCAAAACCGGCGCCAGACCGGCTCAACCTGAAGGTAGAATGGATTGAGATCATCTCCCACGCCGACGAGATGGAAACCTGCATGTACGCTGGCGCAGTCAAGCGGGAAGATGGCACGTTGCAGGGGTGGCGGGAATTTAGTTCAGCGGCCGAGGCAGTGGCGAGCAACGCGCTGCTGGTCAAGCAGGATGCCCGGCTGCTCAACGAGCAGATTATCCCGGTGGTCATTGACCGCTCACTGCCGCAATTCATCGAGAAGTACGGTCTGAAACCTGAAGAAATCGACTGGTTCCTGCCCCATTACTCTTCCGAGTATTTCCGGCCCATCATCGCCGAGCACATGCGACAAATCGGCTTCGAGATCCCTCAGGAGCGCTGGTTTTCCAATCTCACCGTGAAGGGGAACACCGGTTCAGCCTCGATCTATATCATCATCGAAGAACTGCTCAAATCCGGGCGATTAAAAAAGGGCGACCGCCTCCTCTGCTTCATTCCGGAGAGCGGTCGCTTTGCGGTGGGTTATATGCTTCTTACTGCAGTTTGAGAACTGATCCGGCAACCGTCGGCAGGGTCATTCCCCGCTACAGCGGCAGTCCTCACAGGTTTCGGCGGGCAGAATCATCACCACACTGTCCCGGTTAACATCAACAAACTTTCCCCGGAACATTATCTTACCGCTTCTCACATCCTCGACCTCCGCCTCGGTGATGGCGAAATAGCTCCGGGCCGAAGTTATATAGTCGGTCAACCGGGAGCCGGGCAGCAGGTCGATAGAACCACTGATTTTGTACTCACTGGTCAGAACCACCACCGCAGTACTATTTAAATCCGGCATTGTTACATTCTCCTGGAATAGATTGATCCCCCTAGCAGCTAAACCTTGGCAATATTAGCGAATATCCTATGGTAGCCGTCTGGATTTTAATTTGCAAACAGCAAATCGCCCCCTCCGGAAATGCCCCACCCGCGAATCACTCAGACGCGAACAGAGATGTCCTTGAATAACGGGGTACAGATGGCAAGAACCTCATCCAGAAAATAGAACGCCGGCCAACAATCTATTAATTGTTGACCGGCTACGGTAACGACAATCCTTTAAAGGGGGTTAAAAAGGGGATGTCGCCGCCAGTCGAAATCTATCACTTCAACCACCAACCATGTCAAGGTTTATTTCATAACAGGACGGATAGTGATCAACCACCATATCGGCGCCCCCTTAAGTAATTCATCTTCAGCCACAAAGCTAGGTGTGTGGCCATTCAGGCAAGAACAATCTACCGTCGATTGTCTCGAACAAAAGCCGCCAAACTTTGCAGGGTGGCCAAAACCTGGCGACTGGTATCCTCTGATTCTATCCGCACCTTATAGCGATTCTGGACGGTGAAAACAATTTCAACCGCGTCCAAAGAGTCAATACCTAAAGGCGATTCCGGGCCGATCAGCGGGGACGTCAGGGAAAAATCGCCTGGCACACCCCCTTCAACTTTGCACACCTCGCAGATCATCGCGAGCAATTCATGTTCCAGTGCATCCATGTTATGTCTCTCCACTCAAACCCTATCTGTTTCCCGGAACATAACCGTGGTCAAATGAATTCCCTGGCCCCATCAACCAATCCGGCTCAGGTCCCTCCGAACCTACGATTAAATGCCGCCCAGGCCAACAACCCAGTCCCAACCCCGAAGGTCAGCAAGGCGGTTACCGGCCAGGCAACGCTGGCCAAATTACCACCCCGGACAAAAATTTCAAGAAAGGCCTCCAGCCCCCAGCCCACCGGGGAAAACACACTGATCTTTCGCATCAATTCCGGCATGGCGTAAACCGGCACCATCACCCCGCCCAAGGCCGAGGCCACCACCACGGAAATCGAGCCGAACATCGAAACCTGCTCATAGGTCCGGGCCAGGCCCCCCAACAACAGCCCATAACCGGTGGCAGCCAGGGCCACCGCCAGAACCACGACCGTCACCGCCCCGAAGTCATGGCCGGGATCAAAAGCGGCCAAGCCCAGCAGCGGCAGGATATAGCGACCGATCAGCACGATCAGTCCGAATTGGCAGAAACAGACCAGGATAAAGGCCAACACCTTGCCGAGCAGAATCACGACATATGGCACCGGCAAGGCCAGGAGGCGAACCATGGTCCCTTCTTTCCGTTCCCGGAGAAAGAACACCGACATGGGCACCACGATGAAGAACATCCCGAACAGCGCCCAGGCCGGCACGTTGTGCTGCACCGGGGTAGGCACCACGGCCAGGCCCTCCCGGGAAAGGGACTGGCCGGTGATAGTCAACAGCGGTTCGGTGGCGACCTTAAGAGCCAGGGGTGGCACCGTGATGTACGAAGCAAAGGGTCCGGCGCCCTTCTTCAGTTCCTTTTCCAGATGAGGTGGGAGCTGTTCGCCCAGGGCCTTGATCCGGGCGCGGATTTCCAGAGAACGGACAATCATGGTCAAAGAGTTTTCGATCCCGCCCCGGAACACGCCAAGAACGGTGGGATCAAAGAAGATCCCGACTTCCGGGCTGGACTGCTTGGGCAAAGACTCTCCGGCCAGCATGGCCTGCATCTCGGCCCCGGCCGCTTTGGTAAGGATGTCACTCGCCCCGGTCGGGATGATGATGGCGGCCTGATAACTGCCCCGGGAAACCAGCTCCTTGGCCTCTTGGGCCACGAGCCGCCGCCCGTTCAACTCCCGGGTCAGCGTCACCCCCTTCATGTTGGCGATCATCTCCCGGCCCAGTTCACCGCCGTCGTCATCGACCAGCAGCACCTTGGCACCGCTCTCACCCATCAACTTATAGACATTATTCTGCACCAGGGTGATGATCACCACCAGGAGCGCCGGCATCAGGAACAAGATCGATAAACCGGCCCGGTCCCGCCAAAGCAGCAGCAGATTCTTGACCAGTTCGCCGTAGATGCGGTTCATTGGGGCGCCGATTATAGGGGCAGGAAGAGAAAAAACCCATCAATGAAATAGACCACCCCGGCAAGCCCTAACACTGAGCCGCCGATCCAGATGAATTTTTTCTTTAACAGGGCAGAGATTGAAGAAAGCAGGATCGAAATCTGCAAGAAGATCACGGCAATACCAAAAGAACTGGAATGTTTTTGCGATTCATCCCGAATGTCTTCAAATTTTTTGGCTTCTTCCTTAATTTTGTCTTTCTCTGACTCGTATTTTTGAATCTGCTTCGAATATTCATCAATTTTTTTTGTATATGCCACAACCACATCAGATTGTTTTTTATCCAACGAGCTTGCCTGCAAAGTAAAGGCATCTTTTTGCATTTCAAAAACATACTGTTTGATACTTTTCGCCTGATAATAGGCCCATTGATTGGCCGCCTTGGATTGACTCATCACCGAACGGGTTGAAAACGATCCGCCCTTAAAGGTGGAAAGGGTGGCGCAGACCGCAAAGAAAATCGTGGTGAGCGCCAGATAATTAAGCCATGGTTCCTTCTTGTCATCCGCCATCCGCGTTACCTCCTGAAATTTATCGTGAAAATTTATGGTGATTTCGTAAGTTTTGCAGCATTTTCGCAGGTTGGGCTGAATGTAATGCAGCCCGGCTGAGTTTTCAATCCAAGACAGACGTGGATTACGCGTTACCCATCCCTAGGCGTTCACTCCGGCGGCTCCCAGGCCGCATCCTTCAGGAGACCGGGCAGGATCGGGGGCATGGGGCAGCCCAGGGAATCGGCAACCGCGCGCATCAGCTCCGCCTCGGCGGCCGTGATCACCATGTCGGCGCTGATCGCGAGGACACAGGCCTTGATCAGCCGCGCCTGGGTAGCCAGAGAGGTTGCCGCAAGGACCGCGAATGCCGACTCCAGGGTTGCCATGCCACACTCCTGGCGCGGCAGGATTCCGCCCGTCACCGGACCAAATTCCTCCATGCCGGTCCGGTATGCCAGCTCCGCCCCGGCGCTATCGGCAGCGCCCTCCCAGGCCAGCAGGGAGAGAAGCAGTCGGCTCTGGGCCGTAACCGCGGCGGTCGGCGACCGGCGGGCCGACTTGGCCTTTTCCGCGATGAAGATGGGGTCGAGGCGGCGCTTGAGAATACTGGTGAGCATGAATTCAAACAGCGACAGTTCGCCGTCGGCCTCGGCCAGCGCCCCGACCGCCTCCCGGAATTGCTGGTACTGGGCAGACGAAAGACCTTTTAGCGCCGGCATGGCCAAGTCCACCAGCGGCAACCGTTGCTCCGGCTGCATCTCTTTCCTGGCGGCAAGCAACTGACGCACCATGGCAAGTGAATCGGCCGCCCCCTTTTCTTCCAGTAACTGGAACTGCTTGGCCGAGACGGCGGCATCATCGCTGAGCAGGAGGGTGTAAATCAGGGCGCAGGCGCTGGCCGGGGCAGCCACGGCCTCGGCCAGCGGCGGAGGAATCGCGGCCCGGAGACGTTTGGCGTACCGGACATGTTCGGACTGCGGCGCACCGATGGAGCCCACCAGTTTCCCGGCCGAAATTCGCGTCTTGCCAGCCCCAGCCCCAGCACTAACGCCGACCATGGCAGCCACCGGCATCTCGCCATAATTGAACGAGGCGGCGACATCGGCCGGCCCCTCGGCCTCCTCTGCCACCGCAGCGGCCATCGGGTCAATCCGCTTGATCCGTTCCTGAAGCGGCGGGTGGGTTGCTAGGCAGGAAAGGAAGGCCCGCCGGACCCCGCTGGCGAAAAAGAGGTGACTCACCTCACCGGCCCGGAAATTGTTGATCCGGGAGCCGGATTCCATGATCTTCGCCAGCGCCCCGGCGATTCCCGTGGGATTTCTGGTGAACTGCACCGCCGAGGCGTCGGCCAGGAATTCCCGCTGCCGCGACACCGAACTCTTGATCACCATGGCGCAAAGGGCGCCGATGGAACCGATGGCGGCGACGATCCCGCCGGCGATCAGCCCGCCGAAACCGTCATCGGAATTGCCCATGATCCACAGGCCGAGGAAGGTGAAGAACATCAGACCGTTGACCGTGGCCATCAGTCGGAGGTTCAGGCGCATGTCGCCGTTCAGGATATGGCTGAACTCATGGGCGATCACCCCCTGGAGCTCGTCCCGGTTGAGGCTGTTCATGCAGCCCCGGGTGACCACAATCGCCGCATGCTCGGGCGAGAGTCCGACGGCGAAGGCGTTTATGCCCTCCTCCTCGGAAAGGATGTACACCTCCGGCGCCGGGGTTCCCGAGGCCACGGTCATCTCGGCCACCACATTCAACAGCTTGCGCTCGTCCGGATCGACGGTGTCGCCCGCGACCAGACGGGCATTCAGCATCGCAATCACCGCCTTGCCGCCACCGCGCCAGAGCTTGATCAGATTATGGATGGTGGCGGAGAGGAGCAGGACCAGCACCACCGTCGTCACCCAGGGAAAAAGCACCGGATCGATCAGGTGGAATGGTTCACGGCTGCCGGTCTCGACATCGTGGTTCATGAAGTACCAGTAGGCCGTGGACACCGCCAGATTGAAGACCCCGACGATGAAAATATAGGCGAGCAAAAGGTAAAGGAAGAGCCAAACCGTCTTCTGCCGCGCCTGCTGCTGGCTCTGGAAAAAGTTCATGGTCGATGCGGTGGTTGCCATTTCAGCCTCCCTGCGAGTTAAGAAATAACCAGAAGCGCTTAGCTGGAGATTTACCAAGGTTTTGCCGGGCAAAGCAAGAGAACAAAAAGTAGGCCCGAGGGTCAGGTCCTGAAAAGCCACATTTTGTAGGCCCGAGGGTCATGTAGGCCCGAGGGTCAGGTCTTGAGGCCCGAGGGTCAGGTCTTGAAAAGCCACATTTTAACTTCAGCCAGCGTAGCGCCGGATGAGTATTTTGGTGCCCCTCCAGCAGATTGCTTCCTCGCTTCGCTCCTCGCAATGACGAGCCAGGATTCCACGTAACTCGTAACCCGCAATCTGCTGCATTCCATGTAGAGCGTCAATAAGCGTAGCGCATTGCGCCGGATGGGTTGCCTCGATTGATGCGGTTCGTACCTCACCGGCATCCTACACCTGACTCCCGCCGCGACTATTCGCGGTCAGGCGACCGCTCCCACAATGAACTCCGCACAGGCAATTTCCGCCGCTCTTCCAGCCTGCCCCCAGTCTTTTACTTCTGCTGTTCGGCGGTTCGATATTCTGCGGTTCTGCGGTTCGTTTGCAAAGGCCTCCAGCATTACCGCCGCAACCATTCACGATCATCTCCCCCACCTACTTTCAATTGCCATTTTCAGTCCCGCAACTTCCTACCGGTCAGCGCAAAAAACAACTCCTGCAAGCTGTCATGCCCGCCATCCCGAATCAGATCGCAGGGTTTCCCGCCCGCCACAATCTTCCCCATATCAATAATCGCCACCTCCGAGCATAACCGCTCGGCCTCTTCCATGTAATGGGTGGTGTAGATCATGGTGGTGCCTTGTTCGTTTAGGTGGGCAAGGCGGTCGAGGATCAGATTGCGGGACTGGGCATCGATGCCCACCGTCGGCTCGTCCAGGAAGAGTAACCTGGGCTGATGGAGGATACCCGCAGCCAGGTTGAGGCGGCGCTTCATCCCGCCGGAAAAGGTATGGACCAATTGATCGCCCCGGTCAGCCAGGCCGACGAACTCCAGACATTCGCCGATTCGCCTCTTCAACTCCGCCCCAGACAAGCCGTAGAGCCGCCCGAAGAAACGCAAATTCTCGGCGGCGGTCAGGGGCTGGTAGATCGCCAGTTCCTGGGGCACCAGACCCAGCATGGCCTTAACCTGCCGCCCATGACGCCGGACATCAAGCCCGAAGATCCGCACCTCACCGGCCGTGGGCGTGAGGATGGTGGACATGATGGAGATGGCGGTGGTCTTCCCGGCCCCATTTGGCCCCAGCAGGCCGAAGAGCGCCCCGGCGGGAATGGCCAGATCGAGCCCGGCCAGCGACGGCTCGGGGTTGCCCCGGTAGGTCATCACCACCCCCCGGGTTTCCAGGGCCAATTCGGTCGGGGCGTTACTACTCATCGCTCTCGCCATGCCGCTTGTTGCGCCGGGCAAACTTGACGAACTCGAAAAAATTCCCGGCAAAACGCCGCCAGCTATCCGGCGATTTCCAGAGCATGGCCACGTAGCCCAGCAGCACCTTGGTCCGCTTGTAATGGGTCTTGTAGTAGAGGATGAACAGCTCATCCAGCCGCTCCCGGGTCATCCCCTTGGGGATAAACTGGAAGCTCATACAATCCATCTTCTCCCAATCCTCCTCGAAACTACCAATGGCCGCGCCCTGCTCGTGGATATCCTTATAGATCGGCGAGCCGGGAAAGGGGGTGAACTTGGCCAAGTTAAAATCGTCAATGGGCAGGGAGAAAACATAGTCCATGCTCCGCTGGATACTCTGTTCACTCTCGCCGGGCAGCCCCATCATCAGCAGCCCCTTGGTGCGAATACCCGCCTTCTTGATCAGCCGAATCTTATCGGCCAGCATGGCCAGATTGGCGTTCTGCCGGTGCTGGGCCAGGAGTTCCTCGTCGCCGGTCTCAATCCCCAGGCTGATCATCCAGCAGCCAGCCTGCTTCATCAGCTGGAGCAATTCGAAGTCGATATGTTCGGCCCGCACCGCACAGTTGAAGGTCATCCCCAGGGGCTGCTCGATCATCTTGCGGCAGAAATCCTCGACCCGCTGGCGGTTGAAGGTGAACTGATCGTCATAGAAGTTGATGTGCCGAATGCCGAAGCGCTCCTTGAGATAAGTCAGGTGCTTATAGAGATAATCGGCCGAGTTGTAGCGAAAGCTGCGGCGGAAGACCGAACGGTCGCAATAGCTACAGGCATAGGGGCAGCCCCGACTGGAGATACAGGAGGCGTTGGGCGCCTTGGGGTAGTTGAAGATCGGCAGCATGTAGGCTTCCGGGTAACCGGCCAGCTTCTCGTAGGCGGGAAAGGGCAGATCGTCCAACTCCAGCTTGGCCTGGCGGTAGCCGTTGCTGACCACCTCGCCCGCCCCGTTGCGGTAGATGACGCCTTCAATGCCCGCCGGTTCGGCGCCCGCCGCCGCCATGAGATCGGTTAAGGTCTGCTCACCCTCGCCCATGATGACAAAATCGACCACCGGGTAGTCGCGCAGCACCTTCTCCTGCATGGCCGAAACGTGAACCCCGCCGAAGACGCTCTTCACCCCGGGCAGAACCTCCTTGGCCAGGGCGGCAATCCGCGCCCCATCGAGAAAGCTGGAGGTGGTGCAGGAAAAGCCGATGTATCCGGGCCGGTGCTGCCGCAGATATTCGCCGATCAGCCGATCGGCATCGGCAGGCCGGGCATAGCAGTCGATGATGTCGGCGATAAAACCGTTCCGCTCCAAGTAAGCGGCGATGGTGGCCATTCCCAGGGGCGGCATGATGTTGGCGAGGCGCGAGATGTCGTGCCCGGCCGCCTCTTTGCGGTAGCCTAAGGGATGGACCAGGAGGATGCGTTTATTATCGAGGTTGTTGGTCATGGGTTATTATCCTAGCCATCAGTAAATGGTCATTTTTTTGTCTGACAACACGGTGCCGAACTGAAAGCCAACCTGTTCCTCGGCAAATAGATCATCGGAGCAATAGATCGTGCCTTAGCGAGGAGATTGCTTCGGTCATTCCATTCCCTCGCAATGACGAAACATTCCCGCGATTGTCGAGCTGGAGCGTCATTGCGAGGAGGCCCAGTAGGGGCATAAACTCCGCGACGCGGCAATCTCTCAGATCATGCCCCCTTACAATGCCGGGATGGGGAACGAACCCAAGCCTTGAGATTGATCGCGGAATATAATTTATATTCTCCGCAATGCGCTGCTATTTTTGTCGCCCTAAGCTGGCTTGTGTGTAGATTTCGCGGCCCTGGCAATCGCCCGTTTGCCTATAACCAGCGAAACCTCGAACAGCACCTCGGGATGCGCCAATTCGTTCCAGGTTTTAAAGATGAAATGGTCTACGGAAAACCCGTCATCCCTGCGGCGGAACACCCAAAACCCGCGCCGGGCCGCCAACGCCAGCACCGACGCCTGAAGTCGTAACGCATAAGACTTGGCCTGGACAAAAGCCTCCTTCATCTCTTTCTTGGTCTCGATATCAAATTTGCATTCGATCAAGGCCACCGCACTCTCCTCTCCCGGACGGGGATCGCCACCAAGGACATAGTCCGGGTAATTGCGCTCTCCGCGCCCCATGCGTAGCGGGAACTGCCGAATCCAGTCTTTATCCGTGAACTCAAGACGTTGCAGCAACGGTTCCACCAGGGCTAGTTCAACGTCGCGCTCATTTTGCAGTTCGGGGTTGAGAGAATTTCCCACGGTGGGCGGTGGTGGCAGGAGTGCAACATCAAACCCCTTTTTCTGCAATAATTCCCGGATGGCTGCATAGTCCTCCAGGGAAAAAGGCGTGCCGCTTGCCCCCTGGAAATGGGCGCGAACCGCCGGTTTGCTGCCCAATAGTGGGTGTTTGGAGAACTCCGAGAATGGCAGGGGAATAATCTTGATCGGCTGACCCATGCGGATCAAAGAATAGAAATAGAAAAACGGGTCGTTGAAGCCATCATCCAAGGCCCGCCAAACAGAGTGGAGATAGCTCCTGGGCGAGGCGCACCAAATCAGGATAATGTCGCCCCTCCGGGTTTCCAGGCCTCCTTGCCAATGGCTGACCGTATCTTCCCCGGCATCATCAAGGATCTCAAAGTCGCCATTGCCACCGACTCCACCAATGGAAAACCAGATCCGAGAAGGCGGCGGCATGCTGCCATCAACCCGGACCTCGAAACTCTTCGGGGCAAAATCGTAGAGAAAAGCATTTAGTTCCTGCGGGGAAAGACCATGCCGGTTGCGGAAATCATAAAGCGCCCGGTTAATGGCGAGATAATACAACGCCCTCTCGCGCTTTTGAAGTTTACCGGGAACCTGCGGCAGCGGGATCTCAAAGGAGTGGCAGATTCTTTCAAACTCGTCGAAACGATACGCAAATAGGTAGGGTACAAAAAACTCCGGGTGGGCATCATGCAATCCGGCTGACAACCCAGCAATGGAACGAAAAATATCGCCGTACCAATCCGGGCCGTTGGCTTTCCCTCCCCCGAAGACCCGCTCGAAATTTTTCCCCAGTTTTGCAAACTCCCAGTACCAACCGTCATCGGCGATCTCGGTGAAAAGTTCTTCCGCCACACTAATCTCAGCAACTGCCCGCTCAGCTTTTTCACGGATCAGTTCGCGGAGATCAAGCTCTTCAAAACCATCTGGCCCGTGTTCGACAAACTCACCCTTTTCCACCTCGTAAAAACACATCGGCCAATTGAAGTCAGCTACTACAACCGAGGAGTCACCCTGCAAATAGCCCGAAATATCGCACTCGATGGCGGCACGACCAGCTTCGGAGTTTCGATACAAATCCCACACAAAACGGTTGAATTCCATGGCTAAAATCCCTTAATAATGCGCCGACACCATCGACCGACTGGTCAATTTATAATATTTCCTGGTTTCATCATCGAAATATCATAATAATTCAAGATCCAAATCAAAGGGATAGAGGAATACCGATTACCGGTTGCCAAGCCGCGCCCCTTGTGATTATCTTGAAAATCAACAGGTTGCCGCGTTAACGCCTCGTCGTGGCAATATCACGAACAACCAGCCAATCGGACCACCAGATGCCTGATCTGCCCTCCCAGCGTAACGCCATAAACGCCCTGGCCACCGAGCATGGCGCCAAAAACGTGCGGGTTTTCGGCTCCTACGCCACCGGCAGGGAAACCCCCAGCAGCGACCTTGACCTGCTGGTTGATCTTGAGCCAGGCCGGGACCTCCTTGATCTGATCGGCTTCAAACAGGCGGTGGAACAGGTGTTGGGAGTGAAGACCGACGTCCTCACCGAAGTGGCGTTAAGCCCCTACCTGCGCCAGCGCATCCTGGCCGAGGCCCGTCCTCTATGAAAGACGACCGGGTTTACCTGCACCACATCCTGGATGCCATTGCGGCGATTGAGGAATACACCGCCGAGGGCAAGGAGGCCTTTTCTCAGTACTAACTGTCCAGCAGAGTCTCATAACCGGTGGCGCCTTGCGACGATCCCTCTCTCTAATCCTGGCACTTTTTCTCATGGCCGCCTGTGCCTCCGGCGGGGACTGGCGCACCGCCAGCCGGGAGTCGGCGGGAATCGCCCCCGATCCGCTCCAGACCCAGGAGGCGGTCTTGCAGGTATATGGCGCCCCCACCTGGGGCTGGCGGGGTTGGTTCGCCATCCACACTTGGATCGCCGCCAAGCACAGCGGGGAAACCACCTACACCATCTATGAGTTGATCGGCTGGCGGCAGAACAGGGGGCTGCCCCTGGTGCGGATCGAGCAGGACATCCCCGACCGGCTCTGGTTCGGCGAGAAACCTCGCTTACTCAACAGCCATCAGGGCAAAGACACCGACCGGCTGATCGACGCAGTAGATCGCGCCGCCCGCAGTTACCCCTGGCCCAACACTTACCACTCCTTTCCCGGCCCCAACAGCAACACATTCATTGC
>Ga0334722_10002176_pt1 | contig 22563 bp, 25 predicted proteins | sample C3_bottom_MG_FD_207210 | JGI IMG/M metagenome (GOLD analysis project Ga0334722, IMG submission 207210) | Sediment microbial communities from Yellowstone Lake, YNP, Wyoming, USA - C3_bottom | ecosystem: Environmental > Aquatic > Freshwater > Lake > Sediment | place: USA: Wyoming | collected... | reverse complement strand
AACCCATGCGGCCGCGGTTCTGCAGGGGGCCAGGGATTATGCGGCTGATAATCCTGTAGCAGCGGAGGATAAAAAAGAGGAGGCGAAGCCTAAGCAGACTCTTTGGGACACGCTGCTGGGCGGAGGGCTCGGGATGCTGTTGGTGATACTTCTTCTTCTGCTGTGAAAGCGGTCAAGCCTTGTCTATCTGCGCGAGTATCTTTACTATTTCGGCGGCGGCGGCGTTCATCAGGGCCAGCATCTCTTTCTTTTCGGCCGCCGAGCAGTCCTTGTAAAGTTCGGCAGCGCTCTTGAGACTGGAGCATTTGGACCGCAGATCGTGCAGGAGTTTTCCGCTGTCGGGCGTGCTGGTCATTTTTTTACTCCTTCCGGTTCTATCCCAAGCTTTTTAAGGGTCGAGTACAAAAGCCGCGTGGATATTTTAAGGTCGGCCATGGTTTTGGTCTTTTTGCCCTCGTTCTCCCGCAGGTTCCTGCTTATTATTTCCCCGGAAACTTTTTCCAGAGCCGCCTCAAGACCGTTAGTCATGGCGTAGGAGTAAAGACCGTCCTCACGCGCAAGGGCCGGCTGCCCGCCGTCGCGCCCTTTAAGATGTTTTTTGACTTCGTTAATATCTATTCGCCCTTCTGAGCCGCTCGATATCAAATCTACGAATTTCTTCAGCTCGCGTACATTGCCGGGCCAGGAATAATTTTCCATGTAAGCCCGGGCCTCCGGCGTGAAAGCCAGGCGCCGGCGGCCGCTGGTAAAATGCTGCACAAGCGGCGCGATGTCGCAGGCCCTGCGGGTAAGCGGTTTTAGGTTTATGGTGTAGCCGTGCACGCGCTGGAAAAGGTCGAAACGCATTTTTCCCTGCGCTATCAGGGCCTGCGGGTCCTCCAGTGTCGCGCTTATTATGCGGAACTCCGAATGTTCCGGTTTTTCCGAGCCCAGCGGGTAGAAAGAGCGCTCCTCTATAGCCTTAAGCAGTTTCATCTGCATGTTCAGGCCCATCGTGCCGATCTCGTCCAGGAAAAGCGTGCCCTTGTGGGCTTCAAGCAGGCGGCCCTTGCAGGTTTCGTGCGCCCCGGTGAAAGCGCCTTTTTTATGGCCGAACATCTCGGCCTCCAGCAGGTCCTCGGTGTAGGCGGAGCAGTTAATGGAAACAAAAGCGCCCTCGCGGCCGGAATGCTCGTGCAGTATCTTGGCCAGGGCTGTTTTGCCTGTGCCGGAAGGGCCGAGTATCAGGACCGGCAGCTCGGTGGGGGCGTACTTAAGAGCTTCCGAAGCGGCGGCTTTGGTTTCGGGGTCGCAGGTTATAAAGGCGTAGGAGAATATATCCCTGGCCCCGGCCGCTTTCCTGTTTTGCAGGAACTTGCGCAAAATGTCGGACACGTTGGATTCTTCGTTGCCCTTCGCGTAAAAATCGTTCGCGCCCAGCGCGTAGGCCCGGTCTATTATCTCGTCGGAGTCGGAGCTGGAGACCACGACGCAGTAGACGCCTTTGGCGGCGGCCGCGGCGATGGCTTTAAGTCCGGAGTGCTCGTCGTCCGGCCCCAGCATCAGGTCGAAAAAACCGATATCGTATTTTCCGCCCTCTATTTTTTTCAGGGCTGTCTTAAGGTCTCCGGCCAGGTCGATATTGTGTCCAGCCAGGTGCGCCGACATGACCTTCTGCGCCAGCTTGTCGTCTTCCAGCACCAAAATATTCAGTTTTTCCATAATATTCTCGCTTGAGAAGAAATATTTTCAAATGAAATGACTTTCCCCTAAGTTCATTATACAGAAATTGAGGATGGGCCGCATCCTATTATGAGGAATGCTTTTCGCGCGGCGTTACCGGATGCTGGCATGAAAATTGTTCTGGCATATGAGTAATGGCTATAATATGCGAAAGGGGACTTAAAATGAAATCGCACGGCTTTAAATTTACGGCTTCGACAGGCGCCAGGACTTCGGCCGCCCTTCTGGGCGCGCTCAAAATGGCGCATTTGGCCGGGATGAGCGAAGAAGAGTTCGAAAAACACCTTAAAGAAATGGAGGGCGGGCGCGTTTTCCAGCTGCTCAAGACCTCCGGGGTCATAAACCTGGCCGAATTCCCGTCGGCGCGCTACGCCGCGCGCAATTACGCCGGCTATGGCCTTAAACTTTCCGGCGGGGACCTCCCGGAGCTGGCCGACGGCAGCGGGGATCTTGTGAAGCTTGTGCAAAGTGTGGGCCAGGAGAAGTTCGAGGCCTGTTTCCTCAAAGACGCCGTGATGAGCGACGTTGAGCGCGCCGAGGAATGCGATATTTCCGTGGCGGACGCGGCGCGTCTGCGCGACTTCGTGAACAAGGCTTTCATACAGGCCGAATTCGAGGGGGCGGTGGAAGCCCCGGCCTCAAAAGTGTTCAGCGCGGTGGCCGGTGTCGAGATCAAGGACGGCGAACCGCTGCTGGCCTTCTTCCACCGCGAGATCTGGAAAGGCCGCTATAAGGTGGACGGGGAAAAACTGGCGCAGTTGCTGCCGGACCTTGAGCCCGCCGAGCGCAACCGCGTTGAAAAGATGCTGCGCAAGGTTGAGTTCGCCGACAAGCGCAAGACCACCCTTTATCGCGCGCTTGAAATTTTACTGAACGTGCAATCCGATTACCTTGTAAGCGGCGAGCCCGGCCGTCGCCGTCCGCTTTCACAAAAAACGCTGGCCAAAAACCTCGAAGTGGACCCCAGCGTCCTCAACCGTCTTGTCTCCAATAAATCCATACAGATGCCTTGGGGCATGGAAGCGCCCATGAGCGTGCTGCTGCCCACTTCCAAAGTGGTAAACCTGGAGCGGCTTTATGCTATAGCCTCCGAGAAACCGAAACTTAGCGATGAGGGCCTCCGCGCCGAGCTGAAGTCCCGCCACGGCGTGGACCTCTCCCGTCGTTCCGTGGCCCAGTACCGCAAAGACCTGAGTCTCGCCGCCTCAGGCGGAAGATAGGCCGGAAAATTTAAGCGAACTGAATAAAGGAGAATATATGAACAACTATAGGAAGATCGGTTTGGTTGCGATGCTGCTCGCTGTGGCGTCCTTTGCCGGGTGTACGGCTGAGAGCGGTGGGACGGTCAAGATAGTTTCAATATCCCCGGAGCCTTATACCACGGTGCGTGTCGGCGACAAAGTGGAGCTTAAGATGGATGTGGATTATACGCTGAAAAAAACGAGCGCCGACATCACACTGGTGGTGCAAAAAGAGGACAACTCCTCGCTGGGCTCGGTTAAAGAAGCCGTAAAAGAGGGAAGCGGCCGCGTTACCTTAAAGCATGCTTTCCAGGTGCCTGAAACCCGCATCGTAACCGCGTATGTTTCGATGAGCTACGGCGGCTACAAGGCGACCAGGATCGTGGAAAGCCGGACCTATAATATAGCTCCCAAAAAATAAGCTCCCCAAACTCTGCATAAGGGCGTCCGCCCATGGCGGGCGCCTTTTCTTTTCATTTGAGATGAAATATTTTCAAATGAAAATACTTTTAACATTTTACCCGTCTCCGACCCCCCCCCTTCCTCCAATAAAACGGCGCAAATCCCGGTTTCGCCCGGTATTGGCATAAAAAATGCTCTGTGATGGGTGTGGCTAGGAAACGGATAGGAGGAAAAATGGAATTGTTTAAAATTGAAATCGAGAAATTAGAAGAGACGCGCAATGGCTGTGCCTGCGCTTGTGTACCAGGGGTTGGCGGCGGCACCGGGCAGGTGTGAGCTAAAGTGAGCGGAGTTGTATAAACCAGTCAAATAAGGGAGAATTCTCATGAATGGATTGTTTAAAATCGAAGTCGAAGTTCTTAACGAAACCACAACTCGTGGATGCCAATGCCTCTGCTCTGGTTTGGGCGGTGGCGCGGGTGGGGACAAATAAAGAAGAAGAAAATGACAGGGCGGCATACTCGCCGCCCTGTCATAAGTTCTGGAGATCACGACATGAAATATTTTTTTGATAAAAAAATTTTAACTCTTAAAGAAACCGAAAGTAACTTTATAATCTATAGCCCGCTAACACACAAAAGGATCAGGGTTAACAAGGCTGTTTTCTTAATAATCAGCGATATCCTAGAAAATGATGGTGAAGTCAATTTAAACAAGATAAAAGAAACCATCTCAAAAGAGTTCAAAATAACGACTTCAGACGACGATATCCTGTCACAGTTGGGATATTTGGAAAAGTTAAAATTTCTGTTTAAGGATGATAAGGACAAGAGAGAACTAATCGGAGCGGTTAACGATAAGATAGTAAAGGATATACAGTCGTCGGACCTGTCAACCGCCTACCTCCATTTAACAATGAGGTGCAATTTCAATTGCTCATATTGTTATAACAGGGCCGGTCATGAGAATTTCAGGGATGAGCTTAAAACGGATGAGTGGGGGGAAGTCGCGAATAAATTAAGCAAGACTACTATAAAACACATTAATGTTACCGGCGGAGAGGCACTGGTCAGGAAAGACGCGGGAGGAATAATAAAGAAGTTATCCGAGCTAAAATTCAATGTCTCGCTGCTGACAAATGGGAGTCTGCTGGATGAAAGATATGAGGAGGTCCTCCCCTATGTGAATTCTGTCGTTTTAAGCCTGGACAGTGAAAATGAGCATAGCAATGAATTGAATCGGAGTGCCGTCGGATTTCAGAACATACTTCAGGTCATCCGAAAGATAACGAGGGAATTCCCCGAGAAACTGGTGATAAGGAGCGTTATAACCGCTAACAATATAAATGAAGTTAAGGGGTTCCATGACAGGCTGAAAAAAGATTATGGCGTAAAACACACGACAAAAACCATGTTCTTGCCCAATCGGATAGAGGACATCGCGCAAGTCCCAGAATTGGAAAAGATGAAGCCCATCAACGATACCGAGATCGGAGACAGCAATGTGTATTATCGCTGTTCCGCGGGAAAGAAGATCATTGCGCTAAGCCCGTCGGGTGACATTTTCCCGTGCCAGAGCTTGATGCATGAAGAATTTAAAATGGCGAACATCTTTGATGGAGACTGGCAGGAAAGAGTAAAAAAGAGTTCAACCGCGCTCATGCCCAGACTTCTGGGTGAAAAAGAAGGATGCGCGGATTGCCAATATAAGCATTTTTGCGGAGGAGGCTGCCCGGCAATAGGTTATAGGCTGTACAGAAATTTTGATCGACGGCCGGATTTCCTTTGCACGCATTTAAAAGAGCAGGCCAAGTGCCGATTAGAAAATGTGCAGTCTACCTGGGAAACCCTTCACTGAATCGAGGAGAGCACCATATGAAAATAACCGGATTCGCTCGGAAATACACGGGATATATGTCCCTCATATTCGGTTTCGTTTTGTTTAAGGCGATCTTCACGTTCATAGCACCCGTGATCATAAAAAAGATCCTGGACCAGATATCGTCCGGTTCCATGAATACCGAAGGAATCCGGTCATATTTTATCCTGTTCGCGGTAACGTTTTTCCTGCTATACGCGGTCAATTTTATACTCAGCTGGTTTAATCTTAAATTTTCCCTTGTTTTCAAGGTAAATGAGCTGGAATATCTGTATCAGAAACTGATGAAAATAAGATACGCCGATTATTACAAGAATGGCTCGGCATATTATGTAAACCGTATCACGGTTTTTGTATACGACCTCTTTTCGCTGCTTTCAAACACATTGTCCTATGCTCTCATTTCCATCCTGACGATCCTTATCTCTTTTTATTTTATTTACAAAATAAACATCGGTATCTTCTGGATATCCTTTTTCCTTTTGCCGATAAACTATTTCGGTTTTAAGCGCATAAACAAGAGCCTTTTGAAAAAAAGCCAGAAAATGCAGCATGCAACCGCCGCGAATTATGAAAAGGTAACGAACACGATCGCGAATTTCGAATTGATAAAACAATTGGTAGATTATCCAGCCGTCGCCGCATTGATGAGAAGATTCTTCACCGCTAGTGAAGAGGCCCAGAATGAGGTGAATTTTTACGCGCAGAACGTTTCGTTGCTGCTTATCTTCGTTATTGATGCAATAAAGAACCTTATTCTGTTCTATTCCATTTATCTCCTTTCACAGAAAACCCTTACCTTCTCCGACGTAATATTCCTGAACATGATAATGTCCATATATTCGGGGGCGCTTAGCGAGCTTAATAAAATAAACATAAATCTGCGGGACTTGAAAGTGAATTTCAACTTTTTAAAAGAGGAGTTCTCCCAAAAAGCTGAGAGCTATGGGGACATGGCGCTAAACGCGGTCGAAAGCATCAGGGTTGATATTAACGAATTCAATTATGAAGCCAGGCGAGTCTTGAATAATTTCACCGCCACCTTTTCTAAAGGGAAGACGTATGCATTGGTTGGCGGCTCCGGCTGTGGTAAATCAACGATCGCGAAATTGCTTGTCGGCCTATACGGCTCGAACGTTTATATAAACGACATTGAATTAGGCAAGTATGATCTGGAGAGTCTGAGAAGTAAAATATACCTGGTTCCCCATGCCCCGCAGATCTTTCCGTGTTCCATTGAGGAGAACATCAAGATCGGGTGCGGCGAAGATGAGGCGCGGAACTATGAAAAGATCATGCAACTGCCGTTCGTCAAAGTTCTGTCTGAAAGATATGACTTTTCCAAAAAGGATATCCTGGAAAGCGGGGTGAATCTTTCGAGCGGCGAAAAACAATCTATAAATATGATGCGAATGCTGATCAGAAAGCCGGAAGTTATCGTTCTGGATGAGGCCACTTCGGCGATGGACTCTAAATGGGAAGAAATGGCCCTAAAGGATATGGAGGATTATCTTGGCCCAGGGAAGATCCGTATCTATATTTCACATAGATTAAGCACTATAAAAACCTGCGGGGAGATCATGCTTCTGGAAAACGGCAGCATAAGAAAGACGGGGTCTTTCCAGGAAATGCTGGGGAACGATCTGTTTAAAAAGATATTTTCGTCGCAGATCAATGAAATCCACGCCTCCCCCGGATACTAATTGTTCATGCCGGTCGTCCGCCGCCGGTGTCGCAAAAGTCCGGACCGGCTTTTTTCCCTCCCTACGTGGGCAATCTTGCAGATTCCTGTAGGTCCCATAAAATGTGGCAATAATAGCTTATATTCTCATTTGAAACTAAATGTTTTCATATGAGAATATCTTTGCCTGTTTTGCTGCGCCTTTTGCGCAATAGAATCCTCATTCTCCCGGTAAAACACACCATAGAGCGGCTTCTTAGAGCATTGGCATAAAAAATGCTCTGTGATGGGTGTGGACAAACTAAAACCCTGGAGTGTGAACGGCATGAAACGGATCTTCTCATTTGCGGTAATGGCGGCGGCGATATTCAGCGCGACAACGGCAAAGGCCGCCGGCCAGACGGTGCTTGAACAGCTTTTCGCGGAAGCCGGGGTTGTCGGCGCACCTGCGGACATCCAGTTCGCGGCTCCCGCGCCTGTCTGCCTCTACGCGGCCGGTAAGTGGACGGCCTGCCCGGCTTCCGGCAACTGGAGCGTTCCCACAGATATGCGGAGTTACCTTGCGGCTATGTCCACCTCCGCGGTCTCCGGCACTGGCACCGCGCCGCGCAGGGTAATGAATATGGCCGCTTATTATACGCTTGAATACTCTATGAAAGAGGAAGTCCTGAAGTATTACGGTAAAGCCGGCGCGAAAGAAGCGGCTTTGGCCGAATTCGCCGGCAGGCCGGATACCAGGGTCCTGGGCGACGGCAAAAGAGTTTATTTTGTCAGCGGAGGCAAGGTAATAGAAGTAAAGGACCCCGGCCTTGCCGCGGCGACCGGCAAAGTGATGAGCGGGGTCAATAGCGGCAGGATAGACGCGGTGGTCGGCTGCGCCATGAACGCCGAGTGCTGGAACGGCCTGGGCACGGCCCTCGACCAATACGCCGACTGGCTGGCCGCGGAAGAGAGCAAGGAAGAGAAAAAGAAGGACGAAGAAAAGAAGGAAGACACCCCTGCGAAAGAAAGCTAAGCGCATGGCATAAAAATTGTTCTGTATCGGGTGTAAGCGATGCGAAATCTAAAAAGGCAGGGAAAAGGAATTATGAAAAAGATAAAAATAACACTGACGGCGATAATCGGACTGGGGCTTGGATTTGCTCACGCTGAGGCGTTCGACTTTGACGGCCGGAGCGGAAATGCCGCGAGTTTTATGGATGAAATAAAAGCGGTTGATGTGTCTCAAGGTGGTAAAAGTATAACTCCTGTCCCGGAAAAAGCGGGACACACAGTCCCGGCCTCGCCGTGCGCTCTTGTGTGTTTCGAAGGCCGGCTTACGGATGATTGCCAGTGCGATCTTCCTGTGTTACTGCCCCAGAATTATTGCGTGTCTACGTCCTCCGGGTTCCAGTGGTGGTCTTGCGTGCTCGGCGGGCCAGTCTCCTTCGGGGGGAATCTTGAGAGCATGGTGGCGGGGGATGCGATGTCCCCTTACAGGTCCCTGGACCAGGCGACTATAAAGAGATTGACCGGATATTACGCGGCGCAGGATGAACTGAGAAAAATAGTTCTGGCTTATGCTGACACTCATAAAGACGCCTCTTTGGATATTCTCACATTGGTTCAGGACGCGAAAACTAAAATCTTGTATGATGATAAAGGTGCGTACGTGGTAAACGGGCGGAAATTGATAGTCCTCAGTAACAGGAACCTTGTCGAATCAGTTAAGACTCTCAGTCATCCGCGGAATAAGGCGATCGGACTTGATGATGCGCTTTTTGGCGTGGCTCTTACATGCGCCAGCATGGACAGCTGCTGGGGCGCGATCGGAGATGGGGTGTCGCACGTTTCGCAATGGGTAAATACTCAGGAACCCAATCATCCCAACGCCCCTAGCGACCATGACACTTATCACAACAATCATGATGGCTCCGGCTCTAATTATGAGGTGAACAAAGCAATAAAATAGATCTGAACCAGTCACCAGCCCCGATCATGTCGGGGCTGGTGACATGGGAACTGAAACATATGCTTAAGAATATTCTCGGTTTTCTTGTATTTTGGGAACTGGTCCAATTGCCTGGAGTGGCAATATGGTTTAGCGAGAGTATCCCTCCTAAAACCAGGGTGCTTCTGGTTACGGCGATAGTTTCACTCCTCTTTTTTGCTGTAATCGCTAATTTCTTAAAAAAATTGGGGATGGAGTATGCGGAGATAGGTGTAAAATTGCCTCAAAAGTCCGAGCTTACAAAATATTTTTTTCTTTTGTTCTCGGGAACCGTGGCCTGCCTATTGTGGGCATGGGGCTATCTCGGTGTTTTTAAAATACTTTTGCCCGCGGAATATGCCAGGCTGGCCGTGTTGAAGTCTACGGGGTATCTGCAATTCCTGTCTGACTGGGGTAAAGCCGGAGGATTCTACGGGACAGCGGCACTTTGGTGCGGCATGCTGCTTCTTGTCGCTGCCGAGGAGTTGGCGTTCAGGGGGCTTATATTCAATTATATACAGCGAGAGAGTTCTTTCAACAAAGCTTTGCTATGGAGCTCGGCTTTATTTGCCGTGGTTCATCTTAACGTATACAATTTCCCCGTGTCTTTTGTTTTGGGTCTGATATTAACTCTGCTTTACGTGAGATCCGGCGGGCTTGCGGTGCCGATCTCCGTGCATTTGGCTTATAACCTGTCACTGGTCTATTTCGGGAAGTATTTACATTAAAGTAACGGCTGGGATCATTGTTGGTCGGGGAATATAAATATATGAAACTGTACCTAAACACGCTGATGTGGTTTGCTGCCGGATGGTTTGTAACGTTCCTTGTGTTCGAGATGATGGTCCACGGTCTTAAAATGGAGATGTCCTCAATAGCGACATTGTTCCAGATAGTCGCCGGGATACTATTGGGCGGTTTGTGGCAGTTAAATTCCCGTTTGAAGCAGAGTGGGAAAGTGTAATTGCACAAGAATAGATCCGTAATCGCAGCTTGGTTGCGATACGGAGGGACATAGATCCAAGAAGTAGGGGAATTGAGGCGGGCTTAAAAGGCCCGCCTTTTTCTTTTCATTTGGAAAATAAATATTTTCAAATGAAAATATATTGGCCGCTTTAAGCTCTTTCCATTGGTTTATGCGGAGAATTTCATATTTAAAGTTATAAACAGCCTTTTGTTTATGCTGTGGCATAAAAATTGCTCTGTAGCCGGTGTAGTCTGCAAACTAAAAAAGGAAGGGTAAAAAGATATGAAAAAGATAAACATGCTGATAGCGGTGTTCGCGGTGATGGCGACGGTTTCCGTGGCAGGGGCCGAGGATATAAAAGTGGACTTCGACGGCAAGGGGGGCGGTGCTTTTATCGGGGATATAAAGGCGGTAGGTGAGAAAGGCGGCATTAGCCAGTTTGTTGCCGATCCGATCCCTACGGTTAACTGCGGCGGGATAGATTACCCTGTTGCGGCAATGCCGATGGCGTGCGGCGGTTGGGCCTTGCCTCCGGAATTTGTGGCGGCGCTCGGGCGGCGTTCGGGCAGGTTTGCCAAGGGTACGGAGGAGGAGACGCTGGTCCGCACCTATCTTGCCCAGGCCAAGATCAAGGAAATCGTGGCTGAATACTACACGGCAAACAATAATGAAGCCGCCGCAGCCGCGCTGGCTTCCAAAGACGTTCGAATAGCGGCGACCGGAGGTGTGGTATATGTCGTAGACTCCGGAAAGGTGGAAAAAATAGAAGATCCCGCGCTGGCCGGGACCATTACGGAAATTATCCGGCCCAAAGGGCAACAAAAATCTGCCGCTTCCGTAATAGCCGCAGCGGCAGCCGACAGCGCCGTCACAGGCAATGTAATAGCGGGCGGAGCCTTGTTAATAGGCTGTATGGTCAGCGATCCGTGTTGGAATGCCGTTGGCGATGGCGTTTCAGATGCATCCGAGTGGGCGCATAATGGCACCCACTGGTGGAATTAAAGGATCGGCTGGGGAGTATGTAGAATATGCGCCCAGAATTGACTAAAATTATGAAAAGCATTAGATATGGAGAGGAAATGAAAATTGAAACTCGCAATCAGTTGCTCGGTTTTATCGTGGGAGCGGCTATAGCGCTTGGAGTAAGCTTGATGCCTGGTTTATCCGGCCAGACGAAGATGTGGGTTATACTCGTGTGTATCTTGGTTATACTTAGAGTATTCAAACTGCCCGGCGTGATCAAATTGTTCACGAAAAAGCTTAAAGACGGTGACCCGGGGCAGACTCCCCCGGGCCGCACCGGCAGTAGCGCGGAGGCAGGGGCTCATAATAAGCATTCGTAAAAACAATAAGTTGAAGATAACATACGCGGCCGAAATAATGAAGACCCAAGAGCAAGTAGGACTTAAGGCCCTTACATGTACAGGAGTTGCAGGCTAAACTATAAATGTAGTAAATCCTTGTAATTTGGGGGATTGGCCCCAGAGTATCTACGATCCGACCTTAATCGGATGTATCCAGGGAAAGCAAGAAATACACTTTGCTTTCCCTATTTTTACAAGCAAATTGCAAAAAAGTCCCAAAAATGGCAGAATATAGGGGTTAAGGGGAGAATCAAATGAAAATCAACGATAAAGTTATAGTGGCTTTTCTAGTCTCTGTAGGGATTTATTCCTCTATGCAGGCTAGGCAATATGTAGGGTCATTGTCTGTGAGTGAGAAAAAATCGCTTTATTCGGTCGCAAATATGTCCAAAGAAGGCGCTTTAATTTGTGCGGAAGAAAAGCAGCGGACGGAGCTTGAGAACACTTGATAATTGTTATAAATCTGTCCAGATGACCAGGCGGATCCGGAAGTTGGGGGTCAACGTCGGAACTAGATGCAATTTTCAATGTGCCCATTGTCTGGTAGAGGGAAAGGATAGAAATAGGGACCTGACGCGGGCTGAAATTGAGTTATTGCGTGGGACCATTTCTAGATACCAGCCCAAATCAGTCCTATTCGTGGGAGGAGAAACGACGTTGTATGTAGGCGTCGTAAATGAGTTAATCTCGTCCCATCCTGATAAAAAAAATCTAAAAGTCACAGTGACTACCAACGGTCATTTCGCTAAAAGCATCGTTTTGGCGAAAAAAGTCCTTTCGGAATTTGCCGTTTTAGATAGTGTGCAGGTGTCGTATGATGTGTTCCATAAAGTGTTTTTGCCGATTAAGAATATCGGGAACCTGTATGCGGCCTGCAAGGATCTGGGGATAAAGTTCAGCGTTATATTAACAATCTCATCTCCCATGGATCTAACCTTGGTCCCAGAACTGCGGAAAATGGGAAAATTTAAGATAGGGGTGCAGAAGGTTGGGCGTATTGGGGATGCGAAGATCAACAATATTGGTTTTTCGTTTCCAAGCTTCGACAAGAATGTCCTTTTAAAGAAATGTCCGGGTCGCAAAGGGCTGGGGTATCTGTGTGGCAAAGGTTTTTCCTTGTGCTGCGCCGAGCTTGTTATGAATAACCCCAGCGGGCATTTTATTCACGAGACTCTACACCGTCACCGCAGGAGCGATTTCTACAGGGTAATGCGCTCGTGCACGTTTGGAGAGCTGGTGCGCCGTGCCGGGATACCCATGAAAGAGCTTTTGCCCGAGCACTCTCTGGAGTGTGTGCTTTGTGATCATATTTTCAGTAGGGTTGATATGCCAAAGTTCTTGGCAGAAGCTGTCCAAATGAGGAGATTGCCGTGACCCAGCGCCCCATTCTTGTAAAAAAAGAGGAACGCAAAATCATCTTTAAAGTGCCGAACCTTGCGGGCATCACAGATGCGGTAGTGGACAGACTGGCCTGGCCTAAAAATATTCCGCTGCTGTGGCTTAAGTTTGACAAAGGTGCGGAGCGCTGCCATGAAGTGTTGAAACGTAATGTTTCCAAGAAATACGAGACCCAGATTATCTATTCGGTGCCGGCTAAAATGATTCGGAGGCATGGCCACGGGAAAAGTGGCGGGAAACTGGAAATAAAACAAAATATCCCGCTGCCGGCTTTGCAGGCGCTGTACATGAGGACGCAGGCCAAGGATTTCGTCATTCCTTGGGCGGAAGAACTGGATCACAGATATTTCGAGGAAACAGCAAATTTCGTTAAAGACGACCTGCCAGTGGCAAAATCAGCGTGCCTATATAACAAAGGTGAGCCGGTTGGACAGTTGATTTACCTGGTGCTTGATGCGAACCGGGGGCTTGTGGCGTGGGTATGGATTGACAGCGCCCTTGGGGAAAAAGCGCGTGCGGAAGCACATGATAAACTGCTGGACTGGCTGCGCAAGCGTGACGAGGTTGATATTAAATGCGTCGTAAACGAATACAATGTCCGCTCGAACAGGTTCTTCCAGAACGTAGGATTCGTCCCCGAATGCGTGGCCATAACAAGACATATTGCCTGATTGCGCTGGTGCTTGGTCGCCTGCTCTCCGGCCTTGCCGCTGCTGCGGAGCAGGATGCCGTCTGGGAGGTCCTGTCCGGGGGGCTTCCTGTGCGGGTTTCCGTGGAGGATGCTTCCATAAACAGTTCCATTTATGTGCTTAAGCAAACACATGAACCGCTGTTCCGCAGAGACGATGGTGAAATCGTTAATTCCCGCTTACTGAAGAGGTGGTCCAGGAATCCTTGGGCCACTGAGTTCGAGCTTTGCCCTGACACTTCTTTTAAGTTCGACGAACAGCATATTTTCTCTCTGGAGTATTTTCAGGACTATATATCAAAGGTTGCGAAGATATTCGATAAGAGGGCTGTGGTATCGGGGGAGGCCCGTTGCGTAAAAATATCTTTTAAGACCAGCAGGAAGGAGTTCCTAAAATTCTTAACTTCGTATGAATATGCCCCGACGGTGAAAAAAAATAAGGGCATAGAGCTCGGGCTGGGCAAATTTATAGTGGAGAGCATATCAAAAAATCAACTGGTGCTGAAGCGCAGGGAGCCGGAAAGACGCGCCTATAACAAAATCATTTTCCATCAGTATGCCGGGCCGGCCGACCCGAATTTAAAGAACCGGCAAATCAGCGATTTCAATAACATTCCCTCGTTCGATATCCCGGAATGGGTCAAAGCAGAATACTTCCATTTTGACAGCCCAATCCTGCGTTCGATAGACCTGATAATAAACCATCCGGATAAGGATATCCGCAAGGCAGTCTATAACTGTATGGATTATAACGCCCTGAGACGGGCTTATGTCCCAAAAAGAAGCAGCTTCATCGATATTAAAAACATGCTCCCTATAGGTGTTCCCGGTGCTGAGGCAGGCAGCCCTATTCAGAACTGTAAGGCGGTTTTGCCGGTGAAGGCACCGGAGAAACAGCTGGCCTTTTTAAACCTGGCTTACGATAATGATAAGGAAATGTCCGCTTTCTGCCGTGATTTTCAGAACAAGACAGGGATAAAGGTTGACGTGATCAGATATCCAGATAATGAGGTGGATGCCGCAGTTTTTAATTTTCCCAGACGGTATAATATGGTGGTTGTGGTCATTGATGCCGTCCGTCCAGATTCGGCGGCCTTCTTTGATTATTTGGTCGGAACAAATTCTTATTTTGATTCCGCTCCTCCTTTTCTCGGGAAACAATACCTCCAAATGCTCAGAGAGGACGGTGGAAAATCTGTGGCAGAGAGTATGGCGGCAAAACTTGGGGAAGAGGCGCTGGTCTTGCCGCTGTATCAGAACATTGGAACCTTCTACTACCCTCAAAAGATAAAAAACATGATAGTAGGGCGTGGTTTCATCGAATACCCCGAGGTGGCGGACTTTAGATGGTAAAAATATTAAGCAGGGCAATTTCGTATAACTGGAAATATTATGCCGCGGCGGTGGCGGTGTTCGTGGCGTTTTGGCAGATATTTTCAGTGTTTTCGGCCACGCGGGTGGCGGATGATAAGCTGCTGACCGCTATGCGGCAGAATGCGGCTTATTTTGAAAAGGCTTTTCTTGAGGGGGATGTTTTTGAGACTCAGCGCATAATGTGGCGCATAAAGAATGACAACATAAAGCGCATAACCTTCCACCCGGTTGAATTTGAGGGGACAAAGTGGATATTTAAGGAAGCCATCGTGGGCAATCTCTACGATCGGCCCCGCGCGCAGCTTAACCGCAATGTGCCATTCATATCCAACGGCGCCGAACTGGGCCGGTTGGAATATGTCATAGACCTGGTAGATGTTAACGCGGCGGTGTTCGGACAGAACTATATACTGTTCATCACCGTGGTGTTCTTCTTCATGGGCCTGCTGGTACTTTCCAATATCGGGGCTATTAAAACTATTTTCAGCATAGAGCGTTGCGTGGACGAAACCAATGCCCTTGCGGACGCCGGTGAGCACTCTAAGATACAGGATTCTATACAGCGCAGTATACAGTCGCTGCCGGAAGGTCTGCGCGGCACGCCTTTTGCCGTGCTGATAGGGCGGCTGGCGGACGTGCTTCAGAAAGCTTCCCGACTTGAAAGCGAACTGGCCGTTTCAAGGGCTACCTCCGACCTGGCCGCGCAGGTGGCGCACGATATCCGGTCGCCGCTGGCGGCCCTGGGCGCCTCCGCTAAGGGGCTGGAGGTTCCCGCCGACCAGCGCACTCTGATAGACGGCGCCATCGGGCGTATGCAGGGCATCGCGGACGACCTGCTGGCGCGTTACCGCGCGCCGGGCGCGGCGGTAAAGGCTAAACTGGATACCTGCGCGCTGGCCGGGTTGATAGAACAGGTCCTGGCCGAGAAACAAGTTCTGCATAAAGATAAGGCCGGGGTGAAGATAGAGTTCTCGGCCGAGGCCCCCGGCGCTAAAGCCGCCGTGGAGCCGAAAGAACTGCAGCGCATTATCTCGAACCTGGTGAATAACGCGGTAGAGGCCTTCGCCGGCCCCGGCGCCGTGACGGTGACGCTGTCCGCCGCGGACGGGAAGGTTTTGATAAGCGTAAGGGATAACGGCAAAGGCATTGCGCCGGAGATCCTCGCCAGGCTCGGCCAAAAGGGCGGGACGCACGGCAAGGCCGGCGGCACCGGCCTCGGCCTTTATCACGCCAGGACCTCGGCCGAGAGCTGGGGCGGCGCCCTGAAGCTGGAGTCTAAACCCGGGGAGGGCACGGCGGTGACGCTTATCCTGCCCGCCGCCGCCAAGCCGGCGGCCGGCCTCCGGGCCGTGCTGCTGGACGACGATATGCTGGTGCATATGAACTGGAAGATGGCCGCCAGGGCCGCCGGCGCGGAACTGCAGGTCTACAAGACCCCGCAGGAGCTCGCCGCCGCCGCGGAGACTCTGTCGAGGGATATCCCCCTGTATATCGATTCCGAACTTGCCGACGATATGAAAGGCGAGGACATCGCCAAAGACCTGCACGAAAAAGGTTTTACCGATATAACCATGGCCACCGGCCACGGCGCGGATAAATTCACACACCTCCCCTGGCTCAAAGTAACCGGCAAAGAGCCTCCCTGGGCCTAGCGGCCGGCTAAAAGACATGACGCGCGGTTAGACGGGCCTAAAAGCCCGTTTTTTATTTTCATTTGAAGATAAATATTTTCGAATGAAAATATTTCTGCCTGTTTTGCCCCGCAATCCCTCTCCGAAAAAGCATATTCCCATAGGAGCGGCCTTAAAGCTGGTCTTTTTCTGCCGTTGGCATAAAAAATGCTCTGTAGTGGGTGTGAGCAGCGCAAAATAAAAGGAGAACACAAATGAACGTGAAACAGATACAATTAAATAACGCCGATGAAGCGAGATTCACTTCCGGCTTCAATCGGGCTCCGGAGCTGGAGGAACGATTTACCTCCGGTTTCAATCGGGCGCCGGAACTTGAAGAACAGTTCACTTCCGGCTTCAACCGCGCGCCGGAGCTGGCTTGATCTGAACCTGCGGACCGGGGGCCGTAAAGACCCCCGGCCCGGTTCCGGAGCTTCTATGTCAAAACCTTTTTTCTCTTACTCCGTTCCAAGGATAAACAGCCTCGTGTTCAAGCTTGCGGATTATTGCAATCAGGGCTGCACCTATTGCTACCGCGAAAACGACAAGGAGCGCCCCGCCCGCATCATGTCCGACGAAACGATCTTGGCCGCGGTCGGTAAATATATAGATTTCCTGGGATCGAAGGGGAATGCCCGTAGCGTTGTGTACCTCATCTGGCACGGCGGCGAGCCTTTGCTGGCGGGGATCCCCAAGTTTAAGGCGATAATGGAAATGCAGGCGCGGATCGGCGCGGAGCGCGGCGTGCAGTTCGTGAATTCCGTGCAGACCAACGGCGTATACCTCAACGAGGAATGGGCGGAATTCTTCAGCGAAAACCGTTTCCTGGTGGGTGTGAGCCTGGACGGCCCCAAAGAGATCCACGACATCCATAGGAAAAATAAAAACGGGCTGTCCACTTTCGCCGAGACAATGCGCGGCATCGGGCTGTTGCGGGCGCATAAAGTCGCAACAAATCTTATCGGCGTCATTACCAATGAAAGCGCCGGCTATGCCGATACCTTGTATGATTTCTTCAGGGACCTCGGCGTCCGGGACATAGACCTGATCCCGTGCTTCGATTACGGCGATCCGCTGACCCTCTCGCCGGAGGCCTACCGCGCCTTCATGACGCGGATATTCAAGAGGTGGCAGGCTGACGGTTACAACCCCCTCAGGATAAGGTTCCTGACCGATGTCCTGAAAAAAATATCCGCCCTGCGCTCCGGAGGGTGCGCGACCATCGGCTGCGAACTTATGGGGGCGTGCGGCCAGAATTGGTCCATAGGGGTAGAGGGGGAGGTTTATCCGTGCGAATGTCTCACGCCGATAAAGCGCATGGAGCTTGGGAATATCGGCGAGGCTTCCTTTGAGCAGCTCATGGACACGGAGGGGTTCAGCGCCGTCAGAGCGGAGAACAACGATATCGCGGATGATTGCCGTTCCTGTGATGTGCTGGCGGTGTGCAGGGCCGGTTGCCTCAACAGGCGGCTACGGGATTTTAAACTGGACGGGAAGAGGGACCCTTACTGCCTGGCAAGGCGCGACGTGATAAAACTAGCTTTGGAGGACGAACATGCGGCCGCGGTTAAATAAGAATAGCTGGTTCCTGCTTTCGGCGGTGGGCATTTCGTCCGTGGGCGACTGGCTTAATATCCTCGCCCTGATGACGGTGTTCAGCCGGGAGTACGGGGCCGCCAGTGTGGCGTTCCTGATGGCTATGCGGGCCGTCCCGGGAGTGCTGCTCGGTCCCTGGGTGGCCAATCATATAGACCGTTTTGACAAGATACGTACCCTGATGTTCCTGAGCGTCGCCCAGGCGGCGCTGGCGCTCATGCTGGGCTTCCTTTCCGGCCGCTGGGCGCTTCTCGGGGTCGCGGCGGCGCTTTCCACGCTGAACCTGTTCTCGGCCCCGCTTATCAAAGCGCTTCTGCCCTCGGTAAGCGGCGCGGCTTCGCTAAACCGCGTGAATTCTTATTTCGCGTCGATACAATCGGGTTCCTACGTGGTGGTCCCGCTTGTGAGCGGGGTTCTCATCTCGCTGTTCGGGCCATCGGTGTGCTTTAGCATAGACGCGGCGACCTTCGTCGTCTTCGGCTGCCTGGTCGGGGCCGTGCGCCTGTCGCACGCGGGAGAAACAGCGGCGGCGCCGTCAGGAGCGGACGGCGGCGGCAGCATCTTCCAGGCCCTGATAAACACGCCGGATCTGAAAAGGACCTTGTTCGCTTTCGCGGCCGCCGGATTTTCCCTGGGAACGATCTATTCCGTGGAGATCTCTTTCTTCTCAAAATATCTGAACGTGGACCCGCGCGGTTACGGCACCTTCGTGGCGCTCGCGGGCGCCGGCGTGCTGGTGGGCGCCCTGGTCTGCGGCCGGATCACGGTCCGATCCCGGCTCGAGCGGGTGTTCGGCGCCGGGCTAGCCCTGTTCGGCGCGATGACGGTGCTCTTTTCACTTAACCGGAGCCTGGTCTTAGCGATCGGCATGATAATGCTGTCCGGCTTCGGCGAGGGTTTGTTCTCCGTTTCTGGAACGACGCTGGTCCAATTGCAGTCGCGCGCCGACCGGCTGGCCGGCAACTTCACGCTGCTCGGAGTTATGTCCAAAAGTTTCAGCCTTCTTGCGATGATCGTGGCCGGCATCTTCATGGACCGGCTGCAGCCCGCGGGCCTGCTGCTGTTTGCCGGGCTGGCCGCGCTGGGGATAGCTGCCGTCTTCGCCCTGGCAAAGACCGCCCGGGCAGCCGTCTCCCCGTCCCCGGCCGCGCAGTCTTAAGGCCGGGGCGACAGTGACCTTCCCCCTGTAATTCATACCAGTTAAAATAGGTAAAATAACCCATAGAGGGCAACTGGAATGATCCGGCGATGCGCCGAAGAACGGATGAAAACGCCTTCCTTGGACGTATGAGCGCAGAAAGCGCCGGACTTATATATAAAGAGATAAATGGGAAACGGCTGAGGATCTTAACAAATGATAATTCATGAAATTACACAAAACAAAGCGCAAATATGCGAAGACCTTTTGCGCTCCCTGCCGGAATGGTTCGGGATCGAGGAGTCCATCAAAGATTATATAGAGGGCGCACGCTCAAGGCCAATGTTTATCTCCAAAGAAGGAGACACTATAACAGGGTTCCTGCTGCTTACCTTACATAACGAATTCACCGGAGAGATACATGTGATGGGGATAAAAAAAGAATGCCATCGTAAAGGGATAGGAAAAGCCCTGGTCGAATATTCCGAAGCCTATCTCTTGAAGAGAAAACATGAGTTCCTTACGGTTAAAACGCTCAGCTCCTCAAGGGACTGTCCTGAATACGAAAAGACAAGAAAATTCTATCTCGCCTTAGGTTTTAAGCCTCTTGAGGAATTTAAAAATTTGTGGGGGAAGGATAATCCCTGTCTTTTTCTCGTGAAACACCTCGCGGGCAATTAAGCGTGGGTGGAAAGGCGGCGGCGGCTTTTAAGGATATGTACCGCAAGCAAAAGGCCGCGGTCAAAGAAAAATAGGTCGCGGAATTCCTGGCGAACGTCGATAAAATAAGGCTGACGCTGACGAATAAATGACTGTTTAGTAATACTTCGTTTAAAACAGATATGAAACTATCGATTACAAAAAAAGTTGACCGGCTTTTTTCGGAGTGGGATAAAAAGAACTCTCCCGGGTGCGCCCTGGCGGTTGTCCGGGACGGGAAGATCATCTATAAGCGCGGATATGGTGCGGCTAACCTGGAGCACGGCATCCCCATATCGCCGGCTACAGTGTTCGATATCGGCTCTACTTCAAAGCAGTTCGTAGCGGCCTCTGTCGCGCTCCTGGCAAGGGACGGGAAGCTGTCTCTTGACGACAACATACGGAAGTATCTCCCGGAAATGCCTGAATATAAGTACGCGGTGACCATTCGTCACCTTCTCCATCATACCAGCGGCATACGCGATTACCTTACGCTGATGGCGCTGGCCGGTCTGCGCTACGAGAATGAATACCCGGATGAGGAGATCATCGGCCTTATAGCGCAGCAGAAAGATCTGAATTTCCCGCCCGGGGAGGAGTTCCTCTACTGCAACTCCGGGTATCTGCTCCTTGCCGAGATAGTGAAAAGGGTTTCAGGCAGCTCAATGCGCGCCTTTGCCGAGAAGCGTATCTTTTCCCCGCTGGGTATGAAGGCTACTCATTTCAACGACGACTTCTCGACTATAGTGAAGAACAGGGCTACCGGGTACGCGGCGGATAATGGCGGATTCAAGATAAGCATGTCTATCTTCGACGTGGTGGGGGACGGTGCTGTACATACCACAGTGGAGGACCTCTTCCGCTGGGACCAGAACTTCTATAATAATTCCCTCGGGGGCTATGGGCAGGGGTTTATCGAAGAAATAACCGCTCCGGGCAGCCTGAACAACGGGGAAAAGCTGGGCTACGCGTTCGGATTGTTTACCGCGCCATACCGGGGGCTCAGGATGGTATGTCATGGCGGGGCATGGATGGGGTACAGGGCGGAAATGCTGCGCCTTCCCCAGCATAAATTCTCCGTCATCTGCCTTTCAAACTTGTCTGCCATGAACCCTACGACGCTTGCAAAAGATGTCGCTGATATTTACCTTGCGGGGCTGTTTCCCGAACAAAAAGACCGCTCAACACCGGAGGGGGCGCTTTCCTCTTCTTTCCATAAAGCTGATTTAAAAGGAAAGTCCGGGTTATACTTCAGCGCCCAAACGGCCGGCATTATTGAATTTACGGAGAAAGAGAACCGGCTGATTCTGGAAATATCCGGGACAATGTATAAGCTGGCGCCGGGCAACCGCTCACGTTTCACATGTTCTGGTAATCGTCTGTATGCCGAATTTAAGTCTCCGCCGCTTAGTGCTTGTAATGAGGTACTGATATGCCCTGAGCGCGGCCGGCCGGCCGTCTATCGGCAGCTGCCGCCAGTACACGTCAACAGCAAAATGCTGCGGGAATATGCCGGGGAGTATTATTGCGCTGAGCTGGAAACAAGCTATAGGATAGCGGAAGAAGGCGGGAAACTGGCGCTGGGCCGCAAGAACTGCCCAAAAGAAATTCTCACGCTTGCGGCCAGGGATTTGTTGAAAGGCGCGTGGATGTCCCTGGCGTTCACGCGGGGACGTAAAAAAGAGGTCTCCGGCTTCGCATTGGGGGCTGGCCGGGTGAAAAATATTATTTTCCTGAAAAGCGGGGGCCAGTGAAAAAAGCAGAAGCTTTTTGGGGCTTTAGAGGGCTTTGATGAACGCGACAAATAAAAATGAATATGCGGGAAACATAAGCGGGTATTACGACGCCATGTCGGACAAATATACGCAGATCACAGAGACGGTCGGGTACGGGATACCGAAATGGCTCGAGTCAAAGCTTAACGCCTTTGCGTCGGGATCTCCGCATGTCCTGGACCTGGGCTGCGCTAACGGCTTCCTGTGGGCGATAGTCAAAAAATATTTCCTGATTGCCGCATGACCGGCGTGGATATTTCTCCTAAGATGATAGACGAGTTGAAAAAGGCCGGGGCCTACGATGAAGCCCGGGTGTGGGACCTGTCCATGGGGCTGCCGTTCGTTAAGAAAGACGCTTTCGATATCGTGCTGGCTATAGGTTTCCTGGAGTTTATTAAACAACCTGAATTGCTTCTCACCGGGGTGTCTTCCTGCCTGAAATCCTCCGGGCAATGCCTGGCTTCTTTCGAGGTGTATGACAGGAATAAATACTCGTCTAGAATAGTCGATAACCCGGGGGCGGGATTCCCGCGGTATCTCTATGACCTGGAAGATATAGATTCTCTGGCCAAAGCGTCCGGCCTGCGTATAAATTCGTGCGAAAATATAACGGCGTACATTAGCCCTACTACGGGAGAATTGCGCGAATACCGCGTCCTTTCGTTCATAAGGTAGAGGAGACGTGGTTGACTGTTTGGTTGTTTATCGATATGCCATGCGGGATCGCCGGGGAAGCCTGGCGGTTTTGTTTTGTAGAATAGGGAATTGAGCAAGCCGGGAGGGTCCGGGCGGAAATGCGGCGGGAGCCTTTGTTCGTGAAATAAATTTATATGTAAGCCGGGGCATATATGCTGAAACAGGGCGATATCGTGGGCGGGTATAAGATAACGGGCGAGCTGGGCCGCGGCGGCATGGGCGTGGTCTACCAAGCGCGACAGATCAAGCTCAAGCGCCTCGTCGCACTGAAGATGATCCTGACCGGGACGGAAACCAGTTCGGAA